>Ga0207646_10000382_pt1 | contig 59480 bp, 55 predicted proteins | sample KBSK5502metaG_FD_184343 | JGI IMG/M metagenome (GOLD analysis project Ga0207646, IMG submission 184343) | Corn, switchgrass and miscanthus rhizosphere microbial communities from Kellogg Biological Station, Michigan, USA - KBS K5-50-2 metaG... | ecosystem: Host-associated > Plants > Roots >... | reverse complement strand
CACCCGGACGCCGAGATCTACCTCAGTCTGCCTGGACTCGGTCGTGTCCTCGGCGCCCGGGCTTTAGCCGAGTTCGGTGACGACCGGACTCGATTCGCACATCCTAAGGCGCGCAAGAACTACGCCGACAGCCGCGCATCATGATTTGGACGAAACCCGATGCCGTGCCGACGTTCGTCCCGACCTCGACCGCGCTCGACAAGGTGGACGGTTCGCTCTGGCCCACCACCTCGCAGGGTGGAGGCGTGGAATAAGAAATTGTCAGGTTCAGCCCCCCAGTGAGGACCAACCGCCCGCTCTTAACCGGGGCTGGTAGTGGAGAAGCGGAGACCTATGGCGACGGTGAAGGCGACGCTTGAGTCGACGCGGCCGGCGACCCTTGGGGCGAAGAGGTTGGCTCAGAAATCGGCGTGCTGATGTATGGCGGACTCGAGGCGGGACTTGGGGGTGACGGCGTAAAAGCGGGGCTTGACCGTGACGACGTAAAAGCGGACCCCGCCGACGAGCAAGCCGCCATGCAAAGCATGCAACGCAGGCAACCGGCGCCCACCTTATGACGGTGTAACGGTCCCCGGTTGGGCCTGTTACGTCAACCAGGTTTTTTCGCGGCACGCAACCGGCCGCGAAGGCGCATGGAAACCCAGCCTATTGAGGGCCGCCGCGCACGCGGGCCTCGACGCCGTCGAGAAGGATGTCCAGCGCCGTCACCGCCTTACCTTTTGCCACGGGCTCGGCGGCCTTCTCCTCGACGGGCCGCGTCCTGGGCACGTAGCTGTCGAGCTTGAAGTCGACGGCCCCGCTGCTCACCTCGAGCTCGTAGCGATCGCGAGCCGGCGTCGCGCTCTCATCGCTTTTCCAGTGCACGTCGAGCACGGCCACCTTGGTCGAGAACTGTTCGAGCTTCAGCTTGACCGCGCCGGTGTGGACGTGAGCCACGACCGCGGCGTCCTTCGGCCGGTGCACCGCGACGTTGACGACTCCGCTCGACACGTGGATCGGCACCACCCCACGCGGCTCGGGCAGAAAGCACTCGATGTTCGCCGCGCCGCTGTCGATCCAGATCTCCCGCACGTCGATGCCGCCTACGTCGAGCACCGTGTTCCACGTCGGCGCCTGGATCTTGAACTTCCAGGGCCGCCGCGGATTGAGTTCGATCTCACCGCGGCCGACCCCGCGCAGGCGGCGGACCACGACCTGCTCACCGCGGACGACAGCCGGCGCGGCGCCGGACTGATCGGGCGGGACGCGGATGAGACCCTGCATGTCCGGCGTGCCGGCCCGAAGGATCACGCCTCGTGACCCGGTGTCGATCCAGACGGATGCCGGCTCGCCCGTGCTCTTCACGACCGGCTCGGCGGTCCCGACCGATGGCGCCGCGATGACCTGGGTCAGGACCATCCCGGCGACGTCCGCCGCCTCGGCCTCCCGAAGTCCAGCCGAACGGAACGCCGAGGCGAGGTCGCCGTAGACGTCGCTCCGGGTCAGCGCGCCCGAGACCGCCAGGAGGATGCGGTTCCCGTCCTTGTGCGCCGACACCGCGCGGCGTAGCGCCTCGGCGATCGCCACCACCGTTTCCCGCCACGTCGCCCGAGCGCGGGTTCGCGGCATGCTCTCCAGGATCGCCTCGGCCAGCAGCTGGAGCAGCTCGTCGCGGTCGCGGACGTGCCAGTACAGCGAGGCGGCCTTGACCTGCAGCCGGTCGGCGAGTGCTCGCATCGAGAGCCGTTCCAGGCCTTCCTCGTCGATCAGGGCGAGCGCGGCCTCGACCAGGCGCTCGCGGGTGATCCCTCTTTGCTCTTCCGGGCTCAAAGTCTCCATCGGCCATTCTCCCCTAGAAGTTGTAGTGGTGCTTGCATTCCTAACACCGTTAGGGTTAATCTTGGCGGCAATATGCCTAACACCGTTAGTGAAAAGGAGACAGAGATGCAGATGACCGAGAGCAGGCGTTGGCGTTTCAAGGGCCCGGAGATGGAAGGTCCGGTCGCGCGGTGGTACGCGCGGGTGCGCGGGTCGGACAGCCAGCTCGACCTGTACCGCCGTCAGGCGCGGCAGCTCACCGAGGGCCTCGCGGCGGGCGCGCGGATCCTCGAGGTGGCGCCTGGGCCTGGCTACCTGGCGATCGAGATGGCGCGCCTGGGCAAGTTCGAGGTGACCGGACTGGACATCAGCCGCACTTTCGTCCAGATCGCCGGCGACAACGCGCGCCAGGCCGGGGTGAAGGTCGACTTCCGCCAGGGCGACGCGGCCGCCATGCCGTTCGAGGCCGGGACGTTCGACCTGATCGTGTGCCAGGCCGCGTTCAAGAACTTCACGCTGCCGCACACCGCGCTGGCTGAGATGCACCGCGTCCTGCGACGGGGCGGCATCGCGGTGATCCAGGACATGAGCAACGACGCCACCCACGAGGACATCGCGCGCGAGGTCGAGAGCATGCGCCTCGGCCGCTTCGCCTCGTTCACCACCAGAGCGACGCTCGAGATGCTGAAGCGCCGCGCCTACTCGCCGGGCCGATTCGCCAGCCTGGCCGCAGCCAGCCCCTTCCGCAGCGCCGCGATCGCCACCGAGGGGATCGGCCTCGAGGTGCGCCTCGAAAAGGAGCAGCAGGCCGTGGCCTAACCTTTTACTCGTGGCGAAGAAACTCGCCGAGTACGAAGCGAAGCGAGACTTCAAGAAGACCCCTGAACCGGGCGCCCGTGTGCGATCCCCACGAAATCCGAGGCTTCGCCGTGATTTCGCGGGGGCCCCTGACAAAAAGGCAGCGCGGGCGCTTCGTTTTGTCGTCCAGGAGCACCACGCGCGCCGTCTGCACTGGGACTTCCGCCTGGAGAAGGACGGCGTCGGCGTCTCCTGGGCCGTGCCCAAGGGCATTCCGCCCGACCCCAAGAAGAACCACCTTGCGGTCCACGTCGAAGACCACCCGCTCGAGTACTTCAAGTTCGCGGGCGAGATCCCGAAGGGCGAGTACGGCGGAGGCCAGGTCATGATCTGGGACGAGGGCACCTACGACCCGATCAAGTGGTCGGACCGCGAGGTGATGATCGAGCTCCACGGCAAGCGGCTGCAGGGCCGCTACGTCCTGTTTCAGACCCGCGGCAACGACTGGATGATCCACCGCATGGATCCGCCGCAGGATCCGGACCGCAAGCCGATGCCGGCGGGCATCACGCCGATGCTGGCCAAGCTCGCGACCAGGCTGCCGACTCCAGACGCCTCGTGGGGCTTCGAGTTCAAGTGGGACGGCATCCGTGCCCTCGCCTACGTCGACGGCGGTCGGGTGCGGCTGCAGAGCCGTTCCCTCGAGGACATAACCCCGCGCTATCCCGAGATCCACCCGATGGGCCGCGCGCTTGGCTCGGCGGAGGTCATCCTCGACGGGGAGATCGTCGCCCTCGACGAGAAGGGGCGGCCGAGCTTCGAGGAGATCCAGCAGCGCATGGGGCTGACGGCCGAGAACGAGATCCGGCGAAAGATGAAAGAGGTGCCGGTCACCTACATGGTGTTCGACCTCCTCTGGCAGGACGGCCACTCGGTGACGGACAAGCCCTACACCGACCGCCGCGCCGCGCTCGCGCGACTCAAGCTCTCCGGCGCGTCGTGGCAGACGCCACCGTTCGAGAAAGGCGGCGGGCAGTCGATGAAGGAGGCGAGCGCGAAGGCGGGGCTGGAAGGCGTGATGGCGAAACGCCTGGACTCGAAGTACGAGCCCGGCCGGCGCAGCGGCGTGTGGCAGAAGATCAAGAACCACAATCGCCAGGAGCTGGTCATCGGAGGCTGGCTCGAGGGCGAGGGCAAGCGCCGCGGTTACCCGGGAGCGCTGCTCGTCGGCTACTACAAGGACGGAAAGCTCGCCTACGCGGGCAAGGTCGGAACGGGTTTCACGGACAGGACCCTCGAGGAGCTGAACCAGAAGCTGAAGCCGCTGGCCACCGACAAGAACCCTTTCGAGGCGGGCGCGACTCCGCCGCGGGCGGCGCACTTCGTCAAGCCGAAGGTCGTCGCCGAGTTCGAGTTCGTGGAGTGGACGCGGGGCGGCCAGCTCCGCGCGCCCGCGTTCAAAGGCTTCCGCAACGACAAGCAGGCGAAAGAGGTGGTGCGCGAAGTTGGCTAAGGAGACGTCGGTCGAGGTCACGATCGAGGGCCGGCGGCTGAAGCTCACCAACCTCGAGAAGGTGCTCTACCCCGAGGTCGGCTTCACCAAGGCGCAGGTGATCGACTACTACACGCGCATCGCCCCCGTCCTGCTGCCGCACACGCACGACCACCCGCTGACGCTGAAGCGCTTCCCGAACGGCGTCGACGGGGAGTACTTCTACGAGAAGAACTGTCCCAAGCACCGCCCGGAGTGGGTGGAGACCGCCAAGGTCTGGAGCGGGGGCAACAACCGCGATATGTACTACTGCCTGGCGCAGGACCTGCCGACCATGGTGTGGCTTGCCAACCTCGCCACGCTGGAGATGCACACCTCGCTGTCGCTGTGCAGCAACCTCCCCGAGCCGCGCACGCTCGTCTTCGACCTCGACCCCGGGCCGCCCGCGACCATCGTCGAGTGCTGCCGCATCGGGCTCATGCTGCGCGACCTTTTCGCGGACCACGGCCTCGAGTGCTGCGCCAAGACCTCGGGCTCGAAGGGTCTGCAGCTCTACGTGCCCCTGAACACCAAGGTCGACTACAACCAGACCAAGGTCGTGTCCAAGGGGCTCGCCCAGTACTTCGAGGAGAAGCACCCGGACCTCGCGGTGCACAAGCAGCTGAAGGAGCTGCGCACCGGTCGCGTGCTGATCGACTGGAGCCAGAACGACCAGTACAAGACGACGGTCAACGTCTACTCGCTGCGCGCGCGCTCGCGGCCGACCGTCTCGACGCCCGTGTCGTGGGACGAGGTGGAGACGTGCTTCAAGAAGAAGGACCCCTCCGTCCTGGTCTTCGATTCCGAACAGGTGCTCAAGCGCGTCGAGAAGCTCGGCGACCTCTTCGAGCCGGTGGTCAAGAAGAAGCAGAAGCTGCCGAAGTCCCTGCTCGAAGCGACCGGTGGCAAAGTGGCGCTGGAGAAGATGGCCACCCGGCGGCACAGCGGCGGCCGGGGCCGTTACCCGCCGCAGAAGGGACAGCGCAGACCATCCGAATGATCTCCCGACAGAGACGTCCCCGCGTCGTAATCGCGGGCGCCGGCTTTGGCGGCTTGACCTGCGCCCGTGCGCTGAAGCACGCGCCGGTGGAGGTGCTGCTGATCGACCGCAACAACTACCACCTCTTCACGCCGCTGCTGTACCAGGTCGCCTCGGCGCTGCTCGACCCCGGTGAGATCGCGCGCCCGGTCCGCCAGCTGATCCGCCCCCTGCACAACGCCGACTTCCTCCAGGCCTCGATCACCGGCGTCGATTTCGAAGGCCGCCGGCTGCAGACCGACCACAGGCCCGTCGACTACGACTACCTGGTGCTTGCGACCGGCGCCCAGAGCGACTACTTCGGCAACGCCTCTATCGCCCAGCACAGCATCGGCCTCAAGGAGCTCGACGAGGGGCTCGCCGTCCGCAACCGGATCCTGTCCCAGTTCGAGGCTTCGCGCTGGACCGACGACCCCGCCCGGCGCCGCATGCTGCTCACCTTCGCGATCGTCGGCGGCGGGCCGACCGGGGTGGAGATGGCCGGCGCGCTCTCGGAGCTCATCCGGTTCGTGCTGCGCAAGGACTACCGCGGCCTCGACACAAACGAGGTCCGGGTGGTGCTTATAGAGGCGGCGCCCTATGTGCTCTCGGCTTTTGTGCCCTTCCTTCGCGAGGCCGCCCGCCGCTCGCTCGAGCGCAAGCGGGTCGAGGTGAGGCTGAACTCAAAGGTCGAGTCAGTCACGGACACGAGCCTGCGGCTGGCAGGCGGCGAAGAGATCGCGACGGGACTCGTCGTCTGGACGGCCGGGGTGAAGGCGTCGGACCTAGGCAAGGCGACCGGCGTGCAGCTCGCGCGCCAGGCGCGGATCAAAGTCGATCCGACGCTGCAGGTTCCCGGCCACCCGGTCGTGTTCGTCATCGGCGACCTCGCGGGTACGGAAGACGGCCCGGCCCGGCTGCCGATGCTGATTCCGGTCGCGATGCAGGCAGGAAGGCATGTCGCCGCGTCGATCGCCGACATGGTGGAGGGCGGCGGCGCGCGCGCCTTTCAGTACAGGGACCCCGGCATCATGGCTACGATCGGGCGCAACTCCGCGGTGGCGCAGATCCGCGGCCTTCAGTTTTCCGGCTTCATCGGCTGGTTCATCTGGCTGACGGTCCATCTCATCAACGTGGTCAGCTTCCGCAGTCGGCTCGTCGTTCTCGTGAACTGGGCCTGGGAGTATTTGTTCCTCGATCGGCCGATCCGCCTGATCGTGCGAGCGCGGGAATGACCCGGGTCCTCGCCCTGGCGATGCTCGCAATGCTCGCGCTGGTCGCCTGCGGCGGCAACGCGCCGCCCCCCGACGCGGGCAAGATCCTGAGCGACAGCGCGAACGCGATGGCCAACGTGCTCACCGTCGGCGCGACCCTGAAGCTCACCAAGGGCGTCGTGAGCATCAAGGGCTTTGTGCTGGTCAGCGCGCGGACAGCCGTACGCATGCCTACCGACAGCGACACCGTCTACACCGTCAAGCAGCAAGACGTGTCGTTTGCGCTCGAGATCGTCATGGCGGGCGGCCACGTCTACGAGCACATCCCGTTCACGCCGCTCCGCGAGGTCACCGGCGCCGAGGCCAGGGCGTTCCCCGACATGGCCAGGCTCTTCGACGCCACGACCGGGCTGCCGGCGATCATTCCAGCGGGTACCTCGACGAAATACGTCGCAAGTGAGCAGCTGGACGGCAAGCAGGTCGACCACGTCTCGACGCAGTACACCCCCGAGCAGGTGCACAGCCTGCTCGCTTATCTCAACTCGAGCGGGCCCGTGACCGCGAACCTCTGGATCCGAAGCTCGGACCACCTCATCCCCAAGGCGGTGCTCGATGGCGCCTTCGGCGACGGAGGCAAAGACGCGGCGGTCGAGGTGGACATCACAAACTTCAACGGAACGGTGAGCATCACTTCGCCGGCTCCGTGAGCCGCCGACCTCTTTTTCTGGGCCTGGCCGGCGCCGGCCTGTTCGTGGCGGCGCTTGACGCCTACGTGGTCGTCACCCTCCTGCCCGCGATGTCGGGCGACGTCGGCATCACGATCGAGAACTTCGAGCAGGCGACGCCGATCGTCACCGGCTTCCTCGCCGGGTACGTGGTGGCGATGCCGCTGCTGGGGGCTTACTCGGACGCGCGCGGCCGGATCCCCGTGTACGTCGCGTGCCTTGCCGCGTTCGCGCTCGGCTCAGTCGTCACCGCCACCGCTGGCCTCTGGTCGTTTGCCCAGCTGCCCTGGCTCGTCGGGGGACGTTTCCTGCAGGGCCTCGGAGGGGGTGGGCTCGTGCCGCTGTCCCTGGCCATCGCCGCGGACCTGTACCGCGACCGCTCGCGCGCCGTCGCGCTCGGCTCGGTGGCCGGCCTGCAGGAGGCCGGCAGCGTGCTTGGACCGATCTACGGGGCAACTGTGACGGCGGCCGCGGCCGGGCTGGCCGGATGGCGCTTCGTCTTCTGGCTGAACATCCCGCTCTCGTTGCTGTGCGCGGCGGGCCTGCTCGCGGCGGGCCGCCGGCAGGACGCGGGCGTCCCCGCCACGTCCGCGATCGACTGGCTGAGCGCGCTCCTTCTGGGCCTCGGCCTGGGCGCGCTGGTGTTCGCCCTGTACCCCGACGACCCCGAGCACCGCGCGGTCAACGCGCTGTTCGTCCCCGGAGGCGTCGTCGCGGTCGTCCTGCTGGGCGCCTACGCGTGGCGGCAGGTCCGCCGGCTCGAGCCCTTGATCCCGCGCGATCTCCTGCGCAGCCCCGCGTTCCTCGGCGCGACGGCGGCCAACGTCCTGATCGGCGCCGCTCTCATCGTCACCCTCGTCGACGTGCCCTTCGTCGGCCGCCTGGTCTTCAACCTCGAGGCGCTCGACTCGGGACTGCTGCTGACCCAGTTCCTGATCGGCGTTCCGATCGGTGCCGTCGCGGGCGGGCTCATCGCGTCGCGAATCGGCAACCGGATCACCGCGATCGCAGGCATGGCCGTCTCCGCCGCGGCCTTCCTCCAGATGTCGAGCTGGACCGCGAACGAGCTCGACCTGCACGCCGGCCCGCTGAGGCAGGCGGACCTGGGGCTCGCCGTCTGCGGCCTGGGCTTCGGCCTGGTGATCGCGCCGCTGACGGCGGGCGTGCTGGCCCTGACTCGGGGACAGAGCCACGGACTTGCGACGAGCCTCGTCGTGCTCGCGCGCACCATGGGCATGCTCGTCGGGCTGTCGACACTCACCGCATTCGGGCTCTACCGCTTCCATCAGATCCTCGGCACGCCAGTGCTCAACGACACCGACCTGCGTGAACGCGTCAAGCACCTGGAGCGGTTGGTGGCGGCGGCCTTCCTTCAGGAGTACCGCGAGATCTTCGTCATCGCCGCCGCCCTCTGCGTGGCGGCGCTGCTGGTCATCGCTTTGTCGCTACGGCCAGCACGTACGAGTGGTGGTACCTGAAGGCGTCGTCGGGGTCGCCCAGGCTCGCCATCGCCGCGTCGACCTCCGCCTCCAGCTCGTCCCGGTAGCGCGGGCCGAGCGCCCGGATCAACGTGTACGGCCTCGGGCCGGCGCCCGCCATCAGGTCGGTCCACTCGCGGGCGTCTTTCGCCCGTCCGCCGGTGACCATGTCGGTCAGCCTCTGGACCTCGAATCCGGCGGCGGCGAGGATCTTCGGCAGCACGTCCGGCTCGCCGAACCTGGACCGCTCGGAGCTGTACCGAGGCAGGCTCAGGTAGTGACGGCGGGCCAGCGGAGTCAGGCCCTGGAAGAACAGCTCCTGGGCGCGCGTGTTGAGGCTGCGGCGCTGGCAGGAGACTGCGAGCCGGCCGCCCGCCTTCAGGACACGGTGGGCCTCGGCGAGCGCGGCGGGGGGGTCGGCGAAGTATGTCAGGGCCTCGCCCATGGTCACGAGGTCGAAGGTCTCGGGCCGGAAGACGAGGTGCTCCGCAGCCATGCCCACGAACTGGACGTTCTTCTGCGTCTTCGTTCGGGCGATCGCGAGCATCTTGTCCGACAGGTCGATTCCGAGCACTGTGCCCGGGCTGACCTTCGGCGCGACGAGATGCGCTACCAGGCCTGTGCCGGAGCCGACGTCCAGCACGTGCTCGTTCTTGACCGGGGCCGCGAGGTCGACCAGCCGCGCAGCGACCCTGCCGTGCTGGCCTCCGGCCCACGCGTCGTACAGTGGCGCGATCCGGTCGAAGAAGTCGACCAGATGGTCGACCATCTGATCGGAGGAGTCACGGTCCATCAAGGCCACGATCTGCAGGTCAACCTTTGGCGACGATTCCCGGCACGGCTGTTACGATGCTAGCTCCCCGAAAACCCGATCGAACCTCGTTTCGTTGTGGAGGATTTCATGGCTCAAGCAGAAAAGACCGCCGCCCAGTCATCGGGCGCCCAGAACGGCGGCACCAACGTCGTCACCCTCGGCCCGCGAGACACCCTGCAGGGACGCCTGGAGATCCAGGGCGACCTGAAGGTTGCCGGCACCGTCGAGGGCGACTTGAAGGTGAGCGGCGACGTCACCATCGACTCGACCGCCACAGTGCAGGCCGCGATCGAGGGCGCGAACATCAGCGTCCGCGGCAACGTGACCGGCAACGTCACCGCCAAGCGCCGCCTGACCCTCGCCGGGACAGGCCGCCTGAACGGCGACGTCAAGGTCGGCCGCCTCACCGTCGAGGACGGCGCGAGCCTCAACGGCACCGTGACCATGTCGTCGGGCGGCTAGCTCAACCCACAGCACTCTCCGCCCGCCGGATCGCGGGCAAGACCACGTCCTTGACGTAGCTTTCGGCCGCGCCCATGGCCGCGTGCACGAGCTGCCACTCGAGCTGGGCCAGGAGCACCTGGTCGCGGTTGAGCTCGACGAGCCTGGAGCGCCAGAACGCGGAGTTGAGGTTCAGGCCCGGAAGCGGGCCCCGGCCGCGCTGGCCGGTCAATCCGGGAATGTCGGGCAGCGGTGACGTGTCGACAGATGAATCGGTGGCGTCCGCCGGGGCGGCCTGCGCGGGCGCACCGGCGACCGGCCGCAGCGACGGGCCGGCGATGTTCCAGGCATCGACCAGCAGCGCGCCGACGACCACCATCTCGGCGACGACCAACCACGTAAGCGGAGAACGGATGAACGTGCGCATGAAGCGCAGGCTAGGAAGACGCGGGCGAAAAAAGAACCCAGCCTGTTAAGACCGCGAGAAGCCGCGCAGCGCCTCCAGCCCGCGATCGATCGTCTCGATCTTCTTCGGGAAGCTGAACCGGACGTGCCCGCGGCCCAGCGCCGCGTCGTGGAAGAAGCTCGATGCGGGGACGGTCGCGACCGCCACCTCCTCGATGAGCCGCCTTGCGAGCGCGACGTCGTCCTCGGCGCCAAAACCGCGGATCCCCGCCATCACGTAGTACGCGCCGTCGGGCGCGGCGACCTCGAAGCCGCGCTCCCGCAGCCCGGCGACCATGGCGTCGCGCCGCTCCTGGTAGTCACCGAGCAGCTCCACATAAAAGGACGGGGGGAACTCGAGCGCGTGCGCGACCGCGATCTGCAGGGGATGCGCCGCGCCCACCGTTAGGAAGTCGTGCACCTTGCGGATGCCAGACGAGAGCGAGGCCGGCGCGATCAGCCACCCGACCCGCCAGCCGGTGACGGAGTACGTCTTGCTCGCGCCCGAGATGGTGATCGTGCGCTCCGCCATGCCCGGCAGCGTGGCCAGGCTCACGTGCCTCCCGCGGTACACGAGGTGCTCGTAGATCTCGTCCGTGATCGCGATGGCGTCGTGCTCCACGCACAGCCGGGCGATCAGCTCCAGCTCCTCGCGCGAATACACCTTGCCGGTCGGGTTGTGAGGCGTGTTGACGACGATGGCGCGGGTCTTCGGATTGAAGGCGGCGCGGAGCTCTGCTTCGTCGAACGACCAGTCGGGTGGCCGGAGCGTGACGTACCGCGGCACGGCGCCGCTGAGCACGCAGTCCGGCCCGTAGTTCTCGTAGAACGGCTCGAAGACGATCACCTCGTCGCCGGGGTCGACGGCCGCGAGCATGGCCGCGATCATCGCCTCGGTCGCACCGCATGAGACGGTGACATGGGTATCGGCGTCGACGGCGCGACCCCACGCTGCGGCGTACTTGCGCGCGATCGCCTGCCGCAGAGCCGGCGCGCCCCAGGTCGTCGCGTACTGGTTGTAGCCGTCACGCAGCGCTTGCGCGGCCGCGTCGAGGATCCGTGGGTCCGGGTCGAAGTCGGGGAATCCCTGGGCGAAGTTGATCGCCCGCTCGGGACCATGCAGCGAAAGGTTGAGACGCGTCATCTCGCGGATTACCGACTCGGTGAACGACTCGGCCTTGACTGATAGACCTGTTTTCAGCGGCCCCCGCGAAGTCACGGCGCGCCGCTCCGTCGCCCACTTCGCGGCCGACATCGCGGGTCCTCTGACTTCGTGGGGATCTCAGTGGCCGGGATCAGCCCTCTCCAGGCGCAGGTCCGCGCTCGAGCACGAATAGCATCGCGGCGGACGCTCCAGGCTTCGCTCCCACCAGCCGCACACGTCGCATGTCCAGCGCGTCTTCGCGAAAAAGTCGAGCACGTCGGAGCGGCTCAGCAGGCCGACCATCTTGCCGCCACGGACCACCGGCACGCGGCGGATGCGCTCGCCGATCAAAAGACGCGCGGCCTCGTCGATCCCCGTCTCCTCGGTGACCGAGATCACGCGGGGGCTCATGATGTCGCGCGCGGTCTTCCCGCGCTTGGAGAAGACGTCGGTCTCGGAGACGATGCCGACGACATGACCCTCGTTGGCGACCACTGGCGCGCCGGTGATGTGCTTCGACGAGAGCGTCTTCGCGATTTCCTCGACCGGCGTGTCCTCGCGAAACGAGATCACGTTGCGCGTCATCACGTCCTTGACGGGAATCACTGCTTTCCCAGAATCGTAGCCACCGTCTTGAGGTTGGCGTTGCCGCCGCTGAGGATGAGCCCGGCGCGGCCGCGCGGCAGCTTGCCCGCCAGGTAGGCCGCCAGCGTCAGCGCGCCGGTCGGCTCGAGTGCCAGGTGCAGCCGCGACCAGGCGACCCGGACGGCATTCGCGATCTCGTCCTCGGTCACGGTGACGATCTCGTCGACCAGGCCGTTGGCGAACATGACCTCGAAGTTGCGCGTCCCGATCGCCGTCGTCCGCACGCCGTCGGCCAGCGTGACGGGCGAAGCGGCGAGAGTCTGGATACTGCCTGCCTTCCACGTCCGGTAGGCGTCGTCGGCAGCGATCGGCTCGACCCCAACCACCTTGATCGACGCCCGGTGGTGCTTGGCCCAGATCGCCGAGCCCGAAAGCAGGCCACCGCCGCCCACCGGAGAAGCGATGACCTCGAGGTCAGGCGCGTCCGCCAGCAGCTCGCGAGCCGCCGTGCCCTGGCCGTGGATCACGTTCCAGTCGTCGAAGGGGTGGACCAGCGTGTAGCCGCGCTCGGCCATGACCTCGCGCAGCCGCTGCTCGCGGTTGGCGAAGTTGATCCCCTCCTGGATGACCTCGGCGCCAAGCGCCCTCGTCGCGGCGACCTTGGCCGGGTTGGCGTCCTCGGGGATCAGGATCAAAGCCGGGACGCCGACTGACGCGGCCGCCAGAGCGACCGCCTGGGCGTGGTTGCCCGAGCTCACCGCGATCACTCCTTTCGGCCGTTCGCCGCGCGTCATCAGCGAAAGCACCGCGTTGAACGCGCCGCGGGGCTTGAAAGAACCGGTGACCTGAAAGCACTCGGGCTTGAGCCGCAGTGCGGGGTCGAGGTCGGTTAGCAGCGCCGGCGTCCGGCGCACGTGGCCGCCGATGCGCGCGGCCGCCTCCTCGACCTCCGCCGCGTGCGCTTCGAGATAAGCCGTCAAGCGGCCGCGGAGTCGCGTTCGGCCGCGGGCTGGGTTCGTGGTGCTCGGCGCATGTTCGTGAGAACGATGCCGCCAAAAATGACGGCCATGCCCACGACGATCGGCACGCTGAGGCTCTCGCGCAGCAGCACCACTCCCCAGAACACGGCCGTCACCGGCACGAGCAGCGTCACGGCGGTGGCGCGGACGGCGCCCAGCGAGTTCATCACGTAGTAGTAGAGAAGGTACGCGACGCCCGTGCCGAAGACTCCGAGCGCGACCACGGCCGCAAACGAGAGGGGCGCGAAGTGGAAGTGCGGCAGCGAGGGTGCCGCGATCGGGATCGCCAGCAGCGCCGTGACCACGGTCTGACCTGTGCTCTGCTCGTACACGCTCATGCCGCGCAGCCTGGTGCGCTGATAGAGCGCGGCCAGGGCGTAGGAGAAAGCCGCGACCAGGACGGCCAGGATCCCCAGCGCGCTTCCGCTGAGGCCATGAGTGGTGATGTCGGGCAGGACCAGGATCACCACGCCCGCGATCCCGATCAGCACGCCGAGGTAGTTGAGTGGCGTCGGGCGCTCGGAGGGCACGATCCAGAAGATGAGGATCGCGGTCCACAGCGTCGCGGTGGCATTGAGGATGCTCGCGAGCCCGCTCGTGATGCGCTCCTCGCCCCAGGCGATGGCGGCCCACGGGAGGATCGCGTTGATGACGGCCATGATCGCGAAAGGCATGATCCGGCCCTTCCAGCCCGGGCCGAGCACTGGTTTCCGCATGACCGCGGTGAGGACCAGGAGCGCGACCGCGCCCGAGGCCGAGCGCACGAGCACCAGGCCGGTCGGGCCCATGTCACCGACACCGAGCTTGATGAAAAGGAACGAGACGCCCCAGATCAGGGACAGGGCGACGAAGGCCAGGTACGGGAGCAGTGGGCTTCTAGACACGCGTCGGCCACTCGTCGGTCGAGAGCACAAGCGTCACCGGCCCGTCGTTTTCGATGTGCACGCGCATGACCGCACCAAAGCTGCCCGTCTTCGTCTCTATTCCGCGCTCGCGGAACCGCCGCACGAACGTCTCGTACAGCTGCTCGGCACGAGCCGGATCGCCCGCCCTGAGCAGACTCGGCCGCCGGCCGCGGCTCATGTCGGCGAACAACGTGAACTGGGACACGATGAGGGCCGAGCCTTTGACGTCGATGAGGCTCAAGTTCATCTTTCCCGCCTCGTCCGCGAACACGCGGAGGTCGATGATCTTGTCCGCGAGCCGCTGCACCGTGCTTTCGTCGTCGTCGCCACCTGCACCCACCAACAACACAAAGCCGGGGCCGATGGTTGCAGTGTCGCCGCCTTCCCAGCTCACAGCGCCAGATGCGACCCGCTGGGCTACGACCCGCAAGTGCTAATCGATTTTGGGGCCAAAGTGGGGTTCGGCCGTAACTAGGGAGTCGATGTAGCGGAACCGGTCGTAGCGGAGCTGCATCAGGACCTCCGGGTCCATTTCGAGCAGCGGATGCATATGGCGGCGCAGCGCCTCATCCAGCGCCTCGGCCGCGGCGTCGTAATCGGCGCTTGCGCTCCCCGCCGGCTCGGGCACGACCTCCTCGACCACGCCCATGGCCACGATCTCCCGCGATGTGAGCTGCAGCTGCTCGGCCGCCTCGACCTTGCGCGAGTTGTCGCGCCACACGATCGAGGCCGCCGCCTCTGGAGACGCGACCGAATAGATCGAGTTCTCGAGCATGATCACGCGGTCGGCCACGCCCATCCCAAGCGCGCCGCCGCTGCCGCCCTCGCCGATCACCGCCGCCACGATCGGGACCGGGATGCGGAACCACTCCATGATCGCGGTGGCGATCGCGGCCGCGATGCCGCGCTCCTCGGCGCCGGCGCCGGGATACGCGCCGGGCGTGTCGATGAGGGACACGATCGGAAAGCCGAATTTCGCCGCGTGGTGGGCGAGGCGAATCGCCTTGCGGTAGCCCTCGGGGTGCATCATGCCCCAGTTCCTCGCCACCCGGTCCTTCATGCTCCGGCCCTTCTGGTGGCCCAGGAACACCGTGGTCCGGCCGTGCCAGGTGCCGATGCCGGCAACCAGCGCGGGGTCATCGGCGGAGAGGCGGTCGCCGTGCAGCTCGATGAAGTCGGGGGCCAGGCGGCGGATGTAGTCGAGCGAGTACGGCCGCTGCGGATGGCGCGCGAGCTCGACGATCTCCCAGACGCTCACAGGGGCCTCCGAAAAATCGAAAGATTTTTTGGGGCTTTCACGTGTACATCTCCAGCAGGTGCGCGAGCAGCGGGCGCAGCTCTGTCCGCGGCAGGACCATGTCGACCTGGCCGTGCGCGAGCTGGAACTCGGCGCTCTGGAATCCGGGCGGCAGGTCCGCGTAGGTCGCCTGCTTGATCACCCGCGGGCCGGTGAATCCGATCGAAGCGCCCGGCTCGGCGATGTTGATGTCGCCCAGCAGCGCAAGCGAGGCCGCGGTGCCGCCGAAGGTCGGGTCGGTCAGCACCGAGAAGAAAGGCACACCTGCGTCGTGCAGCCTGCCGACGGCCGCGTTCACCTTCGCCAGCTGCATCAGCGCGAGCACGCCTTCCTGCATGCGCGCTCCGCCGGACGCGGAGATGAGCACGTACGGCGTGTGTGACGAGGTCGCCTGCTCCATGCCGCGCGCAAGGCGCTCGCCCGCGACGATCGAGAGCGTCCCGCCGACGAACCCGAAGTCGAACGTCGCGAGCCAGATCGGCTTGCCGTCCAGCGTGCATGTCCCCGTGCGCACCGCCTCGTTGAGGCCCTCCTCGAGGAGCGTCTCCACGGTTTCCTGGTAGCGCTTTGGCACGGTCCAGTTCAGGAGGTCATGGGAGCGGACGTCGACCCAGCGCTCCGTCCACGATCCATCGTCGGCGATCAGAGGGACCCAGACGTCCGCTCCGAGGCGGAAGTGATGTCCGCAGTTCGTGCAGACGTAGTTGTGCGCGCGGAGCTCTTCCGGCTCGAGCCCGATGCCGCACCCCGGGCAGTTGGTGGGCAGGAGGATCTCGGGCAGCTCGCCACCCTGGATCGCGACCGTCTCGAAGTGGCGCTCGAGTATCGCCATCAAGAGGCTCCGATCCCGGAGATCCGCTGCAGATCCGCGGCATGGACGGCCGGAGCCAAGGAAAGGGTGGCGCGACGAGGAGCGCATCGGTAGATGCGTGACGAGTGAGCGCCGGGCCCCTTGACGAAGGCTTGAGCGCCGCAGGCGCCCGGCCGTCCAGGGCGCGCAGATGCAAGGAGCTGCCGGGAGCGGAGCCTCATAGTGAGAGCCCTCCGTCGACGGCGATCACCTGGCCGGTGATGAAACCCGCCTTCTCCGAGCACAGGAACGCGACCGTCGCCGCGACCTCCTCGGCGGTCGCCTCGCGCTTGATGGGCGTCATCTTCACCAGCTCGCCCACCATCTCGTCGGTCAGCGAGCCGGTCGTGAGCTCGGTGCGTACGTAGCCCGGCGCGACCGCGTTGCAGGTGATGTTGCGCGACCCGTACTCGCGCGCGACCGACTTGGTGAACCCGATGAGCCCCGCCTTCGCCGCCGCGTAGTTGGTCTGTCCCGCATTGCCGGTGATCCCGACGATCGACGAGATGTTCACGATGCGGCCCCAGCGCGCGCGCATCATGCCGCTCATGATGGCAGCCTTCGTCGTCGCGAAGGCCGAGAGAAGGTCGGTGCGGATGAGGTCCTCCCAGTCTGGCGGTGACATCTGGATCAGGAGCTTGTCGCGCACCGCGCCGGCGTTGTTGACGAGCACGTCGACCTTGCCGATCGTCTTGACCATCGCCTCGACCTGGTGCGGATCGCCGACATCCGCCTGATGGGCGGTGGCGTTCGGCAGCGAGGACGCGGTCTCCTCGGCGGCCGCCCTGTCGGTGCGGTAGTTCACGACCACGCGCGCGCCCATCGCCGCGAGGGCCTGGCTGATGGCGCGGCCGATGCCCTTGCCGCCGCCTGTCACCAGAGCGGTCTTGCCGTCGAGGTCCCCCAACTAGGTCGTGGCCGCCGGTCCGGCGAAATCGATGAAGAGCTCTTCGGCGTTCCAGGTGTCGACGCCGGGGATGTGCTTGGCCGCCAGGCTCGCGAGGACGCGGCCGGGGCCGAGCTCGACCACGGTGCGCACCTTCATCGCCCGCATCGCGACCATCGTGCGCGCCCAGTCCACCTGGCGGAGCATCTGCAGCCGCAGCTCCTCGCGCAGCGCGGCGACGGTGCGCAGGGCCTCGCCCGACGCGTTGGCCAGCACCGGGATCGAGGGCGCGCTCAGCTGCAGCCGGTCCACTGCACTGCGAAACGCGGACGCGGCCGCCTCCATCAGCGGCGTGTGTGCCGCGAGCGGAATCGTGAGGATCAGGGCGCGGCGCGCGCCCGCCGCGAGCGCGAGCCGCTCGGCCTCCTGCACCGCCGGCATCTCGCCCGAGAGGACGAACTGGACGTCGGCGTTGCGGTTGGCGATCCACAGCCGGCCGCGCTGCGACGCCTCGACGCGGATCGCCTCGACCTTCGCCTCGTCGAGACCGACGATCGCGATCATGCCCACGTGCTCGCCGGCCGTCTCCGCCATGACGCGGCCGCGCTCCTTGACGAGGAGCAGGGCCGTCTCCCAGGGGATCGAGCCCGCCGCGGCGAGCGAGGCGATCTCGCCCAGGCTGTGGCCGGCGGTGACGCTGACGTTCTCGAGGCCGTAGCTCTCTCGCCACACCTCGTAGGCCGCCCAGCAAACGGTCATGACGCACGGCTGGATGACGTCGGTGCGGTTCAGCTCCTCCACCGGGCCCTCGAAGCAGAGCTTGCGCACCGGCATGCCGAGCACCTCTTCCGCTCGCTCGAAGGCGCGGCGCGCCGCCGGGTAGCGGTCGTGGAGGTTTTTGCCCATGCCCGGCTTCTGCACCCCCTGGCCGGGGAACAGCAGGGCGATTGGGCCTGACAGGTCGATCATTACCAGACCATGTGCGCTACGCCCACTTCAGGAGCGTCGCGCCCCAGGTAAGTCCAGATCCGAAACCGGCCAGGAGCACGTGGTCACCGCTCTTGACGCGGCCGTTGCGGACCGCTTCCTCGAGCGCGAGCGGGATCGATGCGCTCGACGTGTTGCCGTACTCATCGATGTTGACGGCGACGCGCTCGATCGGCAGCCCGATGCGGCGGGCGGCGGCGTCGATGATGCGGAAGTTCGCCTGGTGCGGCACCCACAGGTCGATCTCTTCGAGCTCGATGCCGGCTTTGGCGCAGACCTCGTTCGCCTGCCGGATGAAGATGTCGACCGCGAACTTGAAGACGTCGGGTCCGACCATTTCGATGTACGGGTTCGGGTCCTTGGCCGCGTAGGCGCCCTTCTCGATGTTGCCGCACGTCACCTGCGCGAAGCCGCGGCCGTCCGAGCCAAGACACCAGCTGAGGAAGCCCGCGCCCTTCGGCGCCGCCTTGACAACCGCCGCACCGGCCCCGTCGCCGAAGATCACGGCGGTGCCGCGGTTGGTGTAGTCGATCAGGCGAGAGAGCACCTCCGCCCCGATGACGAGGACGGTGTCAGCGCGCTCGGTGGCGATGAACGAGTCCGCGATCGAGAGCGCGTAGACGAAGCTCGTGCAGGCGGCCAGCGTGTCCCACGCCACCGATCCGGGCGCGTCGAGCTCGTTCTGGACGCGGCATGCGACGGACGGAAACGGACCGTCCGGCGACGAGGTGCCGACCAGGATCATGTCGAGGTCCTTGGCGCTGACCTCGGCTGCTTCGAGCGCCGCGCGCGCCGCCTTCGTCGCCATCTCGAACGTCGTGGTTCCGGGCTCGGCAATGTGGCGGCGGTGGATGCCCGTGCGCTCGACGATCCACTTGTCCGACGTTTCCATCATCTTCTCGAGGTCGAAGTTCGACAGCACCTTGTCGGGCGCGTGGACGCCGACGCCGGCGATCGCGCTCGGCCGCCCCTTGGTCTTGAACGACTTGAGCGGCACCGCGTCGGAACGTGTGCGGTAGTTCGTGGTGATGGCCATCTGCTCTACGCCTCCAACCGCTCGGCGGTCTTCTGCTCCAGGTACTTCCAGAGGTCAGCGATCACTTTCATCTTCTCGAGCTCCTCGTCGGAAAGCTCGACGTCGTACTTGTCCTCGATGGCCGCGATCAGCTCCACCAGGTCGAGGGAGTCCGCGGCCAGGTCGCGCTGAAAGCTCTTGTCCATCTGGACCTGGTCGGGGTCGATGCCGAGGATCTCGGCCGAGAGGTCCTGCAGTTCCTTGAAATCGAGCTGACTTGCCATTCCTGACTCCTAGTTGGCTTTCTTGATCACGAGGGTCGCGTTGTGGCCGCCGAACCCGAAAGAGTTCGAGATCGCCACGTTGACGTCCGCCTTGCGCGCCTTGTTCGGCACGTAGTCGAGGTCGCATTCGGGGTCCGGGTCGTCGAGGTTGATGGTCGGAGGCAACAGACCGCGTTCGAGCGCGAGCACGCAAGCGGCCGCCTCGATCGCACCGGCCGCGCCGAGCAGGTGGCCGTGCACCGACTTTGTGGAGCTGACGGCGAGCTCGTAGGCGTGGTCGCCGAACACCGACTTGATGGCCCTGGTCTCGGCGACGTCGCCCAGCTTGGTCGACGTGCCGTGCGCGTTGACGTAGCCGACCTCTTTGGGGTCGACGCCGCTGGTGTCCAGCGCGCGCTTCATCGCGCGCGTGGCGCCCTTGCCTTCAGGCTGCGGGGCGGTGAAGTGGTACATGTCCGCGCTGGCGCCGTAGCCCGCGATCTCGGCGAGGATTCTCGCCCCGCGTGTCCTGGCGTGGTCCATGTCCTCGAGCACGAACATCACCGACCCCTCGCCCATGACGAAACCGTCACGGCCGAGGTCGAAAGGCCGGCAAGCCTTCTCCGGCTCGTCGTTGCGCTCGCTTGTCGCCTTGATCTGGCAGAAGGCGCCCATGGTCAGCGGAGTGATGGTGGCCTCGGAGCCGCCGGCGAGCATGGCGATGGCGTCGCCGCGCTTGATGATCTCGGAGGCCTCGCCGATGCCGTGGGCGCTCGAGGCACAGGCGCTGACGATGGCGAAGTTTGGGCCGCCTGCCTGCGTGTGGATGGCGACGATGCCCGCCGCCATGTCGGCAATCATCATCGGCACCGTGAACGGGCTGATCCGCTTCGGCCCGCGCTCCATCAGCGCGGTGTGGCTCTTCTCGATCTCCTCCATGCCGCCGATGCCGGAGCTGACGATCACCCCTACGTCGTCGGGATTCATCTGCGCCGGGTCGAGGTTGGCGTGCGCCAGGGCTTGCTTGGACGCCGCCAGCGCGAACTGGCAGTAACGCCCGATGTGGCGGGCGGTCTTCCGGTCCATGTACTCCTCGGCGTTGAAGCCCTTGACCTCGGCCGCGATCTTGGTGTCGAAGTTCGTCGTGTCGAAGCGGGTGATGCGGCCCACCCCGGAGACGCCCTCGATCATGTTCGACCAGACGGTTTCAAGGTCGTTGCCGATCGGCGTGATGAAGCCCATGCCGGTGACGGCCACGCGACGATGCCCGTTTGAGTTCAATCCCATCTGTCCAGCATAGGGACGCCACGGCCAACCGGCACCCACACCAAGTGGCAAAACGCCACCCTTTGTTTGGACTCGAGGTCCAAGTCAATTACAGAATTTTTTGCAGATCCAGGGCCAGCTGAAGTCGCAGCCGGGTCGCCGGCTGGTCCAGGTCGCCCCCCAGCAGCTCGCGCAGCTTGTCGAGCCGGTACAGCACGGTGTGCCGGTGCAGTCCCAGGGCGGCCGCGGCATCTTTGACCGAGCCCTTGGCGAGGTAGGTCTCGAGCGTCTCCAGCAGCTGCTCGCGGTTGCGGAGCTTGGGGTCCAGCAACCGGCCGAGGCTGTGGGCGACGAAGCGCTCGGCAAGCAGCGGGTTCTGCGCGAGCACCAGGTGGGGGATCACCTCGTCGTGCCGGTGAACGATCGAGTCTGGCCGCAGCTTCCTGCCGGCCTCGATCGCCTGCTGGGCCTCGAGGAATGAGCGCGCGATGCCGTGGAGGCCCGGGTGGTAGCCGCCGATGCCCGCGCGGACCCGGGCGCGCAGGTTGCCCGAACGCTGCGAGGCCTCGTCCTGGAGCTGGACGACGAACTGGCGCGCGCCCTCGGCGCTGGTGGCCGAGTCAGCCGGCCAGAGGATCACCAGCGTGCTGGGGTCGGTGGCGTGGACGAGGGCGTTGCGCGGGAGCTCGAGCGACGCGGCCACCTCGGCGAGTGCCTGGCCGCCGCGCTCGCCGTCGCGATTGCCGAGGATGAGCTTGCAGACCACCGCGACGTAGCCGGTCGCAGTGAGCAGAGTGTTGAGGGCGAGGGCCTGGCGCTGGAGCTCGAGCTCGGTGTCGAAGTTGTCGCTGATCAGCGCGTGGAACAGCCTCGCGTGAGCGCGCGTGCCGCGCTGCATGTGCTGCTCACGAGCGTGGAGGTAGGTCTTGGTGACCTCGGCCGCGACCTGGTCCAGGGCGGCGAAGACGTAGTTGGCGACGAGCATGATCGCCTCGGGCGTGGCCTCGGGGTGGCCGCGCCAGGCGCGGAGGATCTCGTTCCAGGCGACGCGGGCGGCCATCCGGTAGGCCGCGAGGATCGGCTCGACGGACTGGCTGCTCCGAGCCTGGAGGATGCCGAGCTGCGCGACCCTGCGGAGCTCCTCCTGCGTCGCCGGCCGCGACTCGCGAGCGGTGGCGAGAAACAGGTCGAGGCCGGCCTCGCATGCGCGGACGATGGCGTCTCCCTGCGGGGGCACGCCGGTCGAGGCGTCCCAGCGGACGAGCGTGACCACCGCCCTCGCCATGTGCCGGGCCATACCGGCATGCCGGCGCTCGAGCTCGTCAATCAGGCCCTGAGGCAGGCGCGGCGTCGTGCCGGCGGACTTGGACTTGGGGGCCAACCTGGCCATTGGGCGACTATACCGAGCGAGCCCGGCCGCTTCGACTCCGTGTCGATCGGCCGAATCCGCCACTTTGCGCAAAGTGGTGGCAACAGATGCGCGGGATACGGACGTTTTGCGCAAAACGCCTCCAAACGCCGTCGCCCCGCGGCTAGGAGCTGCTGTGCTTCTTCACGAACTCGAGCATCAGGGTCCAGGCCTCGGCGCTGGCGTCCTTCCACTGCTCGTACGTGCGGTCGAAGAAGCTGTGCGGCGCGTCCTTGAAAATGTGCTGCTCGAACGGCACCCCGGCCTGTTCCAGCTCACGTTTGAACTCCGCGGCCTGCTCCGGCGTCGTCGCACCGTCGGCGCCGGCAACCATCACCTGCAGCGGCGCCTTCATCTTCTTGATCAGCGGCTCGCTGCGCATCGGCCGTCCGTAGAAACCGATGCAGCCGCTGAGGTCGCGGTGCATCGCCGACTGGTTCCACGAGTTCGAGCCGCCGAAGCAAAAGCCCACGGTGAACACAGATTTCACGGCGCCGCCGTGGTCCGAACGCAGGTAATCGATGGCCGCGCCGACGTCTGCCGCGATGCCCTCCATCGTGGTCTGCTGCACGTGCGGCATGTAGTCGAAGGAGTCGCTGCGGTCGTCCGAGTCCGCCGTGCGGGCGAAGTAGTCGATCGCCACGGCGTCGATCCCGGCTTCGGCAAACCGCTGCGCCAGCTCCTTGAAGAACTGGTGCAGGCCGCGTACGTCCGGGAGCACGACCATGCCGGCGCCCGTAGGTTTGGACGCGCGCGCGCCGTACGCCATGAACGTCGGCCCGTCCGCCGAGGTCAGCGTGAGGTCGCCCTGGTCAGCCGCAGCGCCGCCCACCGGCGGCAAGGGAGGTCGCGCATCGTCTCCGTAGCACATGACTCGATTCTCCCTTACTCTGAAATGCCGATGAAGATCGAGAGCCCTGCCTTCACGCTCGACGACGTCCGGGCGTTCATGGACACATACCTCGACAGGGAACGCAACATCCTCGCCGACCGCCTGCAGCGCGCCTCCGACCGCGTCGCCATGTTAGCCACGCGAGTCCAGTCGGAGCCGAGCAGCGAGGCCGGCTGGAACGCGCACGAGCTGCTTGCGCACCTGGCCGTGCTGTCGAAGTTCTACGGAGTGTTGGTCCACCGGATCTCGACAGGCCAGCCGGTGAACATGGACCTCCTGCAGGCGGTCCAGCTCCGTGACGGCGCCGGAAAGCAGATGTCGGAGCTCGCGCCCGAGGAGCTCGCGCGAATGATCGCCGTCGACCACGAGCGCACCATCAAGGCCCTGCGCACCACCGACCCGATGAACCTTCGGCGCACTGCCGAGCTCGGCGAAGGCATCACGATGAGCGCCGAGGACGTGGCGCGCCTGCCGCTCATCAGCCACATGGAGATGCATATCGAGCAGCTCGAGAAGCTGCTCGACCGGTAGTCCCCTAGCCGGCCTGCGCGTAACCCAGCCTGCGCAGCTCGCGCCGGATCGTCTCCGCGGCGTCGTCCATCATCTGCGGATCCGGGTCAGGATCCTGGTTGCCGAAGTCGAGGTCATGCAGGCCACGGATGGGCACGACGTGGAGGTGGCAGTGCGGGACCTCGAGGCCCGCCAGCATCACACCGATCCTCTCCGGCTTGAAGCCCGCCATCTGCGCGCGCCCGACCGCCTGCGCCGTCTCCATCAGGTGATCGAGCAGCGACGCTTCGAGGTCGATCCAGTGGTCGATCTCCTCCCGCGGCACGACGAGCAAATGGCCGGGACGCAGTGGGCGGTTGGACAGAAATGCGACGCAGCGATCGTCCTTCCACACGAAACGCGCGGGCAGCCGGCCCTCGATGATCTGGGTGAAGATCGTCGGCATCAGGTCCGAGGCTCCCACCGGAAGGTCCTGATTCCGAACAGCAGTCCGCCGATCCCCCACGCCAGCATCACGTACAGGTCGTTGGCGTGCAGGCCCGACCCGCTCACCTGGAAGAACGACCCGATCATCGCGTCCGCGAAATGCCGAACGGGAAAGATCTTGCCCACCACGTCGATCCAGCCGGACGGGTTCTCCAGTGGGATGAAGACGTTCGAGATGAACAAGAGCGGCAGGATGGTCCCGTTTACGACCGCGGGCGCGGCGTCGGCGTTCGGAATCACAGCCGTGACCGCGACGCCTAGCGCGCTGAAGACCGCCGCGCCGACGACCAGTGTGAGAGCGAACGCCGGCAGGGTGCTGGTCGGAAGCGTCGCTCCGTAAAACAGGGCGCCGAACGCCGCGCAGACCACGACGAGGACGATCGCCATCGCGACCGCGTGGGCGATGCGCGCAAACATGTACGCCCAGACCGGGAGCGGTGAGCCGTGGATTCGCTTCAACGCACCGAGATCGCGCGAGGCGCTGAGCGAGATCGCGATGTTCGTGTAGCAAGCGTTGATCACCGAGAAGGCGGCGATCGCCGGCACGTAGAACGTCGCGACCCGCACCGTCGTTCCTGGCGCGACCTGGATGTGACCGTTGCCGAAGATCACGGTGAAGATCACCAGGAACATGAGCGGGAAGATCAGCGTGAAGAAAAGCGCGGCCGGATTGCGGACGAACGCCTTGTTGATGTACCAGACCTGGCGGAACGCGAGCTCAAGATCTCTCATGCGGTCGCTCCGGTCGTTTCGGCTTTCCTCGTGATCTCGAGGTAGACGTCCTCCAGCGACGGCCGCGTCACCTGCAGCCCCTCGAGCGTCACGCCGTTCTGCACCGCCCACGACGTCAACTCGTAGAGCTTTTGGGTCGGGTCCTTGGTGACCAGCTCGACTGCGTCGCCGTCGACATGCGCCTGGGCGCGCACCGCCTCTGGCAACGTTCCCGCGTGGCGGAACCGGATCATCGTGTCCGCCTGCTGCCTGCCCATCAGCGACTCGGGCGTCCCCTCGGCCACTATCTTCCCGGCCGCGATTATCACGACCCGGTCGGCCAGGAACTGAACCTCGTCCATGGAGTGCGAGGTCAAAAAGATGGTCTTGCCGAGCCCGGCGAGACCCTTGATCACGTCCCAGGCATTGCGCTTCGCGCCGGGATCGAAGCCGGTGGTCGGCTCGTCCAGGAAAAGCACCCGCGGGTCTCCGGCGAGCGCGATCGCGACGTCAAGCCGGCGCTTCTGGCCACCCGACAGCCTCGTCACGCGCGTCGTCGCCTTGTCCTCAAGGCCCACCAGACGGATGACCTCGTCCCGCCCACGCCGCCTCGGGTAGTAGCCGCGAAACATGTCGACTGTCTCGGCCACCGTCAGATAAGGGTCGACGCCCGTCGTCTGCAGGACTATGCCCATCTGGTCTTTGAGCCCGCGGTCACCCGAAGCCGGGTCGAAGCCGAGGACCGAGACCCGGCCGCCGTCGCGCCGCCTGAACCCCTCGAGGATCTCCACGGTGGTCGTCTTGCCGGCGCCGTTGGGGCCAAGGAGGGCGACGACCTCGCCTTCGGCCACCTTGAAGCTGATCCCTCGAAGTGCCTCGACGGGACCGTACGACTTGCGCAGGTCCTCGACCTCCACCGCATCGACTGCCATCTAGCCCTCGGCCTGCCACATCCTGTCTGACACCTCGCAGCCGAACGCGTCCAGGTGGCGGGCGCAGAACTCGTCGCGCGTGTATCCGTGCTCGATCGTGCCGACGTGCTCGACGGCGTAGGTCGCCGCAAGCGACGCCACCCGGCCGGCCTCGGCCAGCTCGAGCCCACGCAGCAACCCCGCGACAAGGCCCGCCCGGTACGCATCGCCGGCCCCCGTCGGATCGGCCTCACGCTCCGCGGGCGCGGCAGGCACGTCGACAGAGCCGTCGCGCGTGGTGATGCGCGAACCGTGGCGTCCCAGGGTGGTGACCACCATCTGCGCCAGCTCCAGAAGGCCGTCCATGTCGCGCTTCGTCCGCTCCTGGATCAGCTCGAGCTCGTAGTCGTTGCCGATCACGATCCACGCACCATCGGTGCTGTCGGTGACGTCAGCGCCGTCCATCATCGGCAGCTGGTGCGCGGGGTCGAAGACAAACGGAACTCCCCGCTCGCGGCATTCCCTGACCAGGCGCTTCATGGCGCCAGGATCGTTGGGGCCGATGATCACCGCGTCGAGGTCCGTGGGGCCGTCGTCGAGGCCGAGCATCGCCGCCTTCCACATCGCGCCGCCGTAGTAGCCGGTCAGCTGGTTGTCGTCCATGTCGGTCGTGGTGAACCCGGTGGCGCTGATCTCGCCGTCGAGCAGGCGCAGCCCGCGACAGTCGATGCCCTGCGCGACCAGCCAGTCCCGGTACTCGGCGGCGTCGTTGCCGGCGGTGGCGAGCACAGCCGCCGGGTGACCGAGCAGCGCCAGGTTGTACGCGTAGTTCCCGGCCACGCCGCCTCTCCGCTTCTGCAGGTCGTCGACGAGAAAGCTCAGGTTCAGGATGTGGGTCTTGTCGAGAAGGATGTGGTCTTTGAATCGACCCTTGAAGGTGAGGATGTAGTCGTACGCGATCGATCCCGTGCAGAGGACCACGTGGCGAAATCTACCCGAATGTAGAGAGGCGCCCCGTCTGGGGCGCCTCCTCGCTTCTCGCTCGGTTAAGCCGCTCGGCGGCGAGAGGTGCGCCGGCGCGCCGGCTTCTGCTCTGCCGGGCGCGGGTGGCTCAGCTCGCTCGCCTGCTCCAGCCGGGTCGCGGTGCGGGCGATCGTCTTGAACGAACCGTTGAAGGCCTTCAGCGTTCGCTTGGCGACGCCGCCAAGCACGTCCTGGCGCCGGGCCTGGACCTTGACGACCTGCAGGCCCTTGAGCGCGAGCTTCTCGGGCAGCCGCTCGTTGACCTCGAGGCCGAAGACGATGAACCTGTCCGGGATCAGCGCGTTCAGGCGCCTGTTGATCCTGCGAACGGCCGGCGCGCCCTTGCGCTCCAGGTTGCGGACCTGGTTGCGAGCGGCACGCATCGGGTCTGAAGCAACCTCGGCCGCGGCCCGGGCTGCGCCCACGGCGACTTCCTCGACGGCGGTTGCGGTGTCAGAAAAATCGGTGCTCATGGCTCTCCTCACTCTCTTGAATATCAGCTTTCATGACGCAGTATAACGCAATGCGTCATTGGGCGTCAAGAAGTGGGTCTGAGCCTCTTGATGAGCTCCTCGGCGGCTGGTCCGAAGATGTCGTAATGGGCGACCTTGCGGTGTTTCTCGGGCTGGATCCACTCGGGTCGAAGGCCGTGCAGCCTGCCCCACTTCTCCAGCTCAGGCCGCAGGCCGATCACATGAAGAAACGGTTTCTCGCGGAGGAACCCCCGGATGGTCGACCCGTGATAGGAGTCGAAATTGCGATGGACGGCGATGCCGCCGGCCTCGGCGAAGGCGATCGCCTCTTTTATCTCGCGCCGCTCAAAGTACTTCTCTCGCGGATGCCAACTGTTCATTCCTTTCCTGAATAACGGCACCTGAAGGTCGGCAGCCTCGATCGTGGCCAGTCGCCAAACTGAAGTGGCAGTCTCGCGAGGAGGGCTGCGACCGCGACATCGCGCACGCCGATCTCGTGAATCGCAATCGGGCGTGACGGGGTAGCGAGGCGTGCATATGGTCCAGTTGCGACCGGACCCCAGTCGTAGCCAAAGATGCCTCGACGGGCCGGCTCGATCCAGAACGAGAGGTCCCCGCCCGACGGGACGTTGGTGGCGGCGCCGACGATAGGCAGAGCGTCGAGCTTATCGATGCCGCGGTCAACCTCCTCGTGCTGTGCCTCGACGCTAAAGGGAATGGGGCCGAACCCGGCCGAGCTGAACAAACCGATGTGGCCGTCCAGGTCGACCGCCAGCCAGTCCACTTCGCGCCCGGGAAGCGGATTGTCGAAGGCCGTCACAAAGTCCTCTAGTCGCTGCGCGCGGATCGGCAAATAGGACGGTAGGCGCAGAGCTGGCACGGCCGCCGGGCGTGCTCCGGCCGCAGCTCGAAGTCGCCCGCGGCGATCCGTGATGCCGCGCGCAGAACGTGACCCTCGACCGCGGAGTCGTCCGGCGCGACTTCGTGCACCTGGCCACGCCGCATGTCGAACAGGATCAGCCGCGGGTCATGCCCGCCTGGCAGCAGGCCGCGGTGCGCCGCGAGACCGTAGATGCGGAGCTGGAGCGAGTACACCTCGATCAGCTCAGGGTCCAGGGTGGCGTTCGTCTTGAAGTCGATAAGCACCGTCCTGCCTTCGACCTCGCACACGCGGTCGACCAGACCGCGCATGCGTGTGCCGCCGACCGCCATGTTGAACCCGGCCTCAACCGCAAGCGTCCGCGCCGACGCCAGCGGATGCGCGGCGTAGCGCGCGAGCATCTCGCGGCCGGCTTCGGGTCCGCGATAGAGCTCGAGCAGATCGCCGCCGCCCGTGTGCCACGCGGCCAGCGTCTCGTGCACCGCCGCGCCCAGCTCGGTCGACCCGGCGGCGCGAACGTGCGCCGGCTGGAGCTCGTCCGGCGGGGCCGGCGCCCGCCACACGTTGGCGAACCTGTAGCGCACGGGGCAAACCTCGAAGTCGTGCAGCTGGGAGAAGCTGAGCTCGATCGGTCGCACGCCGTCCTCGACCCGCGCACCGGCGCCCGGCTGGATCTTTTCCATGCGGTCCAGCACGGCGACGACCACAGAAGGATCGTCGTGGACGAGGCCGTTCTGCGCACGGGCCACGGGGAGCTCGAGCTGCTCCGCCTCCACCACGGTGGCCGCCTCTGGATTTGCCAGCGCCCAGCTCAGGATCTCGGCGAAATGGTCATGGTCCTCGAGGCCGTTGGCGCCGACCTCGTGCACCGTCGGCTCCTCGCGAGTCGCGGTCACGAACAGCGCGTCTTTCGCGCGCGTCAGTCCCACGTAGACGATCCGCCGGCGCTCACCGATCGCGAGCTTCACCGCCGGCGCGCCGGGCGACGTCTCGACGTAGCGCGGGTGCTTTTCCCCCCGCCAGCTCTTCATCACAAAGCCGAGTCCGTCGGGGTCGAAGAACAGCCTCTCCATGTCGCGCGGCCGCGGCGGACGCAGGTTGACCAGGAACACGACCGGGAACTCGAGGCCCTTCGCGGCGTGGATGGTAAGAAGGGAAACCGCGTCCGCGCCCTCTGCCTCCTCGACCGCCTCGCCAACCGGCAGGTCGGCGTCGATGACCTGGTCGAGGTGGCGGACGAAGTCGCCGATGCCGGCCATCGCCAGGTCGCGCTCGAAGCGACCGGCGAGCTGGAACACCTTGCGCAGGTTCAGGAGCGCGCGCGGGCTGCCGTCGCGCTGTGCGCGCAGCTCCGCCCAGCGCAGGTAGCCACTCTCTTCGAGCAGCCGGTTGAGGATGTCGGCAACGGTCAGTGCGTCGCGCAGCTCTCCGATCCGGTCGGTCAGCTCGACCAGGCGAACGGCCTGGGCCGCGACCTTCGGGTCCATCTCGGGAAAGCCCTCTCGCGCCGCTTCGTCGAAGCAGTCGCGCAGCCGCATCCCCGATCGCTCCGCGCGGCGCATCGCAAGCCGGTACATGCCCGCGTCGGGCAGCCGCACGATCGGGCCCTGGAGGATGCGGACCAGCGCGCCGTCGTCCATCGGGTTCTCCGCCAGGCGCAGCAGAGCGAGAACGTCCTTGATCTCCTGGCGGTCGAAGAAACCCGAGCCGCCGCTCGTCAGGTACGGGATGCCCTGGCGCCGCAGCTCGTCCTCGAACTCGCGGGGGAGCATGCGGACCGAGTGCGACAGAACCGCGATGTGCCGAAATGGAACGCCGCCGACGTGGAGCCGCCGGATCGTCTCCCCGACTGACCGCGCCTCGGTGCGCGAGTCGGGCGCCATGACCACGCTGACCGGCCAGCCGTTGCCGGGGCCGCGCGTCGCGACGAGCTCCGGCTCTTCCGCAAAGTCGGGGTCACGCCGGATGAAGTCGGTTGCGCAGTCGAGGATGCCCTGGAACGAGCGGCGGTTGTGGGTCAGCGGCAGGCGGCGGCCCGGAAAGCGACTGCGGATGTTCTCGATCTCGGCGTCGCGCCAGCCGTAGATCGACTGCTTGGCGTCTCCGACCACGGTGACGTTGCCGAAATCCTCGGCCGCGACGAGGCGGATGAAGTCGAGCTGGATGCGGTTGGTGTCCTGGAACTCGTCGACGATCAGGTAGCGGAACCGCTCGCGGCACCGGCGGCGGAACTCGGGCACGCGCTCCAGCGCGTCGATCACCTCGAGCAGGAGGTCGTCGAAGTCGCGCAGCGCCTGGGCGCGCAGGCCGTCCTCGTATGCGTGGTAGATCGTGGACAGGACCTCGATCGCCTCGAGCTCCGCCTTGGCCGGGTCTGGACCACCTGACCCGTTCGGCGACGGCCTCTCGCTCCAGTGGCGCGCGTGCATCTCGAGCGCGCGGTGGTGGAAGCGCTCGGGATCGATGCCGCGGCCTTTGAGCTTGAGGAGGAAGCGCAGGCCGGAGCGCAGCAGGTCGTCGAGGTCGTCGACCGATAGCGCCGTGAACGAGTCGGGGTCGAATGGCGCCGCGGCACCGCTCCGCAGCCTTGCGACCAGCTCCTGCTCGAAGAGCTTCTGCCCGGTCTCGTCCAGGACTCGCTGCTCGCGCGGCGCCCCGACCAGGTACGCGAACTCGTCGAGGAGGCGCGCGCATGCGCTGTGGAAGGTCCCGACCCACGCCCCATCGAGTAGTTGTGCGCCCTGCGCGCGCCCGGCGGATCGGGGACCCGCCTCCGGGCGCCGCGCCGACAGCTCGCTCGTGATTCGCTGCCGGAGCTCTTCCGCGGCGCGGTCGCTGAACGTGACCGTGAAGATCTGGTCCGGCGCCACGCCCTGCTCGACCAGCCAGCAGAACCGCTCGGTGGCGGTGAACGTCTTGCCTGTTCCCGGCCCGGCCGCGATCAGGAACGCACCCTGCGGCCCCGCGCGCGCGGCCGCCGCCTGCTCCTCGCTGAGCGTCCCGCCCCGCACGCGCATCGTGGTCACTCCGGCGGCGCTCCGCCGTACGAGCAGATCGCCGCGTGCGGGCAGGTACCGAACCGCGTCACGCATGTGCCGGCGATCTCTCGTGGCGCCGGCTCGAAGTGCCCGCCCTTGATGCGCTCGATCGCGCTCATCACGACCGCGCGGCTGCGGTCGAGGTCCTCGGCGCTCAGCGGCCTCTCGCGGTATTCCTTCAGGCCCGCCGGCCTCCCGACGCTGAAGATGTCCTGACGCATGCCTCCCCAGACCCAGTCCTTCGGGTACCACAGGGAAAGGAAGCGGGGCTGAAAGCCCAGCGGCTTGCCCTCGTCGTCGAAGCCGTACTTGCAGGCAAGGTAGTACAGCGCGAGCTGCACGTCGTGAAGCTCGGGGCCGAAGTACATCTCGTAGGCAAAGCGCATCGCCTTGCCGGCGCCGGTCTTGTAGTCGACGACCTCCACCTCGCCGTCGCCGACGTCGTTGACGCGGTCGATCTTGCCCACCACCTCCACACCGTCGAGTTCGAGGTGGAAGCGCTTCTCCACCGCGAGCGTGCGCACGCGGCGGATGAGCTGCATTCCGGTGATCGCGCGAATGTAGTTCGCGAGCAGCGAGCGGACCTGCTTTTCCTCGCGCTTGCGGTCGAGCACCCCCTCCATGCGCGACAGGTAGCCGTCGATGTGCCGCGAAAGCAGGTCGTCAAACCACTGACGCTGCTGCTCGGTCTCGAGCGGGCGCCACTCCGACTCGTGCTCGTGGAAGTCCTGCAGCACCTCGTGCAGGAAGCCGCCGCGCTCCATCGCCACCGAGCGCGGCTCCTCGACGAGGCCAGGGTGGTGGTTGTACCAGTAGAGCCGCGGACATTTGATGTAGTCGTTGAGCGTGGTCGGGCTGAAGTGGTCGATGTCGACTGACACCGGGTTGCGGCCCTCGCCGTACGGCTCGAAGGGTTCGCCGGAGACCGGGTTGGTGAGAAACACCACGTCGAGCCCCAGGGCCCCAGCGCGCGCAAGCGTCGGCGGCGTAAGGGCAGACGGATGCGAGGCCAACATCACCTCCGCCTCGCGCGCCAGGAGCACGTCCCCCGGCTCGAGCCGTGACGACGCGCGCGTGAGCTCGCGTGCCTCGGCCTCGGCCTCGGCCATGTCGAGGAAGACCGAGCGACCGGCCTGGCGCAGGTACGCGTCGGCGAACGTGAGGTAGACGCGGCCGCGTGCGCGCGTCATGGCGACGTATGCCAGGCGCGCCTCCTCCGCCAGGTGGCCGTCCGGGTCCGACGGCCACGAGGGCATGAAACCGACCTTGAAGCCCTCGAGCCAGGCCCTGTCCTCGGCGTCGAGGAGCGGATGCGGCCGCGACTCGAGCGGGAAGAGGCCGTGGGCGAAGCCCGAGCAGAACACGACCTCGAACTCGAGGCCCTTGGCCTGGTGGACCGTCATCACCTGCACCGCGTCGCGATGCCCGTCCGAGGCCTCGGCGTCGTCGGCGGCCGCCGCAAGGAGGCTCGATATGGAGCCGCTCAGGTCCGACAGAAGCGGTTTGGCGCCGTGCAGGCGCTCGTGCACGGCCTCGATCGCCTCCAGGCCTTCGATCGCCGCGCGCAGGTCGGCGATTGCCTCCGCACGCTGATCGGCGGGCAGGTCAAGGTCCAGCAGCCTGCCCATCCCTCCGTCATCGATCAGCACCGAGTAGGCGAGGCTCGCCACCGGCAGCGTGGCGGCGCGGCGAAGCAGCTTCTGGCGCGTGACCATCGCAAGGTGGAGGCTCTGGAGCTCGGCCTCGGTGAGGTAGGGCATGTAGTCCGGCGCCTTCTCCTCGGCGGAAGGAGGATCCCCACCCCATGGGAGCGGGTAGAGCAAAGGATTCCGCGAGGCGAGCACGTACATGAGCCGGCGCAGGACCTTGACCAGCGGCCGGCCACGCTGCGTCGCGTGCGCGCGAAGCCGGCTCACAGTTCGTGACCCGACACCGCTGAGGCTGGACGCCAGGGCGCTCTCGAACGCGTCGTTGTCGTCGGGCTTGCGCAGCGACTCGAGGTAGCCGATCAAGAAGCGCACGACCTCGTTGCGCGCGGTCGCGCCCCAACCCCGCACTTCATAAGGAAGGCCCAGCGCACGAAGCGCTTCTTCGAAGGGCGCGCCGAGCGCGCTGGTGCTGCGCAGCACGATCGCGAAATCGCTGAGCCGCATGCCCGGTCGCTCCGAGTGCAGGCGCTTGATCTCGCGAGCGCAGAAGAACGCCTCGTCGACCGGGTCGCTCTCGCGAGCGACGACGATGGACGGCGACTCGTGACGCAGCTCGGAGCGCAGGACACGCGGAAGGCGCCCGGGCTGGGTCGCCACAAGCAGCCGCTCGCCCGCGTCGAGGGCTTCCTGGGAGCACCGCCGGCATGACTCGAGCCGGCGCGTCGTGGCGCCGTAAGCGGCGACGAAGTCGGTGCTCAGCAGACGCGGCACCGTGCCGCGGAAACCGTAGATCGACTGGTCGGGGTCACCGACGACGACCAGTCGCGGGCGCGACTCAGGTGGGGCGATGAGCCGGAGAAGCTCGAATTGCGCGGGGTCGACGTCCTGGAACTCGTCGACGAGCACCAGCGCGAACTTCGCCCGGAGTCGCTGCCGCACAGCCGGGTTGGATTGCAGGAGCTCGATCGCCCCCGAGACCAGGTCGCGGAAGTCGACCAGCTTGGCGCCCTGCATCCGGTCCTGGTACGACCGGTAGAGCGCCGCCAGCACGCGCAGGCGCTCGCTCGCGCTCGCCTCGGCGGCGAGAAGCAGCGACGACGGATGAACGAGGTTCTGCTTCATCAACGCGACGAAGCCGAGGAGGTCGTGGGCGAACGCGTCGGAGCGGCGCACGTCGTCCAGACGCCCGAGCAGCTCCGGTTCGACATCGCTCAGCACCTTGCGCATGACGATCCACTCCTGGAAGCCGTTCAGGAGGAGGCGGTCGCGGTCGGGCGCGTGGTCGCGGAGCAGCCGCTCGCAGAAGCTGTGGAACGTCGAGATCCACGCCTCGCCGTAGTCGTCCTTCAGCCGCTCGTCGATGCGGCGCGCGATCTCGCCCGCGGCGCTCCGCGAGAACGTGAGGACGAGGATGCGGTCGCGGCCGGCGAGGCCGCGGCGCACGGCCTGCTCGTAGAGGTCGACGAGAGCGTGCGTCTTTCCCGTGCCCGGTCCGGCCAGCACACGAAGGGGTCCGTCGATCTCCCCGATCTCTAGTGGGATGTCGAGTGGCAAAAAGGTCTCCCGCCTGACGGGCTGGGCGACCTGATTATGCGGGCGCTCGTGTCCTGGAGTCAGCCGAGGCTGTTAAGGGCAAGACGGCGGTGAGCATCAGCGCCCCGAAGATCACGAGCTCGAGCCACGGCCACTGCGTGAGGTGTGGGCTGTAGCCGCGCAGATAAAGGAATGGGCTGGCGACCAGCCAGGCCGCCGCCAGCAGCCCTCGCCATGCGATCGTCGGCCGCTCCTCCCAGATCATCCAGCCGGCGGCTGCGAGTACGCAGAGGTCCGACCCGTGCAGGTAGGGCGATACGAGCAGTGAGCCGACCGTCGCGAGCGGGATCACCAGCCCCGGCGTCCCGCGCAGCATGTACGAGCCGCCCATCACCGCGGCCACGATGAGGATGCGCAGCGCGGCGGCGAACAGCCCCGTGGCGTCGAGCGCGCCGTGGAGCGTGACGCTGTCGGCGCCGCTGGGCCACGGCCCCCGGATCTGGTCGACGTACGACATCACGCCGTGCGGACCCAGGACCACGACGGCGACCAGGGCGACGATGCCTGTCGTGGCGGCCCACGCCGCGAGGGCGCGGTGGCGAGTCGCAAAGAGCAACGCCAGCGGCACGAGCATCACGGTGTTCGGTTTCAGGAGCATGGATGCGAGGACGACGCCGGCCAGCACATCGCGCCGGTCGCGCAGCAGCCGCCACCCGATGACCAGTCCCGCGGCCACGAGCGGCACGACCTGCCCGACGTTGACGGCGTGCATCACCCACCAGGGCGTGAGCGCGCCGATGACGGCGATCCAGCGGCCGAGTCCCCGGCTGATCCCCGAGAAGGCCAGCGCAAGAGCAAAGGCGGCGAAGGTGAGGACCGCCCAGATCACGTACGCGGTGCTCGGCGGGAGCATCGCCAAGGGGGCGACGATCCACGCCACCGTCGGAGGGCTGATGAAGGGCTGCTCGCGGCTGCCGGGGACCAGGTGCTGCTGCTCGAGGGCCACCAGCCCCTGGTCGTAGATGTGCGACCAGCCGTCCTGCAGCCCGACCCGCGCGGCGGCGACGTAGGTGTTGAAGTCGACGCTGATAGGGTCGTTGCGGATGGCCACGTCCAGGAACAGGGCGAGCACGACCACCGCAAACGCGGCGAAGGTCAGGACCTGCCGTATGACCACTCGGTCGACGGCCATGCTTAGGTGACTCAACCAGCGCTCCCCCCGGTGACGGGCCTAGCTCAGTCCAGGATGAGCTCCTCCTATTCTCCCAAACGCCTGGAGACTGGCGTTTGGCCGGCGGCGGTGGCGGTGGTGGTCGGTGTCGCCCACGTGCCCGAGTTCGCGCACCGCCTGCTCGACGGCGATGAGGCGATCTACGGAACCATCGCCGTGCTGATGAACCTGGGCGGCGACCTGTACGCCGCCGGTGGAGTGGACAACAAGCCGCCCGGCGTGTTCTGGGTCTACTCGCTCACGTTCGGCCTCTTCGGCGATTACCAGATGACGGCCGTCCACGCGGTGGGATTTCTCGCCATGGCGGCGACGTGCGTCGTGCTTTTCCTGATCGCCCGCGACCTCGCAGGCCGCCGCGCCGGGCTGCTGGCGGCGCTGTTCTATGGCCTCTTGACCGCGGCGGGCAACCCGCGCCTCCTAGCCACGAACACCGAGGTCTTGATGATGCTGCCGCTCAGCGCGTCAGTGCTTTTCCTGCTGCGCCGGAACTGGCTGATGGCCGGGCTGATGCTCGTGACGGCGGGCGCTTTTCGACAATCGGCGGCGATCAACCTCCTGCTCGTGCCCTTCGCCATCGCCTGGCTCGCGTCTTCGCGGCCACGCGCGATCGCGCGCTTCGGTGTCGGCGTGGTCGCGGGGCTCGCCGCCGGGGGACTCGTATTGATGACCACCAGCTCTCTCGAGGGCTTCTGGCGATGGACCGTCCAGACGCTCACCGGCTACGCGTCGGTCAACTGGACGCCGGCGTTCGTCTGGCTCCGCGCGAAAGACAGCGTCGTGCCCTTCGTCGTCGACATGGCGGTGATCTGGATCGCGGCAATCGCGGTGGCGACGCGGTGGCGCGAGCTCAACGCGGGCCACCGGCTGATGGTGCTCTGGCTGGTCGTCGCCACGGCCGGCTCGCTCGCGGGCGGCCACCTCTCCTGGCACTACTTCATCCAGGCGATGGGTCCGCTCGCCGTCCTGGCCGCGATCGCCTTCGAGCGCATCCATGTCCGCCGCCTGATCGCCGCGGCGGCCGTGTTGGGCATCGCCGTCCCGGCGGCCGCCTGGTGGACCTTCGACCTGGCCGCCGACCCGCTCACGTACGACTTCAGCCCTCCCGTTCCCCAGCACCAGCAGGTCGCGGACTACATCGCGACCCACACATCGCCTTCCGACCGCGTGTTCATCTGGGGCGACTGGCCGGCGGTCTACGTCGAATCCGACCGGGTCATGGCCTCCCGCTTCCCCGGTTTCCTGCGCGGATTCGCCCGGGGATCGGACGTGCCTCCCGACAACTGGGATACGTCGCCAGACGTCTGGCCCCTGCTCCAGTCAGACCTGGACGCGCACCCGCCGGCGCTCATCGTCGATACGGCCGCGGCCGGCTGGAGCGACTTCTCGAAATACCCGATGAGCAACTACCCGGTGCTCGCAACCCTTGTCGCCACGCGCTACCACCAGGTGGCGGTGGTCGACGGGGTCGTGATCTACGCCCGCAACGCCTAGAGGCGCGGCCGAAAACCGGCGCCGAGAGATTCGGCGATCCAGGTGGCCCAGATGCGGGTGAAGCGACGAGCAGCGGAGCGAGTGCATCTGAACGACTGCATGAGCGAGCAGCACAGGAGCTGAACCCGCAGATGGGCCGCATTGGGCGCCGAAGATCCGGCGACGGGTTTTCCGGCCGCGCCTCTAAAGCAGGTTCTTCAGCCTGGCCGGAATGGGCGGCAGCTCAAGCTTGGGAACCTGGACGGCAGGCAGGGTTACGGGAGCCGAGATCGGCGCCTGAATCTGAGCGGGAACTGACGGCGAAGGCAGCGGCGGCACCACAGGCCCCGACTTTGCGGCGGCCTGCGTCGCCGGCGCCCCGGAATGCTGGACCGAGCCCGGCAAAGGCTGGGCGGCCACGATGACCACGGCGGCGCTCGCGACCGCGGTCGCGGTCCACATGTGGCTCGCCGTCTCGCTGAGCCAGCGGCCAGAGAGGAACAACGCCAGCCCGTACACGGCGCGCCTGCCCAGCTCCTGGCCATGCTGGATGTGGTCGCTGATCGCCGCCAACGCACGCCGCAGCCGCCGCTGCACCGTCCACTCCGTGAGCCCGACCTCCCTGGCGATCTCGCGGTTCGAGTAGCCGCCGAAGTAGGCGAGCTTCACGACCCGCGTCTCCTCCGGCGGAAGGTTGCGCATCGCATCGTCGACCGCGTGACGGACCATCGCGCCGGAGAAGTCCTGCCAGCGGTACGCGTTCTGCCCTGGACCGACGAGCCCTTCGAGGAGGATCTTCTTGAGCCCTCGGTTGGCCCCGCGCAGGCGGCGCCGGTCGACCGGCGTTCGGCGTGCGCCGGTCATCAGCCAGGCGCGCCAGCTGTCATTAGTCGCCGGGGGGACAGTGTGGTTCTCGACGTCCGACATTGCCTGTTGATCCGCTCGCCAGAAAAACTCACGGGGCCTCGAAAGCACCCGAAATTTGGCGCCGTCAGTGCTTGTAGGGACGCTTGATCTCGAGGATCCGTGGCTCGCGGGCGGCCACCGCTATGAGGTTGTCGAACACCTCGACGACGCCATTGTCGGTTGCCGACTCCGCCAGCCGGACGTAGGCGGCAGGCCCCTCCGCGAAGACGAATGTCGGAGTCCCGAACACGCCGTGCACGCTCACAGCCTCGGTGTGATCCCGGGCCAGCGCTTCCAGGATCGAGGGGTCGGCCAGGTCGCGGCGAAACCGTTCGACGTCCAATCCAGCGCCGGCGCCGATCGCCAGCCTCTCGACCACGCCTCGATCCTCGATATCGGCCTGGTCCCGGTGCCGGGCCACCAGCAGCGCCTCGTGGAAGTGCTCGAAATGGCCCTGGCGGCGGGCCGCCTCCGCGGCGGCGAACGCAAGCCGCCCGCGCACGTGCTCCGAGGCGGGTGCGTCCCACACCGTCCAGCCATCATCCTTGGAGTTCACCTGCGTGAGCGAGAAGTACCGCCATCGAGTCTCCAAGTTGCGCTCTCCCGACCGGCGCACCGCCTGGAGGAGGCGCGAAGCGAGGAAGACGAACGGGCACGTGTAGTCGAAGAAGATGTCGAACCTGATCGGCTCACCCACGCCCATCTCACAACCACGAACGCGCGTAGTCCTGACGCGTATTCCAGACAGCTGGCGATGGGCGCGTGTCGACATCGCCATCCGGCTCGTGCCCTTCGTCCTGGTCTACGCGGCCGCGCTGCGACTGAGCTGCGGCGCGCGGTGGCTCGGCTGGAGCCTCGGCGACCTTCGGGCCCAGCTCTTTTTTGCGGCCGTCGGCGTCCCTGTGATGTTCGTCGCGAGCACCGCGGTGCAGCTCTGGCTGACCCGGCGGCGCGGGGCGCTCAGCGTTCCGGCCGGCCTCGACGACGCCGCGTTCCAGGCCGGCTTCTACGTCGTCAACGGCCCGATCGAGGAGGCGTTCTTTCGCGGCCTCGTCCAGGGCGGGCTCGGCGCCGCGTGGGGAGCGCCGGTCGGGTTTGTCATCGCCACCGCGGCTTACGTCCTGTACCACCGCCTCGGCGAGTGGAGCTGGGCGGAGACGTTCGCCACGGCACTGGTGGGCGTGCCCCTCGGCCTGGCGTTCTGGCTGCTGCCGGGGCCGCCTTCTATCCTGGGCGTCTCGCTTGCGCACGTCGCCGCGACGTGCGGCTTTCTCGGACCCGGTCCTTATCTGCTCCGGAGACTCAGGCTCCTCTAGACCTGGCGGCGTCGCACGGCGAGGTACAGGAGGCCGAAGAGCACCACGACCACGAAGAACCACCAGAGAATGTCGGCGCCGCTCGACCCTCCAGGGATCGAGGACACGATCTGGTCGACCGGGGGCGCATGGGGATCGCCGGCGGTGATGATTGCGAACTGCTGGCGGGCGATCTCGCGAGGCGCCGAGCTGACCAGGGCGTGCGGTACGAGCCAGTAGAGAACGGTCAGTCCGACGTGCAGCACCTGGTTGTCCGCCAGGACGCCCCCGCCGGCCATCTGCTGGTGCAGTGCGACGACCACGCCGGCGGCGCCGTTGTAGATGAAGGCGATGATCGCGGCGACGATATTGTTCACCCACGCGCTGAGCGCCAGGACGATGAGCATCAGCGTCACCGCGTTGGCAACCGAGGCCAGCGTTTGAAACCACAACGCGTCCTCCAGGCCGCCGCCGAACAGGTACATGACAAGCCTCGCCTCGACGCTGAGCAGACCCACGACCAGCACCATCCCGACCACGGCCGCGATGACCTTTCCCACCGTGAACTCGAGGCGCGAGACCGGCTTCGACAGGATCGCGACCACCGAGCCTGACTCGAGGTCGTGGTAGATCGCGGTCATGCCGATGGCAAAGGCGACGAGCAGCGCGAACACGCCGAGGACGCCGATCAGGTCGCTGACGAAGCTGAGCTCGGTCAGCTTTGTCATCTGCTCCGGGGTCGGACCCTCAAAACCCGGAGGCCCGCCAACCGAGGCGACGAACGCACTGGTGAACACCTTGAGGAGGATGCCGAGACCGGCGATGCCGGCGGCGCCGATCGCGAAGAAGACGAGCAGCAACCTGCGCCGCGACAGCTCGAGCATCGTGTAGAGCGCAACCGCGAGCGCCTTCACGAGGTCGGCCCCTTGTCCGTGATGAACGACGGCATGTGGTCGCGGGGAGGCTGGTTTGCCTCGACGAGCTGGACGAAAACGTCCTCGAGGTTGCTGCCTTGCGGCACGACCTCGGACATCGTCCCTTCCTTCAGCACGCGCCCCTTCGCCATGATCGCCACCGTGTCGCACACGAGCTCGACCTCGCTGAGCAGGTGGCTGTTGAGGAGCACGGCGACGCCGCTGTCCTTCAGACGTTCGATCAGAGTCCGCACGTCGCGCCGGCCCAGGGGGTCGAGGTCAGCAGTCGGCTCGTCGAGGATCAACAGCTTCGGCCGGCCGAGGATCGCCTGCGCGATGCCCAACCGCTGCTTCATCCCTTTCGAGTACCGGCGGATCTGGCGCCGCTCGCTGTCGAGCCCCGCGAACGCGAGGGTCTCGGTGATGCGGCGCTTGCGGTCGGCCTGGTCGACGCCGAGCAGCCTCGCGAAGTAGTCGAGGACCTCGCTCGCGCGCAGGAACTTCGGAAAATCTGGATCCTCGGGCGCGAAGCCAAGCTGCGCGCGGGCCTGCGGATCGCCCGGCGAGGAACCGAAGATCGAGACCTCCCCGGCGTCGAGGCGCAGGAGGCCGGCGATCATCTTGACGACGCTCGTCTTGCCCGCGCCGTTGGGACCGAGCAGGCCGAAGACCTGGCCAGGCTCGAGCTCGAAGGTCACCCCGTCGACCGCCCAGGGCTCGGTGCGGCGGTAGCGCTTGCGGAGATCCTTCACGCTCACCACAGCCGCCATGGGTAGCCGCGACTATAACGCCCTGTGATCGGCCTCGATCGAAGGCAGAGGGTGACGCTGACCTGGGCGGGCGTCGCCGTCGTGCTCGCCGGTTATCAAGGGTCGATCCTCGTCCTTGCCCTGCCGGCGATCGCCGCGGACTACCACGCCACAATCCCTGCGCTGTCGGGACTCGGCTCGATACTCGCGATCGGCACGCTCGGCGCCTTGCCCCTCGCGGCGCTCGCGGACCGGTTCGGACGCCGGCGGTTGATCGCGGTGGGAGTCGCCGGCTTCTCGCTCGTCAACTTCGGCAGCGGCTTCGTCCCTTCGCTCGCCGACCTGGCGTTCCTGAAGCTCCTCGCCGTCTGCTTCGAGGTGCTCACGGTCGGCGTGGCGACTGCGCTGATCGTCGAGGAGGCTCCCGCGGGACGGCGCGGACAGGCGGTGAGCGTGCTCGCGCTGCTGTCCGGCTTCGGAACGGGGATCACGGTGATCGCCTACCCGCTCGTCGCCCCGCACTGGCGCTGGCTTTTCTACGCATGCGGAGCCGGCATCCCGGTCGCACCGTTGATCTGGTGGCTCCTGCCGGAGGGACACACCTGGCAGGCCGTGCGGGTCACCGGCTCGGCGATTCGACTGCTGTGGGAGCCACGGTGGCGGCGGCGGATCGTGGTCCTCGCGGCGGTGTTCGCGCTGCTGGCCGTACTCCTCGAACCCGCCGGGCTGCTCTACACCGTCTATGCCAGCGCCGTGCTGCGCTGGACTCCGACCGAGATCAGCCTCCTGGTCGTCGTTTCCGGCGTGTTCGGCGCGGTGTCCTACATCGCCGGCGGATTCCTGACCGACCGCTACGGCCGCCGCGGGCCGGCCATCGCTTTGACGATCGCGACGGCGGCGGCGACGAGCCTGAGCTTCGCCACCGGGGCGGTCGGGTTCTTCATCGGCAACGTGCTGTGGAGCGCTTTCGCGAGCGCCGCGACACCGGTGTTCGGCGCCTGGTCGGGCGAGCTCTTCCCGACCCGAGCCCGAGCGACGGCGGAGGCTGCGATCGCGCTGGCCGGAGCGGTCGGAAGCATCGCCGGTCTCGGGCTGGTCGCCGTCCTTGCCGCGACGGCGGGACTGGGTGGTGCGATCGAGCTCGGCGGCGTGGTGGCGGTGGCCGGCGCGCTTCTCCTGTTCCTTTTGCCCGAGACTAAACAGCAACCCCTGCCGGAGTAACTTTCAGCCACCGATGGAGAGGGCGCGCGCGGTTGTCATCGGCGGCGGGATCACCGGGACGAGCGTCGCCTACCACCTCGCGAGGGCCGGATGGCGTGACGTCGTCCTCCTCGAGAAGGACGAGCTCACGAGCGGTTCGACCTGCCACGCCGCGGGGCTCGTGACGCAGTTCAACCCGTCGCCGACGATGATGCGCTTCCGCGCCTACAGCATCGAGCTGTACCAGGAGCTTGGCGTCTTTGAGACCGTCGGCAGCCTGCGGTTCGCGTCGAGCAAGGAGCAGCTGATGGAGCTGCAGCGCGGGGTGAGTCGCGCGCGCGGAATCGGGCTCGAGGTCGAGCTGGTTTCGGCCGCCGAGGCGGCGCGGCTGATGCCCGTGATCACGCGCGACTCGCTGTACGGAGCGGTGTGGGTGCCGGGCGACGGTCACCTCGACCCGCACACCGCGACGCACGCGCTCGCGGCGGCCACGCGCACGCTGGGCGGCCGCGTCTTGACGCACCGCCGGGTGACCGGGATCACGCTCGCGAGCGATGGGACGGTCAGGTCGGTGGAGACCGACGCCGGGCCTATCGAGACCGAGGTCGTGGTCGTCGCGGGCGGGATCTGGGCGCCGCAGATCGCGGCGATGGCGGGCGCTTTCGCCGTCTCGACGCCGGTCGACCACCAGCACGCGGCGCTTCTCGCGGTGCCGGGCCACGAGATGCCGCACGACATGCCCTGCTTCCGCGACCCGGACAACCTGGTCTACGGCAAGGCCGAGGCGGGCGGGATGGTCCTGGGCGGCTACGAGCTCAACCCGGTCGCGCGCTGGATCGACGGCGTGCCGTGGGACCACGCCGGGGTGTCCCTGCCGCCGGACGAGGCGCGCTTTGAGCCGCTGCTCGCCGGCGCGGCGCGGCGCTTTCCGTTTGTCCACGACGCCGGCATCGTCAAGCTGGTGTGCCACCCCGACGCGATGACGCCGGACGCGGCGCCGCTTGTCGGCCCGGTGCCGGGCGTGCGAGGGATGTTCGTGGCGGCGGGCCTATCCCTCAACGGCTTCGGCGGCGCAGGCGGCATCGGGCGCGCGATCGCCGAGATGGTGACCGGCGGCGAGACCGAGCTCGACCTTCATGCGTACAGGCCGTGGCGGTTCGGGCCCGTGCACCGCGACCATGTCTACGTCGCCGAGCTCGCGCGCGAGGCGTACAGGTACTACTACTACCAGCGCTACCCCTTCGACACCGACGAGTGGGGCAGGCCGCGCCGGACGAGCGGTCTGCACACGCGCATGCAGGACCTGGGCGCGGTCTTCGGCGTCAAGCACGGGTGGGAACGGCCGGACTACTTCGACACCGGCAAGCCGTGGCGGCGCGCGGGTGCGGACCAGCGGGCGTTCGGGTTCACGCGTCCTCCATATTTCGATCGGCTGGCGGAGGAGCACCGGGCCTTTCGCGAGCGCGCCGGCATCATCGACATGAGCTCTTTCGGCAAGGTCGAGATCACCGGTCGGGGCGCGCTAGCGCTGCTCGAGCGGGTGGCCGGCAACCTGATCGACCGGCCGGTGGGGTCGGTCGTGTACACACAGCTGTTGGAGAAAGACGGCGGCATCGCCGCCGACGTCACGATCACACGCCTGTCGCGCGACCACTTCCGGCTCGTGACCGGCGCGGGCTACGTCAACAGCGACTTGGGGTGGCTGCGGACGCAGGTCCGCGACGAGGACGTGCAGCTGCGCGAGTCGTCCGACGAGCTTGCGGTCATCGGCGTGTGGGGTCCGCTCGCGCCGAACGTCTTGCCCGGGACGGACATCCCTTTCATGCGAGCAGAGGACATCCGCATCGACGGTATTCGCGTCCTCGCGCAGCGCGTCACCTACGTCGGCGAGCTGGGCTGGGAGCTGTACGTCGAGCGCGAGTGGGCGGGCCAGGTGTGGGACCGGCTCATGGCCGCGGGCCGCGACCTCGGAATCACGCCCGGCGGATACCGCGTCCTCGACTCCCTGCGCATGGAGAAGGGCTACCGGTACTACGGCACGGACATGGGGCTGCTCGACACGCCGTTCGAAGCGGGGCTTGGATTTGCCGTGTGGCGCGACAAGTGGCCTCACGTGCGGCGCGAGGTGAAGCGCCGGCTGCGCACGCTCGCGGTGGGCGGCGAAGAGTACGTCCCGGTCTACGGAGGAGAGGCGGTCGTCGCGGACGGCCGGGTTGTCGGACGTCTCCGCAGCTGCGCCTACGGGTTCACGGTGAAGCGCAACCTCGCCTACTCGTACCTGCCGGTCGAGCTGAAGCCCGGCGCGGAGGTCGAGGTCGAAGTGTTCGGACAGCGCCTGCGGGCGACCGTGATGCGAGACCGCGTCCTGGAGCCCCAGCACGCGAGCTGACGAAGCGGTGGCGCAGGTCAGCCTCTGGAAGGGGCGCGAGATCCGCATCTCGCCGCTGTCCGGCGGCCTGACCAACGAGAACTACCTGGTCGAGGCCGGCGCTGACAAGTACGTGATTCGCTTGCCGGGCCAATCGACCGAGCTGCTGTCGATCGACCGCGAGAACGAGGTCTACAACACCAAGGCGGCGGCCACGACCGGCGTCGGCCCGAAGGTGCTGGAGCACGTGCCCGGCCTCGACGTGATGGTGCTCGAGTTCATCGCCGGCACGACGTTGTCGGCGAAGGCGCTGCAGTCGCCGGAGATGCCGGCGCGGATGGCGGAGTCGTTCCACCGTCTGCACTCGGCCCCTCGGTTCCTGCACGACTTCAACATGTTCCGGCTGATCGAGTACTACCTGCGGATCGTCGACGAGCATGACGTGACGATCCCCCAGGGCTACCGCGATTGGCTGCCCAGCGTGGCCGAGCTCGAGCGGGCGGTCGACGCCGCCGCACTGCCCACCGCGCCCTGCCACAACGATCTGCTGTGCGAGAACTTCATCGACGACGGGACGTCGCTGCGGATCGTCGACTACGAGCTGAGCGGCAACAACGACCCGTGCTTCGACCTCGGCAACACCGCCCAGGAGGCGGAGTTCGGCCAGGAGCTGCGGGCGGCGCTTTGCGACGCCTACTTCGGCCGCCACGACCCGACGCAGCTGGCGCGGATGAATCTCTTCGCCCTCATGTCGGACGTGGGCTGGACGCTCTGGGGCGCCATCCAGGCCAGGATCTCGGCGGTCGACTTCGATTTCGTGGGCTACTACACGGGGCGGTGGGAGCGGGCCCTGGAGGTCCTCCGCTCCGACCGGCTCACGCGCTGGATGGCCGAAGCGGGGGCGCCGGACGCCCGCAGGCCGTAACTCCAACCACCGGACGCGCGCAGGGCGTAACTCCAACCGCCGGACGCGCGCAGGGCGTAACTCCAACCGCCGGACGCGCGCAGGGCGTAACTCCAACCGCCGGACGCGCGCAGGGCGTAACTGCAACGTTGACGTGGCGCCAAACGGGTGTTACGTTCCGCGCCGGTATATCGGTCGCATATCGCCTCCACTGAGAAGGGGAGTAGGGGTTGGCGGTTGCCGAAGCGGTTGCACAGCGCTCGCAGAGCGAGCTTGCCTACCAGCGCATCCTCGAGCGGATCGTGAGCCTGGACATGGCCCCGGGCTCCGTCGTCAACGAGGCGCGGCTGCGCGACGAGCTGGGCATCGGCCGGACGCCGATCCGGGAGGCGCTCCAGCGCCTCGCCCGCGAGAACCTCGTCCGCTCCATCCCCCACCGCGGCACGTTCGTCACCGACGTCAACATCACCGACCTGGCGCGCATCACCGAGGTCCGCGTCGTGCTCGAGGCCCACGCCGCCAGGCTGGCCGCCGAGAAGCTCGCTGGCGCTGACCGCGACACCGTCGAGGAGCTGCTCGAGCTGCTGGGCCGCGGCTACGTCACCGACCAGCGCGACCTGATGCAGCTCGACCGGCAGATCCACGGCGCGATCTACCACGCCGCCCGCAACCCATTCCTCGAGGCGACGCTCGAGCGCTACTTCAACCTGAGCCTGCGGCTCTGGTACCTGGTCCTCGACCGGGACGTCCGGCTTCGCGAGGCGGTCGACGAGCACGTCGAATTGCTGCGGGCGATCCTCGCCGGCGACGGCGAGCTCGCCGAGACGATCATGCGCAAGCACGTCACCGGCTTCGAGCGCGAGATCCGCAAGCACCTGGTGGAGAGGTAAGGACGATGCCAAAGGTCTTTTTCGCCACCGACCTCCACGGCTCGGAGGTGTGCTGGAAGAAGTTCCTCAACTCCGCCAGGTTCTACGGCGCCGACGTGCTGATCTGCGGCGGCGACATGACCGGCAAGGCGATAGTGCCGATCGTCTCCGAGAACGGCCACTACTCCGTGACGCTGAGCGGCGAGAGCCAGCAGGTGCCCGCAGAGCAGGTCGCCGAGGTCGAGGCCACGATCCGGCGCAGGGGTTACTACCCTCTGCAGATGACCGTCGAGCGGCTGCACGAGCTGGACCAGAACCCGGACAAACGCGCTGAATGCTTCCAGGAGGTGATGCTCGCAGGCGTCGACCGCTGGATGAAGATGGCGGCGGAGAAGCTCCGCGGCTCCGGGATCCGGTGCTTCGTGTGCCCAGGGAACGACGACGAGATGGAAGTCGACGACGTGGTCCGGCGGGCCGAGCTGGTCGAGCTTGGCGAAGGTCGCGTCGTCGAGATCGACGGCTTCTCGATGATCTCCACCGGCTGGTCGAACCCGACTCCATGGAAGACGCACCGCGAAGACTCGGAGGAGCAGCTGGGCGAGCGCATCGAGCGCATGGCCGCCCAGGTCCCCGACCCCTCGCGGGCGATCTTCAATCTCCACTGCCCGCCGTTCAAGTCGGGGCTGGACGAAGCGCCGGCGATCGACGCGGACCTGCGACTCCTCCACGGGGGGCGAGCGCTGCGACCGGTCGGCTCGACGGCGGTGCGCGCCGCCATCGAAAAGCACCAACCGCTGCTTTCGCTGCACGGCCACATCCACGAGAGCAAGGGCGCGATCAAGATCGGCAAGACCCTGTCCATCAATCCGGGCAGCGCCTACGAGGAAGGGATGCTCATGGGGGCGATCATCCAGCTCGACCCCAAGAAAGGAATCAAGAGCTACCAGCTGGTCAACGGATGAATAGGTAAGGAGGAAGCATATGGCGGACGCGACGATGGGGACGCCGGCCAGCGCGCAAAGACCGGCTCTGTTCTTACGCAACGCGACCGGGCTGGTCAAATCCTGGTCGACGTTCGACGCCTTCGTTTATTCGTTCTGGTCGGTGAACCTGATCACGCTCGGGCTGTACGGCATGTCGTTCGTCTACACCGTGCCGGACGGCCAGGCTCTTGCCGCCATCCTGATCTTTGGGGTGCTGACCACGTTTCTCGTCATCACGTACGCAATGTTGGTCAGCGTCATGCCGCGCACAGGCGGTGACTACGCGTGGCAGAGCCGGGTGCTCGGTGGCGGGCTGGGCTTCGTGCTTTCGATCACCGGTTGGTGGTTCACGCTGTTTCTCTGGGCGCCGATCTACGCCAACATCCTGGTCGTCCAGTTCTTCTCCCCGCTCGCCTACACCCTCGGCTGGTCGAACGTCTCCACGTTCTTCACCAGCCAGAACGGGATCTTCGTCGCGTGTCTGATCGTGCTCGCCTTCGTGAGTGTCGTAGTGACAATGGGCATGGAGACTTACGCGCGAATCCAGAAGGTTTGCTTCTGGATCGGCCTCGGCGGGCTCGTCGTGGTCATTGGCCTCCTCGCGTTCGCCAGCCAGAGTGATTTCCAGAACGCGTACAACCGCGAGGCGACCAGCTTGTTCGGCGCTCCGGCGAACGCCTACCAGGCAACCATCGACGCCGCCAGCAAGACGTACGCCGGGCATGACTTCGGCTTCTTCGCCTTCGGCCCTCTCTTCCTGCTCATGCCCTGGCTTGCCTTCTACCTGCTCTGGCCCAACTGGGGCGCCACGCTCTACGGCGAGGTCCGCGGCGCCAAGGACATCCGCAAGCCTTTCTGGAGCATGTTCTGGGGCCTGTGGGTGACGGTCGCGCTCGTGGCCGTGGTCGTGCTTCTGATCGCCAAGACGATGGGCTGGAACTTCTATCAGTCGGCCAACGCCGCGTATTGGAACAGCCTGTTCGCGGTCCAGGGCGCGGCGGCGCCCCCTGTGCCGATCTGGCCCTACCCGGTGATGTTCGCCGGCTGGCTGGTCGACAACCACCTGTTCCAGGCGCTTCTCATCATCGTCATGGGTCTGTGGTTTTTTGGATGGGCGGGCACGCTGTTCCTGTCCTCGACCCGCGTCATCTTCGCCGCCGCTTTCGACCGCGTGCTTCCGGCGTGGGCGGCCAACATTTCGGCCAAGCGGCGCGTGCCGTACGGCTCGCTGGTCCTGATGATCGTGCCGTCCATCGTGATCAGCGCGATCTACGCCTACAGGCCGTCGTTCACGAGCGTCTTCCTCGACGCGACAGCCGTGCTGGCGCTGACCTTCCTGGCCACGGTCGTCGCGGCCATCATCCTGCCGTGGCGGCGCAAGGACCTTTACGACGCCTCACCGGTAGCCAACTACAAGATCGGCGGCATCCCGGCGATCACGATCGTCGGCGTCATCACCGCCGGGTTCCTTCTGTGGATGCTCTACCAGTGGTCGTTCAACCCCGACAACCTCTACGGAACGTCCTTCCAGAAGACGCCCAACTCGGTCATCTACTTCGTCGCGACCTACATCGTCGCGGTCGTCATCTACGTCGCGGCTCGAATCGTGCGGAGCCGGCAGGGCATCGACCTGCGCCGGATCCACCACGAAATACCGGTTGAGTAGAGTTCACCTGGCCGCCGGGGTGATCCCCGGCGGCCTTTCCATCTAGATGCTCGAGTACACCCTCCGCACCTATCAGTCGCCGACGCGTCTCGTCCAGCGCCTGGGAGCGATCCAGGAGCTCGGCCGCGAGGCTTCTCTGCTCGGCATCCGCCGGCCGCTGCTCGTGACGGACGCCGGCGTCAGGGCCGCGGGCCTGCTGGATACAGCTCTCGAGGCACTGCGAAGCTCCGACGTCGAGCCGGTCGTGTTCGACAAGGTCCGCGCCAACCCTCCGGTATCGCTCGTCGATGAAGGCGCCGTCGAGTATCGAACCCAGGGCTGCGACGGGCTCGTCGCCATCGGGGGCGGAAGCTCGATGGATACGGCCAAGGGCATCGGCGTCGTCGCGGCACACGACCACGGCAGCATCGTCGACTACGAATGGGGCCACGAACCGATCGCTTCGCGCATCCCGCCGATGATCGCCGTGCCGACCACCGCCGGAACCGGCAGCGAGGTCACGCTCTGGGCCGTGATCACCGACCCCAAACGCAAGATCAAGTTCAACGTGGGCGGCACTCCGAACATCGCCTCGTGGGTCGCGGTCATCGACCCGGAGCTGACCGTCAAGCTGCCTCCCGCTGTGACCGCTGGCACCGGCATGGACGCGCTGGCCCACGCCGTCGAGTGCTTCACGATGTCCTACCACCAGCCGTTCACCGACGCGGTCGCGCTGCTGGCGATGGAGTACGTCGCGAGGTATCTTCGCGTGGCGTTCTCGCAGGCAGGAAACCTCGAGGCCCGCTACCACATGAGCGCGGCGGCGATGCTGGCCGGCCTCGCGTACGGCACCGACTCCGCCGGCGCGGCGCACGCCATGAGCCAGACCGCCGGCGGGGTCCACGACGCACCGCACGGTGAGCTCACCGCGCGACTGCTCGGCCCGGTCATGGAATACAACTACTCCGGCGAACCGGAGCGCTTCGCGCGCATGGCGCAGGCCTTCGGACTGGACACTCGCGGGACCTCGACGTGGGACGCCGCCGAGATGGCGGTCGAATACGTGTACGAGCTGACCGAGGACGTCGGTATCCGCGGCCTGCAGGATCTCGGCTTCAGCGAGGACGAGATCCCGATGCTCGCCGACAAGGCTTTCGCTGACCCGCAGACCATCGGCAACCCCCGCGACGTCGACGCGGCCGCCTACCAGAAGATCTACAGGCGAGCCTTCGAGCTCGGAGCCTCATGAGTGCTTCAATCGCCCAGAAGATCGACAGGTCGACCAAGAGGATGTTCCGCCGGGCGCTCGCAGGGCGCCAAATTGGGCGGAAAGCAGCATGACCATCTCGATCGCCAAGACCGTGAAGAAGATGTTCCGCCGGGCGCGCGCAGGGCGCCAAATTGGGCGGAAAGCAGCATGACCATCTCGATCGCCAAGACCGTGAAGAAGATGTTCCGCCGGGCGCGCGCAGGGCGCCAAATTGGGCGGAAAGCAGCATGACCATCTCGATCGCCAAGACTGTGAAGAAGATGTTCCGCCGGGCGCGCGCAGGGCGCCAAATTGGGCGGAAAGCAGCATGACCATCTCGATCGCCAAGACCGTGAAGAAGATGTTCATCGACGGGAAGTGGGTCGAGTCGGAGTCCGGGGAGCACTTCGACGCCGACAGCCCCGCCACGGGCGAGGTCATCGCCGAGGTCCCGAAGGGCACGCGCGCCGACGCGCAGAGGGCGGTCGAAGCGGCGCACCGCGCCCGCGGCGAAATGGCAAAGCTCAGGGGCTTCGAGCGCTCCAAGCATCTGTACCGGGTCGCGGAGGCGATCGAAAAGAAGCGCGACGACCTCGCGCACCTGCTGACCCTCGACCAGGGCAAGCCGCTCAAGGCGGAGGCCTACGGCGAGGTCGACGAGTGCATCGAGTACTTCAAGATCGCGGCCGAAGACCTCAAGCGCATCGAAGGCCGGGTGCTTCCGTCGGCGAGTCCGACCAAGCTCGTGCTGACACGCCACTACCCGCGTGGCGTGTACGGGATCATCACCCCCTGGAACTGGCCCCTGACGATGGCCGCGGAGCTCATCGCCCCGGCCCTCGCCGCGGGCAACACATTCGTGTGGACGCCCGCCTCATCGACGAGCGTGATCTCCGTCGCGCTGATGGAATGCATCGCCGAGGCCGACTGGCCCGCGGGAGCCGTCAACCTCGTCACCGGCCCGGGCGCGGAGGTCGGCGACGAGGTGGCGGGCCACCCGCTCGTCGACGGCGTGGGCTTCGTCGGCTCCACCGAGACCGGCGCGTCGGTGGCGAAACGCGCCGCGGGCAAGCACGTGATGCTCGAGCTCGGCGGCAACGGACCGCAGGTCGTCTTCGCGGACGCCGACATCGGCAAGGCCGTCGAGGGAGCGATCGTCGGCTGCTACCTGTGCGCGGGACAGAGCTGCACCGCCGGCGAGCGGATCCTTGTCGAGGAGCCGGTGCGGGACGAGTTCGTCGCCCGGCTCGTCGACGCGGCCCGAGCGCTGCGGCTGGGCGACCCGTTCGATGAGGCCACGACCCTCGGCCCACTGAACAACGAGGGCGTCGCCACCAAGATGGACCAGCACGTTTCCGACGCTCTCAAGCACGGGGCCAAGCTCGTCCTCGGCGGTGAGCGAGCGAAAGGGTTTCCGACGCGCCTCTACTACCACGCGACGATCCTCGACGGCGTCGAGCCCGACATGCGCGTGAGCCGCGAGGAGACCTTCGGCCCGATCGCGCCGATCATCAAGTTCAACGACGAGAAGCAGGCGCTCGCGCTCGCCAACGACTCGCCGTACGGGCTGCTCGGCGCGGTGTACACGAAGGACCTGTCACGCGCCCTGCGATTCGCCGACGGCCTCGAGACCGGCTGGGTGAACATCAACGAGTCGACCAACTACTGGGAGGCGCACCTTCCGTTCGGCGGCCGGGCCGGCAAGAAGAGCGGCATCGGCCGCGTCGGCGGGCGCTTCGCCCTTGAGCAGATGACCGACCTCAAGACGATCGTCATCGAGATCTCTCCCGATTGACCGCCGGACGCGCGCAGGGCGATAGATGACAGGACCGCTCGACGATCCCATCGAGGAGTCGGAGCGCATCGCCGAGGCAGCGAAGCTAAAGAAGATCGGACTGAAGCTGCTCGGCGGAGCGGGTGTGCACGCGCACTCTCCGAGCGCGCGCAAGGCGCCTCTCAAGCGGAAGTACGGTGACCTCGACTACGCCATCTCCAAGAAGCACCGCAAGGCGGTGATGGAGCTGTTCAAGGAGCTCGGCTACGAGCCGAACGAACGCTTCAACCTGATGAACGGCGACCGGCGGCTCTACTTCTATGACGTGGAGCACGGGCGCCAGGTGGACGTGTTCGTCGACGTTTTCAAGATGTCGCACGAGATCGACCTTCGCGGGCGGCTCGACCACGAGCACCCCGCGGTCAGCCCTTCGGACCTGCTGCTGAGCAAGCTCCAGATCTACGAGGTCAACCGCAAGGACCTCGTTGACACGGTCGCGTTGATGCTCGACCACACAATCGAGACCGGCAGCCACGAGGACGCGATCGAGGCCGCTTACATCGCGCGGCTGGCCGCCGGCGATTGGGGCTTTTACCGCACCCTGAAGGTGAACATCGAGCGGCTGCGCGCCGTCCTCGAAGAGCTCGAGGAGATCGACCGCGAGCTCGTCCACGCGCGCCTCGATGAGCTGTGGCAGCACATCGAGAACGAGCCCAAGCCCCTGAAGTGGCGCATACGCGCCCAGGTCGGCGACCGCGTCCGCTGGTACGAGCTGCCGGAGGAGACGCGCTCGCCCTACCAGCCGGAATGATGGCCGCGAACGAGCTTCCGCGCCACGCGCGCGCGGTCGTCATCGGGTGCGGGATCGTCGGCAACAGCCTCGCCTACCACCTGACCCGCCTGGGCTGGAAGGACGTCGTCCTGCTCGACAAGGGCCCGCTGCCGAACCCCGGCGGCTCGACCGGGCACGCTTCGAACTTCATCTTCCTGGTCGACCACTCGAAGGAGATGACCGCGCTGACGATGGACAGCGTCCGCCAGTACAAGGAGATGGACGTCTTCATCCGGTCGGGCGGGGTCGAGGTCGCGCGCTCCAAGGAGCGCATGCAGGAGCTAGCCCGCCGCGTCGCCTCCGGCACGTCGTGGGGGATCGAGGGCATGTCGCTGCTGTCGCCCGCGGACGTTAAGGAGTTCGTGCCGTACATCGACGAGAAGGTGATCCTCGGCGGCTTCTACACGGAGGGCGTCGGGGTGGTCGACTCGCTGCGCGCGGGCACGCTGATGCGCGAGAAGGGCGTCGCCGCCGGCGCGCTGCAGGTGGCGCCCAAGACGGAGGTGGTCGGTATCGACGTCGAGGGAGGCCGCGTGCGCCGCGTGCGCACGACGCAGGGCGACATCGAAGCGGAGGTCGTCGCGATCACCTGCGGCGTGTGGAGCCCGCGGCTCGCCCGGATGGCGGGGACGCGCATCCCGCTGACGCCGGCGGTGCACCAGATGATCGACATCGGTCCGGTCCCGCGCTTCCGCGGCGCGCGCTCTGACATCGAGCACCCGATCGTGCGCGACATGGACACCAACATGTACGAGCGCCAGGCGGGTGGCGACCTGGAGATTGGCTCCTACGCGCACCGGCCGATCCTCTACGACCCCGAGGACCTGCCGCCGGTCGAGCAGGCGGCGCTGTCGCCGACGGAGTTCCCGTTCACCCAGGCCGACTTCGAGCAGCAGATGCAGCACGCGCTCGAATTGATGCCCGAGATCGTCGGCGACGAGTCGGTCGGCGTGAAGTACGCCATCAACGGCATCCTGTCGCTGACGCCGGACGGCATGCCCGTGCTCGGAGAGTCGCCGGACGTGCAGGGCCTGTGGTCGGCCGCGGCGGTTTGGGTCAAGGAAGGGCCCGGCACCGGCAAAGCCATGGCGGAGTGGATGGTGCACGGCGAGCCTGAGATCGACCTCCACTCGTCCGACATCGCCCGCTTCCACGAACATCAAAGGACACGCGCGCACGTGCGCGCGAGGGCTGCCGAAGGGTTCAACAAGACCTACGGCATCGTCCATCCGTCAGAGCAGTGGGCTTCCAACCGCGATGTTCGGCTGGCGCCGTTCCACGCGCGCGAGAAAGAGCTCGGCGCCTTCTTCTTCGAGGCGGCCGGCTGGGAGCGGCCGTTCTGGTACGAGTCCAACGCCCCCCTCCTCGAGAACTTCGGCGACCGTGTCACGCGCCGCACGGCCGAATGGGATGCGCGGTGGTGGTCGCCGATCATCAACGCCGAGCACCTGGCGATGCGCGAGCGCGCGGGCCTGTTCGACCTGTCGGCGTTCACGATCTTCGACATCGTCGGCCCGGGCGCGCTCGCGTCTGTGCAGTGCGCGGCGCTGCGGCAGATGGACGTGCCGGTGGGGCGAGTCGTCTACACGCCGGTGTTGAGCCCCGAAGGCGGGTTCAAGTCCGACCTCACGATCATGCGCCTCGGCGACCAGCACTTCCGCGTCGTCACCGGCGGCGCCGCGGGCATGTCGGACAAGAAGTGGTTCCGCGACCAGCTCGTGTCGGGCGCGGAGCTCGCCGACCTGACGTCGGCGATGACCACCATCGGCCTGTGGGGCCCGCGGGCGCGCGACATCCTCGCCTCGGCGACCGCCGACGACGTCTCCAACGACGGCTTCAAGTTCGGGACCTGCCGCGTGATCGAGATCGGCACTCAGCGGGTCCTCGCCTCGCGGATCTCGTACGTAGGCGACCTCGGCTGGGAGCTGTACGTGCCGATGGAGCAGGGGCTGAAGCTGTGGGACACGCTGTGGGAGGCGGGCCGGCCGCACGGGCTCGCGGCGTGCGGGATCGGCGTGTACGGCACGACCGGGCGATTGGAGAAGTGCTACCGCGCGCACGGCAATGAGCTGGAGACCGAGTACAACGTGGTCGAGGCCGGCATGGCGGCGCCGCGGGTGAAGGAGGAGGACTTCACGGGCAAGGCGGCGCACCTGCGACACCGCGAGGAGGACCCGGCGGCCATCCTCTCCACCCTCACTGTCGACGACCACACCTCGAAGTCCGGGGAGAAGCGCTACATGCTCGGCCGCGAGCCGATCCTGACTCGCGACGGCAGGCGCATCGTCGACCGGCGCGGCCGCGGCTCGTACGTGACCAGCGCCGGCGCGGGGCCTTCGGTGGGCAAGCACGTCCTGATGGCGTACCTGACCCCGGAGGAGGCGGTCGTCGGCAACCAGCTGCTGGTCGAGTACTTCGGCGAGCGGTACCCGGTGACGGTCGCCGTGGCCGGCGCGACGCCTTTGTTCGACCCCGAGAACACGCGCATCCGGGCCTAATCGCGTGCGGGTAGCCGTGTGCGTAAAGCGTGTGCCGATCACCGGGGGACGCATCGTCCTCACGGACGACGCGCGCGCGATCAACACGCAGCACCTGGGGTTCACGATGAGCCCGCACGAGGAGTGCGGCGTCGAGGAGGCCGTCCGCCTGGTCGAAGCCAACAAGGGCGATTCGGTGGTGCTGACCCTCGGGCCGGCCGAAGCCGTCGAGCAGGTGCGTGACGCAATGGCGCTGGGCGTCGACCGCGGGATCCTCCTGCAAACCGACGGCAGCGAATGGGACGGCGAGGCAACGGCGACCGCGCTGCTCGAGGCCATCCGCTCGGACGAGGCCGCCAACGGGCCGTTCGACCTCGTCTTCTTCGGCAACGAGTCAGCGGACTCGGGCGGCTTCCAGGTCGGGATCCGCGTCGCGTACGCGCTGGGCCGGCCATGCGTCACGGGGTTGAAGAAAGTGACGCTCGATGGCGCCTCCATGCGCTGCGAGCAGGATGTCGAGGGGGCGCGCGACGTGTACGTGGTGCCGCTGCCCGCGGTGCTGACCGTGAAGGAAGGCTTGAACTTGCCGCGCTATCCCTCCGTGCCTGGACGGATGCGTGCGCGGAGCAAGCCGGTCGCGGTCGTCACTCCGGCGCGGCCCCAGCCGCGGCTGGAGCTGGTGCGCCTCGCGGTGCCCGCGGGCCAGGGCCGCCGGGCTGAATCACTAGGGGTCGGGCCGGCTGCCGCGCCTGCCGTGGTCGATGTTCTCCAGAAGGCAGGGGTGGTGTGAGCGTCATCCTGATCGACGATCACACGGAGATTTCGCGCCAGGCGCTCACGCTCGCGCGAAAGTTCGGTGAACCGAAGTCGATCGCGATGGACTCCTTTCAGCCATTCGCCCCCGACGCGTTGGCGACGGCGATCGCGCAGCTGGACCCGACCGCGGTCGTAGGCCCGGGCACCGAGCGCGGCAACGATGTCCTGGCCCGCGTCGCGGCACGTCTCGGCCTGCCGTTCGCGGCCAACTGCATCGCCGCCGAACCTGGCGACCCGGTCGGGGTGACGCGGCTGCGCTGGGGCGGCAGCCTGCTCGAGGAAGCGCTGCTGCACAGCCCGCGGCCGATCATCACGGTCGCTCCGCACGCCGTTAGTCCGGACAATGGCCCTGCACCCGCCCCGATAACGGTCGATAGTCCGGACTATCGCTCGTTCGTCGTGCAGGTTTCCGAGCGCATCAAGCCGAGCAACGGCGGGGTCTCGCTGGCCGAGGCGAAGGTGATCGTGAGCGGCGGTCGCGGCGTCGGGTCGAAGGATGGGTTCGCGATCATCGAGGAGCTAGCGGGCTTGCTCGGAGCGGCGGTCGGATGCTCGCGCGCGGTGACCAGCGCCGGCTGGCGTCCGCATTCGGACCAGGTCGGCCAGACCGGCACCAAGGTTTCGCCCGACGTCTACATCGCGTGCGGCATCTCGGGGGCCACGCAGCACATGGCCGGCGTGAAGGGCGCGAAACGGATCCTGGCCATCAACTCGGACCCGCAGGCGCCGCTGATGCTGAACGCCGACTACACCGTCACGGGCGACCTGAAGGAGATCGTGCCCGCGATCTCGGCGGAGATACGGAAACGGCGCTGATCGCGCTCTTCCTGGCGCTGGTCGTCGCTTTTGCCCTCTTTGGGCGGCGGGCGTGGTTCCTCTACGGGCTCGTCCGCTCGGGCAAGCCGGCGGCGCGATTCGACAACGTGCCGGCGCGGATACGCAATGAGGCGACCATCGTCGTCGGTCAGAGCAAGCTGCTCCAGCGCCTGCTGCCCGGGTTGATGCACGCCGCGATCTTCTGGGGCTTCCTGGTCCTCTTCCCGACGATCGTCATCGCGATGATCGGGGCGGTCGACCGTCATGCGACTCTGCCGTGGCTCGGCGCCCAGGGCTGGTACGCGTTCCTGGTCGACCTGTTCGCCCTGCTGGTGCTGATCGGCGTGATCACCGCGTTCGTGATCCGCAAGGTGCAGCGGCCGGCGCGATTCGCCGGGAGTCACCTCGCCGAGGCGGACCTCATCCTCGGGCTGATCGCCGGCATCGTCATCACGCTGTTCCTCTGGCACTCGTCGCAGATCGCGCTGGGCCTGAACGACTACCCCGCGAGCCGGGCTCCGATCTCGAACGCGCTGTCAGTGGTGGTCGCACCTGTGGCGCCGTGGCTGGAGCGCGTCGCGGTCTGGGCGCACGTCCTGATCATCCTTTCGTTCCTCGTCTATCTCCCCTACTCCAAGCACCTGCACATCGCGGTCGCGGCCGTCAACGTCTACTTCGGACGCACGCGCGCGCGGGGCCGCCTCGAGAAGGTCGACTTCGAGAAACCCGAGGCCGAGGTGCGTTTCGGCTCCGCACGCGCGGCCGACATGACGTGGAAGCAGATGCTCGACACCATCTCGTGCACCGAGTGCGGGCGGTGCCAGGAGGTCTGCCCCGCTTACAACACGGACAAGCCGCTGTCGCCAAAGCTGCTGATGATGAACATGCGCGACCACCTGCTGGCGCGATCGGACGCGCCGATCGTGCCCAACGCGGTCATCGACGACGTGGTGTGGGACTGCGTGACCTGCGGCGCCTGCGTGCGCGAGTGCCCGGTCAGCATCGAACACATCGACCACGTCATCGACCTGCGCCGCAACCTCGTCATGGTCGAGTCGCGGTTTCCCGAAGAGGCGGGGACGATGCTGCGCGACATCGACCGGACCTCGAACCCGTGGGGCAAGCCGCAGGCCGACCGCGCGCAGTGGGCGGACGGCCTGGGGGTGCGCGTCCTGCAGCCGGGCGAACCCGCGCCGGAGGTGCTGTTCTGGGTCGGATGCGCGCCGGCGTTCGACGAGCGGGCGCGCCGCTCGGCCGTCTCGACCGCGAAGCTGATGCAGGAGGCGGGCGTGGACTTCGCAATCCTCGGGCCGCGTGAGTCGTGCACCGGCGACCCCGCGCGACGAATGGGCGACGAGTACACGTTCCAGCGCCTGGCCGGCGAGAACGTGGCGACCCTGAACGGCGCAGGCGTGAAGAAGATCGTCACGACGTGCCCGCACTGCTTCAACACGCTGGGCAACGAGTACCCGGACTTCGGCGGGACCTACGAGGTCGTGCATCACACGGAGTTCCTTGCCGGGCTGGTGCGCGAGGGCAAGCTGTGGCCCGCTGCGAGCGATCGCAAGATCACATACCACGACTCGTGCTACCTCGCGCGCCACAACGACGTGCGCGCGCAGCCTCGCGAGCTCGTCGACGCGGTCGGCGTCGCGGTCGAGATGCCGCGCAACCGCGAGCGCACGTTCTGCTGTGGAGCGGGCGGCGCCAGGATGTGGATGGAGGAGAAGCGCGGGCGGCCGATCAACCAGGAGCGTGTTCGCGAGGCCGCCGCCACAGGTGCTGAGACGCTGGCGGTCGCCTGCCCGTTCTGCACGGTGATGCTGGACGACGGTGTGCGCGAGACGGGCGCGAAGCTGCAGGTGTTCGACCTGGCGACGCTGCTCCACGAGGCCGTGGAGAGGAAGAAGGCTATTCCGCCGTCTTGAACAAAACCCGGTTCTGCGAGGGGTCGACCGCCGCATAGCCGCCCGCCTCTTCGGTCAGGCGAACCTCACCATGCTCGAGACGGCCGAGAACGTCGTCCAGGTCGCGCTGGGACGGCAGCTCGACCGTGAACCGGCGCAGGCCGGCCGATCCCTCCGGCGCCGGGCGCGCGCCACGGCCCGCCCACGTGTTCAGGCCGAGGTGGTGGTGGTAGCCGCCGGCGGAGACAAAACCCACGCCCGGCACCTCACCCATCACGTCGAAGCCGACGAGGTCGTGGTAGAAGCGCAGGGCGTCCTCGACGTCGGCGACGTGAAGATGGACGTGGCCCATCCTGGTCCCGTCCGGCATCGGAGTGTCGAGACGATCGTCCTCGCGCAGGTGGCTGAACAGCTCCTCGAGGTCGATCGGGTCGCGGCCCGACCGCGGCTTGCCGTCTTTGTCGTAGGCGACGAACGTGCCGTTGCCGAAGCCCATCGTCCCGTCCTCGGGCGACTCGGTGTAGATCTCGATGCCGTTGCTGTCGGGGTCCGAGAGGTAGTTGGCCTTGGTCATCACGTGATCGGTCGGGTACTGCTCCCAGCGCATGCGGGCCAGGCGGGCGATGACTCGCGCCAGCTCGCGCCTGTCAGGCACGAGAAGGGCGAGGTGGTAGAGGCCAGACGTGCGAGGCACCACAGGGCGCTCGGCGCCGGGATGGAGCACCACAAGCTCGCGCTCGCCCACTCCCATCCGCAGCTCGGAGCTGTCTGAGGGTAGCGGCGTCAGGCCGACATAGTCTCGCCAGAATCCGAGCGCGCGGTCGGCGTCGGTAACGGCCAGGTCGACGGAGCCCATGCCGGTCCTGGCCGCGATCGAGGTGGTCTGCACGCTAGATACCTACCCAGCGCGGGCGATTGCTATTCGGCGCGTTTTGCGCAAAAGGGAGGCTTCGCGGCGCTTCAGTTCAAGGAGTCGTCGCAACACTCTGACTTTTAGGAGTGTTGGAATGAAGCTTCCACCAAGACGTGACCTACAGCGCCGGTTCTGGCTGCTCGTCCGTGCCGGCCTGCTGCGAACCGAAGC
>Ga0207646_10000381_pt1 | contig 59571 bp, 65 predicted proteins | sample KBSK5502metaG_FD_184343 | JGI IMG/M metagenome (GOLD analysis project Ga0207646, IMG submission 184343) | Corn, switchgrass and miscanthus rhizosphere microbial communities from Kellogg Biological Station, Michigan, USA - KBS K5-50-2 metaG... | ecosystem: Host-associated > Plants > Roots >... | reverse complement strand
CCAACCACTTCGACCAACTCGACCGGAAGCGAATCACACACCGTGCCGTGCGCCGCCTTCAAGCGCTCGGCTACCTGGTCACCCTAGAGGAGGCCTCAGCGTGAGCAGGCTATTTTCGGGTTAAGACACGGCCTTCGGACAACATGATACTTGACAAGACGGGACGTCTTGTCTAGTCTCGACTCGTGGCCACGCCCAGCAAGCGGATCCTCGAGCGAGCACCCGCCGTCCTCGCCCGCGGCGGCAAGCCCACCGTCGGCGACTTCGCCGCCGCCGCCGGAGTCTCCCGCGCCAGCTTCTACCGCCACTTCAGGTCGCGCGAAGCCCTGCTTGCCGCCCTCGACGTCACGCCTGAGCCCGAGACGCGCGAGCGCATCCTCGCGGCGGCTGTGGACCTGGTCGGAGAGCAGGGGCTGAGGCCACTGTCGATGGACGACCTCGCCGACCGCTCCGGAGTCTCGCGGGCAACCCTGTACCGCCTCTTCCCCGGCAAGGCAGCGCTCCTGCTCGCAATGATCCATGCCTACTCCCCGCTCGACCCGGTGACCGAGGTCCTGACTGCGCGCTCGAGCGAGCCGCCGGAAGTCCTCATGCCGGAGATCGCCCGCACCGCGTACCGGGCTGTCGCGGGCCGCACGGGTCTGATGCGCGCCGCGTTCTTTGAGGTGAGCGGGTTCGCACCGGAGATCGAAGAGGTCGTCGGGCAGTCCATCGTCAATGTGGTCGGCCGACTTGTCTTGTACATCGGCGCGCAGATGGACGCAGGGCGCCTGCGCCGGATGCATCCGCTGATCGCCCTGCAGTCGTTCATCGGGCCGGTCTTCTTCCACATCCTGACGCGCCCGCTCGCCGAGCGGGTGCTGCACCTGGACATCGAGGGCGAGGCTGCCGTGACGCAGCTCGCCGAGGCATGGCTGCGCGCCATGGCACCTGAGGAGGGATCAGATTGAGTGACACCTTCGCGGTCAACGTCGACGACGTCTCCAAGTCGTTCGGTTCGTTCAAAGCCCTCAATGGCGTCACGCTGCGCGTGCGCCAGGGCGAGATCTACGGCCTGCTCGGCCCCAACGGCGCCGGCAAGACGACGCTGATTCGCCTCATCTGCGGCCTGCTCGAAGCGCACGCCGGGACGGTGACGGTGCTCGGCCAGCGGATGCCGAGCATCGCTGTCCTCCGGCACATCGGCTACATGACCCAGCAGGCGGCCCTGTATCCCTCGATCTCCGTCGAAGAGAACGTGAGGTTCTTCGCGGCCATCAACGGCGCCGAGGAAGGCGTGAAGGATGCGCTCGAGCTAGTGCAGCTCTGGGACCGGCGGGGCTCGGTCGTTTCCACGCTCAGCGGGGGCATGCGGCAGCGGTGTTCGCTCGCGTGCGCGCTGGTACACCGGCCGGAACTGCTGTTGCTCGACGAGCCGACGGTCGGCATCGACCCGCAGCTGCGCGTGCAGTTCTGGGATTACTTCCGGCGCATGGCCGCCGACGGTACGACCCTCATCGTCTCCAGCCACGTCATGGACGAGGCGGACCGCTGCCAGCGCCTCGGCCTGATCCAGTACGGCCGGCTGCTCGCCGAGGGCACGCCCGCCGACATCCGCGTCCAGGGAGGATCGCAGAACCTCGAAGAAGCGTTCCTCGCGCTCGCCGGGAGGAAGGAGTCGTGAGCGGCCACCGCGTCCGCGCCATCACCCGCCGTCTGCTCCAGGGATTCCGCCGCGACCGGCGCACGCTGGCCCTGCTGTTCGTGGCGCCGATAGTGATCCTCTCTCTGCTCGGCTATCTCATCCGCGGGTCGTCGAGCGTGCCCACCGTCGGGATCGCAAATCAAGACAGGGGTCAGCTGGGCTCGTTTGTTGCTGACTCGTTGCGAAACTCGAGCAGGATCAAGGCCGTGGACATCCAGGCGTCGGATGGAGACGCGAAGCTTAAGGATGGGTCGATCGTCGCCTACATCCTTTTTCCCCAAGACTTCAGCGAGAGGGCGGGAACGGGGGACCTCGCACCTCAAGTCCATCTCGAGGGATCCCAGCCAGGTGAGGACGCCCCTGTCATTCAGGCGTTGCAGCAGGCCGTGGCCGCATTTGCGTCGCAGGTAGCGGGTCGCAACGTGCGGTTCGATCCCGAGGTGACGTATCTGTATGGCGGCGCGAACTACGACACGCTCGACTACTTCGGCGCTGCCTTTGTCGGCCTGATTGTCTTCTTTCTCGTGTTCGTGATCACGATCGTTTCGTTCCTCAACGAACGCTCGCAGGGCACGCTGGAACGGCTGATGGCGAGCCCATTACGCCGGGGCGAGATCGTGCTGGGCTACATGCTTGGCTTCACAGTGATCGCACTGGTGCAGGCGATCGAGGTGCTCGTTTTCGCCCTTGCCGTGCTGCGCATCCAGAACCACGGCAACGTGCTGCTGATCTTTGGGATGGAGGCACTGATGGTCATCGTCGCCGTCAACCTCGGCATCTTTCTCAGCATGTTCGCCCGCTCGGAGTTCCAGGCGGTGCAGTTCATTCCGCTGGTGATCGTCCCGCAGTTCCTTCTGTCCGGCATCCTCTTCCCGGTTTCCTCCGAGCCGCAGGTGCTGCAGTACGCGTCGAACGTGCTGCCGCTGACCTATGCGGTGAACGGCATGCGCGACATCATGGTCAAGGGCGCGGACCTGACGTGGACTTCGCTGCAGCTCGACCTCGCGGTCGTCGGGGCGTTTGGCGTCCTCCTCATCGCGGCCGGCACGGCCACGCTCCGTCGTAGGCTCGCTTAGTACATGCTCCTTGTCTGTTCCAGCCGGTGCGGAGGCACACTGTTCCGCGCCCTCTTCGCGGAGGTCGACGTCGACCGCGCCGGCGTCTACCAGGACCACCACGTGACTCAGCCAAGCTACGTATGCCTCAACTGCGGCGCGCCCGCGCTGGACCTGGGCGAGGTGCCGGCCGCGCTCGATGAGGACGCTCGCGAAGACGAGTCGGCGACCGCCGTGAGGGCGGACGTGCTCTGCCCGGTCTGCGAAACCATGGTCCAGCTCGACGCCAACATGGAGTGTCCGAACTGCGGCTCTCCGCTCGAGGTGGCTTGAAACAGGTCGATAGTCCGGATTAACGCCCTTACGACCTAGGTGAGGGCGGCGGTCCCCAGCAGCACATCGCGCATCGCCCGCACCGCCGCGGCGTCCTTCTGTCGTAGGGCAGCCCGCAGCGCCCGGACCGCGCGCGGCGTGTCGAGGTCGTCCGCGAGCGCGGCGTTGAACTCGGCCATGAGCGTGCGATTTGGCACCGTCCTGGGCGTGTTGGCCCGCGCGTCGTCGGCGAGCAGCTTGCGGATGCGCTCGATCAACCTGGCCGCCCGCGCGAGCCCGCCCCACGCAAACTCCCAGTCGCGCCGGTAGCGGTGGGAGACGAGATACAGCCGCACCGCCGCGGCCGGCGCGCGCTGCAGCGCCTGGCTCACCTTGACGAGGTTGCCGAGCGACTTGCTCATCTTGTGGCCGTGGTAGCGGACCATCCCGGTGTGCACCCAGGCCCTCGCGAACGGGGCCTTGCCGCTCAGCGACTCCGATTGCGCCCTCTCCGATTCGTGGTGGCTGAAGACCAGGTCGCGGCCGCCGCCGTGGATGTCGATCTGCGGACCGAGGTAGCGCATCGCCATCACCGAGCACTCGATGTGCCAGCCAGGCCGCCCGTCGCCGAACTTCGACGGCCAGGCCGGCTCGTCCGCCCGGGAGCCGCGCCACAGCGCGAAATCGAGCGCATCCCGCCTGGCGCCCGGCCCGACGGTCCCCAACAGCTCCTCCTCGCGCAGCTTGCGGAGCATCGAGCGCCGCGTGCGGCGGGACAGCTGCCCGAACTTCGGGTAGGTGCTCGTGTCGAAGTAGAGCGCGTCGGTCATGTACGCGTGCCCCGACGATTTCAGCTTCGACGCCGCGCTGAGGATGCGCGGGATCTCCTCCGACACCCGCGGCATCCTGTCCGGAGGTCGCCAGCCGAGCACCGTCATGTCGCGGAGGTGGACTTTCGTCTCGCGGTCGGCGAGGTCCCGCCAGTCAATGCCATCACGGCGGGCGCGCTCGAGCAGCGGGTCGTCGACGTCCGTGATGTTCTGCACGTACTTGACGCGCGTGCCGTTGGCCTCGAAGAAGCGCACGAGGACGTCGAAGATCGTGAAGGTGAAGGCGTGGCCCATGTGCCCCGAGTCGTACGGCGTCACCCCGCAGACGTACATGGTGAGAGGCTTGCCAGGCCGAGGCCGGACGGCGACCTTCCGGCCGGTCAGCGTGTCGCGGACGCGAAGGACCGTCGGCGTTTAGCTCGGGCGGGCGGCCACCGCCGCGTCGGCACGCAGCGCCTCGACCCTGTCGGTCAATTCCCAGGGCACGCCGAGGTCGTCGCGACCGAAGTGCCCGTACGCCGCGGTCGGTTTGTAGATCGGCCGCAGCAGGTCCATCTTGGCGATGATCGCGCCGGGCCTGAGGTCGAAGTGCCTGCGGATCAGCTGCAGCAGCTCCTCCTCCGACTTGGCGCCGGTGCCGAACGTCTCGACGGCGATCGAGGTCGGGTGCGCGCGGCCGATCGCGTACGAGACCTGCACCTCGCACCGCTCCACGAGCCCAGCCGCGACCAGGTTCTTGGCCACGTGCCGCGCCGCGTACGCCGCCGAGCGGTCGACCTTGCTCGGGTCCTTGCCGCTGAACGCTCCGCCGCCGTGCCGGGCGACTCCGCCGTAGGTGTCGACGATGATCTTGCGCCCGGTAAGTCCCGCGTCTGCCGCGGGGCCGCCGATCATGAAGGAACCGCTCGGGTTGACCATGATCTTGGTCGCGGCGTCGATCACCTGACCCTTGAGGACGGGGTCGATGACCAGCGCGCGGACCCCCTCTCCGATCTCCTTCTGCGTCGCGCTCGCGGCGTGGTGGGTGGAGACGACGATCGCCTCGATGCGCTTGGGCTTGCCGTACTCGTACTCCACTGTGACCTGCGTCTTGCCGTCCGGCCGAAGAAAGGGGAGCTTGCCACTCCTACGGACCTCGGCCAGCTTCTTCGCAAGCCGGTTGGCGAGCGAGATCGTCAGCGGCATGAGCTCCGGTGTCTCGCGGCAGGCGAAGCCGATCATCATGCCCTGGTCGCCGGCGCCCTGGAGCTCGAAGGGGTCGGTGTCGGACGCGCCCTCGCGCTGCTCGAGCGAATGGTTGACGCCGGCGGCGATGTCGGGAGACTGCTCTTTCAAGTAGACCTGGATCAGCGCGTGGTCGGCGTCGAAGCCGATGGACTCGTCGTTGTAGCCGATCGCGCGGATCGTGTCGCGGATGGTGCGCTGGATGTCGAGGTCCGCGTGGGTCGTGACCTCGCCGATGACCACGCACAGGCCCTTGGTGATCGCCGTCTCGCAGGCCACGCGCGCATGCGCGTCCTGCGCGAGCATGCCGTCGAGGACCGCGTCGGAGACCTGGTCGCAGATCTTGTCGGGGTGACCTTCGGTCACGGATTCGGAGGTCAGGAGAAAAGAGCGCGAAGAGCTAAAGCTTGTAGTCACAAGGCAGGATCATACCTTCTGCTTGTCCCCTCTCCCCCCGGGGGGAGAGGGGTGGGGGGTGAGGGGCGGAGAGAAGGATCTACGCGCCGTTGTGGTGCCGGCTGTCCTCCGGTTCCTGCCCCAGCAGCTGCGCCTGCAACGTGAAGATGTCGTCCAGCACCCGGTCGATCCTCCTGCCCTCCAGCCGGTGGTCGGCGATGACCCCCGCGTGCTCGAGGTTCTTCCGCAGCGCCGCGCCGAGCTCTCCGTCGATCCGGCTCTGACCGCGCACCTGCGCCTCCTCGAGGAGCTGCAGGCACCTGTCGAGGGCCACCTGCCTCGACCGGTGAGCCCGGACGTTCATTCCGTCCCCAGCACCTCCACCCTGCCCACGGCGGTGACCCGCGCGTGCACGGGGTTGAGCGCGGGGAGGGTGTATGAGTCGACCGACTGGCCGGTGGAGGTGAACCGGGCGGGGTGGCATGGGCAGGTGAGGTTGCCGTCGCCGGCGTTGAACCACAGCTCGCAAGGGAGGTGCGAGCACACGGAGGAGACGGCCGTGACGGTGTCGCCGCGCCTGAACACGAACGCGCCGACGCTGCCGGCCGTGACACGCTTGCCCTGGCCCTCGACCAGGTCGCTCAGGGCGGCAACGTCGATCCAGCGTCCGTGAAGCGGTTCGATCGGCTGCGCCGTCGCCGGGGCGATCCCTGGCGTGAGGTCCCGACCCAGGATCGCACCACCCGCGGCGCCCGCGGCGAGGCCGAGACCGGCCACAAGGGCGGCGCGGCGCGTGATCCATCCCTCGGCGGGCGCCTCCGTCAGGAGGCGCTCCAGACGGTTGCGGAACGCGGCGTGCATCCTCTGCGGGCCCTGACGCATGCCCGCCAACCGCGCCGCCGCGGTGATCGCCTCCTTCTCCTCGGCGTCGCCGCCGCGCAGCTTCAGCCGATTGCCGCCGAGCAGGTCGGCGACGATCTTTTCGACGCGGTTCTCAGGCTTGTCGTTCATTCGCTTGTACCTTGGCTGCCGCGCGCAGCGCGCGCAGCTGCATCACCTTGATCGCTCCGACCGTGGATTTCATCTCCGCTGCGACTTCCTTTAACGAATACCCGTGCAGGAAACGGAGCTCCAGGACCCGCCGGTAGTTGTCGGACAGCTGCGCCAGGATGCTCTGCACCGTCTCCACCCCTTCGTCCGACGGGGGCGCGGTCGGGACCGCCAGCGCCAGGTCCTCGTGGAGCTCCGCCTCGGATAGGCCCAGCCGTGTGCTCCAGAAGGCGCCAAGCACCGAGCGGGCGGTGGCGAACAGGTAGCCCCGGATCGCGCTGGCCGGCGCGCCCTGGCGGAGGCGCGGAATCGCCTTCAGGGCCACCTGCTGGGTGAGGTCCTCGGCGTCCGCCCGGTTGCCAACCCGGGCGTAGATGAACGCGTAGACGAGCTCCAGCTCGTTGACCGCGATGTCGGTCGTGCTCGACGCGGCCGGAAGTTCGACCACGCGGCCTTCCTCGCTGGCCTTCTCCCTGGCCGTCATTGCTTGCCTAGAAGAACAGGTTTCCGCAGAGGAGATATTGCGAGCTGGTGCCCTGCATGTCGGGCCCGGCGTGAACGACCACGTACCATCGCTCGCCCGTCGGAGGGAACTTGACGTTGAGCGTCGTCCGGGTGTCGGCCTGGCCCTGCCCGTCCGCGATCACCTGGTTCAGCGCGAACCTGATGCCGCCGCGTTGCGAGCAGCTGCCGACGTGGATGTGCGAGACGTGGGAGGAGTCGGGCAGCAGGCCGCTGATCTTCAGCTCGATCGTGGTGCTCGCAGCGCTCGCGAGGACGGTGATCGTCCCGGCCGCCCTCACCCCCTGCTCGGGCAGGATGTTGAAGGTCACGCCGGCCGGCAGGGGTGAATGCGTCGCGCTCGGTGTCGGCGAGGGCGATGGGTTGGTCGCCGCCTGGCCGCCGCACGCGCCCAGTCCGAGAGCGATCGCGACGATCGCGCCGTGGGCTCTGGCGAACGTCATTGCGGCGCGGCACCGTGTTTCGGCATTACCGCAGCAGGTTACTGGACCACCCCGCGAAATCTGGGGATTTCGCGGGGACCCCGGTGGAGCGACTGGTCAATTCCCCTCCCCATTCATGGGGAGGTCGGCCGGGCCGCAAGGCCCGGCCGGGAGGGGACGCGCCTCAGGCTCGATGAGCTGCAGGAGAAACCGGCCGGCGCCGCGTGCGCCACACCAGGTATCCCAGGCCGGCGACGACGATCAGCGGACCGACCGCCCCGAGTGCGGTGACGACGTAGTTGATGGTGGCGACGAAGTTGTGGGCGGCGTCGTTCAGTGCGGTCGCGAAGCCCCAGTTGTCCGACGGCGTGCTGGCCGCGGGCGCTCCGGCCTCGGTCAGCGTCACCGAGACGGAGCTGTACGAGGTGTTGTCGTCGAGGTACTTGATCTGCCCCTTGAGCTGCTCGATCTGGGCTGTGATCTGGCCGATCTGGTTCTGCACCGCGATGATGTCGTTGATGTTCTTGGCCTGCGCCAGGAGCGCGAGCATCGCCTGGCGCTGCGCCTCGGCGTTGTCCAGCCGGGCGCGGAGGTCGACGTACTGGGCGCTCACGTCGGTGCCGGTGATGTGCTCGCCCTGCACCTTGCCGACCCTGGACAGGGCGTCGATGGTCGCGTCGAAGTTGGCGGCGGGGACCATGAAGTTGATGATCCCGGTGCGGATCTGCGCGGGCTGGTCAGGCGAAGTCGGATTGGCCTGCGCGTCGGTGCCGGCGATGTAGCCACCCTGGCCTTCGACGAGCGTGCGGACCTCGCTCAGCTTGGTGTCGAAGGTCCCGGAGCCGACGCTGATGCTTAGCTGCGCCTGGCGGATGACGGGCGGTCCCTGCAGAGCTGGGACCGTGTCGGCCGGCAGCGTCCCGCCGCCTGTGGCGGTCTGATCCGGCGCACCGGTGCTCTTGGACGGCTGAGCGGCGCCAGAGCCTGAGCCGTTGCTCAGGGCCGTGCCCCGTGATTGGTTGGAGCTGGCCGGGGAGGCGCTTTCACCCGCTCCGCCGCAGGCGGCCAACACCGCGAGGGTCCCAAGGACGAAAAAGGTGACGACGAGCTTCCTCATGTGAGTTGGCCTCCTGGGCGAAAAGATTTGACTGACCAAACGCCCGGAGGGTCGGGACGTAACATGGCGGCCGAGTGTCACGACCTCCTGGGCCGATGCAGATTCGCGCGGATGGACGGCCGGAGCCAAGGAAAGGGTGGCGCGACGAGGAACGCACCCGTTGGTGCGTGACGAGGAAGCGCCGGGCCCCTTGACGCAGGCTTCGGCGCCGAAGGCGCCCGGCCGTCCAGACCGCGAAGCTGCGCGGACCATGGGGGTCGGGACACTCTAGGTGTTGCAGGCGAGAGGGTTGGCAATCGACGTCGCCGCGCGCCGCGTCCTGTCGGACGCGAGCTTCACCGTGGCCGAAGGCGACAAGGTCGGCCTGGTCGGGCGCAACGGCGCCGGCAAGACGAGCCTTTTGCGGGTCCTCGCGGGCGAGGACGATGCCGCGGCAGGCGTCGTTCTGCGCCGGGGAACGCTCGGCTACGTGCCGCAGAACCCGCGTCCCCGGTCCGAGGCCGCCGCCACAGCGCTGTCCCACATCCTCTCCGGCAAGGGCCTCGACCGCGCGGCCGCACACCTTGCCGACCTGCACCTCCGGCTGGAGACCGACCACTCGCCGGCGATGATCGAGCGCTACTCCGACGCTGAGGAGCGGTACCGCCACGCCGGCGGCTATTCGTCCGAGTCGGAGGCCCGCCGGATCGTCACGGGGCTTGGGCTGCGCCTCGACAGGGTCGACCTGCCGCTGGGCGTTCTGTCGGGAGGCGAGCGGCGGCGCGTGGAGCTGGCGCGCATCCTCTTCGCCGAGGCCGACCTGCTGCTCCTCGACGAGCCGACCAACCACCTCGACACCGACGCCAAGACATGGTTGATGGGCTTTCTACGCGACTACGGAGGCGCGGTCATCGTCGTCAGCCACGACCTTGCCCTGCTCGACACGTCCATAACCCGCGTTCTGCACCTCGACTCCGGCCGGCTGATCGAGTATCGCGGCACGTATTCGCAGTACCAGGCGGCCCGCGCGATGGAGGAGAGACGCCTGACCTCGCTGGCCGCGCGCCAGGACGCCGAGATCAAGCGGCTCTCGCTCCTCGCCGAAGTCATGCGGCGCCAGACCGCGAAGCGCGCCAGGCAGGCGAAATCCATCTTCACCCGCGTGGAGCGGATGCAGGCGGCGCGCGTGGTCGCCCCGCGGCGCGAGCGCAAGGTGAAGATCAGCTTCCCCGAGGCGCCACACAGCGGGCGCATCGTCCTTCACGCCTCGGGCCTGGCCAAGGGCTACGGCGGACCGCTCGTGTTCAGCGGAGTGTCGTTCGAGGTTGAGCGCCAGGACCGCCTGCTCGTCATGGGCCTGAACGGCGCCGGAAAGACCTCCCTTCTGCGCATCCTCGCGGGCGAGAGCGAGCCGAACTCCGGGTCGTTCCGGCTCGGCCACGGCGTGTCCCTCGGCTACTACGCGCAGGAGCACGAAGGGATTCGAGCAGGCGTCTCGGTGGTGGCGCACATGCGCCAGCAGGCGCCGGAGGTGGAAGAGCGTGTGCTGCGCGCGCTGCTCGGCATGTTCGGGCTGACCGGCGACATCGCGCGCCAGGACGCGGGCACGCTGTCCGGCGGCGAGAAGACCAAGCTCGCGCTCGCGCAGCTGGTCGCCGGCAGGCACAACCTGCTCCTGCTCGACGAGCCGACCAACAACCTCGACCCTCCGTCGCGCAGCGGCGTGGCGCGCGCCCTCGCGGCGTGGCCGGGGACCATGGTGATCGTCAGCCACGACCCCGAGTTCGTCCAGGCGCTGCAGCCGGGGCGCGTCATGTTCATGCCCGAGGGCCGGGTCGACTACTGGGAGGAAGACCTGCTCGACGTGGTCTCCATGGCGTGAGGTTGGAGAATTGAGGCGATGAGTGCCGAGGTCCGCGAGGTCGTGATGCCAGAGCTGCAGGGCGCGGAGGAGATCACTGTCGGCGCGTGGAGCAAGGAGCGCGGTGACCGCGTCGCCGAGGGCGAGACGTTGATGGAGGTGCACACCGACAAGGTCAACGCCGAGATCCCCTCCCCCGTCTCAGGCGTCGTCCAGGAGCTGCTGCTCGAAGTCGGCGATCCCGTCAAGCCGGGGCAGGCGATCGCGCGCATCGCGGCAGAGTAGGTCTCCCTCGTTGAAGGTCGCGGTCATCGGTGGTGGTGTGGCCGGCGCCGCGACCGCCTGGCGTCTGACCCGGCGCGGCGCCGACGTCGTGTGCTTCGACCGCCACTCGCCTCCGCACGCCTTCGGGTCGTCGCACGGCGAGTCGCGCATCATCCGCACCGCGTACTTCGAAGGCTCGTGGTACGTGCCGTTGCTGCAGGAAGTGTTTCCGATGTGGCGCGAGCTCGAAGCCGCGACCGGCAAGCAGATCCTGACCATGACCGGCGCGCTGATGATCGGAGGCGAGAGCTCGGAAATCGTGGTCGGCGCGATCACCTCCGCGCGCGAGCACGAACTCGACGCCGAGCTGCTGGACACCGAGGAGTTTCGCCGGCGCTACCCCGGGCACGTCGTGCGTGACCGCGACGTCGCCGTCCTCGACCGCCAGGCGGGCGTGCTGCATCCCGAACGCGCCGTGGCGGCGATGCTGTCGCTGGTTCCGGACGTGAGGACGGAGCAGAAGGTCGACTCGATCGCGCAGGTGCGCAAGGACTTCGACGCCGTCGTGGTCGCCGCGGGCCCATGGACGCCCGAGCTCGTCGACTGGATCCCGCTCACCGTGGAGCGCCAGGTCCATGGCTGGTTTTCGATCGGCCGCGAGGCTGATGCGGGCAACTGGTTCGCGCCGGACCGCTTTCCCGCGTTCGTCCGCGAGTCGCCCGACTCGAAATTCATGTACGGCGTCCCCTCGCTCGACGGCAAGACGATCAAGGTCGGACGGCATCACCAGGGCGAGACGACCGATCCCCATCGCATCAGGCGCCGCGTCGACGAGTTCGACGTCGACCCGCTTCGACTTCTCACCGCCAAGCACCTGCGCGGCGTCAGCGGACACGTCGCGCGGACGCTGACCTGCATGTACACGAACACTCCCGACGACCACTTCGTCATCGACTTCAGCCCCGACGACAGGGGCGTGGTCGTCATCAGCGCGTGCTCAGGTCACGGGTTCAAGTTCGGACCGGTCATCGGCGACATCGCCGCCGACCTCGTTCTCGACGGCGGCACGCGGCGCGACATCTCGCACTTTTCAGCCGGTCGCTTCGCGACGCCCCCGCACGTACCAGACCACCACCGCGATGGCCACCAGTAGCGCGATCACGATCGCGCCTTTCTCCACCGGCCCGCTGATCCTGTCGTAGTTCTTGCCGAGCGTGTATCCGGCGATCGCGAGCGCTGCGCACCACGGCAGCGCGCCGATGAAGGTCAGTGCAGAGAACCGGGCCAGGTCGATGCGGGCCAGGCCGGCCGGAAACGAGATGTAGGTGCGGATCACGGGAAGCACGCGGCCGATGAGGACCGCGAACAGGCCCCAGCGCCGGAACCAGCCGTCGGCGAGCTCGAGGTGGTGGCGCCGAATGCCGATGTAGCGGCCAGGGCCGAGCAGCAGCGGTTCACCGAACCGCGCGGCGACGACATACGCGATCAGCGAACCGACCAGGTTGGCCGCGGCGCCGGCGACGATCACGGCGATCAGTCCGCCCGGGATGTGCCCGGTCGCCGCAAGCAGCCCGCCGGTCGGCATCACGACCTCGCTTGGAAATGGGACTCCGCAGCTCTCGAAGACCATGAGGACGAAGACGGCCAGCAGTCCATAGCTCCCGATGAAATTGCTGACGGCCGCGGTCAAACGGTCTGGACCTGGGCTGCTTTCACCGCGCGAAAAGGCAGGGTGCGGACCTGCTGGTCGTCGATCATGATCTCGAAGTTGTAAAAGCCCGGCCGGTTGATGGGCACCGTCGTGAGGTTGATGACGATGCTCGCGGAGAGGTCCCAGCCGTGCGGGTACTCGGGTGGAACCTGGCGCGCGGGCAGGTTGAGGACGATGGGTTGGGGAAGCAGCGCCTTGCCGTCTTCGTCGCTGCAGTGGACCTCGACCTTGTGAGGACGCTCGGTCTCGAGCCTTGTCGTCTGCAGCCTCAAGACGATCACGCCGCCGAAAGGCGTCGGATACTGGTCGCGTATCAGGGTGTCGAAGCCCGCGCCGAGGATGTAGACCAGGCCGTTGGGTGGCGCCTCGGCGGCGTTGGCGAGGAGGGCCCAGTCGAGTCGCATGTCTGGGCCATTATCGACGGACGGCCACTTACGGATTTTCCGGCAAAACCGTGCGTGGCCGGCACTCAGGACCCGAATTTTCCGGCAAAACCGTCGACTCCATCACAGCAAGCACCCGCTCATGGCACTTCCTTCATGCGCGTTTGACACGTGCCCATATAGATCGACGTTGCCGAGGACTTCATTTCGCAAGGCTTCTGGGTGACCTCCTACGGCCGGCCACATCGAGAAGTCGTACATCGCCCCGTGTCGATCAAGGCGTATCGCATCGAGCTTCAGCCACTCTCGGTACACGCTCATGGCTTGATCCGGGGTAACAACAACTGGCAACTGGAGCCGCTTGAGGATGGCGGCGTAGGTCGGAGCATCAGCAACGATCGCGGGATACGTCTGCACAGGATTGAACGGCGGATTGCCTTCGCCCCAGCCTGTGCACACCAGGGGCGGTCCGACCTCATCGATCACGCTGTACTTCACATCCGCTACCGACCGGGGCACGAATGGAACCGCACCGAACGCGTAGACGCTGAACCCACCCAGAAGGACCACGGCCAGGCCGACTCCGATCGCTGCACGTCGTCCTCGCATCAGCCGCATGCTCTCACCTGCATCTTGTGAGGTGCGAGCCGAAAAGAGTGCGGCATCAGCAAATTTAGTGGGCCCGGGTGGCCTCGATCCACCGACCAGCCGATTATGAGTCGGCCGCTCTGACCAACTGAGCTACGGGCCCTCGCGGCCTGAGTCTATCGAGGCCGGGAATACCAGCCGGGCGCCACGTATACCAATAGAAGGCAAATGCTTGCGGCGGGACTCCTCGTTTTGCGGCTGGTCATCGGCTTGACCCTTGCCGCGCACGGCGCGCAGAAGCTCTTCGGGTGGTGGGGCGGCCCGGGCATGAAGAACTGGACCGCCGGCATGACTCGCATGCGCATCCGCCCCGCGGTGCCCTGGGCGTGGATGTCGGCCCTGGCCGAGTTTCTGGGCGGCCTCGGCCTGGCCGCCGGCCTGCTCATCCCCCTCCCCAACTTCGCGATCCTTGGATCGATGCTGGTCGCCATCGCCCTCGTCCACTGGCCGAAGGGCTTCTTCACCGCGAAGGGCGGGTACGAATTTAACCTTTCGATCATCGCGGCGATCACGGCCATCGCCCTGGCCGGACCTGGCGCCTACTCTCTGGACGCCATCCTCGGCATCCACCTTCCCGAGCCGATCACGCTCGCCGCCGGCACCATCCTCACCGTGCTTGGCGTCGGGGTAGCGCTTGGCACGCGCGCGCCTCAACCCGCTCCGGAGAACAAGACCCAGGCCGCCTAGGCCGGGCCGATCACCTCGTCCTCGTTCCCGTCCGAGAATCGCATCGATGATGCGTCGCCGAGCCACCTCACGCCCCGAGCTTGAGTCTTTGCTGGATCGCTACGTCGAACTCGGTCGACACATCTGTTTGCCCGGGTAGGCGGCTGTAGAGGAAGAAGTACGTCCGCGCGCCGTTGAAGAACAGGTAGTAGATCTGGGTCGTGCCCTTGGGGGTTCCGATCATCCCATCCTTGACGACGGTCGCGGTGTAGCGAATGCCGTGGACACCGCCGGCGGTTACTACGTCCTTGGACCCGGTGACCGGTGCGAGACCCGTGTAGTTGCCGCCAGCCGGCGGCACCGCCTGGCGTTGATCGCCGGCGAGGGACATGGCGAAGAGCCAGGCGTCGTAGTACTCGTCACGTCCGCACCCGACCGGAGGATCCACGACCGCGACTAGGTAACTCGCCTGGTCCTCACAGCTCGTCGCGCGCCAGGCTGCGGGCACTGAGACGGTGAACTGGCCCGATCGATTTGTGAACGTCACCCACCCGTTCGCCGAGGGGACCGGCGAGTCGCTGATGGGCGGCGACGGGAAGGTCTGCCGGGTCGCGGAAGCCGGCGTCGAGGCTTCGGTCGGCGACGGCGTCGGGGTGGATACAGGTGAGCCACAAGCGGCCACGGCAAGAACCAGGCCCAGAATCGCGGTTCGCATCATCCGTTACGACGGTAACGCTGGAATGTCGTTAACGGGTACGGCCAAAAAGGGCCTCCGCGCGCGCGATTTGATCAATTCGGAGCCCTCGAGCGTCGAAACGCACGCGATTTGATCAAGTCGGCGACCTACCGACTGTCTACGCCGGGCCGATCACCTCGACCTCGTTCCCGTCCGGGTCGTCGACGTAGAACGTCCGCACGTTCTTCAGCACCGGGTGCACGCCGTGCCGCACCTCGATCCCCGCCTCGATGAACTGGGTTTCGAGCTCCTCGTACGCCCGGCGATCGACGCGGAACGCCAGGTGGTGCAGCGACCGTTGCTCCTTCTCCCGGTGAGTCGGAAAGTACGAATCCGGGTGCGGGTGAGGGATCAGGACGATCATCTCGGGGATGCCGCCAGGCTCGGCGACCTTGAGGAACTTGTTCTTCAGCTCTGGCGGCGAGATGACCTCGAGCCCGAACCGGTCGCGGTAGAACTCGAGCGACGACTCCATGTCGGCCACCCAGAGCACTATCTCCGCCAGTCCGTCGACGCGACTCACGCCGCCACCGCCGACATCATGGCGGCCAGGTTCGCATCGCGCACGCGGGGCGGCACCGAGCAGCCCGGCGCGAGCAACAAACCCCGCCCGCCAGTGTCCTTGACCGCCGCCCGCGCCTCCGCTTCGATCTGCGAGCCCGGCCCGTAGACCAGCGTCGCCCGCTGGCTCAGCCCTCCCATCACCGCGCGTCCGGCGATGTCCCTGCCCTCGCGAAGCGACGGGTTGCCCTGGTTGTGGATCGACCAGCTCACCGCCTGCGCGGGCAGGTCGCGCGCGAGCACAAAGTTCAGATGAGAGCCGCACAGGTGAACGACATTGAACCAAGCCTCGCGCGGCATCGCGCCGAGCACGGCCAGGTCGTACGGCAGCGCGAGGTCGCGGTACACCGCCTCCTTCATCACCTTGTCTCCGGCGTAGCCCGAGACCGCGAAGAAGATGCCCGCGGCTCCCGCTTCGACCGAGCGCCGGCTGAAATCGACAAGAGCCTCGGCGATCTTGTCCAGCGCCGGGCCGACGATCTCCGGGTGCTTGCGCAGCTCGCGCACTACGCGCGACTGCGACTTGCCGACCAGGTAGCCGCCGACGGTAAGCGGGCTGAACACGGTCTGGATGACCGGCACGTCGGGGCCGAGCTCACGCGCGACGATGCGGATCGACTCGACCTGGTCATCCAGCGGTTGTCGGTTGGTCAGATGCACCGATTTCCAGGAGTCGAGGTCGGGCACCGCCGCCCGGATCAGGATCGGCGCCCGGAGCCTGTGGCCCGATGGGTGATACGTGGAGCCGAACGCCTCGGCGAACGTGCTCGCGCGCGGCTGGAACTTGACGAAGTCCCAACCGAAACGCCTCGCCCGCTCGATCGTGACCGCGGCAAGCTCGCCGGGCGACCACTCCTCGCGATACGTGTGGCCCCACGCACCCACCGGCGGGCGGTCGGCGACGCCCATCGCGAGCGCCGCTTCGACTCGTTTTCGGCCGTTCATCAAGGTTCAATTTAAGCTGGACTCCTCGATGGACATCGCGAGCGAGGCCGCCAGGCTGCGCGCCGCCGCGGAGGCGAAACCTATGCGGCTTCCCATCAACCGCAAGGTCGACGAGTCGCACCACGCCGTCACGCCCGACGGCCTCTCGGTCTGGTACACGATCCAGGTCTCGCCGCACGGCCGAATCCAGGAGGCGATCTTCGAGCGCGCCGACCGCATGCCCTCGGACGAGGAGTGCCGGCGCTGGCTGCAGCAGCTCGTCGTTGGAACCAGGGCGAACGAGGCGCCGACCTTCCCGGGATCGACGACCCGGCGGTTCGAGGTCTTCGAGAATGCTTCCTAGCTCCGTCGCCGAGGAGCTGCGCCGCGTCGTCGGCCGCGAGGCCGTGATCGACTCCGCCAACGACCTGCGCATCTTCGAGCGCGACGGGTCGATCGAGGGCGCGGTGCCTGACGCCGTCGTCCTCGCCTCCACGACCGAGCAGGTCGCTGCCGTGATCAAGATCGCCGCGCATAACAAGATCCCGGTAGTGCCCCGCGGCGCGGGCACCGGCCTGTCCGGCGGCGCGGTCACCATCCGCGGCGGCATCGCGCTCCAGGTCACGCGCATGCGGCGCATCCTCGAGATCGACCCGGTCGCGCAGACCGCGCTGGTCGAGCCGGGCGTCGTCAACCAGGAGCTGTCGCTTGTCGCGGCGCAGCACGGCCTGTTCTACGCGCCCGATCCTTCGAGCCAGAAAGCCTGCACCATCGGCGGCAACGCGGCCGAGAACTCGGGCGGCCCGCACTGCCTTTACTACGGCGTCACCACCAACCACGTGCTCGGCATGGAGGTCGTGCTCGCGGACGGCTCCGTCCACTGGGTCAGCGGTGATGTGCCCGACCGCATCGGCCTCGACCTCTGTGGCGTGCTCGTCGGCTCCGAGGGCACGCTGTGCGCGATCACGAAGATCAAGGTCAAGCTCCTCCGCATCCCTCCGAGCGTGGCCACGATGCTGGCGGCGTTTCCGAGCATCGAAACCGCCAGCCAGGCGGTGTCTGCCGTCATCGGGCACGGCATCGTGCCGGCGGCGTTGGAGATGATGGACAGCGTCACCGTCGGCGCGGTCGAGGCCCACTACCACGCGGGCTATCCGACGGACGCCGGGGCTGTGCTGCTGGTCGAGGTCGACGGCGTCGAAGAATCCACTCGTGAGCTGACGGCGGCGATCGGCAAGATCCTTGGCGACAACAACGGCTACGGCCTTCGCGAGGCGCAGACCGCCGCCGAGCGCGAGCTCCTGTGGGCGGGCCGCAAGGGCGCGATCGGCGCGCTCGGCCGCATCAAGCCCAACTACTACCTGCACGACGGCGTCGTGCCGCGCTCGCGCCTTCCACAGGTCCTGTCCGCTGTCGGCGAGATCGGCGAGCACTACAAGCTCCCCGTCGCCAACGTCTTCCACGCCGGCGACGGCAACCTCCATCCCAACATCCTTTTCGACCTGCGCGACAAGCAGGTCCTCCACCAGGTCGAGTCGGCCGGCGAGGAGATGCTCCGCGCGGTGGTCGAGCTGGGCGGCACGCTGTCGGGTGAGCACGGCATCGGGCTCGAGAAGAGCGCCTTCATGCCGTGGATCTACAGCGAGGACGACCTCGACGCGATGCACCGCGTGAAGGACGTCTTCGACGCCGACGGCATCCTGAACCCGGGCAAGATCTTCCCCGACCCGAATCGCAAGCCGGTTCACCTCGCGGGTCGCACCGGGCTCGCCGCTGAAGCCAGATGGTGGTAACAAAGGAAGCGCCGGCGACCGCGGAGGAGCTTGCGCGCAAGCTGCACGAGGCGGCGCGAGCGAAGCTGGCGGTGGTTCCAGTCGGTGGCGGCCGCGCGCCCGGCATAGGTGGGCCGTGCGACATCGAGCTGCACACGACACGCCTTGACCGCGTGATCGAGCACTCGCAGGCCGACATGGTCGTGAGCGTCGAGGCGGGCATCACCCTGGAGGCGCTTCAGTCGGAGCTGGGCAAGGCGAACCAGTTCCTCCCCGTCGATCCCTTCAACGCGCCGGGCCACACCGTCGGCGGACTGCTCGCCACCGGCTGGACCGGCCCCCTTCGCATGCGCTTCGGCTCGCCGCGCGATTTCCTCATCGGCATCCGCGTCGCGCTGCCCGACGGCAAGCTCGCGAGCGGCGGCGGCCGCGTGGTCAAGAATGTCAGCGGCTACGACATGATGAAGCTGCACTACGGCGCGTTGGGCTCGCTCGGCGTCATCGTCGCCGCGTCCTTCAAGGTCTTTCCAAGGCCCCTGCACGACGTCACCGTCACGAGCGAGGGCGGGTGGGACGACGCGGACCGCGCGCTCGCCGCCGCGGTGCCGCCTGCCGCGCTCGAGGTGTTCTCCGAAGGTCGCGTGCTCGCGCGCTACATGGGCAGTCGCGACGCGGTCGACCGCGTGGTCCGCGAGCTGGGGTGGCCGGTCGAGGAAACGTCCATCTGGGAGAGGCACGCGCACCGCGCGCCAGCTCGCTGGGCGCGCATCGCGGCGCCGCGCACGGAGCTCCGCCGCCTCGTCGACGCGCTGCCGAGGGGCGCGGGCTGGTGGGCGTCGCCGGGTCTTGGGGTCGCGCACTGGGCGATCGCCTCGGACGCACAATCTGTGCGGGAGATGCGAGGGAAGGCCGAGGCTGCGGGCGGAGCGCTTGTCGTGATGGGCGGACCCGAAGAGTTCGTCCGCGAGGTCGGCGCGTGGGGGACGCCGCCCGAGACGATCGAGATCATGCGCCGGCTGAAGCGCGCGTTCGATCCCGACGGCGTCTTGAACCCGGGAAGGTTCGTGGTGTGAGCACGGCTTTCAAACGCCTCTCCGACGACGACCTCGCCACCTGCGTCCACTGCGGCCTGTGCCTCGACGCCTGCCCGACGTTTCGCGTCACCGGGCTGGAGACCGAGTCACCGCGAGGCCGCATCTACCTGATGACGCAGTGGAAGCGCGGCACCCTGCCGTTCGAAGAGGAGCAGGTGAAGCACATCGACCTCTGCCTCGGGTGTCGCACGTGCGAAGCGGTGTGCCCGTCGGGCGTGCCTTACGGCCGGATCATCGAGGCCGGCCGCGCGGACGTCGAAGACCGGCGCAGGCCTTCCTTCAAGCGCATAGCGAGCCGCCTGGCGCTGCGCCAGCTGGTGGGCCATCCGGAGCGACTGCGCCTGGCCGGCAACGCGACCCTCCTGGCCCAGCGATGGCGACTCACGTCGATCGTTCGCTCGGGCCGGATGCTTCCACGACTGCGGGCTCGATACTGCCCGCCCGAGACCAGCGTCTCCGCTCCGTTCGGCGCGCGTAAGTATCGCGTCGCGTTTCTCGTCGGGTGCGTGATGCCGATCCTCTATCCCCAGTCGCACTACGCGGCGGTCAAGCTCCTTCAGCTCGCCGGATGCGAGGTGTGGTTCCCGCCCGGAGAGCGATGCTGCGGCGCGCTGTTCGCGCACAACGGCGACTTGAAAGGCGCCGAGCGGCTGCGCGACCACAACACGCGTCTCTACGCCGCGGGCGAGTTCGACGCGCTGGTCGTCGACTCCGCTGGCTGCGGCGCGCACCTCAAGGACTTCTACCCCGAGCTCAAGGGCCGCGTGAAAGACCTGACCGAATGGCTCGCCGAGGTCGGACTGCCTCAGCCGGACCGCCAGCTCGAGGTCAAGGTCACGTACCAGGATGCCTGCCACCTCGCCCACGCGCAGAAGATCAAGAAGCAGCCTCGCGACCTCATCCGCGCCGTCGCGGGCGCGAACTTCGTCGAGATGCGCCACGCCGACATCTGCTGCGGCGCCGCGGGCCTCTACAGCACGCTCGAGCCCGGGATGTCCAGCCGAATCCTCGAGCAGAAGATGGAGGACGTCCTCGCGACCGGAGCGGACGTGATCACGGTCGCCAACCCGGGATGCCAGATGCAGCTCGAGGTGGGTTTGCGCGCCCGGGGATCGCGCATGAAGGTCGAGCACGTCGCGGAGACGCTGCTCCGCGCGTACCGAGACTAGATCTTCAGCTTCGGCAGGACGGCGGTCTTGGTCACGTCGACCTCGACGCGCGCGACCGCGAGGGTGACGTTGTCTGGAGCGCCCAGCTCGCGGCACCGCTCGATCACACGCTCCGCACCGCGGTCGAGGTTGCCGTCCCGGAGCAGCAGCCGGCCCATTTCCTCGACGCTGACCCCGGCCGTCTCCACCCCGTCGCTGCAGAGGACGACCGCGTCGCCCTCCTCGAGCTTCATCTTGTCGGTGAACGGCTGGATCTGCTCCCACACGCCGATCGCGCGCGTGAGCCGGTGCTTGAGCGGGTGGGTTTCGGCCTCCTCGGGCTTGATCAGCCCCAGCCGCACCTGCTCCGCCGGCCAGGAGTGGTCCTGGGAGACGAGCTTCGCCAGCCCGTTGCGGTAGAGGTAGGCCGGGCTGTCGCCGACGTTGAGGAGCGCGCACTCGCCGGAACGAATGGCTGCGATGACCATCGTGCTCCCCATGCCGGCCCATTCCGGGTTGTCCTGTGCCGCCTTGAAGACGGCGGTGTTCGCCTCCTTGCAAGCGCGCTTGAGGCGGTCGACGTCCGGGCCCTCTTGCCCGTCCTCGGACAGCACCTTGGTCACGGTCTTGACCGCGATGGAGCTCGCGTGCTGCCCCGCGGCGTGGCCGCCCATCCCGTCGCAGACCACGATGAGCGTGTCGAGCCCAGCCTTGTTCCGCCACACGGTGACGGAATCCTCGTTCTCCTCTCTCTCGAGGCCCGGGTCAGTAGCCCACGCGATCTTCAACCGCATCGTTGCTAGTTAACGATCCGGACGGGGATTAGGCTCCGACAAGCGAAAAGTGGACCGAGTTCTGGCCGAGCGTGACGCGGTCGCCATGGTTCAGCTGCTTCTCCTGCACCGATTCGCCGTTGACGAACGTCCCGTTGGTGCTTCCCAGGTCGACGACCCAGAAGTCGTCGCCGCGGCGCTCGAGGCGGGCGTGGTGACCGCTGGTCGCCGGGTCGCGGAGGATCACATCGTTGTCGGGCGAGCGGCCGAGCCGCACCGCCTGGTCGGTCGCCCGGTGGGTGTGACCTGCGTCCGGGCCCGATTCGATCGTGAGCTCGGCCTGCGGGCCGGCGGAAACGCCCGCGAGAGGCTGCGTCCGCGCCGGCATCGCCATCGTCTCCGGCACCGGCGGCGCCGACGGGGGCGGCTGCCACGCGGGCATCACCGTGGTCGGCTCGCGCTCCGCGCCACCGCCGTCCATCGGCGGCGGGGCGACCATCGTGGCCGCCACCTCGTTGTTGTCGGGGCCGCGCCACGGCGGGGGTGCGATCTGCGGCGCGTGAGGAGCAACCGGCTCCTCGGCCGCGGCGCGGGCGCCGGCGGACAGGTCGGCGTCGGTCGATGCCATGGGTTCGGCGGGCGCCGCTGCCGCCGCCGGCGCCGACCAGGCCGGAGCAGGCGCCACATTCCAGGGCGGAGGCACGATCGCGGGCGCAGCCGGGGCGGGGCCAGGCTCGGGGGCGGGAGGAGCTGGAGGCGCGGACGGCGCGCTCCATGACGGAGCGGGCGGCGCGGCCGGCTCCTCGGTCTTGGGTATGTCCCAACCGGCGGAAGGGCTCGCCGCCGGCCCGACGTCCCAGGAAGGAGCGACGGTGGGCGGCGCGGCCGGAGCCGATGCCGGAGGTGGCGCACCCCAGTCGCTCGCCGGGGGCGCGGCGGGCGCCGAGGCAGCCGGCGCGGCGGGCACGTCCCAGCCGGGCGCGAGCGGAGGGTTCCAGGAAGGCGCGGACGGGATGGCCGGCGACGCGGCGGGTGGCTCGGCGGCGGGAGCGGGCACGCCGCTCCATGCCGGCGCGGGCGCTGCAGGCGCTCCCCAAGAAGGCGAGGTAGGCGCGGGCGCCACGCCAGGCGGCGACGATGGTGGGGGCGACCCCCACGTCGGGCCGCTGCCTGTGGACGGCGCCGGAGCCGGAACGCCGCCCCACGAGGGAGCGGAAGACGGAGCGGCGGGCGGTGCGGGAGGGGCGTAGGGCGGCGATGCCGGCGCTCCCCAAGAGGGACCAGGAGACGGCGGCGCAACCGCCGGCGAAGCGGGCGATCCCCATCCGCCCTGCGGGGCGACCATCGTCGGCGCGACCGCCGCGGGGCGAGGCGATGTGGGTGGCGCCCAGGTCGCGGCGACCCCGGCGGTCTGGTTGGCCGGGGCGGCGGGTCTTACGGGCGCCGCCGACTTCTTCTTGCGCCGGCGGCGAGTGGTGCGCAGGTAAAGCAGCGTGACGACGATCGCCGCCGCGGAGAGAAGGATTATGAGTACGTTCGTGTCTGGCATGCGGTCCTAGGGCCCTCCCATCTGGCCTTATTGCGTAGCCCAGAAGTATGCCACCGCGATCAATGATCTCCATGCGGCATCGCGCCGTTCTCGATCACCAGCCGCCCCGACGCGACACCGGGCACGGTGACGTCCGCCTCCAGGGAGTGCGCCCCCGCTCCAAGCGCCTCGCCGGTGACCACGTGTACGACGAGGCGCCGGCCCAGAGGCATGTCGAGGCGCTTGGGCAGCGGCGCCAGGCCCGCGTTGGTCTCGATCTGCAGCTGATGCCCGGTGACGAGGACGCCGTCGAGACGCAATCCCGTCACGCCGACCAGAACCGCGGGGCGGGTGCGGTTCTCGAGCGCGAAGCTCACGCCGACCTTCTCCGCGCGAAGGCTGCGCAGGTCGGCGAGGCGCTCGGCCAGATAGCGCGGGATCTCCGGTCGCGGGCGAGAAGGGTTCGCGGTCGAGCTCACCGCGAAGGTCAGCTCGGCCCGGTCGACGACCTGGCCGGTGACCCAGAGCGTCGCCTCCATCCGGTACTCGCCCTCCGCCGAGAGCGGAATGCTGACGCTTGTGGCGCTGACCGCCGGCTCGAAGGGCGTCGGCACCTCCAACTCGACCGAGCCCGTGAACGACTTCTTCTGCATCGCATCGCGGACCCTCTCCAGTCCGCGGGTGCCGGCCGCCTTCTCACGCGTCAACGACCACCGCACCACGCCACGCCCACCAACTTCCGCGTCATCGTTGACGACCACCAGGCGCGCCGCGAACGGCACGCGCGGGTTCTGCATGAATCCAAACGGCCGGCGGGGCTCGAAGGCCAGCGGCTCGATGATCACGCGCGTCGGCTTGAAGGCGTTGGTGAGCGCTTCGAGCGCGAGCTTCGGCCGGCGCGCTCCGTCCAGCATGCCGAACCCTATGCCGGGAAACGGATCGACGAGGTGATAGGCGATGGCGCCCCAGCACGACTCGAACTTGCGCGTGCGCATGTGCTCGGCGGCGTAGCGCACAACACCCGCCTGGTAGCGCTGCGACGCCTCGACGTACTCCTCGAGGCTGCGTTGCGTCGAGGGAAGGCCGGCGCCTCTTTCCGCCCAGTTCACCGGCTGGAAGCCCGCGTATCGCCACGCAGGTTCGTCGTCCGCGACCGGCCAGCGCACGCGGATGTCGTCCCACGCGGGCGAGTCGACCGCGGGCAGCGATTGCGCGCCGAACGCGGAGACCATCAGCGGCTCGACGAGCCCGATGTCGCGCCACGACCCGTCCGTCCAGCCGAGCATCAGGTGCAGGTCCACGTCGCCGGACGCGGCGAGCGCCGGCCGCGTCGGATCTAGCTTCTCGAAAAGAGCTTTCAGGTCCTGGTCGATCGAGTGGTTCTGCCGGACCGCGTGGACGTCGCCGAGGTCGAAGTTCGTTGCGAGCCAGGGCGGCTCATCGTGCGCGGTCCACATCGCGATCGACGGGTGGTTCTGCAGCATCGCGACCATCTCAGCGAGCTGCTGGCGTGCGGCGTTCTCAAAGAAGCGCGCCTCGTCGGCGCGCGCGTGGTAGACGTACGTCCCGGTCAGGGGCAGGTCCTGGAGCACGAGCATCCCCGCCTCGTCCGCCTGGCGGTAGAAATCGCGCGGCAGGACGTTGGCAACGACGCGCAGCGCGTCCAGGTTGGCCTTCTTGGCGGCCGCGATGTCGGCGGCGAAGATGTCGGCGCTCAGCTCATCGAGGCGGTACGCCGGCGCGTAGCAAGCGCCGCGTAGAAAGATGGGCCGTCCGTTGACGCGAAGGCTCCACCGCCGCGCGCCGATGTCCCACGTGAGCTCGCGGAACGCGAAACCGTCCTCCACGCGTGACGATTCGACACCGTCGGCGGTGCGGGCGATCAGCTCGGCGCGGTAAACGTTCTGCGTGCCGAATCGCCACGGCTCCCAAGGCATCGCGCCAGGCAGCGCGAGCCGGACCCTCATCGTGTCCTCGGCGCCGCCTGCCAGGTGCACCTCGCGCCGCAGCCGCAGCGAGTCGCGCCCCGGCACGGGCACCATGAGCTCGACCTCGCCGTCCATCGTGCGTCCATCGAGGTTGCGGAGGCGCGCCTCGACCTCGAGCCGGCCGTCGCCGCCCTCGAACGTCGGCTTGATCCGCATCCAGTCGACGGCGATGGGCCCGACGTACTCGAGCTGCACCGGCTGCCACAGTCCGAGCGGGACCTCGGGGTGATAGGTCTCGGGCAGGCTGAGGTACGCGCTCGCCGGATACGGCTTGAGGTCACCGTCGTTGAAGAGGCCCATGATGTGCCGTTTCTTCTCGGGCTGGGTCTCGACTGGCGACTCGCAGCAGATGACGAGCTGGTTCTCGGGCTTGAGGTACGGCGTCAGGTCGAAGCCGAACGGCGCGAAGTAGCCGTAGTGCGAGCCGAGCAGGCGACCGTTGAGCCACACGTTGGTGGCCAGGAACGCGCCGCCGACGCGCAGCACCACTCGGCCCGCGTGGTCGGGGCGTGGGAACTCGGTGCGGTACCAGATCGCCTGGCGGCCTTCACGTGCCGCGAGCTGCCGCGGGACCTCGATCGGCTTCCATCCCTTCCCGCGCCCGCTGGAGATGCCCTCGGCCTCGCCCTCTCCGAGCGGCATCCAGATCGCCTCCCAGCCCGTGAGCTCGCGGCGACCGACTGCGCGCTGCGCGAGCGGCATGAACAGCGAGTCGCTCATCGGCTGTAGGCCCCGTCAGCGGTCGAGCAAAAGAGAACCGGCCGGCCGATCTCCTTCTCGAACGTCGCCATTTTCGTCCGCTCGACCAGGGCGAGGATGCTCCCGCCGAACCCCGCGCCCATGATCCGCGCGCCGTAACACCCACCGGCCTTCCACGCGCACTCCACGATGGCGTCGACGTTGGGCGTCGACACCTCGAAGTCGTCGCGCAGGCTTCTGTGCGACTCCTTGAGGAGCTCGCCCATGCGCGCGAAGTCGCGCGCGTGCAGCGCGTCGACGAAGGCGTGGACGCGCGCGAGCTCGGAGTCGACGTGGCGCATGCGCTTGGGGTCATGCGCCTCGGCTTCGCGACGGCGCTGGTTGTAGGGAGTGCCGGCAAGCGAGCGATGCTCGCCGGAGTCGATGACTGCGATGGCGACCTCGTCGGGAAAGGGGACCACCTGGTACTCCAGCGTCGCGCAATCGAGCAGGAGCGCGCAGCCCCGCCTTCCGAGCGCCGACGCGAACTGGTCCATCACGCCGACCTGGACGCCGGTCGCTTTCTGCTCCGCGCGCTGGCACGCGAGCGCGGCCTCTTTGCCGCCGATGTCGGGCGCGAGGCCGGCGGCCACTGCGACCAGGAGCGCCGCCGACGAGCTGATGCCGGCGTTGGGCGGCACCTGGGAGGTGACCTTCACGGCCTGCGGCTCCACGTCGAGCTCTTCGCCTACGGCGCGCACGTAGGCCAAGCCGCCGGGGACGTCGCTGTCGATCGACCAGTTGCTCGCGTCGTGACCCGAGACCTCCGTAAACCTGTCCACCGCGGCGGGAAGAACAACGCCGCCGAGGTAGTCGACGTGCTCGCCGATCAGGTTCACCCGGCCAGGAGCACGCCCGTGCCATGAGGAGTTAGAGGGCACGAAGCTCCGCGGCTGTGTCCTCGGCGCGCGCGTCGAGGATGAACGCTCCCGCTCCGAGCTCGGAGCCGGCCAGGTACTTCAGCTTGTCCTTCGTCCGGTTCGGCGGATAGAACTCGATGTGGAAGTGGTGCTGCGAGTTGCCCCGGCCCGGCGGGCGCTGGTGCATGGCCATCACATAAGGAAGGGGCTTGTCGAACAGCCGGTCGTACTTCTGCAGCAGCTCCTTGAGGCTGCGGGCGAAGGACTCGTCGTCGTCGCCGTCGAGGTCGAGAAGGCCGCCGCGATGCGCGATCGGCGCCAGGTGCACCTCGTACGGCCACCGCGCGAACTCCGGCACGAACGCGATCCAGCGCTCGTCGCCGAGGACTTTGCGCACGCCCCCGTTCTCCTTCAGGATCACGTCACAGTAGAGGCACCGGCCGGTCCTGCGCTTGTATCGCGCCTCCGCCGCCAGCTCGCGCTGCAGCACCGGCGGTACGAATGGATAGGCGTAGATCTGCCCGTGCGGATGGCTGAGCGTGACGCCGATCTCTTCACCGCGATTCTCGAAGACGTACACGTACTTCACGTTCGGGAGTCGGGACAGCTCGTCGGTGCGGTCGCGCCAGACCTCGATCAGGTCGAGGATGTGGTCGACCGACTGCTCGCCGAGCGACGAGTCGTGGACCGGCGTGTAGCAAACGACCTCCGCGCGCCCCTGGTCGCCTGTGTAGGAGGGAAAGCGGTTCTCGAAGACGACGATGTGGTAATCGGGCTCGGGGATCTCGGTCTCGGGACCGCCGGGCTTGGTCGGGCACAGCGGGCAGTGATCGGCGGGCGGGTGGTAGGTGCGGTCCTGGCGCCACGGCGCGACGGTGACCCATTCCTCGAGGAGGGGATTCCAGCGGAGCTCGCTCAAGCTTTTTTCTTTTCGTAGTAGATGAGGTAGCGGCCGTCCGGCTTCTGGACGACCCTCTTTTTAACTCGCTTCAAGCGCACGGCGCACCGCCTCCGCCGGAGTCTTCACGACCTCGAGGCCTTCGACCTCCCACGTGTCGAGCGCGAACACCGGCCGGTCGAGCCGGCGTGCGAGCGCGATCTCGCTCAACGTCCCCCAGCCGCGCCCGATGGCGATCACGCTGTCGGCCGCGGTCACGATGACCGCGTTGCGCGCCTGGCCGAGGCCGGTTGCGATCGCGATCGTGAGATGCGCGTTGACCCCCGCCCGATCGGCGTCGGGCAGGATGCCCACGACCGTCCCGCCCTCGCTCGCGGCGCCCTCGCTGGCCGCGCCCATGACTCCGCCAAATCCTCCGTTGAGCACGATCGCTCCGTTGCGTGCGAGCAGCTTGCCGACCTCGCGCGCCGCGTCGAGCTGCGAGGGCGTCGCCTCGGAGGCTCCGCACACCGCGACGTACCGCCGATGCATCGAGGCAGAAGTCTAGGGATGCGGGCGGAGTCGTCGGCGCAAGATTCGGCGATCCAGGCGGCTCAGCTGCTAGGCGCGGCCGAGCACCGGAGCGAGCGCATCCGTGATGCGTGAGCGAGGAGCGGAGGCCGCAACGACGCAGATGGGCTGCATGGGCGCCGAAGATGCGTCGACGATCTCCGGCTGCAGCCCTCCAATTCTGTAGACTTTCGACTCGAAGTTCAACGCCCGCGGGGCAAAGGAGGTGAGGCGGAGCTTGGATAAACCGAATCGTGGTGCCAGCCGCCTCGTTTGCCAGCCGGGAGCTCGGGAGGTCGTAAGCCTCTAGGGCTTCTGATCCGTTACCCGACTCCTGGAGTCGGAGGCGGCTGCACTGCGAACGTAGACGTGTAAGGGCCGGGTCCTCTCGGCCCTTACTTTTTTTCTCAGTAGGATTCCGTTTCGTGGCGAAGGAGTTCTCGACCCAGTTCAACGCAAGTCCCGAAGGTTGGGTGCGGGCGATGGGCATGACCATCACGCACGCGACCAAGGATGAGGTCCGCGCGGAGCTGACCGTCGGCCAGCAGCACCTGCAGGGCTACGGCATCGTGCACGGCGGCGTGCACTGCGGAATCATCGAGACCCTCGCCTCGATGGGCGCGTTTCTCTTCGCTCGCGAACGCGGCCAGCACGTCGTCGGCCTCGAGAACAACACGAGCTTTGTCCGCGCCGTGCGCGCCGGCGCGAAGCTCCACGCGGTGGCCACTCCCATCACGCGCGGGCGCCAGACCCAGGTGTGGCAGGCGCACGTCCTCGACGAGGAAGACCGCGTCGTCGCCACCGGGCGCGTCCGGCTCTTGAGCCTCTCGCCCGATCAGGCGCTGGCCGGCGAGCAGGTCAAAGGCGCGCTCAGCGACCGGTGACGTAGCCGAAGATGATCTGGTCGATCAGCCGCTCCACCGGCGCCAGATCATCCGTGAAGACCTGGTCGTGATACGGCGAGACGCGTAGCCGTCCCTCGGTGAGCACGCTCTGCGCGACCTGCCCCGCGAGCGGCTCGCTCAACAGCGCGAGGTTGCGCTGCACGTCCTCCAGGGTCACCGGTTCGGTCGTGCCGTAGACGAGCGTGTTGTTGAAGGCCGGCACGTCGACGAGAAAGACCGTCGAATAGACGGCGGCCATCGTGCTCGCGATCGCGTCGACCAGCCTGTAGTCCGTGGCGGTGCGGCCCGCGTTTACCACTGCGACCCCACCCGGACGCAGATGATCGCGCACCTCGCTGAAGAACTCACGCGTGGTCAGGTGAAACGGGATGTACGGCTGGCGGTAGGCGTCCATGACGATGACGTCGTACTTCGAGCTCGTCGTGTCGATCCAGTACCGCGCGTCGGCGACGACGGGGTGCACGTTCGGCTCGTCGAGGTGGAAGTAGCGATGGGCGACGTCCAGGATGTCGGGGTCGATCTCGACGCCTGTGACCTGGACGCTGTCTCCGTAAGCGGCCACGTACTGGCGAGCCGCGGTCCCGCCGGCGAGACCGAGGATCGCGATGTCCTTCGGCTGCACCTCAGACGGCTGCGCGGGCCGGAACGCGCTCGCGACGAGCATGTAGTCCCACGGCCCGCCGGTGAGCAGGTTGGTGGAGTCGTAGATCGAGTGGATCGCCTCGCCTTCGTTCAAGATCAGCTCGGTCCTGGTCCCGTCCTGGACGACCTGGATGTAGCCGTAAGCCGACTCCTTCTCGTACAGGAGCCGGCCGACCTGCGGCGGCTTGATGCCCGACGGCAGGAAGATCCACGCCAGGATGACCGCCGCCGCGAACGCGGCGTAGAAGCGACGGCGCGGCCACGGCCACAGCGCGACCACGGAGGTCGCGACCAGGACCAGGCCGAACCCTTCAAGCGTCGGCCGCGTGCCGTACGTCGGGATGAACCAGAAGACGGGGAGAAAGGTGCCGAGGATGCTGCCCGCGGTCGACAGCGCGTAGACGCGGCCCGCGGTGTTGCCTCCGGTCTCGACGTTGCGAAGCAAGAGCCGGATGGCGAACGGGCTGACGCAGCCGAGGAGGACGACCGGCACGGCAAAGAGGATCACGACCGCGAAGAGAGTGCCGGCGACCAGCCCGACGCTCAGCTCCTTGAACCCCTGCTGGGAGGCGAGCAGGATCGGGTAGCTGACGAGCGGAATGACCCCGATCCACAATCCGGCCCACGCCGTGACCTGGTACAGCACCTCCTCGCGAGGATGGCGGTCGGCGAGGCGGCCACCGATGACGTAGCCCGCGGAGAGGTAGATCAGGATCAGGCCGATCAGCACGCCCCACACGTAGAGGCTCGTGCCGAAATACGGGGCGAGGAGCCGGGAGGCGCCGAACTCGACGCCCAGCGACGCCATGCCCGAGATGAAGACCAGCGGCAGCAGCAGTCGCCTGCTGACGGTGGTCGTCAGTTGGGTTGCTCTGCCGCCCACTTGCGCGTGCGTTCGTCCATCGGGACGGGCAGCTGGACGCGCAGCTCCGCGTACATGTCCCCGGTCGGCCCACCCCTCGGGTCGGGCATTCCCAATCCGCGCAGCCGGATCTTGGTCCCGTTCTGCGTCTCGGGCGGGACGTTGAACTTCACCTGCCCGCCCTTCAGCGTCGGCGCCGCAACCTCGCCGCCGCGGAGAGCGACGTGCAGCGGCACGGGGACGGCGACGCGCACGTCCTGCCCTTCGCGGGTGAAGACAGCATCCGGCGCGATCTGCACGGTGGCGCGCAGGCCTGGCACGCGAAGGACCGTGCCTTCCTTCACGCCCGCGGGCACCTTGACCTCCACCCGCCGGCCACCGGGCAGCTCGACCGTGCGGCTCGTGCCGCGGTAGGCCTCGGCCAGGCTCACGGTGATGGGCGCCTCGACGTCGAAGGCCTGCTGGCGCGTCCGGCTGCGCGTGGCGTTGCCGAAGATCGAGCCGAAGATATCGCCGAAACCGCCGCCCTCGCCGAACAGGTCTTCCATGTCCTCGGGCGTGACCGTGCGGTACTCGACGCGGGGACCCGCGCCTGGGCCGCGCGGGGCCGCGCCCGGCTGCACGCCGGCCGCCTGCGCGGACGCCCAGTTCTCGCCGAACTCGTCGTAGAGCTTTCGCTTCTTGGCGTCGGACAGCACCTCGTGCGCCTCCGAGAGCTCCTTGAAGCGCCTCTCCGCCTCTTTGTCGCCGGCGTTCAGGTCCGGATGGTGCTTGCGCGCCAGCTTGCGGAAGGCGGAAGAGATGTCCTTCTGCGACGCCGCCCGGGGCACGCCGAGCACCTCGTAGTAGTCCTTGGTCTTAGGCACGTTGGGGTTTTACCCGTTTGTGGTGCTCGACCCAACCTGGCCGCCTGACGTAGCCGAGCGCCTCGTTGATGTGGAGCATCGGCGCGTTCTCGGCGTCGTTGTCGGTGCGGACGGTGGGAATTCCGAGCTCGACCGCCTGGGCCAGGCTCTGGAGCTTGACCGCCCGGGCGATCCCCCGACCGCGGTGGTCGCGGGCGGCGCAGGTGAAGCCCGTCCACACTGTGCCGCGCACCGGCGGGAACTTGAGGTAGGTCATGGCGACGACATCGTCGCCGTGGACCGCGATCCACCACCGGTCGTCGCGGCGGTCCGGAGCCCTGGTCCTCTTCTCGAAGTCCTCGAACGCCTCGGTGACGATGGGGAGGCTGTGGGGCACGTCCTGGATGGTCTCTTCATTGAGACGGTAGAGCTTGCGGACCTTGTCGGGGTCGTCCCACTCGGCCACCGTCAGGAGCCTCACGCCCGCGCCATCCATCCTGTGCCGCGCGTCCGCGGCCTCAGCAAGCAGGCGCGGCCCATGCTCGCCGAGGTCGAGCTCCCACATCTTCTCCGCGCGTTCGCGTGTGTATCCAAGCGCGGCCAGCGCCTCGAGCATCTCCGGCATGTCCTCGCCGCAGTTTGCGAGCAGCAGGCCCGCTCCCTGCGCGACCGCGGCGTCGCCGATCCACGTCCACATCTCCTCGAGCAGGCCGGCATCGAGGTGGGCGCGTTCGAGCCACACCTCGACCTCGCAGTGCCGCTCCGGAAGCTTCTCCCATGGCCCGTGAAGCCACGAAAGGAATGCAATCGGCCGCCCTCCGCGTTCGGCGATGAAGCGGCCGACCTCGTAGCCCCTGCGCGTGTTCTCCCACCGAAACCGATTGATCACGGGGTCGTGGATCACGTCCACGGACGCCGCCGTCATCAGGTCCGCGGCGAGCGGCGCGTCGTCGAGGCTGGCGGGCCGGTAGGTCACCAACATGAGCAGAGACGTTACAGGCCGACGATGCGGGCCATGACGCCTGTCTCGTCGATCACGAGCAGACCCACCGTCGGCGGCTCGAAGTGACGCAAGTGCCTGGCGAACTGGAGCCAGCACCACTCGAACCAACCGGGCTTCTGCTCGAGGCGCCGTCGCGCCGTCGCGGGGTTCCACTGGTGCACGCCGCCCGGGTTGAAGAGAAGGGCGCCATCGACGGTTCGTGCGTCGGCGCGGTGGGTGTGCCCGTACACGATCACGTGGGCGTCTGGAAAACGTCGCCGCAAGCTCGCCGGCAGGTCGAGATGAGGGCGGTAGAAGCCGAGGCTCAGCGTCCAGAGCAAGGTATGCGGCTCCTCGATCCAGCGCGACCGCTGGCCGTGGACGACGACGATTCGCTTGCCTTCGACGGTCAGCTCGCGGACCGCGGGGAGCTCGGCGACCTCTCGGTCGTGGTCGCCGCGCACGGCTTCGGTCGGGGCAAGGCGAGCGAGCTCCTGGAGCGTCGATGAGCCGGTGACGTCACCGGCGTGAAGGATCAGCTGGACGCCCCGGAAGGCGGTGAAGACCTGCTCCGGGAGGCGTTCGAGGAACTCGGGGCAGTGGGTGTCGGAGATCACGCCGACCGTGGTGGCCAAGGCTCTGGGCCAAGCTTATCCTGCGTTCAGATCTTATGTTTTGACGCTCGCGCTTGACAAATTGGCAACGGCTGCTTTCTAATTAGCGCTATGAAAGACCTGCAGCGCGAAATCTTGAGCCAGGTGGCCGCCGGGACGATCTCGGCCGAGGAAGGGGCCGCCCGCCTGGAAGCTCTCGAGCCGGCCCCGTCGACGACCGCCCCGGCCGAAAAGACCCCTTCTTCGCCGCCCGCCCCTTCGGTCAGCCGGGTCAGGGTGACGTCGCGATTTGGAAACGCCGAGATCATCGGCGACCCGAGCATCGCGACTGCTGTCGCCGAAGGACCGCACAATGCAAGGCAGGACGGCGACACGATGGTCATCGATCAGTCGCTGCTCGCCGACGACAGCACCTTCGAGTTCATCCGGCCGTACGCCCGGGTTTCCATCCCGGGCTTCCAGTTCCATCGCAACCTCGTCGTTCGAATGAACCCGGCGCTGGCGCTCCAGAGCATCGTCCAGGCCGGAAACGTCCGGATTCAGGGCGTGAAGGGCCAGATCACAAGCGAGGTGCAGGCCGGCAACTGCCTTGTCGAAGGATTCGCCGGCCCCGTAAACCTTTCCGTCGCGGCCGGCAACCTCGAAGCAGACGGGCGCCTCGATGGCGGGTCCAGCTCGATCAAGTGCCAGATGGGCGAAGTCAAGGTCAAGCTGGACAAGACCTCGAACGTTCGCATCATGGCGCGCACCACCCTCGGCGACGTCAGGGTCGAGGGAGCCGAGAACCAGGTCGTCGGCACGGGCGCCGGCACGCTGCAAATCAGCTGCACGATGGGCGACGTCAAGGTCAGCGTCGGCTGATGGCGCGCACCACCATGCGGCGCCCGCCGTCGAGCTGCCCTGTCTGCAACCAGCGGCTCGCCACCACGCGTCTCACCTGCCCCGACTGCAACACCGAGCTCTCGGGCGCGTTCGCGCAGTGCGAGTTCTGCGTCCTCACCGACGAGGACCGCGACGTGCTGCGGGTCTTTCTCGCGTCGCGCGGAAACATGAAGGACCTCGAGCGTCACCTCGGTGTCAGCTACCCGACGGCGCGCGCTCGCTTCGACGCGCTGCTCGGCAAGCTCGGCATCGAGCGGCCCGCCACCCCCGCCCCGTCGCGCGTCGAGCTGATGGAGCAGGTCGCCCGCGGAGAGATCGACATCGACGAGGCGCTCAAGCGCCTCAACAACGGCTGAGGAGAATCGAGATGATCCCGATGGAACCCGGACCGGAAGACTTCGCCAGGATGCTCTCCGAGCGCCGCGCCGAGATGGAGCACGCTCGCGCCATCGCCCACTACGCGCACTCGCGCACGGGCTTGCTGACGAGATACCTGCGCACGCTGGCCGACCGCGTCGACCCCAGCGGCAGGCAGCGCCAGGAGCTCAAGTAGTCCGATACAGACGATCGAAGAAACCACCGCTTCCCCGACTGTTCCCGTCACGCCGCGGCGCAACCCGCTGACGGTGCTGGGGTCCGGACCGTTCCGGAACCTCTGGCTTGCGACAACCCTTTCGCTCTTCGGCGACTTCTTCAGCTACATCGCGATCGCCTGGCTGGTCCTCCAGTTGACGGGCTCGAGCCTGCTCCTCGGGTCGGTGCTCGTGGTCCAGGCATTGCCGCGCGTGGTCCTGATGATGGTCGGAGGCGCGCTCGCGGACCGGCTCACCCCGCGCCTGACGATGATCGGCTCGATGGCGCTGCGCGCGGCCTTCGTGGCGCCGCTCGCCGTCCTCATTCTCAGCGGCCGCGTGCAGATGTGGCAGGTGTACGGGATCGCTTTCGTCTTTGGCGTCGTCGACGCGTTCTTCATGCCCGCGCGGCAGTCGATCCTGCCCCGGGTCGTGGCCGACCGCGACCTGGAACCTGGAAACGCCGTCCTGAACATCACCGCGCAGGCTTCGGTGATCCTCGGCCCCGTCCTTGGCGGCCTCACCGTGCAGGCGTTCGGCACGGGCTGGGCGTTCGCCGCTGACGCGGCGGCCTTCGCCATCGGCCTCGTCTTCGTTCTCCTCCTCCCCACCGCGGCGGCCTCCACCGCGGGCGCCACGCCGCGGAAGGCTGCCGGCGGGTTCGGCGGCCAGATCGCGGACGGGCTGCGCTACGCGTGGTCCGACGTCGGCATCCGCGTGATGCTGATCACCATCGCCGTCATCGACTTCGCCGCCAACGGCGCGCTCGGTGTCGGCCTGCCGACGATGGCCCACGGAAAGTTCGCCGCCGGCGCGTCCGGCCTCGGCATCCTGTTCGGCGCGTGGGGCATCGGCGCGACCGCGGGAGCCCTTGGCTCTGGCTTTGTCGCTGCTCCGAAGCAGTTCGGCTGGATGATCGTGTTCATCGCCGCGTGGCTCGGCGTCCTGATCGGAGGCGTCGGCCTCGTCCCCTCGCTGGTTCCCGCCGCGGTGCTCATGGGGATCGCCGGCATCGGCACGGGCGTGGTCAACACCTACGGTATTAGCTGGCTGCAGCGCCGCACCGACCCCGCGATGCAGGGACGTGTGATGTCGATCGTGATGCTCGCGTCGATGGGCCTCACGCCCATCGCCTACGCCGTGTCAGGACCGATCGCGCAGGTGACCCCGACGCTGCTCTTCGTGCTGGCGGGAGGAATGATGCTGGTGTGCGCGGCCGGCGCCGCGGCCAGTCGGACCGTTCGCTCGCTGCGCTAACGAACCCCGGCGGCGGCCAGGCCTGCCGCATGCGCGGCCGACGCGTCCATCCCCGCATCGAGCGCCTGCACCGCCGCCCCAGCGAAAGCGTGCGAGCGGTGCTGGTCCATGTTCAGGTCGATGTTCGCGAGCGCGAACCAGGCGCAGTAGGTCTGGCGCGCGTACGCCACGTTCTCGGGCGGGCGGCTCATCGCCGCGGTGGCCCACTGCACGGCTGTGGCGATGTCCTTGCCCGACGACAGCGCCTTGAAAGCGCCCTGCGCCGCCGCGTGGCACGCGCTCGCCGGCGCTCCTCCCCGCTTGGCCCAGGCGAACCACTCGGCGTAGGAGCGGTCTTCGGCGGTCGGTCCCTGCGGTCCTCTGGCGGCGCGCGCCTGCTCGACCACCTGCCACGCCTGCTTGGCGGCCTGTGCTGGCTGGGCGGGCGCGGGCGGGGGAGCCGGCGCCACCGGAAGCTGCCCGCCGACGATTGGCGCCGGCGGTGCGGGAGGGGGCTGGGGCTTGGGTGTGGGCTGCGCGACGGGCTGGGCGGTCGCGTGCGGGATCTGCTCCTTCGGTGAGAACCACGTGGGCGTTCCCGGCTCGGCGGCGAGCGGCACTCGCGGCGCCCAGGCCGGAACCTGCACGGACGGGGCTGACTCCCGGTGAGGGGTGGGTGGCTCGGCCGACGGTGCGCCGGGAGCCCACGCGGGACTCGATGGCGCCGCGGGCGGCGCGGGCCTCGAGGATGCGGCAGCCGGCGCAGGCGCGGCCGGAGGCGTGGGCGCAGGCGCGGGTGTCGGGGCCGGCGGCGTGGGCTGAGCGACCTGCGCCGCGGGAGCGTGTGTTGCGGGGGGTTCCTCGTGCCTCGGCCTGGGAGTGATGGTCGGCGGTGTCGGGGCCACAGGCGCGGGCGCGGCTGCGCCGGCCGGCTCGTCGAACGATTCCGGCCAGGAGGGGATCGCCTGCGCCGGGGTCGCCGGCTCTTCGCCTGGATATGCGCCCTGCGCGCGCCCGGTGAGCTCGGACGGCGGCGGCCAGGCCGGCATCGCAGGCTCGGTCGGCGGCTCGGGCGGCCAGATGTCGGTCTCCTGGGGCGGCGCGGGCGCGGATTCGGCGCGTGGCGGCCACGTCGACTTCAGCGCGTCGGCCGCAACCGCTTTGGCCGGCTCGATGATCGGCGCCTCGGTCACCTCTTCCACGTCCGCGGCGGGTCCCGGCGGCGCGGCGGGCTCGGGGGGCATCGCGGGTTCGGGCGGCGTCGAGGCTTCGGCCGGCGTGGCGGGCTCGGGGGGCGTGGCGGGTTCGGGCGGCGTCGAGGCTTCGGGCGGCGTCGAGGCTTCGGCGGACGTGGCGGGCGTGGCGGGCGAGGCTGGCGTGACGGGCGGAGCCGGCGCGGCCGCTACGGCCTCCGACCACTTCGCCCCCCTGGCCTCCTCCGCCGACTGCCCTTCATCGGTCGACTCGCCAGGAGAGGTCGGCACGGTCTGCGCCCACTCGGGCGCCTTCTTCGACTCGCCGTTGGTCGAGCCCTCATCTGCCGACCAGTCGGGATCGCCTTTCTCCATTTCGGTCGGTGGCGGGATCGGCGGCGGCAGCGCTTCGTCAGCCGCGTCGTGCTCCTCGGAGTCGACGGTGTCCTCAGCGGGTGCGACGGGCCGGGTCTGCGCCCAGACCGGCGTCGTCTCGCTGGTGGGGACCGGCGTGAGGGGCTCGTCCGGCACGTTTTCCGGCGGGGTCGAGTCGTGCTGGTCGGAGGGCTCTTCGTCCAAAATCGCTCGTCAGTCTAACGATGCGTTCTCAGGTTTGGATCGGAGATCAGGCGAAGACGTTCTTGAGCGCGTCCTCGGCCAGCGGGTCGGGTTGCTGCTCGGCCCAGTCCGCAGCCTCGGACGCCTCCGCGTCGCAGGCCGCCTGCAGCTCCGCGGCTCCTTCGGCGGAGATCCACCGCCTGTCGATCAGCCACGCAACGAAGCGCGTGATCGGGTCGTGGCGCGCGGCCTCCTCCATCTCTTCTTTGGTCCGGTATTTGGCCTGGTTGTCCTCAGAAGTGTGCGAGTTGATGCGCCAGATCTTGGCGTCGATCAGCGTCGGCCCCTCGCCGCGCCGCGCCCTCGCGACCGCCTCGCGCGAAGCTTCGTAGCAGGCCGGCACATCCGTGCCGTCGACGGTGGCGCCGGCGATCCCGTAGCCCGCCGCTCGGTCGGCGACGTTAGGGTTGGCCATCTGCAGCCGGATCGGCACCGAGATCGCGTAGCTGTTGTTCTCGCAGACGAAGATCACGGGCAGCCGGTGCACCGCCGCGAAGTTGACGCCCTCGTGGAACTCGCCCTGGCTCGTTGCCCCGTCGCCGAACGTGCAGAGAGTGACTGTGCCCTCGCCTTTCAGCTTCGCCGCGTAGGCAATGCCCGCAGCCTTCGGGATCCAGCTCGCCACCACCTGTGACACCGGCGCGATCTTGAGCTTGTGATAGCTGTAGCAGCCGCCCGGTATGTTCCGCCCAGCGGAGAGAGGGTCGCCAGCCTTGGCGAAGACGGCGAGCATCCACTCCTTCACCGTCAGTCCGCGCACGATCGCGTTGGCGAGGCCGCGGTAGTGCGGGACGAGCCAGTCGTCGGGTCCGATCGCCGCAGTCGACGCGACCTGGATCCCCTCGTGGCCGCGGCTCGAGCCGACGAACGGCGCGCGGCCCTGCTTGACCAGGATGTGCATGCGGTCGTCGAGCGCCTTGGCCATGCACATCCAGCGGTGGAGGTTCAAGTACTCCCCTTTCATCGCGGTGTCCGCGCGCGTGGTGGTCGCCATCAGGCGATGAGAGCCTTCGCGATGTCGACTACCTCGTCCGCCGTCAGTCCCATGCGGTTCAGGTGATCGTAGTACCGGCGGTGGAAATCCGAGAAGTCGCTGCGCTCCGCCCGCTCTTCCCGGATTCGCTTCACCTCGGCGAGCACCTTGCCCACCAGCTCCGGCTCCGGCCGGATGCCGGCCTCACGAAGCGCATGCTCGATCACCACCGCACCCGAGTGCTTGCCGTAGACGTAGGTGATCTCGGCGCCCAGGTCGGACGGCGGGATGAACTGGTAGATCGCGGGGTGGATGAGCATGCCTGCTGTGTGGATGCCGGACTCGTGGCTGAACACGTTGAGGCCGATCCCCGGCTCGGTCGGCTGGACCGGGATGCCGCTCATCGCCTCCAGGTGCCGCGCGAGCGTGCGCAGCTTCTCGTACTTGAAGTTCGGGATCTCGATGCCGAACAGGTAGCGCAGCTGGAGCAGCACCTGGTGCATCGGGGCGTTGCCCGTGCGCTCGCCGATGCCGTTGACGCTGGTCGTGAAGACCTCCGCGCCTGAGCCAAGCGCCATCACCGTGTTCCACGCGCCGAGACCGAGGTCGTTGTGGAAGTGGACGACGAGCGGAGCGTTCGGCGCCGCGGCCTTGATCGCCGGGATGTACTCGCGCACGGCGAACGGCGAGTAACAGCCGACAGTGTCCGGAGTCGAGGGACGCGTCCCGCCGGCCTTCAAGCCTTCGCGGTGGATCTCGCCGATGTAGTCGACGTCCGCGCGGCTTCCGTCCTCGCCACCGAACTCGATCGAGGTCGCGCCCTGCTCGCGCGCGTAGCGGATCGCCTCGCACATCATCCGGATGTTGGCCTCGCGGTAGTAGGAGACCGGGAGCTCGAGCCACTCCGACTCGGGGATGCCGTCGCGGTGGAGCAGCGTCTTGCCGAGCTTGTACTTCACGTGCAGGTCAGACGCCGAGGTGAAGATGAAGTACGTCACCTCGTCGCGCTTGTAGCCGAGCTGGTCGATGACCCGCATGGTCGCGTCGATGTCGCCTTTGGTCGAGCGCATCATGCACACAACCTCGAGGTCCGGCCGGATCTCACCCCGCTTGCGCCCGCCGAGGACGAGGCGCAGCGTCTCGCGCTCACCTTCGGACACGGAAGGAAAGCCGACGTCCATCACGTGCACGCCGATGTCCGACAGCTCGCGCGCCAGCTCGTACTTGTCCTTCGGCGTGATGGCCACGCCGGGCATCTGCTCGCCGTCCCGGAGCGTGTCGTCGTAGACGCGGATCTTCTCGGGCGGCGGAAACGTCAGGTCGTGCTGGAAGCGCCTGGGGTCGCGGGCAAGCTCCTCCAGGGGCTCCTGGAGCTCGACCGGCTTGTGCTGGCTATCCACTCGGGGCCGCGGAGCGGCGCCTCTCTTCCAGCCGCTTGCGCACCCACGGCACGAGACCGCCCATGCGCAGCAGGTCGTTCATGAACTTGGGGAATGCCTCGGCCCGGTACTCGTCGCCCTTGGTGAAGTTGCGGATCACGCCTTCCTCGAGGTCCACCTCGAGCTCGTCGCCCTCGTCCACCCCCTCGGCCGCCTGCGGCGACTGCAGGATCGGGTAGCCCATGTTGATCGCGTTGCGGAAGAAGATCCGGGCGAAGGAGTCCGCGATCACCAGTGAGATGCCCGCGCCTCGGATCGCCACCGGCGCGATCTCACGCGAGGACCCGCACCCGAAGTTCGACCCGCCGACCAGGATGTCGCCCTGCGTCACGCCGGCGGCCCATGTTTCGTGCCCGGGCACGCCCTCCATCGCGTGCTTGCCCAGCTCTTTCTCGTCGAGCGAGTAGATCGCGTACTTCGCCGGGATCACCTGGTCGGTGTCGATGTTGTCACCGAACTTCCACGCCCTGCCGCGAATGACCTTCGGAAGCGTCATGTTCTCAGCTGCGCTCCGGCCGGCGGCACGAACCGTCGATGCGGAAGGAGCAGGACCACAGTCGCCGCCGCGACGAGGACGGCGATCCCGAGCAGGAGTGACAGCCCCGCGATTGCGGTGAGCCAGAAGTTCCTGGCCAGCACCGAGGCCGGCGAGAGCGCTGAGACGAGCGCGATGCTCGAAGGCGCGCGGTCGAACAACAGCCGTGCCTGCGGGGTGACATCGTCCGCCTTGACGGGCTTTTCCGATCCGATCGTGACGGCGTACTCGGCGTTTCCGCGAGCGAAATCAACGTTCGTGAAGTTGTAGCCCGTACCCACGGTGGCCATCGATCCGTAAGCGCCTCCTCCCAGCTGGGGGTCGAAGAATCCCTGGAAGTCCTCCGTGCGAGCGAACTCGGATTTGTAGGTGTCTAGCACCGAGGCCGCGCCGGCCCGAGTGGCGAAGACCTGGATTTGCTCGGTGAGCAGATCGGTGGTCGTCGGCCGGTACCACTGCCTCTCGTAGCCCCCGACGAATCCGCCCGACTGCAGGATGTCGATCGCGTGCTGGATGAAGCTGTCGGACTGCTTGTAGTAGGTGTAGTACGCACGAATCACGTCGTAGTCGACGGGCCCGTCGATGAAACCGCTCGTTCCGGGCGACGCCTCGATCCAGCTCGAGTCGATGGGGTCGGGAAGGATCGCGCGCAGTGTGTCGGGGTTGGGAACCGTCGCCGCCGACGCCCCCACCGGAAGGAGCAAGAGGACGACCATGCCAAGCGCCGTCGCGGCGATGAGCTTCATGGCCTCGGTTGAACCGCCACCGGCGGCGATGGCTGCCGGCGCGGGATGACCATGACGATCACCGCGATGACCAGCGCCACGGTGAGCAGAAGCGCTCCGACGACAAGCATCACGATGAGCGGAGTCAGGTACTTCGAAAGCGCGGACTGATGCGACGCGACCGGCTGCGCGCCAATCGCCGTGCCGTTCGGCGCGAGCGTGTACATCTCGCGGGCCTGGGCGATGCCGGCCGTCGTCTGGTAGTCGGAGTCCGACCCACGAAAGAGCTCGAAGACGTCGTTGCCCTTGACGAAGGCGGCGAACGTCCAGTGAAACCCATCGTTGGGATTCACCTCTTGCAGCGCGAAGGAATTGTCGTTCACCTGCAATTCCACCCAATTGCGGAAATCTTTCGCGCCTGAGAAGTCCCGCCTTTCGGTGTCGAGCATCGCGCCGGCGCCCTCGGCCGCCTTGAAGACGAATACCGTCTCGAAGAGCGTGTCGGAGGAGCCGGACATGTACCAGATCCTCTGGTAGCCGGTCACGAACCCATTTGACACGAGCTCGTTCCTCACGTAGTCGCGACCGCTCGCGTCGCTGCCCGCCCAGTTCGCGAACATGCCGGCGTCGAAGTAGCCGATGACCTCGCCCTGCCGGCTCGACGTCACCTCGACGAAGCTCGTCTCCAGTGGGTTCGCAAGCGCGTTTGGCAGCTCGGCCGGCCCGGGCGGCGCGGCCATGGCGCCGGCGAAGGGCATCGTCGCCAGGGCGGCGACGGCGGCGACCGCCAGCCGCCGAGCTCTCACGCCAGGCCCGCGGGCATCCTGGCGAGGACCTCGCTCGGATGCGTGATCACGCCCGTCACCGCGCTCGCCGCGGCCACCGCCGGGTTGGAGAGGTAGACCTGCGCCTTCGGATGGCCCATGCGCCCGGGGAAGTTGCGGTTGGTCGTGCTCAGGCAAATCTCGCCCTCGCCGAGCACGCCCATGTGCCCGCCCAGGCACGCGCCGCAGGTGGCCGTCGTCCAGGCCGCGCCCGCGGCCAGGAACGTGCGAATCAGGCCTTCCTTCTCCGCCTGGATCGCGACCAGGTGAGACGAGGGCGTGATGATCAGGCGCACGCCGGGCGCCACCTTGTGGTTCTCGAGCACCGCGGCGGCGCGCCGCAGGTCGGTGATGCGCGAGTTGGTGCAGGAGCCGATGAATACCTGATCGAGCCTGGTGCCCGCGACCTCGGACAGCGGCGCGTAGTTGTCGGGTGACATCGGCTTGGCGACGCCGAGCTCGACCTTTGCCGCGTCGAACTCGAAGACCTTCTCGTACTCGGCGTCGGGGTCGGAGCTGACTGGGGTGTAGGGTCGCTTCGCGCGCCCTTCGAGGTATTCGCGAGTGACGTCGTCGAACTCCATGATCCCGTTCTTGGCGCCGGCCTCGATCGCCATGTTGGTCATGGTCAGCCGCGCCTCCATGTCGATGTGGCGCAGCGCCTCGCCCGTGTGCTCCATCGCCTTCGACCGCGCGCCGTCCACGCCGATCTGGCCGATCACGTAGAGGATCAGGTCCTTGGCCTCGACCCACTCCTTGAGCCGGTTGTGATAGACGAACTTCAGCGTCTCGGGGACGCGGAACCACAGCTCGCCCAGGGCGAGCACGCACGCGAGGTCGGTGGAGCCGATGCCCGTGGCGAAATTGTTGAGGGCGCCGTAAGTGCACGAGTGCGAGTCGGCGCCGACGATGAGCTCGCCCGGGAGCACCAGGCCGTTCTCCGGCAGCACCGTGTGGCAGATCCCGCCCTGCCCGACCTCGAAGTACCACTTGATCCCCATCTGATGCGAGAACTCGCGCGTCAGCCGGCCGAGGGTCGCGCTGGCGGCGTCCTTCGCGGGCTGGAAGTGGTCCTGGGTAACAGCCACTCGGTCGGGATCCCAGATCTTCTCCGCGCCCATCTGCTCGCGCATGATCTTGCCCGCGGGCGGGATGGTCAGGTCGTGGCCCATTGCGAAGTCGACCTTGGCCAGCACGAGGTCACCGGGCCTCACGCTGTCGCGGCCGGCGCCGCGAGCCAGGATCTTCTCCGTCATCGTCATGCCCATCGACTAGTCCCTCAGCCTCTTTGTCACAGCGTCACCAACTTCTGAGGTCGAGAGGCTGCCGCCGAGGTCGCGCGTGCACTCGCCCGCGCGGAGAGCCGACTCGACCGCACCCTCGATCGCGCTCGCCATCTCAGATTGACCCAGGTGTCTAACCATCATAGATGCGCTCAAAATCGCCCCGACCGGGTTCACGATCCCTTTGCCGGCGATGTCCGGCGCCGTGCCGTGAACCGGCTCGAACAGGCTACGTTTCGTCTCCGGGTTGATGTTGCCCGAGGGTGCGATGCCCATGCCTCCGATCAGCTCGGCCGTCAGGTCGGAAAGGATGTCGCCGAACAGGTTGCCTGTGACGATCACCTCGAACTGCGTCGGGTCGCGGACCAGCTGCATCGCGGCCGCGTCGACGTAGAGATGACGCGTCTTGATGTCGAGGTACTTCCTGGCCACCGATTTCCAGCACTCCTGCCACAAGCCGCCCGCGTAAGTCATCGCGTTTGACTTGTCGACCATCACCACCTCGCGCCTGGCGACCTTGAAGGCGTAGTCGATGATCCGCGTCACGCCGAGGTGGGTGTTGACGTCCTCCTGGATTGCGACCTCGTCGTCCGTGCCCTTCTTGAAGCGTCCACCCATGCCGACGTACAGGCCTTCTGTGTTCTCGCGGACGATCAGGAGGTCGATCATCCGTCTCTCTTCTTTTCGCAGCGGCGACAGCCGGTCGTCGTACAGCTTCGCCGGGCGCAGATTGACGTAGAGGTCGAGCTCGAACCGCAGCCGGAGCAGCACGCCGGCCAGGTAGGCAGCGTCGTTGACGCGCGGGTCGCCGACGGCGCCGAACAGGATCGAGTCCGCCTTTTGCAGGTCGCTCCATGTCTGGGCCGGGATCGGCTCGCCGGAGCGAAGGTACTGGTCCGCGTTGACCTCGTACTCCTGGAACTCGTAGTCGGCGCCGGCGGCCTTCAGGACCTTGATGGCCTCGGGGACGACCTCCTTGCCCGCGCCGTCGCAGGGAAGGACGGCGATGCGCTTAAGCAGGTGCGGCTTCCTTTTCGCGCAGCTTGTACCGCTGGATCTTGCCCGTCACCGTCTTCGGCAGCTCGGGGACGAACTCGATGACGTGGGGGTACTGGAACCTCTGCAGCCGCGATTTGCAGTGCTCCTGCAGCTCGCCCACCAGCGCGTCACCCGTGACCGCCGTCGGCTTGGCGATGACGAAGGCCTTGATCCTGGTGAAGCCGTCGACGCTGATCCCCACGACCGCGCTTTCCGCCACCGCCGGGTGCTCGAGTAGCGCCGCCTCGATCTCAATCGGCGAGACCCAGAGGCCGCTGACCTTGATCATGTCGTCGGACCGCCCCTCGTACCAGTAGAAGCCGTCGGCGTCGACGCGGTAGCGGTCGCCGCTGAAGAACCACTCGCCGAGAATGCTGTGCTTCGACTTCTCATGCTGGGCCCAGTAGAGCGCCAGGGCGCTGTCGCCCTTGACGTAGAGGTCGCCGGCCTCGCCCTGCTTGGCCGGCTTGCCTTCGTCGTCGAGGATCTTCAGCTCGTAGCCGGGGACGGGCTTGCCGCTGCTGCCCGGCTTGAGGTCGTCGAGGCGGTTCGAGCAGTAGATGTGCAGCATCTCCGTCGAGCCGACGCCGTCCAGGATGGTGAGCCCAAACGCGTCCTTCCACCGACGCCAGACCTCCGCGGGCAGCGCTTCGGCCGCGGCGACGCAGTGGCGGATGCTGGACAGGTTCCTCGACTTCGCGCCTTCGAAGTTGAGGATCGCGTTGTACAGCGTGGGTGCGGAGAAGAAGAGCGTCGGTTTGTGCTTCTCGATCGTGTCGAGGACCGTTTGCGGAGTGTGCCGGCCGGCGTGGAGGACGGTGCTGGCCCCCACCCAGTAGGGGAAGGTGAGGTTGTTGCCGAAGCCGTAAGCGTGGAAGAGGCCCGTGGTCGAGAACGTCGTGTCCCTCTCCGTGATGCCGAGGACCTGCGTCGCGTAGGTGACGCACGTGTAGGGGATGTCGTGGTGGAGGTGGACGACGGCCTTGGGCTTGCCCGTGCTGCCCGAGCTGTAGAGCCAGAAGGCCATGTCGTCTTTGCGCGTCGGTGCGGCTGGGATCTCGTCGTCCGTTTCGAGCTGGTCCGCCCGGAGGATGGCGAGGTTTCCGGCGGCGGGTTGGAGCTTCTCCTCGGTGTTGGCGTCGACGACGACGACACGCGCCAGTGAGTCCTCGACGAAGTGGACGTAGTCCTCGCTTCTCTGCAGGAGCGGGTTGACCGGGACGGGGACGGCGCCGATGCGGATGGCGCCGAGAAACGAGGCCACCCAACCTGGGGAGTCGTAACCAACGATCAAAACGCGCTCTTCTCGTCTCACGCCGAGATCCAGGAGCTGCCTTGCGGCGCCGTTGGTGAGCTTGAAGAGGTCGCCGTAGGTGACGTCGGCGGCGGCGGAGTGGATGGCGACCTTGGCGGCCCGGGCCGGGAGGTTGCGCTCCAGCAGGTCAGCGCCGATGTTGTACTGCTCCATCAACGTGAATCTTGGCATTGTTATGGGGTTTTCTGGGAAGAGGGCGGTGATGCGGGGCCTGGGTGGCTGGGAACTGCGCAAGTTTGAATATAAATTTACTGTCTGAGTATTGTAGAATCGAACGTTTTTTTGTAGACTATGGGTGTGTGGGAAACCATCGATCCCGGCGCCCTGCTGACCTGCTTGCGCGGCACCATCGATAGGCTGGAGCTTCAGTTCGCCGAGATCGCGGTCGACTTCGAGCAGACCGAAGTGTGGGATGACGATGGCTTCAACACGGCGGCGGACTGGATCCGCTTCAACTGCCACATGAACTCGAATGCCGTCTGGAATGCCCTCGCGGTCGGTGCGCATGAGGAAAACCTCGCTGAGAGCGTGCAGGCGATGAAGTCAGGCGAGATCGGCTTTGCGCACCTTGCCACGATGGGCAGGACAGCCGAGGCTGTCGGCAAGGCCTTCGACGAGACCCATCTTTTGCCCCTCGCCAGAGAGTTCTCGGCCGGCAAGTTCTTTCACAAGGTGCAGCACTACCGGCACTCGCTCGACGCGAAGGCCTACAACGACGAGCAGGAGCAGCTCGCCGAAGAGCGCTCGCTGCGCATTGGGACTCGCCAGGACGGATGCGTGCTGATCAGCGGCTTGCTCGACCCGGTTGGCGGAGCGGCGGTGCGCAGCGCGCTCGAGCCGCTGGCCCAGCCCTCGGGGGCGCATGACCACCGCACGCGCGATCAGCGCATGGCCGACGCCCTCTTTGAACGCTGCACCGGCAACAAGCCGGCCGACCTGCAGGTCACCGCGACCATCGAAACCTTGATGGCCCTCTCGGGCGCGGCGGCAGGTGAGATGGAGTTCTCGCTTCCGCTTTCGTCAACATCGGTGCAGCGCATCGCTTGCGACTGCAGCGTCACCAGGGTGCTGCTCGGCCAGGAATCGATGACCATCGACGTCGGTCGCTCCAGGAGAGTCATCGACGGCGCGCTTCGCAAGGCACTGAGACTCCGCGACCAGCACTGCCAGTGGCCGGGATGTGAGCGGCCGGCGTCGTACTGCGACGGTCATCACGTCGTCCATTGGGCGCATGGAGGCGGGACCGATCTCGACAACCTGGTCCTGCTGTGCAAGCGGCACCACCGCATGGTCCACGAAGGTGGCTGGCAGCTGATCCGCACCGACAAGGGCAAGATCGTTGTCATCGCGCCGACGATCACCTTCGGTTTGCCGCGCGGGCCAGACTGACTACGCTTCCTCGAAGGTGATCGCGGCCAAAGGCTCTTCGATCGACCAGATCCTCGGCTGGCTGCCCTTGCTGATCGCGGTGGCCGTAGGTGCCGCGTTGCCCTTTGGGTTGCTTGCGGCCGTGGTGCCGTGTTTGGGACGCTCCGAATCATCTTGCCGAGCGCCGAGAGCATCGCGATCGGCCTCGTGTCGACGACACTCGTCGCGGCATGCGGACTTGCGCTTCTGCGAGCCGCCGTCGCATCACGCAGCTCGGCGGTCGCTCGCGCGGCGAGCTGGAGCGGCGCGGTCACGGCTGGAAGCGTCGTGCTAGGTGTCGGCGGCGTGATCGGGTTCACCATCCTGGACATTCCGGTCCGCCAGATCGGCATCTATCAAGGTGTCGGGCCCAGCAACCAGGACACGTTCAACACCTTGCTCAGTCTGCGCAACCAGGGGCCGATGGCGATTTCGATCCTGGCCGCCGGCCTGGGCGCGATCGCCTGGCGCGCGACTGGCCGAGCCCCGGCTGCGCTGGCGACGCTAACAGGCTGCGTGGGAATCGGAGTGAATCTGCTTACGCTTCTAGAGCAGTCCGCTGACTAGCAACGATGACAGTCGAGCAGAGGTCGCGCCGGTTCTCATCCCTCAAGCTCGAGATCGTCGCACGCCGGTTGATGAACGCATCTTCCCTGTGCTCGTTGGCGACGGTGACGCGCAGTGGGCGCGCTCACATCAACCACATGTACTTCGCCTGGACCGACCGCTACGAGGTGTTCTGGTACTCGGACGAGGATTCGGTCCATTCACGCAACCTCGCGCGCAACCCAAGCGCCGCGATCACGATCTACGACTCGCATCAGGTCAACGGCCGCCCCGATCGGGGCGTCCAGCTGTTTGGCAGCGCCGGAATCGCCACCGGCGATGAGGCACGGCGTGTCTACACGCGCAAGTTTCGCGGGCTCGACCCGAGCGGCTACACCGCCTACCGGTTCCGGCCCCGAACGGTAAAGCTCTTCGACGAGCCGGCGTTCGGGCCGGCGACGTTCGTCACGGCCCGCGTCACCAGGAATGGACTCGCCTGGGCGAAGACCGAGGTGATTACTGTCTGACGATCGCCGCGGCGCCCTTCCTCAACACGAACTTCTGGATCTTTCCCGTCGCCGTCTTCGGCAGCTCCGGCACGAACGTCACCCCGTGCGGCGCCTTGAAGTGGGCCAGCCGGTCACGCGTGAATGTGATCAGCTCCGCATCGGTCGCCGAGGCGCCCGGCTTCAGCACCACGTAGGCATAAGGCGCCTCTCCCCACTTCTCGTGCGGCAGGCCGACGATAGCCGCCTCCTGGACGGCGGGATGGCGCAGCAGAACACCCTCGACCTCGATCGAGGAGATGTTCTCGCCGCCGCTGATGATCACGTCCTTGATCCGGTCGCGGATCTCGACGTAGCCGTCGGGGCGCAGCACGGCCGCGTCGCCGGTGTGGAACCAGCCGTCACCCATCACCTTGGCGGTCGCCTCGGGGTCGTTGTAGTAGCCCTTCATGATCACGTTGCCGCGCGCCACGATCTCGCCCAGCGTCTGGCTGTCGGCGGGCACGTCGCGGCCGTCGGAGTCGACGACGCGAAGCTCGCAGGCGCCGATCATCTCCACGCCGGTGAGCGCCTTGATCACGGCGCGGTCGGTCAGCGACATCGCTGCATGCTCCGGGCGCGGCTCGCAGATCGTCAGGAAAGGCGCGGTCTCGGTCAGGCCGTAGACCTGCGTCACCTCCCAGCCGAGCTCGCCCTCCATGCGCTCGATGGTGGCCGCGGCGGGAGGTGCGCCGGCCGTGACGACGCGTACGCCGGCCGGCACCTCACCGCGCACCTCACGCGGGGCGTTGGCGAGCGAGATCAGCACGGTCGGCGCGGCGCACAGCCAGCCGACCTTCTCGCTCCGGATGAGGTCGAACACCCGCGCCGGCTCCACCTTCGGGAGGCAGATGTGCCGCCCGCCGACCGCGGTGATGATCCAGACGAAGGTCCAGCCGTTGGCGTGGAACATCGGCAGGGTCCAGAGATACGTGTCACCCACCGTGATGTGGAAGTGGACGAGGGTGTCCATCACGTTCGTCCACGCGTTGCGGTGCGTGATCATCACGCCCTTAGGCTTGGCGGTGGTGCCGCTGGTGTAGTTCAAAGACAGCAGGTCAGTCTCGGCGATGTCTGCCCGTTTGAACGAAGACGAAGCCCGCGACATCTCCGCTTCGTACTCCTTCCAGCCCGCACGCCCGGCGGCCGAGCCCAGGACGACGAAATGTTCGACACCGCGCAGCTGTTCGCGCGCGCCGTCCACCGCCTCGACGTAGTCGGGGTGCACGCACAGCACCTTCGCGCCCGAGTGTGAGGTGATGTAGACGAAGTCGTCCACGGTCAGCCGGTAGTTGATGGGCACCAGCACCGCGCTGATCTGCGGCACCGCGTAGAAGGACTCGAGCTGCTCGTGCGTGTTGGGCGCGATGTAGGCCACGCGGTCGCCCTTCCTCACCCCCATCGCCTGCAGCGCCGACGACCACCGATCGCACCGGGCGAAGAATTCCTCGTAGGTCAGGCGCAGGTCGCCGTCGACCACGCCGGTCCGGTCGCCGTAAAGCTTGCGGGTGCGCCGTGCGAACTCGAGCGGGGTGAGGGGAGTCTCCATGACCGCCTCCTTAGGAGTTGAGCATCAGGGCGAAGTCGGTCGAGCGGATGCCGCCGACGAAGGCTCTGTGCGGCTCGGGCTCGAGCTCGACCGAGCGCTCGTAGACGAACGCGTATACGTTGTCCAGCGTCCAGTCGCCGTAGCCCTGGATGCGCAGACCGTAGCGCAAGCCTTCGTCCTGGAGGCCGCGCTGGTGCAGGTCCAGGGCGCGGCCGTAGATGGCCTTCAGGATGTCGAGCTGCATCGATAGCTCAGCGATGGTCTTGGCGTCACCCTCCGCCTCGACGAGCTGCTCGACCTGGGTTTCGAGGTCGGCGATCTCCTTCTGGTAGTCGTCCACCCCAGAAGGAATATACCCCGCAGTAGTTAGTGGATCAGGTAGTTCGTCGCTACGGAGCCCGCGATCAGGATGGCGATGATGTTGACCACCTTGATCATCGGATTGATGGCGGGACCGGCGGTGTCCTTGTTCGGGTCCCCGACCGTGTCTCCGGTTACCGCCGCCTTGTGCGCCTCCGAGCCCTTCCCGCCCAGGTGCCCTTCCTCTATGTACTTCTTGGCGTTGTCCCAGGCGGCGCCGCCGCTGGTCATCTGGAGGGCGAGGAAGAGGCCGGTGACGATCGCGCCGAGCAAGAGGCCGCCCAGCGCGCGCGGGCCGAGAAGGAAGCCGACCGCGATCGGCGCCACCACCGGGATGATGCCGGGCAGGATCATCTCTCGCTGCGCCGCCGCGGTCACGATCCGGACGGCGGTGCCGTACTCCGGCCGGGCTTTGCCCTCGAGGATGCCGGGGATCTCGCGGAACTGCCTCCGCACCTCCTCGACCACAAGGCCGCCCGCGCGCCCGACGGCGAGCATCGCCAGTGAGCCGAACAGGAAGGGCAGGATGCCGCCGAGGAACAGGCCCGCGATGACCAGCGGGTCGGCCAGCTCGAACTTCGTCGGGTGGCCGGCGCGGGCCAGCTCCTGCGTGTAGGAGGCGAACAGAACGAGCGCGGCAAGGCCGGCGGAGCCGATCGCGTAGCCCTTCGTCACGGCCTTCGTGGTGTTGCCGACAGCGTCGAGCGGGTCGGTGATCTCGCGCACCTCTTTCGGCAGCTTCGCCATCTCGGCGATGCCTCCTGCGTTGTCGGTGATCGGACCGTACGCGTCAATCGCGACGATGATGCCCGTCATCGACAGCATCGCCACCGCGGCGATCGCGATCCCGTAAAGGCCGCCGAGCCCGTAGCTGATCAGGATGCCCGACGCGATCACGATCACGGGCAGCGCGGTCGCCATCATGCCGATCGCCTGCCCGGCGATGATGTTCGTCGCGTGGCCCGTCACCGAGGCCTTCGCGATGAGGTGCACCGGCCAGTAGGCCGTCTCGGTGAAGAACTCGGTGATGGCGACGATCAGCACGGTGATCACGACGCCCACGAGCGCGCAGAAGAACAGGTTGAACGGGTCGTGGTCGTAGCCACTCAGGAAGCCGCTGCCCTTCATGTAGTTGGTGACGAAGAAGAAGCCGACGATCGCGATCAGGACGGCCACGAGAAGCCCGGCGTACAGCGCGCCCATGATCCATCGCGGGTTGAAGATGCGGACGAAGAACGTGCCGGCGATCGAGCCAACCACGCTCACGGCACCCAGGAGCAGCGGGTAGACGACCCAGCCGAGCTGGTTCTTGAACAGCAGCGAGCCGAGCAGCATGGCCGCGATCATCGTCACGGCGTACGTCTCGAACAGGTCCGCGGCCATGCCTGCGTCATCGCCTACGTTGTCGCCAACGTTGTCCGCGATGACCGCGGGGTTGCGCGGGTCGTCCTCGGGGATGCCGGCCTCGACTTTGCCGACCAGGTCGGCTCCGACGTCAGCCGCCTTGGTGTAGATGCCGCCGCCCAACCGGGCGAAGACCGAAACCAGGCTCGCGCCGAACGCCAGGCCGACGAGTACGTCGGGGTTCTTGAAGACGAGGAAGGCGGCCGAGACGCCGAGCAGGCCGAGGCCGACGACCATGAAGCCGGTGACCGCGCCGCCGCGAAAGGCCACCTGAAGGGCCGCGTTGAGACCGCTCCGCGCCGCCTCGGCGGTGCGCAGGTTGGCCCGGACCGCGATGTTCATGCCCACATAGCCGGCGGCGGCGGACAGAACGGCTCCGACGATGTACAGGCCGGCGGTCGTCCAGTTGAGGAACAGCCCGATGACGATGGCGATGACCACGCCGATGACGGCGATCACGGTGTACTGCCGGTTCAGGTAGGCCGCGGCGCCTTCCTGGATCGCGCCGGCGATCTCCCGCATCCTCTCGTTGCCGGCAGGCCGGCCCAGCACAAGGAAGATGAGGACGACCGCGAAGGCGACAGCGGCCAGTCCGCCGGCCACGCCAAACCAGGCTGTACTCGAGTCCATTTACCTCCCTCTTAGCGAAAGACGCCCAAAAAGCCGCGGACGCATACGTTAAAGGAAGTTGCGAGGTCACCACGCGAGGTCGAAACCCTGCAAGCCGCCGGTCGCGCCCGACCACTTGACGTCGACGCGTTCGACCTGCGCCATGCGCGGGCCGCGCTCGACCGCGCGCCGTAGCTCTTCCAGCTTTTCCCGGGCGCCCTCCGCAACCAGCTCGACCGTGCCGTCGTCGTTGTTGCGCACCCAGCCGGTCAGCCCGAGCTGCCCCGCCGCCCGCTGCACGAAGTAGCGGAACCCCACGCCCTGGACGTCGCCGTGGACGACCGCATGCAGACGCTCCACTGTCTATATGCTCGTCCGATGCCTGTTTCCAGCATCGTCGCGATCGGCGACGAGCTGGTCGGCGGCTTCACCCTCGACACCAACTCGCACTGGATGGCGGAACGGCTCCGCCTGCTCGGGTATCCGCTGAAGCGGGTCACACAGATCCGCGACTGGCCGGGGGAAATCATCGAGCAGGTCGGCCGCGAGCTCGACGACCCGGACGTATCCGACGTCTTCTTGATGGGCGGCCTCGGACCGACCCCCGACGACCGCACCTTCGCCGCCCTCGCCGAGGCGCTGGGCAGGGAGATCGTCGTCTGGGAGGAGACGCGCGCGCGGATCGAGCGGCGCGTGCAGCGGATGCACGCGATGGGCCTGCTCGAGTCGCCCGAGCCGACCGAGGGCAACCTGCGCATGTCGCGCATCCCGGCCGGCCCCGCGCACGTGTTCCTCAACCGCCGCGGGATGGCGCCGGGCGCGATCTACGAAGCCAACGGCAAGCGCATCTTCGTGCTGCCCGGCGTACCCATGGAGATGAAGGGCATCTTCACCGAGGAGATCGAGCCGGAGTTCCTCAACGCGGGAAGTGCCGCGACGGTCCGCGAGCTGCGGTTCACTTTTGCGGTCGAGGCGCGCTTTTACCCGCTGATGCGCGAGCTCGAGGAGCGGTACCCGGACGTCTCGGTCGGCTCGTACCCGAACTTCGAGACGAAGGAGCTGGTGATCCGGGTCCTCGGCGCAGATCCGAAGCGTGTGGAGTCGGCCCTCGATGAGATCAGGAGGAAAGCCCCTGTATGAAGCCGCAAGTCATCTGCGTCCCCGGCAGCGTCGCACCGGCGGCTCAGCGCTACAGGCCGTTGATAGAGGGAGTGGGCGACGCGGCCGATCTGCACCTCAAGGACCTCGAGGTCTATCGCGAGGAGGCACCTCCCGATGGGTACAACATCGACGAGGAGCTCATGGCGATCGACCGCCTCGCCGATTCGAAAAACCTCGACCGATTCCACCTGGTCGGGTACTCGGGAGGCGGGTTCATCTCGCTTGCCTACGCAGGGACGAGGTCGGGGCGCATCCTGAGCCTGGCGCTTTTCGAGCCCGCGCGGATACCAGGCAAGCTCAGCGCCGAGGAGCAGACGTTCTTCGCGACGCTCGAGCGCAAGCTCGAGGGGCTCGAGGGTGACGAGTTCATGGCGACCTTTGTGCGCGAACAGGTCAAGCCCGGCGCCAAGGTTCCGCCGCCGCCACCAGGACCCGTCTCGCCGGAGATGCGGAAGCGGCCCGCGGGGATCGCGGCGCTGATCAAAGCCTTCGACGCCTACCCCTTCGACCGCGAGGTGCTCGAGACCGTGTCCTTCCCAGTTTTTTACGCCTACGGAGACCTGTCCCACCCCGAGCAGGCGCTCAAGGCAGGCATCCTGGCTCAGCTGTTCGCGGACTTCCGCGTCCATCGCTACGCGGGTATCCACCATTTCGTGCCGCCCGAGCAGATCTACACGCCCGAGCATGCAAGGACGCTGATCGACCTCTGGCTCAACGCCGAGATTTCAGCCCCCTAGCTTTCGCTCCAGGAGCGCCCGCTCGGCTGGGTTGCGTGACAGCTCGAGCGCGCGCAGCCGCGCCTCCCGCGCCAGCGTCGTCTCGCCGAGCTCGTCGAGCAGCTCCGCCCGGGTCGCGTGAAACAGGTGGTAGCCGCCCAGCGAAAGGGCCAGGTCGTTGACCTCGCCGAGCGCGACCTCCGGCCCGCTCAGGTGGCTGACCGCGACTGCGCGGTTGAGCCGGATCACCGGCGAGTCGGCCAGGCGGAGCAGCGCGTCGTACAGGGCGACGATCCGCCCCCAGTCGGTCTCCGACCACGACCGCGCCTCCGAGTGGACGGCGGCGATGGCGGCCTGGAGCTGGTACGGCCCAGGCGCGTTCATGGCCGCGGCGCGGCCCAGCATCTCCGTCGCCTCGCCGATCGCTTCGCGGTCCCACAACGTTCGGTCCTGGTCGGGCAGGAGGACCATCTCGCCCGAGGCATCGAAGCGCGCGGCGGCGCGCGCGACATGCAGCCTCATCAGGACCACAAGGCCCAGCGCCTCGGGCTGGTCGGGCATCAGCCGGGTCATGAGGCCGCCGAGCCACAGCGCGTCCTCGGCGAGGTCGCGGCGCATCGCCACGGCGGGACCGCGGCTGAGGTAGCCCTCGTTGAACATCAGGTAGAGCACTGTCAGCACCGCGTCGAGCCGTGACGGGAGCTCGTCGGCGTCGGGCACGCGGTAGGGGATGTGCGCGGCGACGATCTTGCGTTTGGCGCGAACGATCCGCTGCGCCATGGTCGGCTCGGAGACGAGAAACGCCGCCGCGATCTCCTCGGTGGTGAAGCCGGCGACCGCGCGCAGGGTGAGGGCGACCTGGGCATCGGGCGCTAGGGCCGGGTGGCAGCAGGTGAAGATCAGGCGCAGCCTGTCGTCCGCCTCGCGTGATTCACCCGGCAACGTCGAACGCTCCAGCAGCGCGACCTTTTCGGCGTAGCGGCGGTCGCGGCGCAACAGGTCGATCGCGCGCCGGCGCGCTGTGGTCATGAGCCACGCACCCGGGTTGTCCGGTATCCCCTGCTCCGGCCATCTCTCCAGGGCGATGACGAGGCTGTCCTGGACCACCTCTTCGGCGAGGTCGAAGTTGCCGAGGATCCGCACCATCGCGGCCGTCAGGCGACCGGCTTCCTCGCGGAAGACGGCAGCGAGAGCTTCGTCGGATGCAGATCGTGTTTCGGCCAGGCCCCTTATCGTTGCACCGCCGTCCAGATCTCCACCGGCCAGCCAGGCTAGGCCCCGCCCTGCTGCGCCCGCTCACGATCCTCGGAGTGGTCGACGACGGGCCTGATCTCAACGATGCCCGGCCACTCCCTGGCCATCGCGAGCGCCTCGTCGAGGTCCGCGACCTCGATCTCCGCGTAGCCGCCGATGACCTCCTTGGACTCGATGAACGGACCGTCGGTCACGATGACCTTGCCGTCCTTGCGCGAGACCGTGGTCGCGGTGCTCGGGCCCTGAAGCTCGTGGCCGCCCACGATCTTGCCCGCCTTCGAGTACTTCTCGAACCACGCGCCGGACTGCTCGTAGTCCGCCATCACCGCCTCGCGAGCCGGGCCCTCGAGCTGGTCCGCCCCTTCCATCGTTCCGCCGAACAAGAGCACGTATTTCATTTCCTAACCTCCAAACCGACGACGAACGGCGAGGCGCGGATTCGACACCTCAGGACCCGGTGAACTCAGGCTCCTGCTTGCTGAGAAAAGACATGATGCCGATCGCCGCGTCGGTGGTCAGGGCGGCGCGGGCGAAGTTCTCGGCCTCGATGTTCAGCGCGTCCTCCAGGCGCAGGTCGTATCCGCGCCGGACCGAGTCCTTGATCATCGCGATGGCGACCGTGGCCGCCTTCGCCAGCCGGCCCGCAAGCTCGTCGACCGCGGCCTGGAACTCCTCCGGCGGGACAGCCCGGTCAACCCATCCGACCGCCTCGGCCTCCCTCGCCGACAGCCGCGTCGACTCCATGAGGTAGCGCAGCGCGCGTGCCTTGCCGATGAGGCGAGGCAGGCGCTGCGTGCCGCCGGCGCCTGGGATGATGCCCAGCGACGACTCTGTCTGGCCGATCTTCGAGCGACCGTCGTCGACCATGATCCGGAAGTCGCAACAAAGCGTGAGCTCGCTGCCCCCACCCAGAGCGTGGCCGTTGATGGCGGCGATCACCGGCTTGGGGCATCGCTCGATGGCCATGAAGTGGTGGTTCATGCGGCGCATGAACAGCGCGATCTGGTCGGTCGCGTCGGGAGCCTCGCGGTCGACACCCGCCAGCGCCGTCAGGTCGGCGCCGACGCTGAAGTACTTCTCGTAATCGGAGGCCAGGACGATGACCCGCACCGAGGCGTCCCCACCCAGCTCGTCGAACGCGTCCGCGAGCTCCTTCATAAGATCCTCGGCGATCGAGTTGTTGCCCTTGCGGTGCATGACCACGCGCGCGATCGGGCCCTCACGCCGGACGTCGACCAGCTCGCCCATCGCTACGCGGTGAACAGCGGAATGCCGCCGGCGACCTCGATCACCGCGCCGGTGATGTAGCCCGCCTCCTCGGTGCACAGAAAGGCGATCGTGTTCGCGATGTCCTCCGGCTGGCCGAACTTTTTGAACACCGTGCGCGCCTTGAAGCGCTCGTACATGGGGTTGTTCGCCGCCGCGGCCTTGCCCGCCTCCGACTCGATGATCCCGGGGGCGATCGCGTTCGATGTGATGTTGTGCCGGCCGCCCTCGAGCGCCGCGGTCCTGGCCAGGCCGATCAGGCCCGCCTTGGTCGACGAGTAGCTCGCCTGTCCGAAACCGCCAAGCGTGCCCGCGACCGAGGACATGAAGATCAGCCTGCCCCACCTGTTCTCCACGAGGTAAGGCCACGCCTCCTTGGTGCAGTTGAACGCGCCGGTGAGGTTGACCTTCACGTCGCGGTCCCACAGCTCGTAGGACTGGTTGGGGATCTGCGCCGCGTGGTCGAGGGTGGCCGCGTTGTTGATGAGGATGTCGATCTTCCCGAACTCTTCCTTGACCTTCTTGAAGACGCCGCGGATCTGCTCGCGGTTGGTCACGTCCATCTTGATGGCGAGCGACCTGCGTCCCATCTCGCGGATCTCTTCGGCGGTCGCGTTGGAGTGCACCCACCCCTGCGAGACGGCGACCTGCGCCAGCATGCTGCCCTGGGACTCCGCGGTCTGCTGGAGGTTGGGGTCGTCCTCGACCAGGACGTCGGTGATGACGACGTCGGCGCCCATGCTCGCCAGCGTCAGCGCGTCCTGGCGGCCGAGGCCGCGTGACGCGCCCGTGACAACCGCGACTCTTCCTGTCAGGTCAAACATTCCTCACCCTCGCAATTTGATGGTGGCGCGCTGGCCGGCGATGGCCCGCGAGATGACCAGCCTCTGGATCTCCGCCGTCCCCTCCCAGATCTGGTAGATCTTCGCGTCGCGAAACCACTTCTCGACCGGGTACTCCTTGATGTAGCCGTAGCCGCCGAGGATCTGGATCGCGTCGGTTGTGACGTCCATCGCGACATCGGCGGCGAAGCACTTTGCCATCGAGCCTTCAGCGCGCTCAAACGGGATCTCCTGCGTCGCCATCCAGCCTGCGCGCCAGATGAGCAGGCGCGCCGCGTCGATCTTCATCGCCATGTCGGCGAGCTTGAAGCCGACCGCCTCGTGCTGCCAGATCGGCTTCCCGAACTGCTTGCGGTCCTGCGCGTACTCGAGCGCGAACTCGTACGCCGCCCGGGCGATGCCGAGCGCGCCCGCGGCGACGCCCGGGCGAGTCGCCTCCAGCGTCGCGAGCGCGCCGAGCGCGCCAGGGCCGGCGTTCTCGGCGTCGGGCTCGCCGCCGAGCCGATGGTCAAGCGGCAGGTGACAGTCCTCGAGGATCACCTGCGCGGTGTGGCTCGCGCGGACCCCGAGCTTCTTCTCCTTGCGGCCCATGCGCAGGCCCGGCGTGTCCTTCTCGACCAGGAAGGACGCGATGCCCGCCGGGCCTTTCGACGGGTCGGTGTTGGCGTAGATGACGTGGTAGTCGGCGATGCCGCCGTTGGTGCAGAACTGCTTGGTCCCGTTGAGGACGTAGCCGTCTGAGACGCGTGTGGCGCGGGTCTTCATCGCGAGCGCGTCGGAACCGGAGTCGGGCTCGGTCAGACCCAGGCCGCCGAGGACGAGCCTGTCCGGATCGGTGAACTCGGGCAGCCAGCGCTTCTTCTGCTCCTCGGTCCCGCTCGCGCGAATTCCCGCCATCGCCAGCGCCATCGACTGGATGCAGACGGCGATGCCGGCGCAGCCCCAGCTGAGCTCCTCGTTCAGGATGAGCTCGGTCAAGAAGTCGAGACCCTGGCCGCCATACTCCTCAGGCAGGAACGCGGCGGGGCTGAGGCCGAGGCGGTGCGCCTTCTTGACGACCTCGTACGGGAACTCCTCTGTCTCGTCGTAATGCGCGGCGACCGGGCGGATCTCCTTCTCGGCGAACTGGTGCGCGAGCTTGCGGATCTCATCCTGCTCGGGCGTGAGCGTGAACTCGAGCGTCATCGCGCGTACTCGGCCGACGCCCTGGTCAGCACAGCCTCGCCGCGCTGGTTGACAGCTTTGATCTCGAGCTTGCCCTCGCCGGCAGGCTCGGCGCTGAACGTGACGACGTCGCCGGGCAGGACCATGCCGGCAAAGCGCACCGACAGCCGGCGCAGGCGATCCGATCCGCCCGCGGCCTCCGCCGCGACCGTCGCCGCGATTCCCATCTGCAGCATCCCGTGCGCGATCACCCCCGGGAGTCCCACAGAGCGCGCGAAATCGTCGTCGAGGTGGATCGGGTTGCGGTCGCCCGAAGCTTCGGCGTAGGCGGCGATCTGCTCGCGGGTGAACGTGACCGCCCGCTCGCTCATGACCGAATCACGAACAGCGCGCGGGATGTGCACACGGCTGATCCATCGTCGCCCGTCGTCTCGGTCTCGAAGGAGATGAACCTCATCCCGCGCCGGCTCGTGTCCGATGCCACGCGTCCCCGCGAGGTAACCGTCTCATCCGTTCGCGGATGGCGCGACCACTCGAACTCCTGCTCCGCGTGCAGCAGGCGCGCGAAGTCGACGGCGGCGTCCTCGTCGGCGAAGAGCTGGGGCGCCGTCGCGTACAGCGAATAGACCGCGGCGAACGTGGGCGGAACGCCGTCGTAGGGGTCGGCGCCGATCGCGCGCGCGAACTCGGCCACCCGGTTTGGATCGATCTCGAACTGCACCGCCGGGTAGGTACGCCCGGCGACCGCCGCCATGCGAAAAGACTAGGGTCTCGTCGGCCTCAGACGCGCGAGCACACGGCGCAGCAGAATCGGCCGCAGGGCCGACCACGCCTCCATGATCGAGGACCTCGACGTGGCGGCGACCTCGGGCGGCGCGTAGGCGGCGACGACGAAACCCTTGGCCAGGTTGCCGACCGGCTCAGCGGCCTCGGGGAACGTTCTCTCCAACCGACGGCCAAGCTCCAGGGGAGTCTCGCCTGTCCGGCGTTGAGCGCCGGCAAGGCTGGCGAGCGTGAGCGTGCGTTTCCACACCGCCGCGACCGTGCGCGGCCGCAGGTAACGCGCAGCGAGCGCGAGAAGGAGGAGCAGGAGAGCGACGAGGACGCCCGCGATCCTGGTCAGCCACGTCTGGTCGATGGCGCCGATGTGGATCCCTCCACCGCCGACCGCCGAACCCGGGTCGTCGAGGTGTCCCCGACCCAGGCCGTCGGTCGGGGTTGGGATTCCGACCGCCCCGCCGGATGAAAGCCCGGTGCCATCGCAGCCCGCGTCGCGGAGGCAGATGCCGGTCCCGTTTGCTCCGCGAATGATCGTCTGGTAGATGCCCTGGGCGTCAGCCGTCGGCTCGAAAGGGATCCAGCCGTAGTGCGGGAAGTACACCTCGGGCCATGTGTGCGCGTCGTCGCTGCGGACGACGAACGCCTGGACCTGCGTGTCGTACTGTCCCGGGCCGAAACCGTTGACCAGCCTGGTCGGAATGCCGAGCGAACGCAGCATGTCGCCCATCGCGGTGGCGAAGAACTCGCAGTACCCGGTCTTCGAGTCGAAGAGGAAGTAATCGATGGGGTCGC
>Ga0207646_10000380_pt1 | contig 59596 bp, 53 predicted proteins | sample KBSK5502metaG_FD_184343 | JGI IMG/M metagenome (GOLD analysis project Ga0207646, IMG submission 184343) | Corn, switchgrass and miscanthus rhizosphere microbial communities from Kellogg Biological Station, Michigan, USA - KBS K5-50-2 metaG... | ecosystem: Host-associated > Plants > Roots >... | reverse complement strand
ATTACGGGCAGCCGGCACTCGAAGACCGAATTCTGCACCCGCTGCCCGTAATCCTTGCAGGCTTGCGCTACGCGGCGCAACCGGCGCTGCCCGGCCTTGTCCGTAGTGGCGACGTCGTAGGCGATCAGCACAAACATATGCCGCCCATAGTATGCCAAATCGCCTTGATCTCATACCCATTTCCGGCCTCATCGGAGCACGCACGGCAGGTACTCCGGCAGGTCACCGCGCAGGTGCCGGGCCAGGATCCGCGCCTGCACCAGCATCAGTTGCCCGATCCGAAACTCTTGCTCAATTAACGGATGGCGCACCGTCTCCTGCTTGCGCGTCTGATAGGCGGTGATCACCGCTTTGCGCCCGACCGGAGTGAACTCCACCACCCCGCCTTCACGCGTCACGAAGTCGTCGAGGCTGATCTGCCGGCGGTTGACGAGCGTAATCGCCAGGCGGTCGGCCAACAGCGGGCGGAACTCTTCCATCAAGTCCAGCGCCAATCCCGGACGGTTCGGCCGCTCCGCATGCAAATAGCCGACGAAGGGATCCAGCCCCGTCGCTGTCAACGCGGCAATGCAATCGTGTCGCACGAGCGCATACAGAAACGAGAGCAGACAATTGATCGCATCGCGCGCCGGCCGCCGCGACCGCGTGGTGAAGGTGAAGTCTTCCCGCTGCTGGCGCAGATGCAGCGAGAAGATCTCGAAGTAGAGGCTCGAAGCCTGGCCTTCGTAACCGCGAATCTGATCCACCGTGTGCGCCTCGCCGCGATTGATGGCGTGCTGCATCGCCCCGAGCAGGTGCGCGATCTCTGCCGCGCATTCCTGCAACCGCCCGCCCTCCTCCGGCACGTCGCTTTCGCGGGCCGAGCGCAGCAAGCTCTGCCGCGAGTTTTGCAGCTTGCCCGCGACGCACTGCCGCGCAATGGCCGCGATCCTCTGCGGGTCGTCAGCAGCGCGATACTGCATGCGGCGCAGCACGACGCTCGTATTCGGCACGCCCTCCCAGCGCCCGATCAGGTAGCCGTTCTCGCTGAAGTAGTTCACCGGCACGCCCTGCTCCCAGCACAGTTGCAGCGCGGGCGCACTGAAGGTGATCTGGCCGAAAGCGCAGACCGATTCCAGGTGATGAATCGGCACCGAGAGCTTGACCTCCCTCTCGACCTCGACTTTCAGATTGAGGTGGTCGCGAGAGATATAAGTCTTCGGCGTCGTCAGATAGAGTGTATTCTGCTTGATCTCCATAATTCATCTACTCCTTCCATAAAGCGCGCTCGTACCGCTCCTGCCCCGGCGCCAGGCGCCCGCCGGTCAACTCGGGCAGGCAACTCCCGCGCAGTGAACAGCCGTCGCAACGCGGCTTCAACTCCGCGGCCGGCGTGTGCCCCGCGGCGAGCATTTCCCGCACCGCCCGGATCGTCTTCTCCGTCTCCGCGCGCAACCGCCAATCAAAGATCACCTCGCGCCGCCGCCGGCTCCCCGCGTGATAGATGAAGCCCGCGGGCACTTCCGCCGCGAACATCTCCTCCAAACAGAACGCCTGCGCGCAGAGCTGAATCTCGTCGTTCTCAAACGCCCGCTTGCGCCCCTTCTTGTACTCGACCGGCACCGGCTGGCCCTCGCGCAACTCGACGATGTCGGCCTTGCCCGTCAATCCGTAGCGCACCGAGTAGAGCGGCAGCGCCCGCAGGATCGTCACCTCGCCGTCTGTCTCGTAGCCGGGCGCATCCGTGTGATCGTGCAGGAGCGAACCGAGCGCCGTATGCTCGTTGTCATGCCAAATGCCCTCGATGTGCATCAAGGCACAGCGGCGGGGGCAGAAGACGTACTGGTTGAGCGCGGAGATGGCAACGATCCCCGCATCATCCTCACTGTTTTTCATGGCTCATCCTTCTACTCAGGGCGTTCAGCCTGCTGCCCGTTGGCAGCGCGAGCCGCCGCCCTGCGTTTGCGTTGGCGTGCCGCGTTGCTCTCACCGCGCACAATGGTCGTTACCACGAAATGCCCGCGCTCTGCGTCGAAGACACAAAAGGCGCGAAACTCAAAGGGGAATGGGCGACGCGTGCGGATACGCAGTGTCTCGCCATCAGGCAGCAGCTTCACATCCGTCGCCTGGTGAATCCCTTTCAGGATGAAATGCCGCGCCCTGGAGCAGTTCATCGGCGCGATGCGCTCCTGAAACTGCTCCACGGCGTGCGGCGTGACGAACAGGTTAGGGATTTCAGGCATGATGCTCAACCCTCGTGGCGTTTGTGAAGCCGAACGCCTTTCGGCAAATTCCCCTCTGCCCACTCACAAATTACTTCGTAATCGTCGAATGACTCTGGGAACTGGCGGCCTTCTTTCAATTTCACTTTGACCCCCTCGAAGAGCTTATGTGCGTGCGCGCAACCTAAGCGCGATTCCCGCCGGTTCTGCTCCCCATTGGTCGCCGGCTGAGTCCCAACGTGCTCGAAGTCGTACAGCCCGCGCACGACCATTTCCCCGCGCGCCGCCGAACGGTCATGCTCAAACATGTGCAGCAGCGCTTCAAACAGCAGATCAAGGTCTTGTTGTGTGAACCCGGTGCGCTCGGCGAAGGCGGGCGACACGTAGCCCTTGGCAACATAGAGCGCATAAGGCACGATGTGTTTGCTGCCCATCGTGCGCTCTTTCTCCTTGTCGGCTTCTTTGGTGACGGCGCAACGTGTGATCGTAATTTCTAACGGCGTGATCGAATGGAACGATTGCCCAAAGGTGAATTGTACCGGGCCGCGCACCTGCCCGAAGGCCGAGCCTTTCATCACATCGTCTCCAGTCGAGAGTACGCCGCCGAAAGTACGCACGTCGTAAAACTCGCGGCAGAGCCATTTCATCGCGGCTTCGGCCTGCTTGTCCTTATCTTTGTGTTGTTCTTTAGCGGCTTCGATGCTGCGCTTCTGTTCGGTTTCAATGACTGCACCCTGCCGGATGAGGATGTTGGCGCCGTTGCCGTCACCATTGCGGGGCGGCGCAAATTCCGCGACATAGTTCCGCACTTTGCGCTTCAAGCAGACATCAGAAACGATGCCGCGATTGGTATTCGGATCAAGGCGCGGCATGTTGCCCGCGTCGGGGTCGCCGTTGGGATTGCCGTTGGTGACTTCAAACAGCAGCAGAAAGTCGTGGCGGTTGGTCAGAATGTTGCTCATTGTCATTTCTCCTTTTTGTCAATTATTGGCTGATGGTTACTGATTGCCCTGGTTGTGCTGGTTGTCTTTGTTCTCACGGTATGCGCGGCGCGCAGCATCATCGGCGGCTTTTTGCTGATAGAAGCCAAGCGCAAAACGGCCCTGCTCCTGCAAGCTGAAAGTGCGCGGAAATTGCGGAGGTTGGTGCGGCGCAGGCGGCGGGAAGAGCGCCGCGATTTCGGCAATCCTGCGCTTAATGGCTTCAGACGCCGCCTTGCCCTTATCGCCCTGCCGCGAAATCTTTTTCAGGTGATGCTGGTGCAATCGCCAGAGAATCCCGAATGCGCTGTTCGGCGCGGATGAAGCCGAGCCATAGTAACGCTCGACGACGCCTGCGCCTTCAAGTTGGAATTCGTGAGCGCGCATCTGCAAATCATCGAACAGCGCCAGCAGCCGCCCGCAGTTGTATGCCGGATCGTTCGTTTCAAAGACCTGTGGTTCAATCATCGGATCACCTTCCTTTCGGGTTCGATTCAGAATCAACCGCAGCAGGGCAAAGCGCGACAGATTGCGGAGCGCCGTGTGCGGGCCGTTTTTGATCAGCTCAATTTCCAGACGTTTGAGCATCGGGTTGAGCAGGCTGAGCGGCGGCGCTGTGCCATCGAGCGCAGCGCGGTAAAGTTGCGCGGGGACATCAGCCTGCAAGTCCTTCGCCTCGCGCACCGTCGTACACGCGAGGCGAAACAAAGCGAGAGGCGGAATCTTTTCGGTGGTTGAGGGAGTGCCGTAAGAAGTGATGTGCAAATCAGCAAACCAACGGCGCAGATTGTTGAGCGCCGCGTCAATCGACATCTGCATCCAGTAGCGCACGACGATACGTCCGGCATTGCCTGACAGCGTGACACTGTAAAATTCATCTGGCTGCGACAGTGAAGATTCAACGCCTGCGCGCGGCGCATTCAGAAAGTCGCGCACGACATCCGGTTTCGGCTGGTCAAAGAGGTCTGCGATGACATCGGTCACAGCTTCGGAGTTACGTGCCCAAAAGCAAACAGTCATTCCGCCCACGCGCAACGAATGTTTACGGCTACTGAGCAGGTGATTCAGCGCCACACCGTAAGCTGTCGCGGCTTCGGTCGAAGCCGGAGCGTTGCGGCTCTGGTCAAAACCATACGAAGCGAAGGCCGGTTTATCGAAGGAAACAATTGCCGCGCCAAAGGCCTGTGTGTTCGGCACGCCTTTGATCTTCGGCGTGTGCGTCGCGGCAATCGGCACATCATCGTTTCCGGTAATCAGGCAGATTCCGCGTTTCGACTCAGTCTCTCTCTCGCCGACTTCCTGCCGGTGCGTTTTGCGCCACCAGTCGCGCAACGTTTCGTCCTCAATCAGCAACCTGTTCTCAATTTGAAAAGTGAAGTTGTCCGGCTTGAGTTTGACTTCTTCACCTTTTGCGGTCGTCAGCCACCAGGCGGGCCTTTCATTCGCAGCGGCTTCTTTGCTGACGCCCCAGCGCAAAAACGCAGGGGCTGAACTGGCGCAGTCAAAATTCAGTAGAGCCTGAAGCGATGGGTGCTGAGTATCGGCTAGCGCCTGCTCAATCTGACGTTTGAAATCAGCAAGCTTGGCAACGTTATTGGCATCGCGCTCTTTGCGCTTTCGTTCATTTTCCCGGTCTTTTTCCGGTTCCATATCGAGACCGAAAAGCGCCGTGATGCCATCAGCTAGAAACTCGGCAACGCCGCCAGCCACTTTCGGACGACTGGTCAGCGGTGCGGAAAACTCCTTGCCGCGTTTGCCATCCTCGCTGGTATCAATTGGCCCTGGGCCGATCAGATTACCTTCGCCATCAAGCTGAATTACCCAGCGAATGGCTTTGGGTGCGAAGGCTAGATCGTTAAGCAGCTTGCGCGAGTGCGCGAAATCGTAAAGACTTTTCAAAAGCATCGTATGACCTCCTCTCAAATATTATCGCGGCGCGCAAAGCGCACGCGGTCAGGATGGCAATCCAGCCACGATTGCTTGACGGCAGCGTGAAAGAAAAGTGCCTGCGGTTTGGCCTGCACTCCAGCATAACGCGACGCGGCCTGTTTACCCTTGCTTTTGGCCGGACGCACCCCAGTCAACGCATATTGCTCAGGCAACCACTGAAAGCCTGCGGCGCGGTCTGTGGTTGAGAACACGTCATAGAGCATCAGACCGAGGTCTTCGCTATAAGCGAGGCAGTCAGAATCGAGTTCACGCTGACGGCGTTCGAGGGTAGATTGAGCGTCCTCTTCGTACTCAAAATCCGCCGCGAATTCGCGGACGCCGAAGGCCGGACGGTGAAAGCATTTGCCGCTGCGAGCGCGGCGCTTGATCTCATCCAGGTATTTCGGCAAGCCGTGCGGCGCATCTTTGCCGATGTCGGTCAATCGCACTTGGGCAGAGATGAGGTATTCGACATCTTGGAGTGCAAGCATATTGCGCTGGGTGCCGTCGGGCGCGCCGCCACCGGCCTGAATGGGCAAGACTTTTTCCGGCGCTTTCATCCAGGTTTTGGCGCTGTCCAGGCTGATGACGCTGATGACTTCATTGCGACGAAACGAAAACCAACGCCCGCGTCTGATGATGTGGATGGCGTCAATCAGGTAATAAATCTGCGGCTCCCAGAAGATGGCTTCGAGGATGCCGCGCGCGGCGGAAGGCGTCATGACCGGATAGCTCACGCGTTCGACTTTCATTTCCGGGCGCGTGAAGCAGGCATAATCACCCCAGACGCGAATCGTGACTGTGTTGTTGCTCATAAAATCAAATCCTCCGGTGGGCGTTGTTCGATGACGACGCCGAGATGTTCGTGATACATCCCTGCTGACAAAACGTGCAAATCAAGGTTCGGCAGCAGCGGTTGAAGTTGACCGAGGGCTTCGAGCTTTTGAAACTGATGCAAATAGAGACTGACGATGTAGCGTTGCAGGCGACGCAGGTCAGCGCGGGTGAAACGCGGTTGACCTTTGACAACCCGCCGGGCGCGAAGGTCATCAATGATCTTCCTGCCTTCGCCGTAAAGCACGATGACGGGTTTTGTATCTTCGGCAATGACGCGGGCTTTGGTGGCGACGTCGCGGTATTTCAATTCAGCGCGGTCCGCTTGAATTTGTTCTTTGTCCGTTTCGGTCAACTGGCAAAGCTGATCGAAATATTCTGCGAAGAGTTCGTGAGTCTGCGCCAGTTCATCCGCCTTCGTGCGCGTCAGCAGGATGGCCGTGATGTCGGTGGCCTTGCTGTAAACGCCGCGCGGCAGGTTGTGTTCCGCGGGCTGGAAGACGACGACCTGGCCGAGTATTGGCTGTCCGTCCGCATCAGCCAGACGGCCTTCGCGGTTACAGCGTCCGGCGGCCTGTACAATCGAATCGAGCGGGCCGAGCGCGCGATACACAATCGGAAAATCAACGTCAACACCGGCCTCGATCAGTTGCGTCGAAATCAGGCGGCAGGGCAGTTGATGACGCAAGCGAAAGCGAATCGTGCCCGGCTGCGGAGCGTCGGCGTTGCCGAGCAAGTCGAAGCGATGTTGCGCGCACATCGCTGATGACAGGTGGAAGAGTCCATCAATTTCATCGGCGGGAAGAGTGCGGCGCAATTGTTCCCATAGTTCGTAAGCATGACGCCGCACGTTGACAACGCATAATGCTTGCGGTTGCGCGGAGAGCTGTTGCGCCAGGTCAGGCCACGAAGTCGTCGCGCCCGGTCCTGGCAACGAATAACGGACGCGCCGAAGTTGGCGAAACGTCTCCGCCGTGTCGCCGGTGATCTCGCGGATCTCACCCGGCCTGAAGCCTTCTGCAAGATGGCGCGGACGATGCCGAAACGCGGGCTGTGTCGCCGTCGAAAAGACGAAGCTCACGCCGTAATGGTCGCGCAGTTCGCGCAGAACATTGAGCAGCGGATTGAGCAAGTGCGGCGGGAGCGTCTGCACTTCATCGAAGATCACCACCGAGCGGGCAACGTTGTGCAGCTTGCGACAACGCGAAGTGCGGTTCGCAAATAGCGATTCGATGAACTGCACGGAAGTAGTTACGATCACCGGCGCGTCCCAGTTTTCAGCGGCGTACTCAGTCGCGTGCTTCTCAAACGGCTTTAGTGGGCGCGCTTCGTCGATGTCTTCACGCGGAGCAACGGCGGAATGATTTTCGATGACGATGCCTTTCTTTTTGGGATCGAGAATGCGGCGGTACTGCGCGGCGTTCTGCTCAATGATCGAAAGGAAAGGAATGACGACGATCACGCGGCGCAGATTGTGTTGCTCGGCGTGGGCGAGCGCGAAGGCCATCCCGGCAAGCGTCTTGCCACCGCCCGTCGGCACGGTCAGCGAAAAAAAGCCTGGCTTGTGCTGTGCTGCGTCAAGACATTGCTGGAAAATCCTGTTGCGCAGCGCGTTGAGTTCTCCGTCGCGCGGTTTCGTCTCCTTTTCCGCAATGAGCCGTTGCAGCATTTCGTCTGGTCGGAGTTGATAAGTGACACGCGGCACCAGATCGTAGTGAGCTTCGGTGTCGAGGAAGTCCGCATCAACCAGGGCTGAAAAGAGCATCCGCACGTAAAATTCGGCACTGAGACTGTTGCTTCTGATGAACTCAGGCTCGTCGATCTTTTCGGCGAGCCCGCCCAACTCAGCTTTAAACCTTTCGACAATCAGCGGCAGTTGAGCTTGTGCCTGATACTTCGTATCGGCTCTCAGTTCTTCAGCCAGTTGATGCCAGTCGTGTAGACCGGCGTGATGTCCGGCGATGGCGAGCGTCAGGCCGATACATCTACGCTGGAATGACAAAGCTGCACCGTAGATTGCGTGATGTGTCTCGACGCTGCTTTCGCGTTCTTCGCGCAGATACTCCTGAAACTCGTCACGGTATTTGCCGAGGTCGTGCAGCAACCCGGCCCATTTAGCGGCTTGCGCCATCTCTTGACAGGCTGTCGCCGCGAATTCGCTTGCCAAGTGACCGACGGATTCAAGGTGCTCCTTGAGGTAATGCGGCCGGCCTGTGGGGTTGTAAGTGTGTGCCCAGAAATCATTCATCGCGGTTTTCCTCTTTTCGTAACGTCCGCCATGCATTCTACTGCGGACACTAGACAAGTAAGGTCGGTCTTCCCGGACTTCGACCTAATATTATTGGCCGCCGCCACGCACCAGACTTTGCTGTAACGCTTCGGTGATCTTCTCTTGCACCTCCGGCGGGCCGAGCACTTCCACATCCGGCATCCAGCTCAGAATGAAGCGCTCAAGCCCGCGCCCGCGCGCGACCCGCATCTCGATAGTGATTGTCTCGTCGCCGTCATCACCTTTGGCGAGCGGCTTAACCTCATGCTGCGAGGGGTGGAAGCGGCGCTCGGCGAAGATGCGTGCTGTGACCCCGTGCGCACGCAGTCGCACTGTGATCGGCTCGCCGTGGATACCGTTGAAGCAGTATTCTGTAAGGTGAGCTGGCAGGCTGAAGCCGGGCGGCCGGGTGAAGTTTTGGCCCGTTTCACTCAGCGACTTAATGCGGTCAATCGAGAGCGGGATGATTCCTTTCGTCTGATGATCATAGCCGATCACTTTGAGGGTGGCGCCGTCTGGATCGAAGTAAACCGCATAAGGATCAAACTCTCGATCACTGATCTTGTCGCGATGAAGCGTGTGGTAGCGGAGCCGGACGCGGCGGCAGGCAATGGCGGCGTTCGTCAAATGATCAATCGTCTCTGCGTGCGGGCCGTAATCCTTGGCCGGGACGGCGGCTGAACCGAAGATGGTCGCGAGAGCGTCGAGCTTGGAGCGCAACGCTGCCGGTAACGCGGCCCGGACTTTCGCCAGCAGGGTGCGGCCGTATCCGGCGAAGGGCGTGCCGAAGGCGGTCAGCCCGGTCGCCGCGATGGATTCTTGCGCGAGCAGCAGCGTCGCGAGTTCGGCCGGAGTGAACGCTGGTGGTCGATACTCATAACCGTCGCCGAATTTATAGACCACTTCGCGCCCGTGACGTTCGTCGAGGATGAAGTAGTAGCGCGAGAGATGATCAAGGTTGCGCCGGATGGTGACGCCATCAACGCTGAATTCGCGCGCCAGCTCGCGCTGTGAGCGGGGTCGCTCGGCGAGCAATAGAGGGATCGTGATCAATCGTTCGGTCGTATCGCCACGATGAGACATGGGAAGCTCCTTAGGGAACACCGCTGGAAGGCGGGGAAATTAGGTATCGCAGGTTGTGGCTTCGATGATGCCTGTTAGAAGTCAGTTCAAAGAATCAGTTCTGGGTCCGGCCTATAATGCGCTCATCCGATGCTGAGATAATTTAAAACGCGTGGAACGGGGCTGGTTGTAGGCCTGAGGAAGACTACGATTTTGCTTCGTCTTTGTAAAGGGGGACTGATCCCAACTGAAGAGTGATGAACCGGAAGTCCTCGGTCAAGTTTCAACGTGATCGTGCTTGGTCAATCGGCAATCGGCGCACAATCACGCGAGGGTCTTGTGCAATCACATAGGTGACGCCTTGGTGACGAAACTAGCCAGGCGACGATAAGAGAAACCGCTCCCTCCCCTAGAGGGCCGAGATTGTGGGGGATTTTGTGGTATCACCTGCTATTCAGCGACAACTCAGCACAACTGGAAGCAATTTAGAAAATCTCTCAACGTGCAGGATATCTCTTTGGTATGTTTGTAAATAGTTGGTATGGCGGAGACAGAAGGATTCGAACCTTCGGTAGAGGTTTTAGCCCCTACAACGGTTTAGCAAACCGCCGCCTTCAGCCACTCGGCCATGTCTCCGCGGCTGAGGGTAGTATCAATAATTGGACGGTGGCTGTCAAGACTTCATCTCAGGCGCATCAACTGGGGATGGAATCATTAAAAGCGCTCACCCATCAGCCTGAATTCTGAACTTCAAATCCCCAGACCTCTCCCAGTTGACCAGTTGACTCTTGATATGACATCTGCCTTCAGTGAGTGTATACTGCGCGCTGAGAGCACGACTCCCGACGCGTCACCCAGGTGCGTGCTGAGGCGCCGCCAAGCTTCCCCCGTCGGCGTGAATTGGAACGCGTGAAGCAACTGAGCTTTTAGAGACATCACCAATTCGTGGGGCCGCCGTTCGCGCGTGGGCCCCGCCGGAGCCCCTATGCAGCCACAATGGATTGACTATCTGATTATCGTCATCTACTTCGTCTTCGTCCTGGGCATCGGCATCTTGCTCAAGAAGTACATGAAGACGAGCACGGACTTCTTCCTCTCGGGCCGCTCGATCCCCGCCTGGATCACGGGCCTGGCCTTCATCTCGGCCAACCTCGGCGCGCAAGAGGTGATCGGAATGGGCGCGAGCGGGGCCAAGTATGGGATCGCCACCTCGCACTTCTACTGGGTGGGTGCGATCCCGGCGATGGTCTTTGTCGGCCTGTTTATGATGCCATTCTATTACGGCTCACGCGCCCGGTCAGTGCCGGAATATTTGAAGCTGCGCTTCGATGAGAAGACGCGAGGTCTGAACGCAATCTCGTTCGCGACGATGACCGTCTTCTCTTCGGGCGTCTCGATGTACGCGATGGGCAAGCTCTTGCAGTTGCTGCTCGGCTGGGACTTCACTTTTTCGATCGCCATCTCGGCTCTGATCGTGCTCGCCTACACCTTTCTCGGCGGGCTCACCTCGGCGATCTACAACGAGGTGCTCCAATTCTTCCTGATCGTGCTCGGCTTCATCCCGCTCGTCGTCCTCGGGCTGATGGACGTCGGCGGCTGGAGCGGCTTGCAGGCGCGGCTCGCCAGCGAAGCGGTCTCGCGCGGTTACGCGGCGGGCGCCTTGAGCGATTCGTGGCAGTTTATGAGCAGCCCCGACGCGAACCCGATGGGCGTGGAGTGGTTCGGCATGGTCATGGGCTTGGGTTTCGTCCTCTCGTTCGGTTACTGGTGCACCGACTTTCTGGTCGTGCAGCGGGCGATGGCGGCCGACTCGATGACTTCGGCCCGCCGCACGCCGCTGATCGCCGCGTTCCCGAAGATGTTCTTTCCCTTCCTGGTCATCCTGCCGGGCATGCTCGCGGTCACGGTGGCCTCACCGGCCGGGCGGATGAGCAGCGCGCCTACGGCGGTGGAAGCGGCCAAGATGGCGCAGGCGCCGACCGTCGCGGAGCTTTCAAAACAAGGGGGCCGCGGCCTCATCCCGCCGAAGCTCGACGAGCGGACCAAAGAGCCCGTGCGCGGCAAGGACGGCCAGGTCGAACTCGATTACGACCTGGCCACACCGATGATGCTCGTGCGCTACTTCCCGGCGGGGCTGCTCGGCCTGGGGCTCTGTGCGTTGATGGCCTCGTTTATGTCGGGGATGGCGGGCAACACGACGGCCTTCAATACGGTCTGGACTTACGACATCTATCAGAGCTACATCAATCGCGGCGCCTCGGATCAGCACTACCTGTGGATGGGGCGGATGGCGACCATCTTCGGGATTGCGATCTCGGTGGCGGCGGCGTACGTGGCGAGGCAGTTCAATAACATTATGGACCTGCTCCAACTCGTCTTCGCCTTCGTCAACGCGCCGCTCTTCGCCACCTTCATGCTCGGCATGTTCTGGAAGCGGGCGACCGGACATGGCGCCTTCCTGGGGCTGCTCAGTGGCACGCTGGCTGCCGCCGCGCATCACGGCCTGACGCTGCCGCGCGGCGCCGGGATGGGGGTGAAAGGCGGCTTCCTCGGCTCGGTCCTGCACACTTACCCGAGCGAGATGGCGCAGAATTTCTGGACGGCGATCTTCGCCTGGACGACCTGTTTCGTGGTGACGATCTTCATCTCGCTCGCCACGCGCCCGCGGCCGGACGAAGAGTTGAAAGGGCTCGTCTACGCCCTCACGCCGAAGCCGAGGGATGCGGGGTTGCCCTGGTATAAACACCCCGGCGTGCTCGCCATCATCGTGCTGCTGCTGACGCTGGCACTGAACGTCATCTTCTGGTAGCGTAAAGGAGAAGCTATGGGCTTAGATGTCAGATTGCCGATCGGACTGATGTTTGCGATCTTCGGGGTGCTGCTCGCGCTTTATGGCGTGATCACCGGCGGGAGTGAAATGTATGCGCGCCACTCACTGGGGATCAATGTCAACCTATGGTGGGGCGTCGTGATGCTGGCGTTCGGAGTGCTGATGCTCTGGCTCGGGCGGCGGGGCACGTCGGCGATGCATCCGGCTGAGACGAGTCCCGAAGGGCGGCTCATCGAAGAGATCGAGCACCGTACGGGAGCAGAGCGTGAGCCGGTGCGCCGGGAGCATTGAGGAAGTATGAAGAAGGAAGAACTGCGGCGTGAGGACGGGCGCTACTTGATCTATTACTGGTTCGATGCCGAGCCGCGGTCGTCGCAACCTGCTGGTGGCGAGAGTGACCGTTCCAAAAGCCGCAATGAAGTAACCATAGCCGATGAGGCAAAGAAGACGCCGCCGACGCAGAAGGGGTAGGCGAATCACTCAAGGGATTTGCTCTTCGGCGCCTGCGGAGTCTCCGCGGCCGATCTTGACGAGCCGTATGTCAGAACTCCGCTGGAACCCATTGATGCAGGAGTGGGTGGTGACGGCGACGCACCGGCAGGAGCGCACCTACAAACCGCCCCCCGATTATTGCCCGCTCTGCCCGACCAAGCCCGGCGGGTTCCCGACCGAGGTTCCCGCCGAAGATTACGAGATCGTCGTCTTCGAGAACAAATTCCCCTCCTTTAAAATCCCTCCCCCCGAACCAGCAGTCGCAGGTAACGATCTCCACCCGGTCGAGCCGTCCGCGGGCGTCTGTGAAGTCGTGCTCTACTCGCCCGAACACAACAGCACGCTCGCCGACGAGAGCGTCGAGCAGATCCACAACCTGGTCCGGGTCTGGCGTGACCGCTACGAATCTTTGGGCGCCCGCCCGGAGGTCAAGTACGTCTTCATCTTCGAGAACAAAGGCGATGTGATCGGGGTGACGCTCTCGCACCCGCACGGCCAGATCTACGCCTTCCCCTACACCCCGCCGCGGGTTGAGCGGGAGCTAGATGCCTCTCGCGCTTATTTCGAGGGGCATCGGCGCTGCTTGATCTGCGACATCATTCGGGACGAGCGGGCGGACGGCCGGCGCGTTGTTTACGAGAACGGCTCGTTCCTCGCCGTGGTCCCGTTCTACGCGCGCTACCCTTACGAGGTCCACATCTTCTCGACGCGCCACCTTCAGGCGCTGAGCGATTTCACTCTGGAGGAGGAACGTGACCTGGCGGAGATGCTCAAGACGGTGCTCGTGAAGTACGACCACCTCTTCGGGTTTTCATTCCCCTACATGATGGTCATGCATCAGCGCCCGACCGACGGCGCCGATTACGGCTACTACCACTTTCACATCGAATTCTACCCGCCGCACCGCACGGCGACGAAGATCAAATACCTGGCCGGCTGCGAATCGGGCGCGGGCACCTTCATCAACGACACGCTGGCCGAGGAGAAAGCGGCCGAGTTGCGGGCGGCGACAAAACAGTCTGGAGTCTAGAGTCTGGAGTCTGGGGTCTCAAGTCCGGCTCCAGACTCCAGACTCCAGACTCCAGACTCCAGACTTATGTTATCTACAACAGAGTTACGGACGAGATTTCGCGAGCAGTTCGGGCGCGAGCCGCGGCTGTTCTCGGCGCCGGGCCGCGTCAATCTGATCGGCGAACACACGGACTACAACCAAGGCTTCGTCTTGCCGATGGCGATTGACCGGCGGACGATGGTGGCCGCGGCGGCGCGTGATGACCGCCACGTGCGCTATGGTTCGACCGGCTTCCCGGAGCAGCTCGAATTCGAGCTCGGCCCGGGACTGCGGCCAGCCGCTGACTGGGGCAATCACGTGCGGGGCGTCGCGGCTTGTTTAGAGCGCCAACAATATAAGCTGCGTGGCGCCGACTTGCTGGTGGCCAGCGACGTCCCGATTGGCGCCGGTCTTAGTTCATCGGCGGCGCTGGAGGTTTCGGTCGGCTATGCGCTTCTCATCATATCCGAGCAGCCGGTTGACCCGATCACGTTAGCGCTCGCCGCGCAGCAGGCCGAGCACGAATTCGTCGGCACCCTCTGCGGGATCATGGACCAGTACATCGCCTGCCTCGGCGAGGCGGGGCACGCGCTCTTGATCGATTGCCGCAGCCTCGCCTACGAGGCGGTGCCGCTCGACCTGCAGGCCGCCCGCGTCGTGGTCTGCAATAGCATGGTCAAACACGACCTGGCGGCCGGCGAGTACAACCGGCGGCGGGCGGAGTGCGAGGAGGGCGTGCGGCTGCTGGCGGCGCGGCTGCCGGGCGTCGGCGCCTTGCGTGACGTGTCGCTCGCCGACTTCGAGCGGCACGCCGGCCTCCTGCCGGAAGTCGTCCGCCGCCGCTGCCGCCACGTGATCACCGAGGACCGGCGCACGCTGGATGCGGTCGCGGCCCTCAAGCGGAACGACCTCGCGGAATTCGGCCGCCTGATGTATGCCTCGCACGCGAGCCTGCGGGATGACTATGAAGTGAGTTGCCGCGAGCTGGACTTGCTGGTGGAGATTGCCTCCGAGTGCCCGGGCGTTTTCGGCGCTCGCATGACGGGCGGCGGCTTTGGCGGCTGCACGGTCAACCTCGTCGCGGCTGATCAGGTGGATGGGTTCGCTTCTACGATCGCCCGCAGGTACGAGGGGGCGACGGGGATGCGCCCGGATATTTACGTGTGCCAAGCAGTCGGGGGAGTGAGGGAGGAGCAAGCCGGATCATAGTCAGTAGATCGCGACATGGAGAGGTTTCATTTTCCATTTTCCATTTTAGATTTATCATTGGCCATTGAGGAAGTGCAGCGGTCGTCAGCTGAGATGGTCTCAGGATAGTTGAAGCAGTTCCTCTGCCATGACAAATGAAAAATGTCATAATGGAAAATGGTAAATGCCTTGCCTTCCTGATTTCGTGCTCTCCGGACGGTGAAGTGAGAGCGCCCGGCTAGCTTGAGAGATTATGCGGGCGTCGACTTTGAGGCTTCCCTGGCTTGTCGCTCTCGCTGTAATCTGCGGAGCAGCTCGCGCTCCCCGACACGATATTTAAAGGCTTTTCGGCCGGCCACGAAGATCACCGGGACCTCCTCTTTGAAAGCGGCAAAGGCTTCCGGGTGCTCCTCGATGTTGACCTCTTGCAGGGCGAATGGCTCCTGGCGCCGCACTTTCAAGAGCACTGCTTTCGCCTCATCGCAGAGATGGCAACCAGGCTTCGAATAGATGGTCACCTCGGTCATTGGCCCCGGCAACTCTTGTGTCCGGGGCGGCGGTTGACGCCTGAGCCGCGACCACCAATCACTTATGCTCATAGCCCTCTCCCCCAGCAGGTCGGCTGCGGAGATTATTACCGGCGGAGAGGTCCAGTCAAGGCCGCGATCAGAATTTTTCGTCGGGGGAGGTGGGAATTGGACAGCAGTGCAGTTTTAGAGGCCGTGCTTCAAGTTTCTGAGGCCCATTTTCTCTAACTCTCCAAGCGAGGCCAAGGCGCGTTTCATCGTCAGGCCGAAGTCATATTCGATGAGGTCGAGGACCCAGCCATTATGCGGCGTCCGCGAGAAGACGAAAGCGCAGCGCCAATCGCCACTCACCAGCGATTGACAATCGATCCGTAAGCGGCTGGGTGCGAGGTCAAGATGGTAAGGGGGGAGTCGGTGTGCCGCCTTGACGAGGTTGACGATCTCATCGCCCTTGTAGGCGAGGCAGACGGCTTTTCGAATGACGGGAAGATTTTCGCTCATCGCGCTGATGGCCTCCTTGAGATGGCTTCTGGCAGGAGGGCGAAAACCACAGCCCCACCTGTGAGATTAGTCTGTCAGTTGGCCGAGCGCCCCGTTGATCGGCTCCGTATGTAATATAGTCTCAATTCGCCATTGTTACCATTAGTTAGGTGGCGCCACCGGGCGTTATCTCTGCCGCTCTCAGGCGGGATAGACCGCGGATGACGCGGACAGAGCGGATCGGCGCGGATCAGAAGCGGACATCCGCGGTCTGTTGTCCAGTCTCTGACTATTTGGTTTGCGATTGTGCGACCGACGAGCCGGAGAGGAACTTGACCAGTGCCGCGTTGAAAGGAACGGCGCACTCAATTTGCGGGACGTGGCCGCACCGGTCGAGGATCGCGGTCTCGGAGCCCGCGATGTCTTGGGCGAAGGCCTTGCCCAGCGCCAGCGGCGTCAGCTCATCCTCGCGGCCCCAGACGACGAGCGTCGGCGCCTTAACGGCGCCGAGCTTGCCATCCAGGTAGTCCTCGCCGCGCATGATAGACTCGATGAATTGGTTGATCGTGTAGCCGTTGTTCGACCGCAGCTTGGCGGCGAAAGCCTGCTCCGCTATCTGATCGCTGACCATCTGCTTGTTGAAGAAGATGAGCCGCATGACCTGTTTTTGCGCGGCGAGGGTGGCCGGGTTGAGCTGCAACAGCAGCTCACGCGTGAGCTTCGCCAGACCCGTGCGTTCGGGCGAATAGCCCGCGCTATCGACGAGCACCAGGCGGTCTACTTTCTCGGGGTGCGCGAGCGTGAAGGCCAGCGCCGTCCAGCCGCCGAGCGAGTTGCCGACCAGCGAAGCCTTAGTGATGCCGGCCTGCTTGTAGAACCCGTCGAGGAAATCCACGAGCGTCGCGACCCGGTAGTTGATCTGCGGCTTGTCCGACTGGCCGAAGCCGATTTGGTCCAGCACGTAGACGTGGAAGCGGGAGCTGAGCGCCGGGACGGTCAGCGCCCAGTTGGTCATATCGCCGCCGAGGCCGTGCAGCAGAATGACCGCAGGGCCGGAACCCGCTTCGCGGTAGTAGATTTTTTGGCCGAAGACTTCGACTTGTTTGGGCGCCTCCTGCGCGCTTACCGTCCCTAACAAGGCCACCAGCAGGAGCGCCGCCCACCCGAGAATTCGCTGAACTCTTGCCATCGGTTGATCCTCCTTCCGAGATGATGCTCAGAGATGATTGAACGACACCGGCGAGAATGTACCACAGGCCGGCGCTGGAAAACAGCCGATTGCGGATTGCAGAATTCGGATTGCGGATTTGAGGGGGGTGGATTGACGCTTCTTCAATCCCCAATCCCCAATCCGCAATCCGCAATCGAAAAGCCATCGCCAAGTAATCAAATCAGCATAGGTAGAACCGAGTATGGCCAGGCTGAAATCAGCGCAGGTGTAGCTGTCCCCGGCTGCGCGTGCCTGTGGAAGAGGGGACTGAATATGTTGTCTAGGTCATCTCTGGCGGTCTTCCTGTGCGCGGCGCTGGCCGTGGGCGTGGGGGCTGAGCCGATCGCTTACAACCAGATTGAAGGCGGCCGGCCGTCACGGACGCGCCTTGACTCACCCGACCCTGTGCCGGCCTTCGATCAAGGGCCGCAGGACCCACAAGCGCGTGCCGAAGAAAGCCCGACTCACCCGGAGTTCGTCCGCCTCCCCGACGGGCGGCTGGTGCCTTATGGCCGGGGAGTGGTTTGCGCCGAGAACTGTGTCGATGACTTCTCCGCCCCTTCACACCGCCCGCGTCTGTGGCTCTTCGTCCCGCCAATCATCGTTGGGGGCATCCTGTGTGCTGTGCTCTGCGGCGGTTCGGGAAGGGATTCCTCTCCTCCAGGCGGCCCCGGCTTATTCGGTAATCCGGGCAATCCCCCGCCGCCCAATTCCTCGGTGCCAGAGCCGGCCACGCTCCTGCTGCTCGGCGCGGGCCTCGCCCTGTTGGCGCGTAAGGGAATCAAGCGCAAGTAGTCTGGAGCACCTGCCAAAGCTTCTGATCCCTACCTGCGGCCTTCGGTATTCCTTGCCTTCGAGCCGTGAGAAAATCGCTCGCATTCCAGCTCAAATTCTAGTCTAATGCTGCGCGCAGTGGCAGAATCGGAAAACAGAGTGAGGGAGTGAGAGAACGGAGCATGGCACTTAGCCTCATCCCCTTTCTTCCATCTCCCATGGCTTCTTTCCCTCTCACTACCCCGGAGGTGGATTGTGGAGCAGAGAAGTGAGCGCAGCATCATCGATGACCTAGCCTTTCGGGCCGAGCAAGACCCAGGTAAGACGGCCATCCTGTATGAAGATCAGGCGATCAGCTACCGCGAGCTTGAGCAGCGCAGCGCCAAATGTCGAGGCGCACTGAATGCGTTGGGGCTCAAGCCCGGTGAGCGCGTGGCCCTCGTGATGTGCGATGGCCCGGATTGGGTCGTCGCCTTCCTCGGGGTTATCGGCCTCGGCGCGATTGCCGTCCCGTGCAGCACCATGCTCAAGCCGGGCGAGCTTGTCTACATCCTCAACGACTGCGGGGCGAGGGCCGCCATCATCACGGCCGACCAGTGCGAGACGATGCAGGCCGCTTGGGCTGAAGCGCCGTCGCTCGAAATCGTGCTGATGGCCGGCGGCGAGCATGAGCGGATGAAGAGCTTCAACCAAGCAGTGGACGGTGCGTCCCCCACACCGGCGGCCGATATCGATGCGGATTCCCTCGCTTTGATCCTCTACACCTCAGGGAGCACGGGGGCGCCGAAGGGCGCGGCCCACCGGCACCGCGACATTCCTTACACCGTGGAGAAAGTCGGCCGCGGCGTGTTCGGCGTCACGCCCGAGGATCGGTTGTCTTCCTCCTCTCGCTTGTTCTTCGCTTACGGCCTGGGCAACAGCTTCTCGTTTCCGCTCGGCCTGGGCGCGACGAGCATCCTCTGCCGCGAGCGGCCGACGCCACCTGTGATCGCCGCGGTCCTTGCCCGCTTCCGCCCGACGATTTTCTTCAGCGTCCCGGCTGTCTTCCGCGCACTGCTCGAATACCGCCGGCAGGGCCAACTGCTCGAGACCGGCTCGCTCAGCTTCTGCGTCTCGGCCGGCGAGAGCCTGCCCGCGCAGATCTATCACGAGTGGAAGGAGGCGACGGGGCTCGACATCCTCGACGGCATCGGCTCGACCGAGCTGCTGCACATGTTCATCTCCAACCGGAGAGACCTCATCCGCGTCGGCAGCTCCGGCGTGCCGGTCGAAGGCTACGAGGTCAGGCTGCTCGATGAGCGCGGACAAGTGATCGACGGGGCGGGCCGCGGTGACCTCTACATCAAAGGCCCGAGCGCCATCCCGTACTATTGGAATCAGCCGGAGAAGACGGCCGAGACGATCCGCGACGGCTGGGTCAAGACGGGCGACGTCTACCGCCGGGACGCCGAAGGTTTCTACTGGTTCGAGGGGCGCAGCGACGACCTGTTCAAGTCTTCAGGGATGTGGGTCTCGCCGGTCGAGGTCGAGGAGGCGCTCTGCACGCACTCATCCGTTTTGGAGGCGGCCGTCATCGCCGAGCCGGACGCGGACGGGACCAACTTGGTGGCAGCCTACGTGGTGCCGCGGCCCGATGTCTCACCTGATGCCGACCTCATCAAGGCCCACGCGGCTGCCGCGCTGCCGCGCTACAAATGCCCCAGGCGGATCTATTTCATCGAGCAACTGCCGCGCACGGCGACCGGCAAGGTCCAGCGCTTTAAGCTGCGGACCCCAAAACGGCCGTGATCGAAGCAAGTCACCGTTGAGGCACTGACGCAAGGCGGCGCCCAAAAGCGCAAAGGATCAAATCCATCAGGGCCGGGCGCCGTGACGCGATCTGATCCTTTGAGTCTTTGGCGCCTTTCGGCGGCAGCAAGTTGAGGTCGCCTTCAGATGAAGACGACGGTTTGGTAATTCGGGATCTCGAAGCGGCCCCGGCAGCGCGGGTTCGGGCAGCTCAGCATATCATCCACCCGCACCATATAGTCACGCGCTTTGGCGAACTTCGCGCGGTCGTAGTCGCTCGCCCCCGGCGGGATCGATTTCTTCTTCGTCCGCCGCAGCCAGCGGATCTGGAACTCGGATGACTGGCGGCACTTCGGGCAACTGTAGGTGGCCCGCTTCGTCTCAGGCTTCTCAGTGTAAAAGTCTCTCTCGTCCATGCCGGTAGTGTAATCCCAAACGGCGTGATTATGCCAACGAATATTTCCGACGAAGGCGCCAGGAAAAGCCCGGCCGTTTCCTCGGCACACCCAACTATGGTAGGCTTGCGCGCGTCCGAAGATCCATCGTCAGGATAGGTGAGCTATGAAGGCTACAACGTACACGCCAGCAATCGAGGTCGAAACCGCCGCCGACACCTCCGGCCTCGGCGGACACCCCAGGGGATTGACCACGCTCTTTTTCACCGAGATGTGGGAGCGCTTCAGCTACTATGGCATGCGCGCTATTTTGATCCTTTACATGACCACGGCTGTAGCGGAGGGCGGGCTCGGCTTCGCGACACCGAAGGCGGCAGGCATCTATGGGCTGTATGTCGGCTCCGTCTATCTCATGTCTTTGCCCGGCGGATGGATCGCCGACCAGGTGTTAGGCACTCGCCTGGCAGTGTTGGTGGGCGGGATCATCATTGCGATGGGCCATTTCTCGATGGCGGTGCCGACGCTGGCGACCTTTTATGGCGGGTTGACTTTGATCGTGATCGGCACGGGGTTGCTCAAGCCAAATATCAGCGCGATGGTGGGCGGGTTATATAGTCGAGATGATCCGCGGCGAGACAGCGGCTTCTCGCTGTTCTATATGGGGATCAATCTCGGCGCTTTCATTGCCCCCTTCGTCTGCGGTTTCCTGGCCCAGCATCCGAAGTTCAAGGAGTGGTTGCGCAGCTTCGGAGTGGATCCTCAGAGCAGTTGGCACTGGGGCTTTGCCGCGGCGGGCGTCGGCATGACGCTGGGCTTGGTGCAATATCTGCTCAGTCGTGACCGCTTAGCGAGCGTCGGTCACCGGCCAGCGCAATCACCGCAGCAAGCGCTGAAAAACGGCGCCAGCGGATTGCTGATCGTCGCGGTGACCATCGCCGTGCTCTTCGGTCTCTACTTCGGCAGCGATCTCATCAGGAATGCGCTGATCGCAGGGATCGTCGTGGTGGCCGCCAGCGGGCTGACTTATCTCTTCGGCTGGTACCTGAAAAAAGAAGAGCAGAAGCCGGTCGCGGTCATTTGCATTCTATTTCTCTTCTCGGTCTTGTTCTGGATGGCGTTCGAGCAAGCCGGGTCTAGCCTCAACCTCTTCGCCAGATTGCTGACCCGAAACACCGTCTTCGGTGTCGAGTATCCTTCGAGCTGGTTGCAGTCGGCTGGCCCGATTATGATCATCCTTCTGGCCCCGGTCTTCTCCTGGCTGTGGCTGAAGCTCAAAGACCGCCAGCCTTCGAGCCCGGCCAAATTCGCCTATGGCCTGTTGTTCGCGGGCTTCGGATTTCTAGTCATGACCTATGCCTCTTCGCTCACCGGCGGTGGCAAGGTCAGCCCGTTGTGGCTGATCACCGTCTATCTCCTCCTCACGATCGGGGAACTCTGCCTGAGCCCGGTGGGGCTCAGTACGGTGACCAAGCTGGCGCCGGCGCGGCTGGTGGGTCAGATGATGGGCGTGTGGTTTTTGTCCATCTCGCTCGGCAACTACACGGCGGGCTGGGTCGCCGGGTTCTTCAAAGCGGGCGATGAAAGCGCGTTGATTCAGCTCTTCGGCAAAGTCGCGCTGACGACCATCGTCGGAGCCGGGATCCTGGCTTTACTGACCCCCTCCATTCGTAAGCTGATGGGGCGTGTCCGCTGATTATCTTTCGTCAGAGGAGGCGGTTGATGAATTCCTTTCAGACTCACATGGCGCACTACCGCGCTGAGCATCGGACACTGGGCTGTAAGATCACCCATATGATCGGCGTGCCGATGATCACGGCGGCGTTCCCGGTGCTGTTCTTCAACTGGCGCTGGGCGGTCGCGCTCTTCGTCATTGGTTGGGTCTTTCAATTCGCCGGCCACCGCTTCTTCGAGCATAATCGCCCGGTCTTGATGGCGGACCTGAGTAATCCCCTCACCTACTTTTCAGCCCTGGTCTTCGTCGCCCAGGAGTGGGCGCAGGTCTTGCGCGGCCGTCGCTTGACCGAACCCCCGGGTCTTGATCGGACCAGGGAGTAACCGGGAATAGATTGTCCGCTTTCATTCCCGGATTGCCTCAGAACTGCTATGGTCAAAGAGACACTTCCTGTGAAAGCCCGGCTGCTCCCATTGCTGGTTTTGTTGCTTGCCCTCGGCCTCTGGGTGGCGCTCTCCTGGCTACGCGTCTTCCCCGAAGCTGCCTTTCCTTCGCCCCTGGCTGTGGCGAAGGGGTTCGGCGAAGAGATCAGGACCGGGCGCTTGCTGGATGATTTGGTGGCCTCGCTCTTTCGCGTCACCACCGGGTTCGCGCTCGCGGCGGCGCTTGGGATTCCGCTCGGCCTCTGGCTAGGAGATCGCAGCCGCGCCCGCCTGGCGTTGCTGCCCGCGATCAATTTCTTTCGCAACCTTTCGCCGCTGGCCTGGATTCCGTTCGCCATTCTCTGGTTCGGGATCGGGGATGTGCCGGCGATCTTCCTGATCTTCATGGCCTCGTTTTTTCCGATCGTCCTGGCGACAATTGCGGCAGTCGCGAGCATTCCGTCGGTCTACTTTCGGGTAGCCCGGGATTACGGCTTCAGCCAGACAGAGCTGCTGACCCAGGTCACGCTGCCGGCGATTGCGCCGCAGGTGATCACGGCATTGCGCGTCACGGCCGGGTTGGCGTGGGTGGTCGTGGTGGCGGCAGAGATGATCGCAGGACGCGACGGGCTCGGGTTCGCGATCTGGGACGCGCGCAACGGCCTGCGCATGGACCTGCTCGTCACGGGCATGATTATGATCGGGGTGATCGGCGTGGTCATTGATCGGCTCCTCGTCCAACTGATGAGGGTCCCGAGCGTCCGGTGGGGTTATGAGCGATAAGCTGCTGCGCCTCGAGGGCGTCTCCCACTCCTTCGGCGCGGTGGAGGTGCTCCGTCACCTTTCGCTGGAGGTCTCGCGCGGCGAGTTTGTGGCGGTGGTCGGCCCTTCGGGCTGCGGCAAGACGACGCTGCTGAATCTCCTGTCGGGCTTCGTCGAGCCTTCGTCCGGGACGGTCCTGCGGGCGGGCCGGATGCGCATGGTCTATCAGCAAGACGGCCTCTTCCCGTGGATGACCGTGGCGGAGAATATTCTACTCGGCCTGCGCCAAGTCAAAGATGAAGCGGAGCGCGGGCGACAGCTCAAAGAGATGATCGGGCTGATCGGGCTCACGGGCTTCGAGGGGCATTATCCGCATCAACTTTCAGGAGGCATGCGCCAGCGGGTAGAATTGGCGCGGGCGCTCGCCGGGGAGACGGACATCCTGCTGATGGATGAGCCATTCTCCTCGCTCGATTACCTGACGCGGTTGCGGATGCGGCAGGAGCTGGCGCGGATGTTGCGCGAGCGACCGCGAACCGTCGTGTTGGTGACGCACGATATTGAGGAGGCGGCGCAACTGGCTGACCGAGTCATCGTCTTCTCCGAGCGGCCCGCCCGGATTCGCTGTGAGCTGCAAGTCGGCCTCCCGCGCCCACGCGACTTGACTCATCCGGAGGTGGTAGAGGCCGTTCACCGCATCCTGACGGAACTCGGATTGGAAGGCGATACCAAAAACGCCTTCGCCCTCAAATGAACCGGCGGCGGGAGCGCCGGAGGCAAGCAACTTTCGCGAGGAATCAATATGCTCCGTTCTTCAGCAACACGCTGGGTGCTTGGCGTGGTGGCCGTGATCGCAGTGCTTGGGCTGCTCAGGTTCAAGCCTTGGCAGCATGGCGGCCTTGGTCGAACCGGCACAGGAAACTCAGATCAAGCGCGGCAGGAATTATCCGTCGGCTTCCTGCCGGTGACCTGACATCTGACGTGCCCGGTCACGGACTACGCGTCCCGGACCAGCACGGCGACTCGGTTCGAGTCGCAGCGTTTCACCGACTTCCCGACGATCGTCGAGTCGATCAAGGGCGGGCGCCTGGAGGCGACTTTTATGATCGCCCCGCTGGCGATGAAGCTGCGCGAGCAGGGCGTGCCCGTCAAGATCGCCTACCTCGGCCACCGCGACGGCTCGACGGTCATGGTGCGCCGGGACCTCCCGGCCAAAGACCTGCGCGATTTGAAGGGGCGGACCTTCGCCATCCCGAGCAAGTACAGCAACCAGTACCTGGTGATTCGCAAACTCATGGACGATCAGGGAGTGAAGCCGGAGGAGATGCGCTTTGTCGAGATGCCGCCTCCGGACATGCCCGGCGCGCTCGCCGTCAAAGCGATTGACGCTTACTTCGTCGGCGAGCCCCATGCGGCCAAGGCGGAGTTGGACGGCAGCGGGCGCGTGCTCTATCACGCGAAAGATATCTGGCCGCACTTCATCTCTTGCGTCTTAGTAGTGCGCGAGCGGCTGATCAAGGAGCGGCCCGAGGTCGTGCGCGACTTGGTGCGCGGCATTGCCGAGAGCGGCGAGTGGGCGGAGAATCATCGCCTGGATGCGGCCAAACTCGTCGCGCCTTACTTCCGGCAAGACGAGAAGCTCGTGCGCTACGTGCTCACCCAGCCGCCGGACCGCGTCAGCTATCGGATGCTGACGCCGACGGATGACGAGCTGCAAAAGATTCACGACATGGCCTTGAAGGCGGGGATTCTGGAAAGGCCGATTGACATGAAGGATCTGATCGACCGGCAATTCATTCCGCCGGAGATCAAGCCCGCGAGCATCGTTTTGAAAAACTCGGAAGGGACTGCCCAATGAGTTCGGCCATCTTCTTTGCGCCTTGGCGAGAACCTTGCCTCTCGCCAAGGCGCAAAGAAGGGGCTTCATTCAACCGGACACAGTCACCGGCTTCAACCAAGTAGTACCGCATGAAAACCTTGATCTTCCGCTTTACTTCGCTCATCGCTGCCGGACTATTACTATTCAATGCTGCCTGCCAGAAACAGCAGCCCGCCGCCGGAACTACAACCGCCACGCCTACCCAGTCAGCTATCGCGACACCGGAAGCTTCGCCTTCCCCCTCGCCGCAAGAGCCGGCGAAGCTGGTGCCGGTCGAGTTCACCGACGTCACGCAGCCGGCCGGCATCCACTTCCGCCACAACAACGGCGCCTACGGCAAGAAGTACATGCCGGAGACCAACGGCTCCGGCTGCGCCTTCATCGACTACGACAATGACGGCTGGCAGGACATCCTGCTCATCAACTCGATGGACTTCGAGGACAGCCCCCAAAAGGGTCGGAAGCCGCGCCGCTCGACGATGGCGCTCTACCACAACAACCAGAACGGGACGTTCACGGACGTGACGGCGCAGGCCGGCCTCGCCAAACAGATCTACGGGCTGGGCGTGGCAGTCGGCGATTACGACAACGACGGCTGGGACGACATCTTCGTGACTTGCCTCGGCCAGAACCACCTCTTCCGCAATCTGGGCAACGGCAAGTTCGCCGACGTGACCGCCAAAGTCGGACTCAACTCTCCGCCATCTTTCTCGACCAGCGCGGCCTGGGTCGATTACGACAAGGACGGCAAGCTCGATCTGTTCGTCTGCAATTACGTCGAGTGGTCGATCGACAAAGACATCCATTGCTCGCTCGACGGCACCAACAAGAGCTACTGCACGCCCGAGACCTACAAGGGCCAGAGCCCGCGGCTCTACCACAACCTCGGCGGCCGCTTCGAGGACGTGACCGAGCGGGCGGGCGTCCACGACCCGACCTCGAAATCACTTGGCGTCGTCATCCTCGATTACGACCGTGACGGGTGGCCCGACATCTTCGTCGCCAACGACACGCAGCCGAACAAGCTCTACCACAACAGCGGCCAGGGCACCTTTACCGAAGTGGCCGTGAGCGCGGGCGTCGCCTTCAGCGAAGAAGGGAAAGCGCGGGCCGGGATGGGCGTCGATGCAGCCGATTATGACGGCTCCGGGTATCCGAGCCTGATCGTCGGCAACTTCTCGAACGAGGGGCTCGGCGTCTTCCACAATCAAGGCAAGGCCGAGGGGCTATTCATCGACGAGGCGCCGGCCTCCCCGCTCGGGCAAGGGACATTGCTGTCACTGACCTTCGGCCTCTTCTTCTTCGACTATGACCTCGACGGCCGGCCCGACATCTTCCTCGCCAACGGCCACGTGGCCGACGACATCAACAAAGTGCAGCCGAAGATCACCTACGCCATGCGGCCCCAGCTCTTCCACAACGAAGGCCGGAAGAAGTTCGCCGAGGTCTCGCGCAAGGCGGGCAAGCCATTTCAGCGTGCGATCGTGGCGCGCGGCGCGGCCTATGGCGACTTCGACAATGACGGCGACCTCGATGTGCTCGTCACGACTAACGGCGGACCGGCCTACCTGCTGCGCAACGAGGGCGGGAACCAGAATCGCTTCGTTCGATTCAAGGCCGTCGGCACTGTGTCGAACCGCGACGGCATCGGCGCCAAGATCACCGTTCACCTGGCCGACGGCTCGCGCCAGTGGCAGGTGGTCCATAGCGGGTCGAGTTATTGTTCGCAGAGCGAGTTGCCGTTGACCTTCGGGCTCGGCCGCGCTGACAAGCTTGAGCGTGTCGAAGTCGAGTGGCCGAGCGGCAAGGTGGATAAACTGCCGGGTCTGGCTGTCAATCAGCTTTATGTCATCAAGGAAGGAAGCGGCGTCGTTGAGAGCAAGGCGCTGCCGATAGCGACGCCGACGCCTGCGCCGACAATCCCGGCGCAGGCAGGGCAATGAGGACCGGCGGTGCGTCACCTTAGCTTCAGCGCTCAATAAAAGGGGCCGGTCGCTGACCGGCCCTGAGGCGAGCTTGAACCTCTCTCCCGGTCTACCACCCGAAGGCACGGACCAGGAAGACCGCCATCGTCCCGCGGTTGACGACCTGATCCGGACAGTAGTTCCCTCCCCCGCACCCTTTGGTAATCCCTCGCACCCACATCTCCTCGATGAACCCGTAGAACGGATGCGTGGCGGGCACGTCATAGAACCGCTGTGGGACCGCCGTGCTCGGGTTGAAGACTCCCAGCGCCCGGATCAGGAAGACGGCCATCGGCCCCCGCGTCACCTCCTGGTCGGGGCAGAAGTTGCCCCCGCCGCACCCGGCCGTGATCCCGCGCGCCGCGAAGTCCTCGATGAAGGGATAGCCGCCGCGGCTCGGTGGCACATCCAGGAAGCGTTGCCGGGCCGGTTGAGGCGGGTTGAAGACCCCGAGTGAGCGTTCGATGAAGATCGCCATCTGTTCGCGGGTCACCGAGGCGTCAGGGCAGAAGTTGCCCCCGCCGCAGCCGACGCTGATGCCGCGGGCCGAGAGCTTGCCGATCTCCAGATACTGCGGATGCGAGAGCGGCACGTCGAGGAAGACGGCCCCCTGCAAGACGCTGAAGCTTTGGCCGGCGATGGTGATGGAGCCCACCCTCCGCCCGAGGCTCGTGTTGGGCAGCACCGCGTAGGTGACTTGTCCGTTGCCGCTGCTGAGGACGGTGATGAAGCCATCAGTGGTCGTCGCACTCCAGCTACAGCCCTGGCCCCCGCTCACCGTGACGCTGCCAGTGCCGCCATTGGCGGCGAAGCTCTGGCTGGTCGCGGAGAGCGTGAAGGGGCAGTCGGTCGCTTGGGTGATCGTGAAGTTCTGGTCTCCGACAGCGATGGTGGCGGTGCGAGTGAAGGTCTGCGGGTTGGGCGCGACCGAGTAAGAGACCGAGCCCAAGCCCGTCCCGCTCACTCCGCCATTGAGCGTGATCCAACTGGCCTGCGTGGCGGCGGTCCAGGCGCAGCCCTCTTGTGTCTGGACCAGGAAATTCCCTGAGCCGCCGCTGGCCGGGAGCGCAGCCGAGGCCGGCGAGAGCGGGTAGTGACAGCTCACTGTGGGCGCCGCCGGCGCCGTCACCCACGGTGAGAAGGCCGTCACCCCACTCACCTGCACCCAATTGTTGGTGGTGTCGCGCGTGGTCTGGGCGTCGGGCTGCATCTGATACTGCGTGCCGTTGAAGCGCCAGAGGTGGAGGGTATTCTCATTGAGGCTGCCGACTTCCGCGTCGAGGTAATGCAAGCAGAGCGTAGCGGAGTAGCCGCTGCCGCCGGTGGGGGTGATGGTATAGGTGCGCGGAATCGCGTTATTGCCGAAAGAGGTCAGCCCTTTGACCAGATTGACCGACACCTCTGAGGGCGGGGTGCCGGAGTCAAAGCGGAGGGTATTGAAGGGATGGCCGAAGCTGAGCGTATTGGCGCTCGCCCCGCCGACAAAGCCGGTGCGCTTGACAGTGCCAATCACATCTCCGCTGCCGGTGGTGGTGGCGGTGGCGGGCATGGTCAAGGTGAAGGCGGCCAGATTCAAATCGCCCGCGCTGAGAGTGAGCGCGCCTGTGACAGTGGCATTGCCGCCCAGCGAGACGCCCGCCGCGTTGTTGATCGTCAGGTTATTAAAGGTGAAGGTACCGCCGGTGAGCGTCCCGCTGAGCGTCGCGGTGCCGTTGACGGTGAGCGCCCGCCCGCTGCCCACCGTCAGCGTGCGGCCCGTGGCGAGGGTCAAGCTCTTGACGGTCACGTCAGCGCTGCTGAGCGTCGGCTCATTGGTCACACCGGTGGCGGGGATGATGAGGTCAGCAGCGGCCGTCGGCACCGCCGCGGGGTTCCAGTTGCTGGCGTTATGCCAGTTCCCGTCGGCGCTCCCCGTCCAGGTTAATGACTGGCATTTGCCTTGGTCGGCAGCGTTGACCAGCGCCTGAATCTCGGCGGCGGAGAGCGCGCGGTTGTAGAGCGTCGGCTCATCAATCAGCCCGGTGAAGTCGTACCAGCCCCCATTGCCGCCGGGCCAACCTGCGGTGTTGCCCGTGCCGAGTTGGTATTTGTAAGATGTGCTATAACCGCTCTGCGTGTGTGACTGGCTGCCACTCAGCGCACCGTCCAGGTAGAGAGTCTGATTCGTCCCGTCGTAGACCACTGCCACATGGTGAAAGAATCCGTCATTGACGGTCGCCCCACTCACCAGTGCGTTATGATCTCCTTTCCAGAACAGCTCCGCATAGAGCTGGCCATCAATCCCGACGTAGAGGCCCGGCACATAACCGCCAGTGTTGTTATACGGATCGACGACTTGCTGGCCGAGGATGACGCCGCCCGAGGTGGTCTTGAACCAGACCTCGAAGGTGAAGGGCGCCTGGCCGGTGCCGGAGGCCGGGAAGGGGAAGAAGTTATCCGGCAGCTTCACGTAGCCGTGCGTGCCGTCGAAGCTGAAGGCTTGCCCCACCCAGCCGGGGGCGAAGGCAGCGCTGAGCTGCATCACGCCGTGGTTCGTGCCGCTGGTGTCGTTGGCATTATTCTCGGCGCGCCACCAACTCAGGATGCCGTTGGGCAGCGTCGCGCAAGAGCCGGTCTCCACAATCTGCGTCAAGCCGGGCGAGGTGCTGGCGCAGACGTTGCCATCGCCGCTGTAGTCAGCCGTGATGGTGTGCCTGCCCACCGCCAGCGCGGAAGTCGTGAGCGTGGCCACGCCGCCAGTGAGCGAGGCCGCAGCGCCCAGGTTCACGCCGTTGTCTTTGAACTGGACGACACCACTTGCAGTGTTGATGCTGAGGGTGGCGGTGAAGGTGACGGCCTGACCTGCGGATGAAGGATTGGACGAGGCGGTCACACTCACGGTGGGGCAAGTGAACGGGGTGACACTCGCCGTCGCGCTACCGCCCCCCAAGCTGGTTGGCAGCGACGCCGTGATGGTCACTGCCCCGCCGCTGGCGAGACCGGTGGCATTGAAACTCGCGCTGATCTGATTGGCCGGGATCGTCACGGTCGCGGGCACGGAAACCAGGCCGCTGTTGGCCGAAGTCAGCGCGACGTTCGTGCTCGTGCTTTGCGCCGCGCTGAGCGTGACCGTCAGCGAGCGAGTCACGCCGACGGGGATCATCTGCGAAACCGGCGCGAGTGAGAGCGTCGGCGCAATCGCGGTCGTGGACTTGCCCCCGCCATTGGTCTGGAAGATGGCCTGCACTTCGGTGTCGCCAAGCGCGCGATTGTAAATGCTCACTTCGTCAATCTGGCCGGTGAAAGAGAACCAGCCGCCGGGCACATCCGGCCAACCATTGCTGGTATAGCCCGTGCCAAGCTGATACTGATAACTCCCGCTGCCGTAGCTTTGCTGCGCGTGCGCCAGACTGCCCATCTGGACGCCATCCAGATAAGCCCGCTCGGTCGTGCCGTCATAGGTGCCCGCGAAGTGATGCCAGTTGCCATCATTGACCGCTTGGGAACTGATCAGCGGATTGAAGGCTGATCCGTGAAAAAACAGACTGGCGTGGAGCTTGCCGCCGGAGGCCGCCGTCCCGACATAGATCGCCGGAATCCAGCCGCCAGGGGTGCTGAACGGAGCGCTGTCTTGCTGGCCGAGGATGACGCCGCCACTGCCATTGGCCGGTGTCTTGAACCACAGTTCGATTGAAAAGGGAGTCGTCCCGGTGCCCGATGATGGGTAAGGAAAGACGGCGCTCGGCAATTGCACGTAGGGCGAGCTATTACCGTTATCAGTGAAGCTGAAGGACTGTCCCACTTTGCCCGCCGTGAAAGCCGGGCTGTTGACGCCCGTGCCGTGGTTGCTGCCTTTGCTGTCGTTGAAATTGTTTTCAGCGCGATACCATGCCGTGAGCCCCGCCGCCTGCGGCACGGTGACACTGACGTTGAAAGTGCGGCTGAAGGTATCGACCCCGCCGTTGGCCGTGCCGCCATTATCTGTGACCGTGACCGTGACGACGGCGCTGCCGATCTGGTTGGCGACCGGAGTGAAAGAAAGCGAGCCGGTGGCATTCGGGCTGGTGTAGGTGACAGTCGGGTTAGGAATCAGTGTGGTGTTACTCGAAGCCGCCGTGATGGTCAGTGTCTGCGACTCGCCACAGCCAGCGCTGATGCCGGTGAGATTGACTGTCTGGCTACCTGCATTCGCCAGCAGCACCACCGGGTTGATTGCATCCAGCGTCGGCGCGGTGTTGATCGGCGTCACCGTGACGTTGCGAGTCGCAGAGCCGAGGTTGTTCGTGGAGCAGCCAGTGTTCACGGTAAAGGTCACGGTGCGCGCGTTGGCTGACGGGTTACAACTGGAGTTGAAGTAAGTCACCGTACGCAGCGCCGTCTCGTAATTCTGCGTGGTGGTTGAGCCGGTCAGAGTCAGCACGCCGTTCGAATAACTGCCCGTGATGCCCAACTGGTCGGTGAAGCCGAGCACGTCCTGATTGCTGGCGAAGTTAGTGGTGATGGCGACGGTCGCACTGACTAGGTTGAGGCCGGCGGCGGCAGTGACGGTCAAGCCGGGATCGATGGCGGTCGCGGCTTGATTCTCCAGATAGGACATGCTGCCACTGGAGGCGGTCACTCCTGGAGGCTGGTTATTGATGGTCAGCGTGGCCGTGACCGTTTGATTGTCTATGGTCGCATCCGCGCCGCCGCTACAGCCGACCGCGGCGGTGAAGGTGGCCGTCGCGCTGCCGTTGACGAACTGAGTGCCGGCCCCTGAGAGCGCGCCGCTCACAGCGTTGCTGAAGACGGTCGCCGCCGAGTTGGGGAATGCCGGCAACCCTGTCAGATTACTCGCTGCGACGGCGGTGTTATCACTCCGGCCGAAGATGTCGGCGGTCAAGGTTGACGCGCTGTTGCTATTGATTGAAGCAGGATTCGCGCTGTGTCTGAGTTGCAGCCAGTTGTTGATGGTGACGCTGCCGGACGCGGCCGTGACATCATTCGCGCCTGGGCCGGTGTTGACACCCCACCAATTGTTATTGGCCGTCAGGGTCCCACCTAGATTACGATACAAGGTCTTCCCCTTAGCGGGCGTGGCCGCGGTATTGCCAGCGAAACGGCAGAAGCTGACGTTCACGGTTCCGCCGTTGCAATCAATGGCGCCGGCATGTCCGGGGCCGATGACCTGATTGCCGGAAAAAGACGAGGTGGTGATGGTCGTGGTCCCGAAGGCGCTAAAAATGGCGGCGCCATTCGGCGAATTATTGCTGACCCCGGTGTTGTCGGCCTTATTGCCGGAGAACGTAGATTGGCTGATGGTGGCCGTCGTACTGAATGAATAGATGGCGCCGCCGCCATCGCTCACCGACTTCGAAGTATTACTCGTGAACGCGCAATTGGTCACCGTCAACGTGCTGGCAGTGCCGTTGACGTCGAAATAGATGCCGCCGCCGCTGCGACTCGCGCTGTTATTTGAGAAAGTCGTCCCCGTCACCGTCAGGTCGCCCTGCGAGGCGAAGATGCCGCCGCCGTTGCCGTGCGAGGAGTCGTTGCCGGAGATGTCGCAGTTGGTGATGGTGAGCTTGTTGCCCGGCCCGCCGTAGAGGATGCCCGCGCCGCTGAAGTCGCCGCTCGTGTCCGTGCCGCCGGTGATCTTGACATTCGAGATACTACAGGTGACGTTCGGGGCCGAATTAAAGTTGACATCGAAGACGCGGCTGCCCGCTTTCGTCTGCGTGATCGTGGTGTTGGCTGCCGTCCCCTGCCCGACGATGTTCGTGCTGAGGTTGGTCGCGTTGCCGACGGCCAGTTCGCCGAGCGTCAGCGTGTAGCTGCCCGCCGGGAGGTTGATGACGTGGGGACTCGCCTGGGTGGAGGCTTGCGTCTCGGCGGCTTCGAGGGCCGAGCGGAGCGAGATTTTTCCGCCGGCGTCGGTGCCGGTAGTCAGATTCGTGGCATGGCTGTCGGTGAAGATGTTGACGTTGAAGGTCACCCCGGCCGCGGTCGTCATGATCGCCGGCTGCCGATGCTCGCCGCTCCGCCGCGCTGACGCACGCAACGGTTTGGTCGGTGGCGGCGCGGAGGCCGTCATATCGGCGGGCCGTGCAGTCGAGCGCGCCGCGATCACGGAGCCGAGCAAGGCGGTGAAGGCGGCGAGGCCCAGGACGGCAGACGTGGACAGGCGGAGTGTGGATGGTCGTTTCATAGTCCACTCCCTAACCCGGACAAGCCGGGACCAAACACGACGGGACCAAGGATCAAAGGCACAAAGCATAGCAGCCAATGACGGCCTCTGACTCTTTGACCCCTGGTTCCTTTATGTCGGAAATTTTTGCCAGTAACTTATCCCCGCGGCGGAAAGATTCCTTGGGTGGCGATGATGAAATTGAGCGCCAGGCAGGGCGGCATATTATTATGCGCCCGACCACCTCCGGCACTCGCGAAGGCCTGTGAACTCATCGGCGGGCTAGTCCCAGGAATATTCGCATACAGCATGACCCGATCCGCGGGCTTCGAACTGGTCCCGGCGATGGCCCAGAGATTACCCGCCGGGCCCACAGCTGGGTTATCACCGACGCCAGCGTTGCACATCACGCTGTGCGTGTGATCCGGCATTTGATCGTTAGTCAAGGTGACGGCGGTTTCGCCACCGGCCTCACCGAGCGGGCGGTCTGATAAGTCTCGCCCCTGACCGGCCTGGAGCGGGGCGCGCCCTCCGAGATTGGGCAGGCCGAAACTCGTCGTCCCATTACCGCCGTAAGTCGTCCCCAGCAGCGCAAAGAGTGATGTGTGCTGGGAGATTGAAAGCAACTGGCCGTGACAAAATTCCCAACCGCGCGGCGCAAAGTTGCCGGCGAAGATTCTGATTTCTCCGAGAAATGGGTTTGGCATGACTCTCTCCTCCAGATAGATGCTTAGCCGCTAACCCCGCGGGGGGAACTCCCCCTCCAGGGCGATGCAGAAGTTGACGACGAGATAAGGCGAACGATTTTCATGAGCTTGGTCGCCGCCGGCCGGCGTGATGGCCGCCTGGCTCATCGTGGCGTTGGCACTGCCAGCGTAGATATTTTTGCCCCCGTCCGCCCAAAAATTGCCCGCGGGGATACGCTTAAGATCTGGATTGGGGGGTGGATTAGGAAAGGGCTGTTCCGAACTGGCCACGGCCGTATGCTGATGGCTCGGGATCTCATCCACGATCAAGGTGTGAAACTCCTCGCCGGCACTTTGGCCGAGCGGGAATTCATCATTGAAGCTAATCGGAACCCGGCCGCACAGATTGGGCAGCGCAAAGGTCGCCCGGCCGTCGCCGCCGTAGGTCGTGCCCAGCAGCGCAAACAGTGCCGTGTGCTGGGGAATAAAAAGCAACTGGCCGTTGCACAACGCCCAGCCATCCGGCGCATAATTGGAACTAAACATCCTGATCTCACCCAAATATTGGTCAGTCATAGTTGGCGCTCCTTGGAAATCGCACGCCTCCTGGCGTGCTTGTCTTCGATCAAGGGTCGATTGGTGAATGCGCGGCACTGTGAAACGATCCAGTGGATCGTTTCGGATGCGCGCGCGTGGTTGATCGTGCGAGTGGCTTTCAACTCTCTCCGGCACTCCCTTAACCCTGCGGCGGCCACACCCCCACCAGGGCGATGATGAAATTAATGGCTTGATAGGGCAGCATGTTGTCGTGCGGCTGTTGGCCCCCGGCAAAGCCGGTGATGGTCGCCGCATTCATGCTCGCTTCTGCCCCCTGACTGCTGAACTGGTTATTGTCCCCCCTCGCCCAGAAGTGATCCGCCGGGCTGGGAAATTCCCCATTGTTGTTGTTGCAAGCTACGTCGTGAGTGTGGGTCGGGACTTGTGCGAGCGACAGCGTCACAGTCTCCACACCCTCCGCTTGACCGAGCGGATAATAAGACCCGGTCGTCAAAGTGCCCTGATGCACTGGAACGCGGCTGCGCAGGTCGGGCAACGCAAAGGTCGTCTGGCCGTCGCCGCCGTAGGTGGTGCCGATCAGCCGATAGAGGTCTGGCTGGCTGGCTATCTCAAGCTCCGAGCCGTCACAGATCGCCCACCCCTGCGGCGCGAAACCGCCAGCAAACATTTTGATTTCTCCGAGGTATTGATCGCTCATTTTCTCCTCCGTTGTTTCACTTCCCTTATCTGAGTTGCTTAGTTTGCCAGTTACTTTGCCAGTTGGTGCCGGACCCGCAGGTATCCCACAGGGTCCCGTCATCGCCGAACCAGAAGACGTGCATTTGCCCGGCCACGTTATTGAAGACCGGCGCGGGCGCGGAGGTCAGCGGCCCGGCGGGAACCGCCACCGTCTGCCATCCGGTCCCCTCCTGATACGTCACCTTGATGAATCCGTCACTGCCGACCCAGAAGACGCACATCCGGTCTCCCACGTTGTCATACACCGCCGCGGGCGAAGAGGAGAGCGGCCCGGCGTCAATTGCTCCGGTGACCCACATCCCCTGCGTGTCGTCCCAATAGCTACGCCTGAGCGAGCCGTCACCGCCGCGCCAGAAGACATTCATCTGCATGCCGCCGATGTCATAGAGCGGCACGAGCGGAGAATTGATCGGCCCGTCATCCACATGGTTTTTAGCGAAGTCAGAAATCCACTGGCCCTGCTCCCACCAATCGTTCCAGAGATTGCCGTCATTGCCCACGAAGAAGACATGCATCCGCTCGCGGTCATAGCCGAGGCACGGCGCGGGTGCCGAGGCTGCCTGCCCGGGCGTAATCTCGTCGAAGTGCCAGGTGCTCCCGTCCCACCAAAAGTCCCAGAGGGCTGAATTATTGTCGCGGATGAAGAGGTCCGCGCGCCCCGGCGCGGCGTAACACAGCGGCGCTGGCGGGGAGGCGATAAGAAATGAACTGGATGGCAGCGGGATGGCCTGCTGTTGCCATTGGCTCCCATCCCACCAGCTATCCCACAGGCCCCCGTTATAGTCGACCCAGAAGACGTCCGTGCGCCCCGGCGAGAAACCATTCACCGGCGCCGGTGTATACCAGGCCACCTGAGCGTCCATCGCCGCGGTCGCCCAGTTAGTTCCATTCCAATAGGTGTCCGAGAGGGAGCCGTCACCGGCGCACCAGAATAGATCTATCCGTTGAGTGGGATGGTCAAAGAGTGTGGCCGGCGGCAGGGCGAGCGGGCCAGCTCCGATTTTCACCGTCTGCCAGGCCGACCCTTCAGTCTGCCAGGTCTGCATCAGCGACCCGTCGTCGGAGCACCAGAAGACATTGATCTGTCCTGCCGGCACATTGGCCAGCGCGGCGGGCGGGGAGGCCAGCGGCCCCGGCGCAATCTGATTCGTCACCCAGCCGGTCGTCAGCCGGCAGGTATCTTGAAGGGAGCCGTCATCGGCCATCCAGAAGACGTCGGTCCGCCCCGGCGCGTAACCCGCAAGCGGTGCGGGCGCAAAGGCCGCGGGCATCGTCTCAAGTAAATGGGCGACCGTATGATTGACCCATTGAGTGCCATCCCAGGAAGTGTCAACCAGCTCGGCTTTGTCCCCGTCCGCGGCAAACCAGAGGACATCCATCGTCCCTGGCGCGGCGCACAGCGTGGCGGGCGAAAAGCTGAGCGGCCCGACCGGGAATGTCCGGCCGTTTGCCTCCACGGTGACTGGCTGGGTCTCCCAGTAGTCCCCGTTATACCAGACGTCCTGGAGGTACCCATCCTGGCCACACCAGAAGACGTGCAGATTTGATTGCGCGGGGTCGTTCGTCGGCGCGGGCGGATAGATCATCGGCCCAACGTCGACCGAGACCGGATTCCAGTTGTCTCCTTGCCACCAGGCATCCCAGAGCCTGAGCGTGTTGTCGCAGATCAGCAGATTCGCGCCCCCGGCCTGCGGGTTGTAGCCGAAGACGGGTTGAGAGCCCGCATAAAATCCCGGTTGGCCATTAGTGACTTGATGAGTCTCCCACATGGTCCCATCCCAACGAGTATCCCACAGACTCCCGTCAAGGCCGACCCAGGCGACGTCAAGGCGTCCCGGCTGCATGCACACCGCCGCGGGTGCAGTGGCCGGTGGACCGGGGTCAAGTCTTGCGGTCTGCCATTGGCCGCTGCCGTCCCACCAGGTCTGCATGAGAGACCCGTCTTTCGCCACCCAGAAGATATCCATGCGGCCCGGTGCGAAGCCGGAAACCGGTGCAGGTCGGTACATAAGTTTTCTCCTCTGCCAATGTGGAATAAGATAGCATCTTGTTCCACCAACAATTTTCATGGTTTCAGGACGTCAGCGCCGCTGAAATGAACGACTCCTTTGTCAGTTACTCCTTCAGCCCCGTGGCGCGGCGCAGTGAGCGGAACTCGCCCGCCGATTCCTGGCCTGGCCGAACCGGAGCTTTTTTCCCCTTCTATCTAGTAGGGCGGATTTCTCGGCCCAAAACCTTCAGGCGGGCAAAAAAATTGTTGCCGGGTCGTTTTTTTGATAGACTCGACGTGCCGCTATCAACTCTCGCTTTCGTCTTCCGTTCCGAGATTTGCTGAGGTGAGGCAAGGAAAGGTCCAGATATGCAGCCGCCGCCAGGGATCACTCAGTTGCTTGTCAAATGGGGCAGCGGTGACCAGGCCGCGCTCGGCGAGTTGATGCCACTGATCTACGACGAGCTGCGCCGCTTGGCCAGTAGTTATCTGCGTGACGAACACCGCCACCTCAGCTTGCAATCGACCGCGCTGGTCCATGAAGCCTATCTGCGACTGGTCGATCAACAAACTGTCACCGCGCAGAACCGGGCGCAGTTCTTCAGCCTGGCGGCGACCGTCATGCGCCACGTCTTAGTTGATCACGCCCGCCGGCACCTGGCGGCCAAGCACGACGACTCTGCCTACAAGTTATCACTGAGCCAGGCGGACCGCTTCAGCAGTCAACCGGAGGTGGACCTGGTCTTGCTTGATGATGCCTTAACAGATTTGGCGCGGATCGAGCCGCAGCATAGCCGGATCGTCGAGTTGCGCTATTTCGGCGGCCTAAGCGTCACCGAGACGGCGGAGGTGCTCGGCGTCTCGGTGACGACGGTCGAGCGCGGTTGGAGGTTTGCCCGGACCTGGCTGCGCCAAGAGTTGAGCCGATAAAAACCGTCATTGGCCCTTGGTCATTTGTCCTTTGTCCTTCGTCACGGGACCTAGTGCTGGGCAAATGACCAGGGACTAACGACCAAGGACCATGACCGAAGCTGAGCGATACAAGCAGGCAGAAGCACTCTTCTTCGCCGCCCTCGAACTCGAACCCGACCGGCGCGCGGCCTTTCTCGCCCAAGCCTGCGGCTCAGACCTCGACCTGCTGGCCAAAGTTGAATTCCTGCTTGAGACCGACGAGCGGACAGGGAGCTTTATTAAGGCGCCCGCCTATCAAGCCGCGGCTGAGCTACTGGCCAAGGCCGGGTCCCGAGTTGGTGAGGTGATCAGCCATTACCAGATCCTCGCCCTGCTGGGCCGGGGCGGGATGGGTGAGGTTTATCTGGCCCAGGACACCCGCCTGGAGCGCAAGGTCGCGCTCAAGCTGCTGCCCACAGAGTTCACCATCGATCAAGACCGCGTGCGCCGCTTCGCGCAGGAGGCGCGGGCAGCCTCCGCCCTCAATCACCCGAACATCCTCACCATTTACGAGATCGGCCAGGTCGGTGAGACGCACTTCATCGCCACCGAGTTTGTCGCAGGCCAGACCTTGCGCCAGCAGATGGCCGGCACCGGCCTGGAGCTGAGCGCCGCCTTGGAGGTCGCGATGCAAGTGGCGGGTGCGCTCGCGGCGGCCCACGCGGCGGGGATTACGCACCGCGACATCAAGCCCGAAAACATCATGGTGCGGCCCGATGGCTACGTCAAAGTCTTGGACTTCGGCCTGGCCAAACTCAAGCGACCGGCCTTAGCTTCCGGGCCAGGAGCGACCACGGCCATGACGAGCACCTATCCCGGCGTGGTCCTGGGCACACCGCGCTATATGTCGCCGGAGCAAGCGCGGGGGCTGGATGTGGACGCCCGCAGTGACCTCTTCAGTCTCGGGATCGTGCTCTACGAGATGATCACCGGGCGCGTGCCCTTCGAGGGCACCACGACGATGGATGTCCTCGTCTCGATCCTGGAGAAGGAGCCGGCGCCGCTCTCACTATCCTGGCCAGAGGCGTCAGCGGAGTTGGAACGGATCGTGAGCCAAGCGCTGCAGAAAGATCGGGAGGAGCGCTACCAAACGGCCGCGGCTTTGCTCCTGGATCTGCGGCGGCTCAAGCAGCGATTGGAATTTGGGGCCGCACTGGCGCGCGAGCCGGAGCGAAGTGGCGGGGGAGCCGTTCCCACTAGCCGCAAGGAAGGGAAACTTCCCGCCGCCGAAACCTCAGCCAGCACCAGCCGCGTGATGGCGTGGGTGCCCGCCAGTATTCAGTCCCTGACGAAATCAATCCGGCGGCATCAGACGAGCGCCGGGCTCACGCTGGTCGGATTGGTCTTGGTCCTGGCCACAGTCATTTACTTTCCGCGGCCATCCTCCCCCCCTCCGCCTCCCCCCAAAGCTCTGCCGCGCCCCACGCACTGGCGGACTTTCGACAATATCGACAATGGCGGGGATGACCAGGGCACCGGCCCGCAGTTGATCCGAGGCTTATTTGCTCCCGAGGCAAAATTGTGGATTGGTAAAGCAGCCGGGAACTGTCGCCTGAACGGCAGCTCGGCCATGCTGAAGGGCAGCCGGGACTCCTACGTGAACTTCGGGAGCGAGGTCGGCCAATTCGGCACTCGCGACTTCACCGTCAGCTTGTGGTTCAGTGCGACCGCACAGCCGAGCCCCAGCGAGGTGCTCAGCAACCGGGCCACTGGCTCAGGCGGGAATTTCTTCTCACTGCGCTTGATCAACACTCCCCTGCCCCAACCCACCGGCAGTCGGTGGGGCTTCGAACTCTGCCAGGACAAGGAGGTGAATAATTTCCTGGAGTTGGTCAGCCCAGGTGGATTCGATGATGGGAAATGGCACCATCTCGTCGTGCGGCGACAGGAGGTCCAGGGGGCGATGTTTATCGACGGCGCCCTCGTCTATGCCGCCGAAACCATCCGGCGAGTAGGTGACGGCGTGACCGACATCCACAATGATCAGCCCTGGCTGCTCGGCACCAGTCCCTACCTCCGGGACGATCCCAAGGCCCGCACTTTTCCCTTCCAGGGTCAGATCGACGAGTTGCAAATCTATGATCAGGCGCTGACCAATGAAGAGGTGGGCGCGGTCTATGCCGTGGGCCTCGATTCGGATGGCGACGGCGTCTGCGACAATGTGGATCAGTGCCCGCATTCCGAGCGCAGCCCGACGGTGGTGATCGCAGGTTGCCAGGCAGATGTCCCGAATCACCTGCTCTCCACCGGCTGCACGCTCAATGATCGGCTCGCCGGTTGCGCCGCCGCTGCCCAGAGCCATCGGCAGTTTGTCAGTTGCGTCGGCCGCTTCACGGCTGAGTTGGTCAAGGCCGGCAACATCTCGGCCCGCGAGAAGGAGCACATCGAGCAGTGCGCGGCTTCGGCCAAGATTCCGTGAGTTGAGGGCGGCGCGGGCGGGGACCGAGTAAAACTTTAGTGACCGCGGCATATGGCTTGCCTTTCCTTCTCACTGAGGAGGATTGTGCACTTTGGCCAGCGCGACGCTCAACACTAGCCCGCTCCAAATCTTCGGCCGCAACTCGCACCTGATCATGCCACTCGCAGTGATCGGGATTCTGCTGATCCTCGTCGTGCCGATGCCGACGCCGCTGCTCGACCTGTTCATCTCGCTCAACATCGTCATCTCGATTGTCGTGCTGCTGGTGGCGATGTACACGCGCGAGCCGGTGCGCTTCTCGGTCTTCCCTTCCCTGCTGCTGCTGGTGACGCTCTACCGCCTGGCCTTGAACGTCGCGAGCACGCGCTTGATCCTGCTCAATGGCAGCGAAGGCGAGGCCGCGGCGGGCGCGGTCATCCGGGCGTTCGGGCAGTTCGTCATCGGCGGCAACTTCGTCGTCGGCGTCGTGATCTTCCTCGTCCTGCTCGCCATTCAGTTCATCGTCATCAACCACGGCGCGGTGCGGACCTCTGAAGTCACCGCGCGGTTCACGCTCGATGCGATGCCGGGCAAGCAGCTCGCGGTGGATGCCGATTTGAACGCGGGCGCGATCACCGAGGCTGAAGCGAGGCAGCGGCGGCAGGACATCCAGCGCGATGCCGAGTTCCACGGCGCGATGGACGGCGCCATCCGCTTCACCCAGCGCGACGCCGTGGCTTCGATCATCATCACGGTCATCAACATCGTCGGCGGTTTTATCATCGGCGTCATCCAGCACAACCTCTCGCTCACGGCGGCGCTCCAAACTTACACGGTGCTCACGGTCGGCGACGGTTTGGTGACAGCCGTGCCAAGCCTGTTGATTTCGGTGGCGGGCGCTTTGATCACGACGCGCGCGGCGGCCGAGGGCAGCCTCGGCGAGGACGTGTCTGCCCAGCTCTTGATCAACCCGCGGCCATTGGCGGTCGCGGCCGGCGTGCTGCTGCTCCTGGCCTTGATTCCGGGCCTGCCGAAGTTCCCTTTCTTTTTGCTGGCGGGGATCACGGGCGGCCTGGCTTATGCTTCGCAGCAACGAGCGGCCAAAGAGGAGCAGGCGGTACGAGAGCGAGAACAGCAAGCATTGGCCCAGGCCGCGCCCGCGCCTGAGAAGGTGGAGGCGCTGCTCAAAGTCGATACGCTCGCGCTCGAAGTCGGCTACGGTTTGATTCAACTGGTCGGCGGGAGCGAAGAGTTCTTGAACCGGGTCCGCGCGATCCGGCGGCAATTGGCGGTCGAACTCGGGATCATCATCCCCTCGGTGCACATCACCGACAACTTGCAACTCGGGCCGCGCGAGTACTCGATCTTGCTCAAGGGCGCGCCCGTCGCGAATAGCGAATTGATGCCGGAATCGCTGCTCGCGATTGAGCCGGGGGCGGTGCGTGAACGGTTGCCCGGCGTGGCGACTCGCGAACGCGCTTTCGACCTGCCGGCCGTGTGGATCAAGCCAGCAGATCGCGAACGTGCCCTCTCCGCCGGCTACACGGTAGTGGACCCGATCACCGCTCTCACGACCCACCTCTCCGAAGTGATCAAAGCCCACGCCCACGAGCTGCTTGGGCGACAGGAGACGCGGGCTTTGCTCGACAATCTGGCCGAGACACATCCCAAAGTCGTTGAGGAGGCGACCCCCAAAGTTCTCTCTCTCGGCGAAGTGCAACGCGTATTGCAGGCCCTGCTCCGCGAACGCGTCTCGATCCGCGACCTGGCCACGATCCTGGAGACGGTCGCCGACTACGGAGCCGTGACACACGATGTCAATATTTTGACAGAGCAAGCGCGCGCCGCCCTCGCTCGCATCATCTGCCGCCAGTACACGAACGAGCGCGGCGAATTGATGATTCTCACTTTAGCGCCGGAACTCGAATACCGATTGGTCAATGAACTCACACCCACCCAGGGCGCTCCGGCCGCCATCGAGCCCGAGTTCGGCCGTTCGGTCCTCGACCGCATCGCCACCGCCGTGCAGACAGCGATGGCGGGCGCCCAACCCGTGCTCTTATGCGCGGCCTCCCTCCGCCCCCAACTCAAGCGCCTCACGGAACGGTTCTTGCCTAATTTGGTGGTGATCTCGCACCACGAGGTCGCCCCGAATGTCACGCTGATTCCCGTTGGAGTTATTGAGTGATGAGTAATGAGTGATGAGTGATGAGTTAAGAACATCTTTGACTCATCACTCATCACTCATCACTCATCACTTTGAGGAGTCGTCGAGTGAAGGTTAAGACATTCCGCGCCCAAACGCTGCGGGCGGCGCTCGATCAAGTGCGGGCCGAGATGGGCGACGAGGCATTCATCCTGGCTACGAAGGAGATCAAGGAGCGGGGGGCACTCGGGCTGATGACCAAGAGTGTCTACGAGGTCGCGGCGGCCATCGAACAAACTCAACCGGCGCCGGTGGCCGTGGGCAAGGGCGCAGCGGCGGCCGTGGCAGTTGAGCGAGTCAAAGCGCTCAACCTGCGTGATGAATCGCCGGCGGTGCCGGAGCAGGCGCAAGGCGCGAAGCGCAAGGCGCAAGGCGCGGTCGAGCCTCACCGTGAATCGTCCGCCCAACCAGACAAGACTACGAAGGCAGGCGGCATCCCCGGCCAGCCGGTAGCACAACCGGTGCAGCCTGTGAAGCGCGAGGCTCAACATCCGAATCGGGCGCCGAGCGGTTCGAAAAATGAGAGCCGCGGTTGGGAGCGTGAAGCGCTGTTCTCCCCGGCGCGTGCGCCGAGCAAAACTGAGGGGCCGGGCAAAGAATTCAAACACCTCCACCGCGAGTTGCGTGAGTTGAAAATCGCCCTCGGAGCCCTGATGCACGACCATTTCAAGAGCGTGTCGGCCGCGGGGGTCAACCCGGACGCAGACTTATCAGGAGCGCATGCGGATGTCTTTCTCGAACTGAAAAGGGCCGGGGTGGATGATTGGCTGGCTAATCGACTCGTGCGGGCCGCGGCCCGCCATCCCAGCGTCACGGAGCAGCCGGCCATCATGGAGATCGTCAGCGCACAAATCCGCAAGTTCGTGCGGCTGGCGCCGGCCGATGAGATTATGGCCTTCCGGCCGCACCGCGCCGTCTTCGTCGGCCCGACCGGCGTCGGCAAGACGACGACGATCGCCAAGATCGCGGCCCGCGCCGCGCTCGAAAAGCGGTGCCCGGTCGAGCTGATCACGGTTGACACTTACCGGATCGCCGCCGTCGAGCAACTGCGCGTTTACGCCGAGCTGATCGGCGTCCCGCTCAACGTCGCGCACAACGTCGCCGAACTCGACGCCGCGCTGCGGCGCATCGGGCAGGAAAAATTGGTGCTCGTCGACACGGCCGGGTGCAATCAGAATGACCTCAGCGGGCAGATGGAGGTGGCCGAGTACCTGCGGGGCGAGGACTCGCTCCTCAAGCATCTGGTCGTGAGCGCGGCCACCAAGCCGGATGACACGCGTGTCGCGGCGGAGAAGTTTGCGGCCTACGGCGTCAATCGCCTGGTCTTCACCAAACTCGACGAGACTTTCACGCATGGCGTGGTGCTCAACGAGGCGGTGCGCACCCAGTTGCCGCTCTCGTATTTGACCAACGGCCAGCGCGTCCCCGAAGCCTTGCTGATTGCCTCCCCTGACATACTCACTAGGCTGGCTGTCAGTAGCCAGTGGTCAGTAGTCAGTGGTTAAGGAATCTTCTCGCTACTGACCGCTGACGACTGACGACTGACCACCATGCTCGACCAAGCAGCGACACTCAGACAGATGGCCCACGCGCGGCAGCGGCCTGCCGCCGACGGGGTTGACACCGGCCCGAGGCCGCGGGTGATCGTGGTGACCAGCGGGAAGGGCGGCGTGGGCAAAACGAACGTGGTGGCGAACCTGGCCATCGCGCTCGCGCAAATGGGCCGGCGCGTGACAATCTTTGACGCCGATCTGAGTTTGGCCAACGTCGATGTGTTGCTCGGCCTCAACCCACAGTACCACCTCGGCCACGTGCTGGCCGGCAGCCGCGAGTTGGCCGAAGTGGTGATGGAAGGGCCGAGCGGGATTCAGTTGTTGCCAGGCAGCTCGGGCCTTGAGGAGTTGGCCGAATTGACCGCCGCCCAACGCGCCATCCTGGCCGACGGCCTGCGCGACTTCGAGGTCAGCAACGACTTTATTTTGATCGACACTCCGGCAGGCATCGGCTCGGGCGTGACCGGCCTGTTGCGCGCGGCAGACGAGGCGGTGATCGTGACGACGCCGGAGCCGACCGCCGTCATTGACGCGTACGCGACGATCAAAGTAGTGGCCCGCCATGCGCCCGGCAAGCGGACCCACATCCTGATCAACGAAGTGCAGAACGCCCGCGATGCCCAACAGGTCTTCAACCAATTGGCCGGGGTCGCGCACCGCTTTCTGGATCACGAGCTCACGTACCTGGGCCTGATCGTCGGCGACGAGGCGGTGCCGCGTGCGGTCAAGCAGCAAGAACCGTTCATCAAGGCCTTCCCCGAGGCGCCCGCGAGTCGTTGTGTGCGCATCATTGCCAAGCGATTGCAGAGCCCGGCGAACCAAGCCGCCGGCGAGCCTGACCCAGAGGCAGGCTCATTCTGGGGGCGACTGTTCGGATGGAAGGAGTAAGTGATGGCTGCCAGTGCCGAGAGTCAAAAGCGCGCCAAGGGTAAAGATGTGAGCGCGAAGCGGACGAAGGTTCCGACGGGTGGCGCACCTGCGGCGCGCCCGCGCGTTGAGCGTGACCAACTCATCGAAGCCCACTTGCCGCTGGTCAAATACCTCGCCTGCCGCGTGGCGGCCAAGCTGCCGAGTCACGTCAGCGTCGAAGACTTGGTGAGCGCCGGGGTGATCGGGCTGATCGACGCGGCTGAAAAGTTCGACGGCGGGCGCGAGGTCCAGTTCAAGACCTACGCCGAGATTCGCATCCGCGGGGCGATGCTCGACAGCCTGCGCCGCAGCGATTGGGCGCCGCGCCGCCTGCGCCGCAGCGAACGCGCGATCGAAGAGGCCTATGGGGTCCTGGCCGGGCGACTCAAGCGGGCGGCGACGGATGAAGAAGTGGCGGCCCACCTCGGCATCCCGCTCGCCGATTTCCACCAACTGCTCAGCGAACTCGAAGGCGTCGGGGTCGGCGGCTTCGTCTCACTCTCGTCAACCAGCGACGGGGAGGCGCAGGACCTACTACAGTACCTACCCTGCGCGCCCGAAGCCGACCCCGGTTACGCGTTTGAGCGCCGCGAGGCAGAAGCGAGACTCGCGGCGGCCATCGACCAATTGCCGCTCAAGGAGCGGCGCGTCATCGCCCTTTACTATCACGAAGAGTTAACCATGAAGGAGATCGGCCAAGTCCTCGGGATTACCGAATCGCGCGTCTGCCAGTTGCACTCCAAGGCGGTGCTCCGGCTGCGCGGCAGCTTAACTATGAAGTGATGAGTGATGAGTGATGAGTAATGAGTGAATAACTCTCTTACTCATCACTCATCACTCATCACTCATCACTGAAGAATGGCTGAGTTACTTTCACCAGAAGAGATGAGCGCGTTGCTGCCGGCCGGCGGCGAGGCGCAGCGCGAGCGCAAGTCGGGGAGGCGTGTCGCTCCGTATAATTTCAAACGGCCCGACCGCATCTCGAAAGACCAGATTCGCTCGCTCTACCTGATGCATGACCTGTTCGCCCGGACCATCTCTTCGGCGGTCTCGCTCGACTGGCGAGCGATGTTCGAGGCTTCGCTCATCTCGGTCGAGCAACAGTCCTACGCCGAGTTCCTGCAAACGATCCCCGACCCGGGAGTGATCTATAGCCTCTCGATGGCCCCGCTGCCCGGCACCGCGGCGCTGGAAATCAGCCCGGCCGTCGCCTTTGCGATGGTCGACCGTCTGGTCGGCGGGCCGGGAGAGGCGCCGAGGAGTCTGCGCACGGCCACCGAGATCGAACTGAGCATCACTGAGGCTTTCGTCAAAATTGTGAAGGACTACTTGGCGCAAGCCTGGGACTCGCTCCTGGAGATCGATTTCGAGGTGATCGGGCACGAGACACGCCCGCAGTTTTTGCAGCTCGTTTCGCCGAATGACTTCGTGCTCGTGATCACCTTTCACGTGCAGCTCAATGCGGCCAGCGGCACGATGAACTTCTGCCTCCCGGTGACGGCGCTCGAACCGGTGCTCAAGCAGACGGGGCTGCCCTCCCAGCGGCGCCGCGCTCAGGGCACGGCCGAGGATGCGGGCGCCATCGCTGAGGCGCTGCGCCACGCCCCGGTCACAGTAGCCGCCGAGATCCCGGGGGTCTCCCTACGGTTTGAGGACCTCCTCCGGCTGGAAGTCGGGGACGTGATCAAACTCGAACACAGGCTTGACGAGCCGGTCAGCGTCACGGTCGCGGACTCGGCCAAATATCGGGCGGAGTTGGTCGCGCACAACAACGCCAAGGCGATGCGCATCGTCTCACGCATGACTGAATGAGTCTGGTATCAAGGCCGGACTCTAAAACATGTCCCGCGACCTGTCAGGTTGCGGAAGCTTTCATTGAGAGGGCTGATGGTTATCAAAGAGGCTGATGGCGCACGCAGCCGCAACCTGACAGGAATAGGACAACGGGCGGAAACTATGAATCCATTCATTACTTCAACAGTCGAGGGGGCGACGGCGGGGGGACGCGCCAACACGCCGCGCCGTTCGGAGGGAGGGGGGATCGATCAACTGCTGGGCGTGGCCGTCGAAGTCACCGTGCGCTTCGGCGAAGTCACGATGACGGTCCAAGATATTTTGCGCGTCGGGGTGGGCTCGATGATCGAGCTCAACCAATCAGTCTCGGAACCCGCCACCCTGCTCATCAACGGCAAGGCCGTCGCCCGCGGTGAGGTGGTCGTCGTCGACGGCTATTACGGGGTGCGCATCACCGAGGTCGGGACCGCGGGCGAACGACTCACGGTGGCGGAAGAGCCCGATCAATGAGGCGAGGGGCAAATTGATCCATATCTTTGGTTGCGTCATGAAGAGCTTGAGTTACTCGAATTTGATCTACGCCGGTCTCGGTTTTATCGGGCTGATGCTGAGCTTCGGCATCGCCCGGGCCTGGCGGCCACGGCGGCGGCCGGCAACTGACGAAGCGCCCGTCTCTGCCGCATACCTCCTGCGAGAGATCGAGGTCCTGCAGTCGGCATTGGCCGAAGCCCAGCGACGGGCGGAGGATCACGAACGAAGGGTTAAGTGGCTAGAGCGCTTCCTCCGTCAGGCCAAGGCGAGCCAGGCTCAAGCTTCGGACGGCGACGAGTTGGTCACGGACACGTCGCGGCAGCCGCGCGGCATCATTGAGCGCCGCTACCAGGTGCTTAAGCTCGCCCGGCAGGGCCTGGGCATCGAAGAGATCTCGGCCCGCCTCAACCTGCCGCACGGCGAAGTCGGCCTCATCCTCGGGCTCTGCCATTTACAGGCGAGCCGGGCGAGCCTCAATTTACAGCATTGAAGAACGTGTCAGCAGCCCGACCGTGAGGGAGGGCGCAGCGGGAGCGCCCTCCCTCACGGTCGGGCTGCTGACACATCCAGTAACTCGACATTATGAATAACGGACTCTACCAAGCCTACTTCGGATTGCGTGCCCGCCAACTGGCGCTCGACGCCATCGCCCACAACATCGCCAACGCCTCGAGCGATGGATATAAGGCCGATCAAACGTTCTTTCGCGCCCTGCGTGCGGCCAACGAGGATCCGCTCGCCCCGCCCAAAGAACCCGTCTCGCGTTCGGCCGTCGAGGTCTCGACCGGCACTGACTTCGGGGCGGGGATCATCCGGCAGACGGGTCGCGAGCTGGACATCGCGCTCGAAGGCGAAGGCTTCATCGCCGTGCAAACGCCCGCCGGGCGCCGCTACACGCGCAACGGGAGCCTCTCACTCAACACCGCCGGGCAGCTCGTCACGCACGAAGGCTACCTCGTCCTGGGCTTGAAGAATGGGAACAATCCCGGGCCGATCACCCTGCCCCCCGGCCAGATCGAGATCAACGAGCAAGGGCGCATCAGCGTCGACGGGGTCGAGCAGGCGCAACTGCGGCTGGTCAATTTCAGCGACCTCAGTACCCTTCAAAAGGAGGGCGGCAGCCTCTTCGCCCAAAGCGACCCGAACGCCAAGGAGCAGGCCCCGGCCAAGCTGCGCGTTCATCAGGGCGCGCTCGAATCCTCGAACGTCAGCAGCGTCGGCGAGCTGGTCACCATGATGAAGATGTCGCGCGAGTTCGAGACTTTGCAGCGGTCGGTCGTCATGCAGACGAGCGACCTCGGCCGCATCATCGCCCAAGAGATCGGCAAACTATGATTGTTCGTGGTCAGTGGTCCGTGGTCCGTTGTTTATTTTCACCAACCACTGACAACTGACTACTGGCCACTGACAAAGGAGATTTATGAATCGAGCACTTTTCACCGCTGCGACCGGGTTGCAGGTTCAGCAGCTTAACATCGACAACATCTCAAATAACATCGCCAACTCGGTGACGGTTGGCTTCAAGCGGGCACGTTTGGAGTTTCAAGACCTACTCTACCAAAACCAGCGGACGCCGGGGGCCGCCTCGACCAATTCGACGCAGTACCCGGTAGGGTTGCAGATCGGCCTCGGGGCGCGTTCGGTGTCGAGTGAACGCATCTTCACGCAAGGCGATTTCCGCCAGACCGAGAATCCGCTGGACTTGGTGATCGAAGGCAAGGGCTTCTTTCAAGTCCGGCTGTCTGACGGCAGCCTCGCCTACACACGGGCCGGCTCGCTCCACCTGGATGCGAACGGGCGCGTAGTCACCGCGGGCGGCGACCCGATCGAGCCGGCGATCACGATCCCGCAAGACGCCACGAGCATCAGCGTCGGCACCGACGGCACGGTCTCGGTGACGCAAGCGGGGCAGACCAACGCAGCCCAGGTCGGGCAGATCAACCTCGCTACGTTCGCCAACCCGTCGGGTCTCGAAGCGCTCGGTCGCAACCTCTTCCGCGAGACCGCCGCTTCAGGCCAGGCGATCACCGGGGCGCCCGGCACGAACGGGCTCGGCCAAATCGAGCAAGGGTTCGTCGAGAACTCGAACGTCAACATCGTCGAGGAGCTGGTCAACATGATCATCGCGCAGCGGGCCTACGAGACCAACTCGCGCGTCATCAATACGGCTGACAACATGCTGTCGATCATCAACAACGCGATCCGGTAGCGGCGGATTGCGGACTGCGGATTGCAGATTGCAGAATGATCAAGCGAATGAAGATTCGACAGGGCGATAACCAGAAACGGGGGACTCAAGCTTCGGCCCTCGCCGTAGCGCTGCTCTGGCTGATGCTCGGCCAAGTGAGTTTAGCGATCCCTCCTGCGGGTCCCAATCCGCAATCCGCAATCCGCAATCCGCAATCCTCTCGGCTTATCGTCCGCGTCAAGCCCACGGCGGAGATCGAGAGCGAAATGATCACCCTGGGCGCGGTCGCAGTCATCGAGGGTGATGCCGGAAGTTGTCAACGTGCCGGTGCAATTACACTCGGTTATGCGCCGGAGGTCGGGGTGCCCCGCGTGATTCGGCGCGAGGCGATCACCCTGGCCTTGGCCGCAGCCGACTTGGAGCCTGAAAGCGTCCGCCTGGAAGCGCCGGCCGAACTGATCGTCTACCGCGCGGCACAGAAGATCGAAGCCGAGCGCATTACCGAAGCAGTGCGTCGGGCCTTGGCCGAAGGGGCAGAGTTTCAAAGCGGAGTGACCCGCCTCCAACGTCTCGACCTGCCGGGCGAGGTCAGCGTGGCGGCGGGCAAAGCCGAGTTGCGCGTGAGCTACAACAAACAGCAGAACTTGCTCGCGCCCTTCACGGTCATCGTCGAAATCGCCGTCGATGGGCGAGCCGTCAAGCGGCTCCCGCTCACGGCCCAATTGGAAGTCCACGCGCGGATCGCCGTCGCGGCACGGGCGTTGGCGGCCAACGAGCGGCTGAACCCGGAGGCGGATGTGCGCTTCGAGGTCAGGCGGCTCGCAGGGCGGCTCAGTGACTATCTCGCGGACGTCCGCTCACTGCGCGGCAAGTCCGTACGCCGTCCGGCGGCGGCCGGCGAGCAGCTCACGGCGGAGATGTTTTTCAATGACATCCTCGTGCGCCGCGGCGATGAGGTCAGGATCGTCGCCGAAGGCGCGCGGGTAGCCGTCACCACGCGTGGCGAGGCCCAAGCCGCGGGGCGTTTGGGTGAACGTATTCAGGTCAAGAACCTACAAACCAAAGCCCTCTTGCAAGCCGAGGTGATCGACGAGGGTGTGGTGAAGGTCAGGTTCTAGCTGTCCCGCGACCTGACAGGTCGCGGCGGTTTCTGTTGTCAGTGCTATCCGAGATCAACCGCAACCTGACAGGTCGCGGAACATTTTCTGAGGAGCATGAACGCCGATGAATAATTTCAACCTTAAGCTCGTTGCGGCGTTTGCCGCAGCCACGCTGCTTTCGATAACCGTCATGGCACAGCAACCAGAGAGTAAAGACGCGAAGCCGAAGCGGGGCGTCGTCGCGAAGACCGTCGCGAAGGCCAAAGAGGTGATCGTGGACGCGCCGCCGCCGCAACCTATCCCGCAGATCACTTACCCCCAAGCACAGCCGTCGCAGCACCAGACCGGCTCGCTCTTCTCCGAGGGCGCGGCGAAAGCCAACCTCTTCGATGACTTCAAGGCCCGCAACGTGGGGGACGTCGTCACCATCAGCGTGGTCGAAACAACCACGGCCAGCGTCAACTCCGACGCGAGCCGCACGCGGAAATCGGGCACCCTGATCAATACGCCCGCGATCCTCGACGCCGTGGCGCCGAATGCAGGCGCGGGTGAGATCGTCAAAGGGCTCGGCGACCGCGAGTTCAAGGGGACGGGGGCAACCTCGCGGACCAGCACCGTGCGACTCGCTCTCTCGGCCCGCGTCGTCCAGGTCCTGCCCAACGGCGATCTGGTCATCGAAGGGTCAAAGGTCCGCGCGATCAACAAAGAGACCGAGATGGTCGTGCTCCGCGGCATCGTCCGGCCGCGCGACGTCACCGCCAATAACATCGTGCTCTCGACGGCGATTGCCGACATGCAAATCAGGCTCAACGGCAAGGGGGTGGCGAGCGCCGATAACCAGCCCGGCTGGCTCTATCGGTTCCTCAGTCGCGTTTCACCGTTTTAGTAAGTCGAGAGTCTGGAGTCTGGAGTCTGGAGTCTGGTGAGCCTAAAGTCGGTTAGGTTCGATTCTTTGACTTGCTAGACTCCAGACTCCAGACTCCAGACTCTCGAGACTGTTTTTATGATGAAGATCACACTGCGCACTTGGTTCAGCCTTGCACTCTTGACGGCCACTGGCTTCGCTCAAGGCCTACCGACGAAGCCCGCGCCGGATTCATCAATCGAACGCACATTCGTGCGCGTCAAAGACGTGGCCCACTTCGAGGGCGTGCGCGACAACCAACTGATCGGCTACGGCCTGGTCGTCGGCCTCAACCGCACCGGCGACCGCGTGCAGCAGAATGTGTTTGCGCGGCAGACGCTCCAGAACGCGCTCGAACGCCTGGGGCTGAGTGTCTCGCAGGAGGCGATGAAGCCTGAGAACATGGCGACGGTGCTCATCACAGCCAACCTCCCGCCGTTCGTCAGGCAAGGCTCACGCATCGATGTGACGGTCTCTTCAGTCGGCGATGCGCGCAGCTTGCAGGGCGGGGTGCTGATTATGACCCCGCTCAAGGGCATTGATGGGCAGACCTACGCCGTTGCCCAAGGTCCCGTCTCAATCGGCGGCTATGCGGCGGGCAACGACGCCAACGGGGTGCAGGTCAACCACCCGACCGTCGGGCGTGTGCCGTCGGGCGCACTGATCGAACGGGAGGTCAACGTCGATTTGAGCGCACAAACCGACCTCCGCCTGGTGCTGAGAGAGGGCGACTTCACCGCCGCCTCACGGTTAGTCAAGAGTATCAACTTAGAGTTCGGCGCTCCCCTTGCTCAAGCGCTCGACAGCCGCACCGTGCGCATCACGATCCCGCCCGAGCGTCGCGCCAATATGGTGGAACTCATGGCCCAGATCGAGAGCGTGAAGTTCCAAACCGATATGGCCGCCAAGGTCGTCGTCAACGAGCGCACGGGCACCATCGTGATCGGGAAGAACGTCCGCATCTCATCGGTCTCTGTCAGCCAGGGCGGCGTCGCGGTGCGCATCGGCACTGACTTCGAGGTCTCGCAGCCTGCGGGCTACAACACCGGCCAAACGGCGATCATCCCCAAGCAAACGGTCGAGGTGACTGAAAAAGCGCCGAGCTCGGTGACGCTCCCCGAAGGCTCGACGGTCGATGAAGTGGTCAGAGGCCTGCGCGCGGTCGGGGCGACGGCCCGCGACATCATCAATATTCTGCAAGCCATCAAGGCGGCGGGGGCGTTGCAGGCGGAGTTGGAATTGAATTAAAGAATTGTCCGTGGTCAGTGGTCAGTGGTCAGTGGTTATCGGCAACGGACCACTGACCACGGACCACGGACAAATAACAAATGAAGATTGATCTTCCTAAACTCGACGCACAGCAGGCAACGGCGAAATCGCTCCAGCCCGATGACATTCGGGCCGAGCTGAAGCTCGGGGATCGCAATTCGCCGGAGGGCGCCAAACAAGCCGCCCGGCAATTCGAGGCGCTGCTGGTCAACGAAATGATGAAGTCCATGCGCACGACGGAGATGGAGTCGGGGCTCTTCAGCAGCGAGTCGGGCAAGATGTATCGGGAGATGCTCGATACACAATTGGCCCAGCGCATCAGCGAGGCCGGCGGAATCGGTCTGGCCAATGTGATCTATCAACAGTTGGTGCGCAGCGCCTTGGACGGGTCGGAGGCGGAAGACAATTTGCAGCCCGTGAGTACGGCGGTTGAGAAAGTTGTGGCCCCCCTCCCTCGCGTGAGCGCCAGTGGCCCAGGGCGCACGGTCGATGTGGCGAAGTCCCATCGCACGGAAGTGTCTCCAGGCGCCCGAGCCAGCGTTGAGTTGCGACTGCCGCTGGAAGGGCGCATCTCCTCTGGCTTCGGGATGCGGCGCGATCCGATCAACGGTGCGCGCCGCCAGCATCAGGGCGTGGACATCGCGGCGCCACGCGGCACGCCGATCCGCGCTGCCGCCGACGGCGTGGTCGTCTTCAGCGGCCGGCAGCGCGGCTACGGCCGGACGGTCGTGATCGAGCACGCGGACGGCACCCGCACGCGCTATGCGCACGCCGAGCGGCTCTTGGTCAAAGCCGGGGAGACAGTCTCCGGCCAGCAGGAGATCGCCGCCGTCGGCAACACCGGCCGGGCGACCGGACCGCACCTCCACTTCGAGGTCGAACGGGACGGTAAGCGAATCGACCCGGCTTCATTATTTGCTCAAGTTCCTGCGCTCGCGCGCCGATAAGATGGGCAAAGATGAAAGGCGGAAGGATGAAGGGGCCAAAGACTTTCGTCCTTAGCCTGGCCCCGGGGCGCCGCTTTTAGAGCGCCCCTGAGTGTGGAGGGAAATTATGTCAAGCATCGAGCGTGGCGGTCTGAAGGACCCGTTGAATCGGCCGGAGACGAAGACCAGCGAACCAATCAACCTTGCTCGCGGCCAGCGCCCGGAGTCGGGCCGGACCGAGAGCCAGTTGCCGGCTGACCGGGTGGAGGTCTCCTCGCGCGCGCTTGATCTGCGCAGTTTCACCGAGCGTGCCCTCGCCCTGCCGGAGGTGCGGACCGAGCGGGTGGAGCGGCTCAAAGCGGCCATCGCCGAAGGCTCCTTCAACCCGTCGAGCGGAGAGATCGCCCAGAGCATTCTGCGCCGCACGCCCGACCAATCGCTCTTTTAATCGGAGTGATGAGTGATGCGTGATGCGTGATGCGTCAAGAACATTTTTCACTCATCACTCATTACTCATTACTCGTACCGGCTGCTACCGAAGCGCGAACAGAATGTCTTCGCCCCTGAGCCCCACAACAGGGAGGTAGAGGATGGCCGAACAACCAATTTCGATCATCGGCGTCGGGCTCTCGAGCTTGCGCTGGCGGCAACCGAACGAGGAGAAAAGTCCACTCAACAAACGTCGCGGAGCCCAGCGCGAGAAACAGCCGCCCAGAGAAGAACCGCAAGGGCAGAAAGCTGACGAGGGCGATCAGCACCTGGATTTGAGAGCCTAGGATGAGCATTGCGCAACAAATAGAAGAGCTGAACCGGGCCGCGGCGGCGCAGACCGAAATCTATGACCGGCTCACATCGCTGACCCGCGAATTGGTCAGCGCCCTCGCGGTTAACAACCCAAGCCTCATTGCCGCGAAGGCTGAAGAGGGCGAAGCTTTAACCACCAAGCTTCGATCCGGGCAATACAGCTTGATGACCAAGCTCGTCCAATATGCCACCGCCTGCCGCTCGGGTCAGGTGGAGGCTCACGCCGAGCCGCCGCTGGCTGAGGCCAGAGGGCAGTTACGCGCGTGCATCAACCGGCTGATCGAGAGCGCTCGCGCTTTCTCGGCGGAGCAGCGCGCGGCGGCGCCGCTGATCGCGAACGGGCTCGCTTTCAACGGCACCTTGCTCGAGTACGTCATGCCGCAGCAGCCCGGCTATGCGGCGAGCGGGATGGCGCAGTACCAGCGCTACTCCAACATCGCCTAGTTCATGGGCTTAGTTTATGGGTTCGATCTTCAGCAGCTTCGAAATCGGCCGGCGCGCCTTGTTGGCGAGCCAGTTCGGCCTGCGCGTGACGGGGCAGAACATCGCCAACGTCAACACCCCGGGCTACACGCGGCAGTCGCCGGAGTTCGCGCCGATCCCGCCGGACGGCTACTTCAAGCAGGGCCTCGGCGGCGGCGTCTCGATCACTGGCGTGCACGCCTTCCGCGACCGCTTTATCGACACCCGCCTGACGACCGAAGCGGCGAACACCGGCAACCTCCAGGCGCAACGCGACGCCCTCGGCCAGGTCGAGCAGGTCTTCAACGAGGCTTCAGGCAATGGCCTCTCGGACCGGCTGAACAAATTTTTCGGGGCCTTCAACGACCTCGCCGCTAACCCCTCTTCCCTGCCCTTACGCGCGACGGCGGTGCAAGCCGGGCAGAACCTGGCGGAGACCTTCCGCACCCAGTACGGCCAGTTGCAGAACATCCGGCGTGGGATCGACGCCCAGGTAGCGCCCGCCGTGTCGCAGGTCAATGACCTCGCGGGTCAGATTGCGCGCCTGAATAAGGACATCGCGAAGGCGCAGTTTGTCAACGGGAATGCCGACACGCTGATCGATCAGCGCCAGCAAGCGATCAATCAACTGGCCGGGATCGTGCCGGTGCAGATCAGCGAGGCTGAAAATCAGCAGTTGACGATCAGCGTCGGCAGCGGTCAAGCGCTGGTCCTCGGTGACCGCGCCGCTCCCTTGACGGCCGCGGCAGGGTCGGACGGACAAACACACATTCTGAGCGGGACGACTGACATCACCGCAGACATCCAGGGCGGGCGCTTAGGGGGCTTGATCGGCGTGCGCGACGGCCGCATCCCCGCGCTCTTCGGCGAGCTGAACAACCTGGCCTCGGCCGTCATCACCAAGGTGAATCAGGTTCATACCGGCGGCGTGGATTTAACCGGCGCGGCAGGCGGCAATTTCTTCACCCCGACGCCGGCCGGGGCGAGCGCGGCGGCGACCATCGCCGTCAACGCGAACGTGGCCTCAGACCCGCGAAGAGTAGCGGCCGCGGCCGCTGGCGCAGGGCCGGGCGACAACACCAACGCACGCGCGCTCGCTGACATCGCCCGAACGTCATTGACCGCCGGGTCGCGCACCGGGACCTCAACTGAAATTTATTCGCAAATCGTCGGCAGCGTCGGCTCGCTCGTCTCGAGTGTCGAGGCCGAATCCCGGACGCAAGACGCGATCGTGGCGCAATTGAATAACCAGCGAGACCAGGTGAGCGGCGTTTCGCTCGATGAGGAGGCGATCAGCCTGCTGCAATACCAGCGTTCATTCCAGGCCGCGGCTCGCTTCATCAATGTCGCCGACCAGCTCACGCAGACGGTGCTGGACCTGGCACGGTAAATATAGCGATGCGTGATGAGTGATGAGTGATGAGTAAAACCAGCCTCTCACTCATCACTCATCACTCATCACTCATCACTTGAAAATGAGAGTTCCTGAAATTTCGTCCTATCGCAACTTCCTCATCTCCTCCGCGCAGAACCGCGAGCGGGCGGCCCGCGCGAATAGTGAGATTGCGACCGGCAAGCGTTTACAAAAGCCGTCCGATGACCCGGCGGGGGTCGCGGCGGCGCTCAACAGCCGCGCTGACCAGTCGCTCAACGAGCAGCAAACGCGGGCCGTGGCCGCAGCCAAAGACGAATTGACAGCGAGTGACGGCGCGATTGACCATTACGAAAACTTGCTTGACCGCGCCAAGGTCTTGTTGGCGCGCGGGCTCTCTGACCCGCAAACGGATGCGTCGCGAGCCGCGCTGGCAACGGAGGTAGAGAGCCTGCGCCAGGCCGCCATCGACGTGGCCAACACGCAGTTCGCCGGCCACTATCTCTTCGGCGGCTCCAAAAGCACGACCCCGCCTTATGCTGAAGCCGGAGGGGTCGTCAGCTACAACGGCGATGATCGCGCTCTGCTCAGTCGAGTCAGCGGGCAGTCCGTCGTCCAGACCAACGTCACGGGCAATCAACTCTTCGGGCAGCCGCCGACCATCTTCGACACGCTCGCGCGGGCCAGCGCCGCGATTCGGGCGGGCGATGCGACGGAGATCAGAAAAGACCTCGGCGAACTAGAGGGCCACGCGGGCAATGCCGCACAAGCCCGCGTCCAAGTCGGGGCGACACTCGACTTCCTGAACACGATCAATGACCGCCTGGAGACGGAGAAGTTGACTCTCGGCGAGCGGACCTCAAAAATCGAGGACGCCGATTTAGTCGATGCCGCCACACGGCTCCAGCAGGCCCAACAGGCGACCGAGGCAGGGCTCGCGGCGGGCGCCAAAGTCCTCCGCGTCTCGCTCCTCGATTTCTTAGGTTGACAGGTCAGTGGTCGGTTGCTCGTCGCTCTTTACCACTGACGACGGACAACTGACCACTGACAGGAGTACAGAGGTGAAACTAACCACAGAGCAGAGACAAGAGATTGAATTCAGAGAGCAAGACATCGTCGCCTTTCACGAAGGCCTCTTCGGGTTCCCCAACCTCAAGCGCTTTGTCCTCGTGCGCGAGGCCGAGATCGAGCCGTTCATTTGGCTGCTCGGGGTCGATGAGCCCTACTGTGCGCTGCCGGTGATGGACCCGCGCCCGACTTTTCCTGACTTTCGGCCGCGCCCCGACCCGGCGAGCATCGAGCGCCTCGGGCTTGATTCAATTGAGCAGGCGCTGATATTGGTGGTAGTGTTGGTCCCGAAGGACGGCACGGCCATCACGGCCAACTTGCTGGCGCCGATCGTGGTCAACCCCGAACTCATGATCGGCACTCAGATGATTCTCAGTGATAGTCGCCACCGCGCCAAAGAGCCGCTGCCGCTCGCGGCTTCGGCAGGCTGAAAAGAGGGCCCCGAGTTCAGAAGCTCCGGGCAGCATCAGTACCGCGAGCGGTAGCGAGCGTCGCTTCCGCCAGCGGCCTAATCTCGGAGTCACGCTCGCTACCGCTCGCGGTACTGATGCGTACTCACAAATCTGATCGGAACAACCCATGCTGATACTCACGCGTAAACCCGGCGAAAAAATCATTATCGGCCACGACATCGAGATCGAGGTGCTCTCGGTGGGCGCCGACCAAGTGCGACTGGGCATCAACGCCCCACGCGAGATCTCGGTCTACCGCTACGAACTCTACCAGGCGGCCCAGGCAGCCAACCGCGCGGCGGCCTCACAGCCCACGCGCGAAGCCCTGGGTGAAGCGGCCAAAAAGCTCAGAGCGAAGAAAGAGAGCGACGAGTGATGAGCGAAAAGGGGAAAGCAAAAAGTGAAAAGTAAAAAGCACCAACACTTTCTACTTTCTACTTTCTACTTTCTACTCGTCACTCATCACTCATTACTCTTGAGGTAATGATGCGACGTTTCGATAAAGCTTCAGTGATCGGGGTCGGGCTCGGCCTCGTGGCGATCATCGGGGGACGCGCGCTGGAGGGCGGCTCACCAGTCATGCTCTTTCAGCCGACCGCCGCGCTCATCGTTTTCTGCGGGACACTCGGCGCAGCACTGCTCAGTTTCCCGAGCGAGGTGGCCTGGCGGGCGTTGCGGGCCGGCCTGAGTCTGCTCGCCCGGCATGATCGCGAAGGTGAAAAGCAGGTCATCTTTCTCGCGGCCGCCGCACGCCAGGCCCGCCGCGACAGCGTGCTCAAGCTTGACGAGGCGGCGGAGGTCATCGGCGACCCGTTCCTGCGCAAGGCGATGCGTTTGGTCGTCGATGGCACGACGCCCGCCGCGTTGCGCGAGACGATGCGAGTGGAGCTTGAGAGCCAGGGGGAGTTTGCCGAGCAGCCGATCCATTTCCTTGAGGCCGCCGCCGGCTATGCCCCCACGGTGGGAATCATCGGCGCCGTCCTCGGCCTGATTCGTGTCATGGAACACCTGGCGGATACGACGCGACTGGGCGCCGGCATCGCTGTCGCTTTCATCGCCACCATCTACGGCGTAGCGCTCGCCAACCTCTTCCTCCTCCCGGCCGCGACGAGGCTGCGCCTGCGCCACGAACAGGATTGGCGCATCAAGGAGATGATTATCGAGGGGGCAGCCGGGATTGCCGAAGGGCTCACCCCCAGCCTGCTCGATGAAAAGCTGCGCAGCTATTTGGTGGGGGATCGGGACTCAACCGCTGAGGCGCGGGACGGGCGCCGGGCACGGATGCGGGTCGCCGCGTAAACTTTAGAGATGTCATGATCAGAAGTAACGAACCCACCTACCGTCAGCGGCGCAGGCGGAACTTACACCACCGTGAAAGATGGCTGATCTCGTACGCCGATCTGATCACCCTCCTGCTCGCCTTCTTCATCGTCCTCTATGCTGCTTCGAGGTATGATGCCGAGCGGGTCGCTCACCTCGCCGCTTCACTGCCAGGGGATGCCAAGAACTTAGAATCAAGCGCCCTCACCCCGGCCACGCCGCGTGGGCCGCAAGGGGAAGAGTTGCGCAAGCTCTCACAGAGTATCGAACAACTGATCAATGATGAAGAGTTGCGCAGCCAGGTGAGTATCCGCGCCGACCGCCGCGGTTTGATCATCTCACTCGCCGAGGCGGGCTTCTACGACCCGGGGAGTGATCGCATCCATGACTCGGCCGAGGCCGTTATCGCGGGGCTCGCCCGCCACCTGCGCCCTTTGCCGAACCAAATTCGCGTCGAGGGCCACACCGACAGCACCCCCATCCGCAGCCCGCGCTTCCCTTCCAACTGGCATCTTTCGACTGCCCGCGCGACCGGCATCGAAAGATGCCAGTTGGAAGGGAAG
>Ga0207646_10000379_pt1 | contig 59699 bp, 74 predicted proteins | sample KBSK5502metaG_FD_184343 | JGI IMG/M metagenome (GOLD analysis project Ga0207646, IMG submission 184343) | Corn, switchgrass and miscanthus rhizosphere microbial communities from Kellogg Biological Station, Michigan, USA - KBS K5-50-2 metaG... | ecosystem: Host-associated > Plants > Roots >... | reverse complement strand
CCGAGCCGAGCTACCAGGCAAACGACCTGGTCAACACGTACGACTACTGGGGCCCGTACTCACTGCTGGGCGAGGACTACGGCGCCGGGGACACCTGGCTGTCGATCATCAACCAGCGACCGTACGAGGAGTGGCCGACCGACGGCGTGGTGTACCAGGTCATCGCGGCCACCGAGCGATGGGACGTCCTGGGCGCCACCCCCCGGGGGAGCGTGTCCCAGTTCGACGGCACGTTCGAGGACGGGTTCTCCGGCTACGGGTTCCAGCTCTCCGGGTTCACTGCGACCGATGACAACACCCGGGCCCACCAGGGTTCCTACTCCCTGAAGCTGACCGTATCGGGTTCCCCGGCCACCGCGTACGTGCGCACCAACCACTTCGACAAATACAGCCCTGCCTCCCCGGGGTGGGTGCTCGAATGCTCGTTCTATGCATGGAGCGCCACGTCGGTCAGCGTGTCGGCGCAGATCTCCGCACTGAACGTCAGCGACGCGGTGATCAATACGCAGACCGCGAGCACGACGATCCCGGCGGCCACCTGGACCAAGGTCAGCGTGTCGTACACGATGCCCGCGAACACGACCTACTTCGAGTTCGGGGCCGCACGCACGGGTAGCCCTGGGACGGGGACCGACATCTGGATCGACGACCTGGATTGCCAGCGCACGGACATCGACAACGGTCGCCAGCTGTTCACCGTGCTGCGCTCGCGCAACGGGGTCAGCAAGAGCCAGACCGCCGGGACGAGAGTCGTAGGAGCCTAGATGATTATCGATGTCCTGCGGCCGATTTCGATCGTCAAGAGTGGCGGGGGGACCGCTACTCCCTCCGGCACCCTGAACGGGGTGACCTCGGACGACAACGACTCGACCTATATCCAGTTCCCGGCCAGCAGCTACAGCAACAACTGGAGCCTGGCGGTCACCCAGCACCTTCCTACCGCCGGGTATCAGCGGCATCAAATCCGGGGCCGGATCCGGATCCGGACCAACGCGGGCACCTGTAACGAGCTGATCGACCTGGGCAAGGACGCGGACACCAGCGTTACGTACGACGGTGTGAACGTGACCTCCTCCATGACCGAGGTCTACACCGGATGGGCGCAGAATGCCGCGTTCGCGCTGAACACCCTGGGCACGCTGACCGGTCTCAGCATCGGTGGCGGGTGGATGAGCAACGAGGCCGGTGGCGCCACCGAGATCCGCACGGCCGAGTGCTACGTGGACGTGGACTGCCGGGCGCAACCCGAGTTCACCCCCGAGGTCCGTGACAATGCCGGGAATGACAAGAGCGCCGGGACGGTCACTGACACCAACCAGCCGACGATCTACCTCGGCTCGGTGGACTACGACCTTCTCCCTCCCCGGGACTGGACCATCACGGTGTTCGGGGTGGACGGGGAGGTGTTCAGCTCCTCGGGTACCGGCGTGGCGCCGACTTCCGTGCTGGTCACTACCGGCCTGGCCGATGGCGACTACACGGCCTCGTACTCGGTCCGTTCGACCATCCGGGGGACTGACCCGTTCGAGGCCACCGCGCTGATCGGCTTCAGCGTGGCCAACGAGGTCCCGCCCCCGAGCCCGCCCCTGCTCACCGTGACGCCGGACTCCGGCGGCTACCTGGTGACCTGGACGGATCCGGGCGGCCAGGAGTGGGACACCGATTACACGATCGTCGCCGAGCTCTGGCGAGAGGACTGCAACGGTTCTCAGCGCATCGCCACCGTGCCGGACGGGCTGAACGGTTCCTACCTGGACCTGGCGATTCCCCAGCTCGATCCCCAGCCGGTGGCCGGTGTTGACTGTGAAGTGTCAAGCATCGCTTGCGACATCACGTACTCGATCCGCTACTGGGGGTACGTCTCCACCACGGTCACCCTGCCGAGCACCCTGCCGGACGACCTGATCCTGGCCTGGCCGAGCACGGCCGCCAGCATCCCCAGCGGCTGGACCCGGGTCTCCTCGCTGGACGGGATCTTCCCGCGCGGCGCCACCGGCACCGGCGCGCCCTCAGCCACCGGGGGCGGCCCGTCCCACGTGCACCTGGCGCCCAACCACGGCCACCAGATCGGCGCGCACAGTCACACCGTGGGCGGTTCCACGGGCACCTCGAACAGCTCGACCACCAGTGCGCGGTTCAACGGTGCCAGCCAGCCCCAGGCGGACCAGCCGCACTCGCACACCCGGCCGAGCGCGACCGGCACGGCGGCGGCCGTGTTCAGCGGCGCGACGGTCGCGTCCACCGACGCGGTGAGCAACATCCCTGCGGCGCTGAGCGTGATCTGGATTCAGAGCGGCGGGGCCCAGGCCTCGTACCCGATCGGCGCTCTCGGGTGGACTACGGAGAGTGTCTCCGGGTGGGAGTCCGCCACGATCGCCTACAACCGGTTCCTTCAAGGCGCCCAGGTCGGCGCCGATGGTGGCGCCACCTCCGGCTCTGCGACGCACACCCACACGGTGGACAGTCACAGTCACACCGGTTCGACCCATGACCACTCGATCGGTTCCACGAGCCTGTCCAATCCGTCCAGCTCTCAAGAAGCGGGGACCGGTTCCTCCACCCCGAGGTGGCTTCCCCGGCACACCCACCCGATGGACGTGGGCTCGAACAGCACCGGCCTCGTCACGGCGGCTTTCGGCGGCACCACCGGATCCACGGACCAGCAACCGCCCCACCGCCGGTTGGCCGTGCTCCAGAACGTGAGCGGCGGTATCCAGACCCGGATCATCGGCCTGTACACGGGGACGGTGGCCGCGCTCGATCCGACCCTGACGCTGTGCAACGGCAGCAACGGCACGCCGGACATGCGCGGCTGGTTCGCCCGGGACGCGGGGATCGACCCGGTCAACTCCACCGGTGGCGCCAGTACGCATACGCACACCATCCCGAACCACACCCACCCGATGCCCAGTCACGCCCACACCACCAACGTCCTGACGTCCACCACGGGCTCGTTCGAGGCGCCGACCTCCGGGGACCTGGGCGATTCGCCGACCACCGGTCACGACCACTCCAGTGCGAACACCGGCTCGACCACCCCGACCTTGACCAGCAACGGCGCCGGAACCAGCGACGCGGGGAGCAACATCCCCCCGTACAAGGAGGTTCACTTCGTCCGGCTGGACGGCACGATCTCCGGTGGCTCGCTCCCCGTCCCGATCCTCAAGGTGACGGAGTTCTCCACCGCGACGGTCCCGGCGCTGAACTACGCGGACGACATGGACCGGATCTCCAGCCTGACGACCCAGCTCACCGTGGTCACCGACCGTTCCTCGTCCTTCCCCAAGCTGGTCGCCGACTCGGTGCCGATCACCGGTGGGTTGCACACGGTCAGCTCGACCCCGGCCGGGGAAGACCTCACGCTGACCATGGCGGTATACGGGCTCGCGGCGATCGACGCCCTGGAGGCCCTACTGGCCTCCGACGTCCTTTACTGGGCGCCTCTCGGCGGCACGGCCGGATGGTTCGCGCCGGGCGGCTGGTCCGTCACGGCCCCGGCCCCTAACGTGAAAGTCGTTCAGATCACGATGGTCCGTCAGGCCTGGCCTGCTACCGCCGACCCGGAGGACTACCTGTCATGAGCGTGCCTTTCAGCTCAGCGCGCCACCAGGCAGCGCTCGCCACCCCGACCGGGTACCGGCGTCGGATGACCTTCACGTTCACGCGGGACGGGACCTCCACCGTGCTGGAGCCGGTTGACGGGAGCCTGACCCAGGACGTCCGGCGCAACGGTCGGTGGGACGGACGGCTCCAGTTCGCCAGCGCGGACCTGCTGCCCACCTCCCCCCGGGACCTGCTCACTCCGTTCGGCACCACGGTCACGGCCGAACTCGGCATCGAGCTCCTTGACGGCACCGTGTCAACCGTGCCGTACGGAATGTACGAGATCACCTCGTCTCGGTCGTCGGCCGCCGCCGGTCAGCAGACCGTGGAGATCGGCCTCGGCGACATCTCCAACACGATCGAGCGCTACCGGTTCGAGACTCCGTTCACCGTGGCCAACGGGACCGACCTGGGGACGATGGTCAACTCGGTGGTGACCAACCGAATCGGCATCAATCCGAACGTGCCCCTGGTGGGGGACACGCTCGGCGCGGCCCGGATCCTCGGACTCGACACCGAGACCGCGCCGTGGGCCGAGCTCCTGGACATCCTGGACGGTTTCAGCCGTACCGCCTGGTATGACCAGGTGGGCAACATCCAACTGGGTGCGGTGACGACCGACCCGGCCACCGCGTACGAGATCAGCTCCCTGGCAAGCCTCGCGGTTGACTTCGACACCCGGCCGCCGAACGTCATCGTCGCGCGGGGGGAGAGCCAGGACGGGACCACATCGCCGGTCCAGGCGGTCGCCATGGACGACAATCCCTCGTCTCCGACGTACGCCGGGACAGGGCCGGGAACCAGCCCGTACGGGCGCGTCACGCTCTACTACGCCTCCCCCTTGCTCCTGACCAACAGCCAGGCGCAGAGCGCGGCAGACACGATCCTGGCGGGCTACATCGGTGCGGGCGCCACTTACACGATCACGGTGCCGTACGACCCGACCATTTCGGCCGGGGATGTGATCTCGGCGAACGGCTCGATCCTCGCGGTCGACGCCATCTCGCTCGACCTCAACGACAAGACGTCTCTCCAGGTCAGGGGGCTGTCCTGATGGACACGGCCAAGCTGAGCCAGATCAAGAAGGCGCTGAGCGGGCAGCAGGACGACGGCCAGGACGTGGCCCGGCTCAGGACGGGGGTCATCTCGGCGGTCAATACGAACGGGACAGTTGACGTCACGCTGTCAGGTGTCACGGTCGCCGGGGTCTCGTATCTGGCAGGCGCCGGGGTGGCGGTCGGCGCCATTGTCCAGATGCTTAGCTACCGGGGATCGCTGCTCGTGCTCGGCACCTCAGCCGGATCGACCCAGGCGTTCTCCACCCTGTATGACGAGGTGGAGACCAACCAGACCGTGACCACCACGGCTGGGACCGCATTCATGGACGTGACTCTTCCTGGCGCCGGGAAGTACGCATTCGATGTCCTGTGGATTTACACGATGTCCGGGGCCGTCGGCCGTCCTGGGTTCGCGTTGGGCGGAACACCCACCCTGACGTCCTTCTCCTGGGCAAGCCAGACGACGCACTACAACTCGGCCACCGCCAGCCAGGGCTTCCAGATCACCGGCACATCGTTCCCCACCAACGTGGACCCCCTGGTGAACAGCGACTTCACGACCACCACCGGGTTCTCCGCATCCCTGATCAAGGGGAGGGTGACCGTGTCCACCGGCGGCCGACTGGATTTCCGTCTGGGGAAGGCGACGGGCACCGGGAACACGATCAACCTCAAGACCAGCTCTTGCGTCACGGTGAACCGGGTCAGCTGAGACCTAGGTCAGGGTGACGTAGTGGGTCAGATCGTTGACCTCTACGAAGGTTATGGAGAAGGGATCCTGATACCCCAGGGCCGTGATCGCCTCGGAGACCACATCAGAGGCGAACACGCGCTCCGCCAGATCCTGGGCGTTTGCGTCGGAGATCTCGCCGATCTCGCCGATTTCCAACCTGACGTCAAACACTCGGCCGTTGCCATCGGTGTATTGGGAGTGAATCTTCATGTATAGAACGGTACACCCGGATATGCCGGAATGGGGGAAGCGGGGGGAGCTCCTCTCACTCTCTTCGCCTGGAAAACATTGTGTTTGTTAACGCATGCGCACACACGCGTATACACACGCGTGTGTTTACGGGCCAAAGACCCCTGAGCGGCTCCCCCCGCTTCCCCCGCTCCGAACCGTCCGGGCAGCGTCCCGGGATGTCCGCCCGTCAGCTATGCTGGGGACATGACAGCCGTGCCGCCAACGTGGGCCATCCTGATCCCGACCTTGGGCGAGCGGCGTGCGCTGTTCGAGCGGTTGATCCGCCTCCTGCTCCCCCAGACCGAGCCGTACGCCGGACGCGTCCGGGTGATCGGCGGGTACAACAACGGCAAGCCCGGTCTTCCGGCGGTCCGCCAGGCGATGGTCAAGGAGACCTCCCGGCTCAAGATCGATTACCTGTCGTTCGTCGATGACGACGATCTGGTCCCCGAGTACTTCGTGGACGAGGTCATGACGGCACTGGACCAGCGGCCGGACTACGTCGGGTTTCAGGTCCAGTGCTACTCCGACGGCGTGCCCACGGCCGTCTCGTATCACAGCCTGGAGAACCGGACGTGGGAAAACCTCCCCGATCGGTACCTGCGGGACATCTCGCACATCAACCCGATCCGGACCTCGATCGCCCTGTCGGCCGACTTCCGCCGGGCGGCACCGGGCCAGCCCGAGGACCGGGCCTGGGTCCATCAGTTGCGCCGTGGTCGCAAGCTCAGGGAGCAGGTCATGATCAACCAGATCATGTACCACTACCTGTTCTCCACCAGCAAGACTGCCGGGATCGGCTCGCGCTGGCAGGCCCCCTCCAAGATCCATCCCGGGACGGAACGGTCCCTGATCGAGCACCCCAACTTCTCCTGGCTGGAGCTGGCATGACTGTGGAACTGGCGATGATCATCCCGACCCGGGGGCGGCCGGAGAACATCCGCAAGGTGATCAGCGCCTGGGACTTCACCAACGCGTGGGACGTGGCGGACCTCTACCTGGCCGTGGACGAGGACGACCCGGAGATCCAGCGGTACCAGGCCCTGTTCGAGGAGCACCGGCACCCGGACACCGACGAGCCTCTGTTCCATCTGACGTTCTCGGCCACCTGGGTCCCGATGGTCTCCAAGCTCGACCGGACGGCCAACGGCCTGGCGCTGAGCGGGAAGTACTTCGCTCTTGGGTTCGCGGGGGATGACCACCTCCCCCGGACGATCAACTGGGCCCAGACCTACCTGGCCAAGCTGCGCGAACTCAAGACCGGCCTGGTCCACGGTGACGACGGCTACCAGGGGTCGAACATCTGCACGGAGTGGGCGGTCACCTCGGACGTGGTGCGCACCCTGGGGAGGATGATCCCGGCGCCGGTGGAGCACATGTACTCCGACGTCTCGACCCACGATCTGATGACGGCGGCCGACGCCCTGGCCTACCTCCCCCAGGTACGGATCGAGCACATGCACCCGATCGTCAAGAAGGCCGAGAACGACGAGCAATACCGGCGGGTCAACTCGCGCGAGCAGTTCCGCCAGGACAAGATCAAGTACGACAGCTGGCGGAACGGCCGGATGTCCGAGCACCTGGCGGCCGTCAAGGCGCTCCAGCCGGACCGCGTGATCCCGGTGGTCCCGGCTCGGGGGCGGCCGGTACGACCGGCCGTGATGAAGGCTCAGGTACTCAGGTCCGGGCCGACCCGGAGGAAGGCGGCACCCATCATGACGTCCAGGAACTTTCCCTTCTCCCGCGAGTTCAAGGAGGTCCGGGGAGCGACCCCGGACGAGATCGGTATGACGCTGGCCGACTTCGCCACCGGTGTTCCGGCCGACCAGGAGATCGTGGAACTCGGCGTGTTCCAGGGCCGGACCGCGCTGATCCTGGCCTGGGGGGCTAAGCAGGGCCACGGCGCACACGTGACCGGCATCGACGCCTGGGACCTGGAGGGCAACACCTACGGTCCGCCGTTCAACGAGGCCGAGTCCGAGCGATGGGCCCAGTACCGGATTCAGGAACTGGGCTACGCCGATCGGATCACGCTGGTCAAGAACTTCGCCTCGGACGCGGCCGCCATCTGGGGGGATCCGGAGAAGTGGTTGACCGGTCGGGTGAAGCCGATCGGCCTGTTGTTCGTGGACGATGACCACTCGTACGAGGGCGCGCGCCGGGCGGTCGAGGACTGGGCGCCGCACCTCGCGCCCGGCGCCGTCATCGCCATCGACGATTACGGCCACCCGGACTGGCCGGGGGTCGAGATGGCCGTGACCGACCTCGTTAACGAGGGCGTGCTCTACCCGGTTCAGATCTACCACGAGCGGCTGGCCGTGACTCGGCTGGCCGAGGCTGCGCCGGGAGCGCTCTCGCGCGGCCTGACGGCGATCACGAGCGAGGGTGTCTCGCCCTCCCCGGTCGCGACCGAGCCGGGCTGCCAGCACCCGGAGTGCGTTCTGGAGCACCCGCACGCGGGCCCGGCGGAGCTGTCCGTCTCTGACACTGAGGTGTCAACCGAGGCACCCGGCCTCCGCACGGTGGTCAGCGCCGGGGAGTTGACCGGAGTGGTCGCCGGTACCCCGATCGGGGAACTGGCCATCCCTCAGTTGAAGACCCTGGCCCGGCGCCGCAACATCGTGCTGGGCGTCCGGAAGGACAAGCGGGACCTGATCCTCCAGGCGCTGGCCGACGGGAAGTGAAGCTCTCCGCCTCGATCATGGCGCATCCGGATCGTTCGGCCCTGGTCGCCGAGCTCCAGGAGCGGTTGGATCGAGATGTGCCGGTGAACTGGGACGATGAGGGCCCGGCCTCGGGGAACTCGGACCGGGTCTGGCGGACCGCCCGGGGAGGATGGGAGCTGGCCGATCCGTCGGCGGACTGGCACGTGCTGATCCAGGACGACGCCTGGCCGAGCCCGGACTTCCTGGCCGGGCTGGAGCGAGCTCTGGAGTACGTACCGGACGACGCCACCGTGTGCCCGTACCTCGGCAAGGGCGGCATGGCGGCTCACCGCTGGTCCACCCTGAGCGCCGAGGCCGAACGGCGTGGCGCCTCGTTCGTGCGCTCCGCCTCGCTGATGTGGGGCGTGGCCATCTGCCTCCCCGTCCGGCTCATCCCGGAGATGATCGAACGTGCCAACATGATGGCCGGAGTGCCCGATGACATGCGGGTTTCCGGCTGGACGAAAAGGCGGCGCGGAGAGGTCTGGTACCTATGGCCGTCCCTAGTGGATCATCGGCCCGTACCGTCGATCACCAAACATCGTGCCGCCGACCGGCGGGCGGTCAGACATCATGCGGGCTCAGCGCTGGAGTTGGACTGGTCCGGGCCGGTCCTGACGGATCCGGCGGCCGCCAGGACACTGGGGCCGAGGTCAGGTCCTTCCGCTCACCGGAAGGTAACCTCACGTCAACGGCGCTCGGCACCGGGAAGGTAGGGAACAGTGCGTGAACCGACGGCGAGCTTTGCCGCCCCTCCAGCGAGACGTGTTCTTTCTCGGACTGGGCGCGCTATGGGGAACGTGGACGGTTTACACAGCCGGTCCGTGGCCGTTGATGCTGATCAGCGCGGCCACCATGATGGGTCCCGGATTTCTGAGACTCTGGCTCTCCGGGCCAGGTACCGGGGCCAGACTCTCGTTGCCGCCATCGGGGCCGGAGGAGCCGGAGCACTCGTTGCCCTCTGGATCGCCAACGGCGGATTCGGGAGCTGACCAATGACCGACCGGCCGACCGCCGAGGTCTGGGAAATACCGCGCCGGGTGTGGTTCATCCTGGCGTCCTGGGGAGTGGCCGTGCTCCTGCTGGCCGGTCTGCTCTCGTTCTGGATCTGGCGCAACGAGCGAGCAGCCGACCACGAGGCAGACCGCGTCCGGGCAGAGCAGGACCAGGCGATGTGCACAATGACCGGAGTGTTCCTGTCCGGCCCGGAGCCGGTGGCCGGACCGGCGGGTGACCGGGGCCGTGCCGTCCAGAAGGCGGTACGGGAGTACCGGAGAACTCTTCGCTGCTCAGACGCGGATTGAAACGTTACAGTCGAGGCTACAAAGAAGGCCCGGCCGATGGCCGGGCCTCTCTGCGATCAGAGCTTGCGCGCGATTTGGACCAGCTGGAACGCCGGGAAGTCGGTGGAGTAGCGGTCCTCCCAGGTCTTCCCCTCGCTGACCATGTGGATCCGCATGGTGTCCGACTCCCGGCGCGAGCCAGCGACCACGGCGTAACCCTCTAGCTCCATGTCACCGATCAGGTCCCCGTCCTCGGCCTGGTGAGCGAACGCGACCTCGAACTCCTTGTGGGTGGTGCCCACGGCCTGGTCCAGTCGGGCGGCCACGGTTCCGTTGAATCGGTTGTCAACGGCCTGCACGCTGGCCGCAACGCCCCCGTTGTCGTCCAGGTCCCAGGCGCCGACCCGGCCGAGGGAGTAGAACGCCAGCGCCGTGTCCGCCTCGGCCAGCGTGGCCGGGCGGGACTCGATGGCGATGGTCCGGCAGACCAGGCCCAGGTCGTTCCGCTCAGCGATGACCAGCGAAACGCCGGTGATGGTGGCGGTGATGGTGTTCGACATGGTGACCTCCCGGTCGTGGTGGAGGAGGCCTGTCCCCCTCACACCAACCACATTACAGGCTTGACTGTGAAGTGTCAACGCATCCGGCCAGGAATCTTGAGCTTGTTTCTGGGGAAGGCGTGCCTGTATAGTTTGGCCTGGACCAACTACTCCTGAGAAGAGGTGATTCCGTGACGACCGAGGACCAGACGACCGAGGCGCCGGAGAAGTTCGTCGGTTACGGCCCGGCCGCCGAATACCTGGGCCTGATGCGGAACACGCTCTCCAGCTATGCGGCCCGTGGCATCGGCCCCGAGGTAGACCACCGTGAGGTGGTGGACCAGTACAACATGCCGGTCTTCACCCGGGACGAGCTTGACCGGTGGCGTAAGTCGCGCCCTGGCCAGGGCGCCCGTACGGACCTGCTCGAAACGAGTACGTCCGACACCTGATCTTTGCTGGGGCCGGGTAAAAGCCCGGGGAAGGGCCTGCCTCCCTTCCCCGGGCTTTTCCGCGTCTGGCCGAACTTTTATTACTTGTCGATGCAAGTACATGGGCCCAGAAAAAAGGGCCCGGCCGCCCGGCCGCCCGGTCGGGCCCGCTCCCCCGTCAGATCGGGTAGGCCTCCCGGCTGATCAGGTCGGTCCCGGCTTCCGCCCGCTGGATCCCGAGGAACTCGACCAGCTCCTCCACCGGGACCTCGGTCCGGCTGGCGTGGATGGTTCCGTTGGCTTGCCGGGTCTGGGTGACTACCACGTACATCTGAGTTCCTCCTGCTCCCCGGGGGTCTGTCCCCCTCACATGAACCACACTACAGGCTTGACTGTGAAGTGTCAATACTACGTGGCATACATCACAGGAGCGCCTGTAGAGTTGACACGTAAGAGTCACGCCTGTAAAGTAGTTCTCATCAGGGCGGGGACAACGAAGGGAACGGACCGATGACGATCATCAACTGGACCAAGGGCGAGACGACCGGCAGCCGGGAGTTCACCAACGAGCGGGTTGCGGCGCGGTTCGCCGAGGGCCTGAAGCGGACCGGTTACACGATCGTCGAGGACGCTCCGGCCGCCGAGGTTGAGCAGACTGGGCGGGTCGGCAAGGGCCTGGAGGTTCACCGGATCGTCGGTGGCGTCGCGCACTGCGGCTCCAGCTACCGGACCCGGACGATGGGCGGCACGCTCACCACCAAGGTCACCGGCGAGGCGATCACCTGCACCAAGTGCCAGCACTGACCCCGGACCGCCCGGCCCCCGCTCCGGCGGGGGCTTTCCCGTACCCGGCTGAACTTGCATCGACAAGTAATAAAAGTCCGGGAAAACTTTACAGGCGCCGGGGTTGACACTTAACCGTCAAGCCTGTAAAGTAGTTCTCATCAGGGCGGGGACAACGAAAGGACAGAACAATGAAGATCCGAGTCGACGAGGTCCAGGTAGGCCAGACGGTTAAGGGAAACCTGGTGGGTGGCGCTCACGTGGTCTTCCGAGTCACTTCTGAGGGCATGCAGATGCGTACGTCGGACGCCAAGGTTCTGACCTTCTGGAACGAAGCTGGCGAGGAGTTCTTCGTTGGCCGGGTCTACGCCAAGGCCACGCTGGTCTGAGAGATAAAAGCCCCCGCCGCAGCGGGGGCTTTCCTGTGCCCGGTGGTACTTGCATCGACAAGTAATAAAAGTCCGGAAAAACTTTGCAGGCGCTGGGGTTGACACCTCACCGTCAAGCCTGTAAAGTAGTTCTCATCAGGGCAGCACGAACGAGGGAGACGGAAATGGGCGCCATCGCCAAGGGCAAGGTCAACGCCAGTGAGCTCCAGGTCGGGACGCGGATCATCATCAAGATCTGGGACGCCAGCCGCGAAGAGGACCAGGCTGTTCTGGCCTGGCTGGGCACCGACCACGGGATCGGCCCGAGCCGGACCAAGACCGGGGAGGGCGTGGTCATCGTTACCGTCACGAACAAGGCCAAGGTCATCAACCGCCGGGGTTACCTGATCACCACCAGCGCCGGGGAGTTCTACGCCGAGCCGATCCAGACCATGTGGTTGGCGCCGGAGGACCCGGCCGGGATCAAGCGGGCGCACGCTGAGGCCCTGGAACTGGACAAGGTGTACGAGGCGTACCCGGTGGCCGATTTCCAGGACGTGGCCGAGGCCGACGAGAACCGCTGGACGCTGGGCAGCATCGAGGACGCACACGCCGAAGCCCTGGCCGAGGACGCGGACGCGGAGCGCGAGATCGAGTGCCCCCGGTGCGGCGGTCCGCTCGCCAGCGACGGTGTGTGTGCCGACGACGAGTGCGGCGCCGACGAGGAGATCGACCTGGAGAACCTCCCGGACCCGGACGGCTCGAACCTGCTCCCCATCCCGCCGGAGTTCTTCAAGGACGAGGAGATCGAGGACCAGGCCGCCGAGGTCGAGGCGTACAACCTGGTCCAGGCGGAGAAGGCTCGTGCTGAGAACGAGGCGCCGGGCGGCATGTACTACGGCTCCGAGTGGGCCTCCTCCCCGGTGTTCAATCTGGACCTCTCGGGTGGCTTGACACTTCACAGTCAAGACGGTAAGGTTGACACCAACAGCAAGGACGAGGGCGAGGAGAACGAGATGACCAGCACCGACACGCAGAACCGAGAGAAGACCGGATCGGCCGTGGTCCGTCTGATGGAGCGGGTGCACGAGCGGATCCGCCAGAACCACCCGGAGGTTCCGGAGGTCGTGATCGTGACCGGCGCCGGGACCGACAGTGCCACTCCGAAGTGGGGCCACTTCCGGGCGCGCGGCTGGCTGGCGCAGGACGGGGAGGGCAAGTCGGCCCACGTCCACGAGATGTTCATGGCGGGCGAGACTCTGGCAAAGGGCGCCCACCAGGTGCTCCAGACCATGCTCCACGAGTCGGCTCACGCGCTGGCCGAGAGCCGGGGAAAGAAGGACACCTCGCGCCAGGGCCGGTGGCACAACAAGGTCTTCCTGGACACGGCCAAGGAGCTCGGCCTGGAGTACCGAGGCGACAAGGCCAACCCCCAGATCGGGTTCTCTCAGGTCACCCTGACCGATGAGGCCAAGGACGAGTACCGCGACCTCCTGGAGGATCTCGACCGCGAGATCAACCTCATGGTCAAGCTGCCGCTCTGGCTCGGCGGATCCGGCGACGGGGGAGAGGACGAGGGGGGCGGCGAGAACATGGGCCGCAAGCCGCGCGGCGAGGGTGGCTCCTCCAGCTCGATCAAGCTGACCTGCGAGTGCTCCGACCCCAACATCATCCGGGCGTCCAAGAAGGTCGCGGAGATGCTGGTCGTCCGGTGCGATGACTGCGAGAAGCTGTTCCGCAACCGCTCCTGACCGGACGAGCGCCGGACCCCTCTCAAGGGGTCCGGCGCTTTGCTGTGCGCCGAGGAGTTGACACCTCACAGCCATTGCTGTAATGTAATCCATGGTGGAGAAGGTCTCCGCCGTTAGGGGAGGAAGAGACCATGATCGACTTTTACGAAGAGCTGGCAACCAAGCTGAGCCAGGCGCCTGACCTGGGCCGCGTCACCAGGGCGCTGGCCCGGGAGACCGTCCTGCGCCAGGTGATGACGGAGACCGGCGAGTCCCGCGAGATCGTGGCGGACATGATCGACGCCATGGACTCGATGAGCGAAGAGGCCGTGCTGGACCTGACTGACGGCGAGCCCACGACGCTGCGCGACGCGCTGAGCCGGTACGTGGAGAGGCTGAACAATCTTGGGAACCAGAAGAGGGAGGAGATCTACGCCAACATCGCGGATGAGCTGGACACCCTCCTGACCTACCCCTGGCCCGTTCAGCAGCCGGGGGTACACGTGGACCTGGAGGACAACCTGGAGCGCCGGGAGGGTGAGCCTCATGGCTACCACCGGCGCCGCACGACGGAGACCGGCTACCCGCTGATGGGCTCCAGCGATGCCGAGCGCGAGGAGAGCCACCAGCGCGCCATCCGTATCCAGCGCCAGGCGATGCGAGACCACGTGTTCGTGGGCGATGGTCAGTACTGCGAGGCCATGTTGCCGACGGGTGTCAGCGGGAGCCCGGAGACCGGCATCATCGCCATGACGGCCGGGTGCGGCTACGGGCGTGACACGCACCCTGACGTGTCCTGACCTGCGGAAACGGAGACCTTCCTCCCCGGCGTTGACACCTTGCAGTCCATACGGTAAGGTTTCAACCAACAGGAAGGAGGGCCGCCGATGCGGACCAAAATCGAGGTGGGGAACCTGACCCAGGGCCAGTTCGATTGGCTCAAGGAGAACATCCCTGGAGCCCGCGACATCCCGGAGGGAACGCCCCGGATGTGCGTCGTGTTCGTCGGTCCAGGCGACAACCTGGACGGCCATGTGGAACTTCCGCCCAGGGAGTTCGTTGCGGTGATCGAGCTCCTGGCCCGGATCACCCGGACGGCTGAGCTCCTGGCCGAGGCTCCGGGGGCGGGGATCGACGGGGACCCGTGCCAGCACGGGGCGCCGGTGGTCGAGGAGACCCCCTCGATGTTCGAGAACTCCGGGCCGGTCCGAACATACGCGGACGGGTGCCAGTCGTACGGCCCGTACGGGAAGGTCTTTGACCGATGAGTGTCAAGGTTGTCGGTCTGGACCTGTCGATCACCGGGACCGGGGTGGCGCACACGGTCGAGGGGGCCGTGTGCACCCACCTGATCAAGACCAACGCCAAGGACAAGGACCAGCGTCTGGCCCAGATCCAGCGCGAGGTCCGGGAGTACGCGGCCGGTGCCGCGCTGGCGCTGATCGAGGCGCCCACCGCACGCTCGGCGACCGCCGTGATCAGCGGCATGGTCCAGGGCGCGGTCCGTCTCGTGCTCCTGGACATGGGCATCCCGTACGGGACGCTGATGCCGAACAGCCTCAAGAAGTACGCGACCGGCAAGGGCACCGGGGACAAGATCCCGATGGCGCTCGCCGCGCTCAAGCGGGCTGGCCTGGAGTTCCCCGACGACAACCAGTGCGATGCGTTCTGGCTCTGGGTCGCGGCGAACGACCACCTGGCCCAGCCCGTGTTCGACCTCCCCGTGATCAATCGGGAGTCCCTCAGCAAGATCAGGATGGAAGGGTAGAGGCGTGAGCCTGGAAGAGCGTAAGGCGCAGATCCGCAAGGACATGGAGCGTCAGGCCCGGTACCTCCAGACCCTGGAGAACATGCCGGACTTCGACCAGCTGGCGAACGGCACCGTGATGGGTCTGGTTGTCACCTACGGCCCGAGCCGGGGGTACGCGGTGGTCGCGTACAAGGCCCGGGACCTCTGGTTCCTGACCGGAGACAAGTCGCCGAACAAGCTGGACTCGGGCAGCCTGGCCGAATGGCTGATGAGCAACGGTCGTCACCTCCGGCACGCCCAGGTGCTGGCCGAGTTCGAGGTGACCTCGATCCCGGTGTTCGACCTGGGCGCCGCGCTGGACGGCCTGCTGGGCGGTCTGACGGAGAACCGGCGTAGGGGCTTTCTGTCCGACACCTACGACGAGGCCAGCGGGCGGGGACTGTGAGCCTGGGAACCAAGATCGAGGCGGGTCAGGTGTTGACGCACCTGACCCGCTCCGGCGGCCGACTCGGCTGCCCGCACCCGGCCCACCGGTTCGCGAGCCCCCGTCAGGCGCCGAGCCGTCTCATCCTCCCCGAGTGCGCCGGGCGCGCGGCGTGGCTGGCCGCGCGCCGGGAGGGCATCGGCGGGTCCGAGGTGGGCGCGCTGATCGGGGTAAACGAGCACGAGACGGCCATGAGCATCTGGTCCAAGAAGACGCGGACCGAGCCGGACGTGGAGCTGACCGGCGCGCCGATCGAGTGGGGCCACCGGCTGGAGAACGTCGTGGCCGAGAAGACCGCCGAGGAGATCGGGATGGTGTCCCGGTTCGGGGGCGGTCTCTGGGCGATGCACGACCGGCCGTTCATCCGGGTGACCCCGGACCGGTTCGCGTGCAAGCCGAGGAGCTGGAAGGCCGAGGCGGTCATCGAGTGCAAGACTGCTGGATCGGACGAGCACTGGGAGTCGGGCACCATCCGGCCCAGCGGACACGGCACCGGCTCGGCGCCGCTGTCCTACCAGGCACAGCTCCAGTGGCAGCTCGGCATTCTCGGCCTCCCTGTCGGCTACCTCGGGTGCTTCGTCCTGGGGAGCGAGCGCCAGTTCTTCACGGTCGAGGTGCACTTCGATGCTGAGTGGTTCCGCGAGATGTGCGACGCCGCTGAACGGTTCTGGGTCCAGAACATCCTCGGCGACGACATCCCGTTGCACGACCACCGGCACCCGATCACGGAAGACCTGCTCAAGGCACAGAACCCGAACGTGGTCACGCAGAGCACCGATCTGCCCGATCTGGCGGAGGAGTGGATCAAGGACTACCAGCTGGCCAAGAAGGCGGCCGAGGAGGCGGAGACCAACTTCACGGCCGTGAAGAACCTCTTCCGGGAATGGACCGGCGACGCTGGAGCCGGATATCTGGGCGATGACAAGCTGGTCAGCTACCCCGAGGTGAGGTCCAGCCGGATCGACGTGGAGGCGCTCAAGCGGGACTACCCCGAGGTGGCCGAGGCCGTGACGGTGACGTCGCACTACCGCCGGATGACCATCCGGGTGCCCAAGAAGTACAAGCTTCCTGACCTGTAAGTGTCAACGTTGCAACATTAACGGCTAGGCTGTAACGTAGTGCTCGCTGGTTGATCGGACCCCTGTCGACCAGCATCCGGGCCGGTTTCGCGGTCGGTCCGATTCGGTGCTTGGAACGCCCATCCGGAGTAGGCACGTCTCCCCCGGGAGCAAATCCGAAACGGTGGCCGGACCAGGTTGAACGGGTAGGGACCGTCCGACCGATCCCAGGGGCCGCTCTTCGCGGAAGCGGCCCCGGCGCTATGGCTTGTAGCTCAATTGGTGAGAGCGACCTGGGGTGCAAACTCGGGGAGGTGCTGGTTCGAATCCGGCGAGGCCAGCGGAAGACCGGCGTTAGCCTTGCGCCGGACACCCCCAGTAACACCAGAGGCTAGGGCGCGGATCTAGACCGGCGGCCCGGGGGAGTCGGCCCACCAGAATCCGGCTGGCCTGAGCGGGTGGAGAGCAAACACGGCGGGGGAAACCCTGGTCATCGTCTGCCCCTCAGGTCGTACCAAAATCAGGGCTCCGGTGCTTCCGTTCACGGATGGCTTGAGCATCATGGCAAAGGTCTCGGATTCCGAGGTCGAGATGGTTCGAATCCATCAGGGGCGCGATCTGGCCGGTCCCGGCAACCACGGGACGGAACCCTGGGACCGGCCGGTTCAGCACGAACAACGCACAGCTCACTACCACTCAACTCAAGGAGCACCATGGCCAAGACCGCTGAGACCAGCGCCACCGAGTCCGACTTCGACGAGGCCGAGAACCTGTTCGGGGCCGACACGGAGAACGTCGACTTCGGCGACGCGGACGACCTCCTGAACTCCGTCCAGGAGGACGACGCGGAGGGCTGGGTCCCGACCGAGCGCGGCGAGAGCCTCGCTGGTGTCGTGACCAAGATCGGTGAGACCCGGTCCGACTTCGCGACGTCCGAGGACGACGCGATGTGCCCGACCGTCACCATCCTGACCAAGGACGGCGACAAGTACCGGGTGATCGGCTACGGCGCCGTCCTGAAGCGCGAGCTCCAGGACGCCAACCCCCGGGTTGGTGACCTGATCGCCGTGAAGTACTGGGGCGAGAAGCCGATCAAGAAGGGCAAGTTCGCCGGGAAGATGTACAAGCACTTCTCGGTGGCGGTCAAGCACAAGTAGTCCGCCACCCCTGCCAGGTGGAGTAAACGAGGGCCGTCCGAACTCACCGGGCGGCCCTCATCCGTCCCAGGAAGGAAGAAGACGATGTTCAAGCTCGACAACTCCAAGGTCCCGAACGGGACCGTGCTGCTGATGGGGATCCAGTACGAGAACCAGACCTCGGCGAAGATCTGGACGTACGCCCTGCTCAAGGCCGGTGGTCTCTGGTACGTGACCGGTAACGGCAAGGTTCCGGTGGCGGCCGGGTGGGAGGCGATCAACCGCTGGCTGGCCAAGGACGGCCGCGTGGTCAAGTGGGTCCGGGCGGCCACCAGTTGGGCCGACCTGTACCCGGTCCCGTCCGAGGATGACCCCTCCTCCCTGGTTGACACCTCCCAGGCGTCCGGGTAACCTCGCAGCCATGACGGCAACGAATAACGAGGGGGCGCACTGATGCTGGATCTCCGGCCGTACCAGCGCCGGGCGCTGACGGCGATCGAGGAGGCCGACCGGGAGGGCGTCCAGCGCCCGCTCCTGGTCTACCCGACCGGCACCGGCAAGACGGTCATCTTCTCTCACGCGTTGAAAGAGCGAGCGGAGAAGGGCCGGGGCCTGGTCCTGGTCCACCGTGAGGAGCTTGCGGAGCAGACCCGGGACAAGCTGGCCATGGTGGCGCCCGAGCTCTCCACGGGGATCGTGAAGGCCGAGCGGGACGAACTGGACGCGGACGTGGTCGTGGCCTCGGTCCAGACGGCCAGCCGGGACAAGCGGCTGGCCGCGCTGGTCGAGTCCGGCCGTCGCTCCCCGTTCGGCACGCTGATCGTGGACGAGGCGCACCATGCACCAGCGCCGACCTGGACCAAGGTGCTGCGAGGTATGGGGTCGTGGTCCCAGTTCGGTCCTCTGACCATCGGGTTCACGGCCACCCCGGAGCGGGACAACGGCAAGACCCTGGGCGTGTGGGAGAAAGTTGTCTCTTACATGTCAATTCGGGAGGCCATCTACGGCGACCGTAAGAAGGGGGAGGAGGGCGGCTACCTCGTCCCGATCCTCCCGGCCGTGGTCGTCGAGACCAAGATGGACATGGGCAAGGTTCGCAAGACCGGCGGGGACTACTCCGACGGTGACCTGGGGACCGCCCTGGAGGACGCGGGCGCTATCGAGCAGATCGCGGACGCGTACAAGGAGCACGCCAGCGACCGCAAGGGCGTGGCTTTCACGCCCACGATCAAGACCGCCCACCACCTCGCCGAGGAGCTCCGCAAGCGCGGCATCCCGGCCGAGGCGATCGACGGCGGCACCGACCCGGAGCTCCGCAGGGCCGTCCTGAAGCGGCTCAAGACCGGACAGACCCAGGTGGTCGTCAACTGCGCCGTGCTCACCGAAGGGTTCGACGAACCCTCGATCTCGTGCGTGGTCGTGGCGCGGCCCACCAAGTTCCACGGCCTCTACGTCCAGATGGTCGGCCGGGGGACGCGGCTCTACCCGGGCAAGAAGGACCTGATGGTCCTGGACATCGTCGGAGCCAGCAACCGTCACGAGCTCATCGGCCTGGTGGACCTCGGCCTGGACCTGGACGACCCCCGCAAGAAGAAAGAGCCTGGCGAGACCGAGGCGATGAAGTGCCCCTCGTGCGGCGTGCCGTGCGAGTTCGAGGAGCACCGGTGCCGGTTGTGCAACCGATACCTTCCGGCGGACATCTGCCTGGCGGGCGGCACCCGGCACCTGAACTGCCACGCGGGCGCGGCCGGGAAGGTCGACGTGTTCGGCACGTCCCGGCTGGCCTGGCTCCCGCTCCCCGGGGGTGCGTACTGCCTGACTGCTGGTAAGGAGGTGGTGGTCATGGCGCCGATCGGGGAGGACACCTGGAAGCTTGCGACGTACGAGGGCAACCGGCTGACCATCATTCAGGACGAGATCCCGGCCGACTGGGCGATGGGCATCGGAGAGGACCGGGCCAAGGCGTTCCAGCGGCTGGCCGAGCGCTCGGCGCGCTGGCGCAAGAGCCGGGCCTCGGATGCCCAGAGGTCGCGCTTGATCCGGCAGGGCTTCCCTGAGAGCAAGCTCCACCTGGTCAAGACGATGGGCGACGCGTCCGACCTCTCGACCAGGATCACCGGCCGTCACGCCCTGCGCCGGATGGGCGTTCTGTAACGCGCTGACCGGGGAGGTTGCGTACCTCCCCGGTCAGGCTGTAAGGTCGGCATCTCATGCGGGGGAAGACGGCTTCCCCCGCAACCCTGGCAGGAGGGGATATGGACATCAGGATCAAGACGGCCGAGGAGTTCTCGTCCAATTACGTGACCATCGAGATTCGGGCCACGCCCAACGAGGTGGTCAAGGTGCTCTCTGATCCACCGGCGTACGACCCGGAGGCGGCGGCAGAGGTGCTGGCCGAGAACTACGACCGGGCGCGCCGGAAGGTCACCCAGCTGGAGGCCGATCTGACCCGGATTCGCGCTGCGGTTCTGGGCACCGAATTGGCCCGGGAGCTGGCGGATTATCGAAAGGCCAGCGCGGCCATGCTGCTGGTTGAGGCGCTGACCGAGGTCCGGCGGGTGATCGGAGCGACTGACTCCTCCGTGTCAAACCGGCTGTCGTCCCGGCTCTACACGGCGGAGGAGGTGGGGGACCTCCAGGCGTCCGAGGCCGAACTGGTGGCCGGACCGCTCCGGCGCCGGGTGGCTGAGCTGGAGTACGACCTGGAACGGTACCGGCGGGCGCACGTCTGCACGGTCGAGTGCAAGCCGAACGCTCACACGGCGTTCCAGGGCCGCGCGTTGGTCGCGGAGTTGGAGACCGAACTGGCGAACGAGCGCCAGGAGATCGAGCGCCTGGAGCGCACGCTGGCCGAGTCCCGGGAGCTGGTGGAGTTCAAGACCCGGGTGGCTGATGACATCGACGAGGACCGGGAGAAGCTTCACGAGAAGGCCAAGGCAGAACGCGACCGGGCCGAGCAGAACAAGGCCTGGGCCGAGCGCGCCGAGGCGAACGGGGTCAAGTTGAGCGCGGCCCTGGTCCGGGCCGAGAAGGATCGTGATTCGGCGCGGCGCCGAGTGGATGAGCTGGAGAAGCAACTGGACAGCTATCAGCGTGCCGAAAGGCGAGCGATGGCCGAGCACATCCGGAGTCTCGCGGCCCGGGACAACCTCCTGAGCGTGGCCACCCACCGGATCAGCATCGTCCGGGAACTTCTGGCTGCCCCTGGGGTGACCAAAGCCCGGGACGAGATCGTCACGAGCAAGGGCGCCGTCCTGGCGAATGCCATCGGTAACGCCCTGGCAGCACTGGACAGCTGAGGTTCGAACACAACCGGGACCGCCTCCCCCTGGGGAGGCGGTCCCTGAAGCAACGGGAAGGACCAGATGTGACCAACCTCAGCGACGAGCACCGGCAGTACCTGGCGAGCCAGGCCGTGGACCCTGATCTGGCCGAGAAGCTGGGCGTGCGCACGGTGACCTGTCGTGCCGACATGGAAGCCACCGGGGATGACAACTGGGTGAACTTCGCCAACTTCCCCGCCATCCTCTTCCCCTGGACCGCGCCGGACGGCCGGGTGATGTACCAGGCCCGGCCCGACAACCCGACCGCCGACCCCAAGACCGGACGGCCTCGCAAGTACGTGTTCGGGCGCCAGGCGACTCCGGTGCTCTGGGCCCTGCGAGAGGTCGAGGGGGCCGAGACGGCGCTGGTGATCGAGGGGACCAAGCAAGGGCTGGCGGGCGCGACGTACGCCCCGCCCGGCGTCTCGGTCTACTCGATCGCCGGGTGCCGGATGTGGCAGATCGACGGCATGCCGATCCCTGACCTGGGAGTCCTGGACGGCAAGAACGTCGTGGTGATGCTGGACGCGGACGCGGCGAGCAACCCGGACGTTTACCAGGCTGGGACCGGTCTGGCCGAGGCGCTCGCCATGGAGGGCGCCGCCAAGGTGGTGTTCAGCCGGTTCCCCGGGACCGGCAAGAGCGGCCTGGACGACATCCTGGCGTCCAGGCAGGAAGACCGCCGGGCCTCGTACATGGTCCGGCTGATCGAGGGGGCCAAGCCGAAACCGGCGGACCGGGCCCCGGTCAAGGGCAAGAAGGGTGCAGGCATGCCGGAGGGGAAGGGCGACCGCGTCACGATCGTGGTCAACGAGGACCGGTTCGACGTGATCAACGATCTGACCGAGGCGTTGCTCAAGCGCTGGAACGCCACCGAACTGTTCAACCACGGCGGGGTGATCTCGCGCCGCAAGGGTGACGCCATGCACCCGGTGGATCGGGGCGCGTTCCACGATCTGGTCCAGGTGACCGCCCGGACCGTTAACAAGAACGAGGGCGCTCAGGGCACCACGTATTCGTTCGCCTGGCCCGACCCGGGCACGATGTCCGCGACCATGAGCCGGGCGGACCAGTTCGCCCAGCTCGACCGGATCAGCCACGCGCCGTTCGTGCGCCCCGACGGCTCGATCGTCAGCGATCCCGGGTACGACGAGGCGACCGGGACGATCCTCATGCCCGACCCGGTGTTCGAGGGGATGGAGGTCCCAGTAGAGCCGACCGCCGAACAGGTCACGGCCGCCCGCGAGCTCCTGCTGACGGAGTGGCTCGGCGACTTCCCGGTGGACACCGATGCGGACCGGGCCAACATGCTGGCACTCGTGCTCACCCCGGCCGTGCGCGGCATGATGCCGCGCGCCCCGATGGCCGTGGTCGACGGCCTCCAGATGGGCGTCGGCAAGAACCTGCTGGCGGACTCGGTGCTGACGGTCTACACCGGGCGCCCGGCCCAGCCGATGAACTTCGTCTCCGAGCCGGACGAGCTCCGTAAGCAGATCACGAGCGCGTTCCGGACCGGCGCCGAGTTCTTCGTGTTCGATGAGGCGCCGGTGCTGGAGGGCGCCGCGCTCGCCCAGGCGCTGACCGCCGAGACCTGGCAGGACCGGATCCTGGGCGTCTCGACCATGGCCAACTTCCCCAACCGGGTGACGTGGGTCAGCCTCGGCAACAACGTCCAGGTCAAGGGTGACATCACCCGGCGTGTCTACCGGATCGCTCTGCGGCCCCGGTACGCCAACCCCCAGGACCGGCGGGCGGAGACCTTCCGGCACCCGGGCACGTCCGGCCTGGACCTGCTCAGCTGGACGGCCAAGAACCGCAAGGAGCTCCTGACCGCCGTGCTGACCCTGGTCAGAGCGTGGTTCGCGGCTGGTCAGCCCTACCCCAAGAGGGGCGTCTCGTTCGGTTCGTTCGAGGTCTGGGAGCGGATGCTGGGCGGAATCCTGGAGGCAGCCGGAGTGCCGGAGTTCCTTGGCAACCTCAAGGTCTGGCGTTCGGAGAGCGACTTCGAATCGCAGTACTGGATCAACCACCTGAGCTGGCTCCGGGATCAGTTCGGCGAGTCGAACTTCCGCACCTCGGACGTGAAGAGCAAGGGCATCACGGCCGGGACCGACTTCTACGCCGCGCCGCCCAAGCTGGACGACCCCACCGAGAAGACCTACGGCAAGAGCCTGGGGGAGGCCTACGGCCGCATCCGGGGGCGCCGGTATGGGTCGTACTGGCTGGACCGGATCGGGACCGCCCACGGCCACGTCAGCGTGTACCGGGTGCTCTCCGACGATGACCTCCCCCCGGCGCCGCCGGTGGTCGACATCGATCCGGACCTGATCGATCCTGACACTGACGTGTCAAGCCAGGACCTGTGCCCTCACGGCGTGCCGTTCGAGTTCTGCGGCAACTGCCACGAGGAGAACGATCCGGACCCAGCGCCGGAGAACGAGCACGCCGAGGCGCGTGGCCCGGCGCCCGAGGACACCGACGGGGAAGGTCACGACGAGGTCCGGGGCCTGGACTGGGAGGACATCCCGGTCATGACTGTTCAGCGCGGCGGAGTCACCTTCACGACCGACAACCCGCACGTGGTGGCGCCCCTGCCGGACCCCGTTAACACCGAGGTTGTGACGTTCGACCTGGAGACCGGTGACGCGGACGACCTCTACCGGGCCGACCCGGAGGCCTACGTCCGGATCGGGGCCACAGCCACCGGCGACGCCCCGGTCCAGGCGTTCGACCAGGACCCGGCCTGGAACGTGACACGGGACGTGAACCTTGCTCGGGTTCACGGCGGGGTGGCCACCGGCCACAACATCATGGCGTTCGACCTCCCCGCGCTGGTCCGGGCCGGTCAGTTCACGATGACCGACGTGCACGAGATGGCGGCCGACGGCCAGTTGTTCGACGGCCTGCTGGCCGCCCGCTACCTGGACCCACCGATGGCCCGGGACAAGGGTGTGGACGAGAAGCGCAAGTACGATCTCGGCTTCCTGGGGGAGAAGTACGGCCTGGGCGCCAAGCTCAGCGACGTCTCCAAGGAGCTGGCCAAGAAGTACGGCGGGTGGGGGGCCATCCCGATCGACGACTCCGATGACGGCCAGGCGTTCAAGGACTACATGGTCCAGGACGTGGAGCTGTCCCGGCGCCTGCACACGAGGCTGCTGGAGGAGCTCGGCGGCACCGTGCCGGAGTACCTGGTCCGGGAGCACCGGGTGGCCGCCATCGCCGCGCAGATCTCGATCAACGGGTTCCGGGTGGACCAGGAGCTTCTCGCCGAACGGGTCGGCCAGATCGAGACGACCAAGAGCCGGGCGCTGGCCTACCTGAACGGCAACCACGGCGTTCCCCTGGCCGATGCCAAGGGCAACGCCTACAAGTCGCCTCTGGCGACCAAGGGCGGCAAGGAGGCGATCGGCGCCGCGCTGGTGGCGCTCGGCGTGCCGGAGAAAGCCCTCTGGCGGACCCCCACCTCCAAGGACCTCCAGCTGTCGGGGGAGGCGATGATGCACTACGGGCGCGAGTACGGCCAGAACCGTCCGGAGCTGGGAAAGCTCTGCACGGCGGTCTATCGGATCGTCTCGGCCCGGTCGGTCTACCAGACGGCGATGGACCACACGTGCCCCGACGGCCGGGTGCACCCCAAGGTCGGGTTCGACCAGGCCACCGGCCGGTGGTCGGTGACCCGGCCTGGCCTGACCGTGTTCGGTAAGCGTGACGGCCGCCATGTGGAGCGCGCGGTCTTCCTCCCCGATCCGGGGGAGGTGCTCATCTCCGTGGACCTCAGCCAGGTCGACATGCGCGCGGTGGCCGGGCTCAGCCAGGACCAGGCGTACATCGAGATGCTGCGGTCCGAGGACCCGCACACGGAGCTGGCCATCGCCCTGTTCGGCGACGCCAAGTACCGGGGGAGCAGGCGAAAGCCATCGGTCGGCTGGAACTACGGCGAGAGTCTGCGCCGGATCTCCGAGGACAACGACATCGATCCGTTGATCACCCGCAAGTTCGACACCTCGATGCACGAGAGGTTCCCCCGGCTGGTCGAGTGGCGCGAGGAGGTGCGGGCGCTGGCCGCGTCCGGGCAGCTGCTCGACAACGGGTTCGGGCGGTTGATGCGGCCGGATCCGCACCGGGCGCACACGCAGGGTCCGGCGCTGATGGGCCAGGGCGCGGCCCGGGACCTGATGATGACCGGCCTGTTGCGGCTGCCCGCCGAGATCCTCCCCATGCTGCGGGCCCAGATCCACGACGAGGTGGTGGCCAGCGTCCCGGCGGACCGGGCCGGTGAGTTCGGCCGGGCGATCGTGGAGGCGTTCACGTTCGAGTGGCGCGGCGTACCCATCCTGGCGGACGTGAGCCGGGCCGGGACCAACTGGTCAGAGTGTTATATCAAATAGGAGGCGAGAAATGGTCCCACAGTCTTACCCGCTTTACCTGTGCACTGTTCCTGAAGTGGTTAAAGACAAGTCCAATAGCAGGAGTATAGAGAATGTGTGCTCCATGCTTTCCACTTTCACGTTCAGGGTGGTGGGGTGGAAGGACGATGTAAACCGAGTTGGGGTCAGGACGTTATCCCCTCTGGTGGTGGTAAACGGGAGGAAAGATCCTACGGCCATAGGTCTGCACTATGCGGCTGATTTTCAGGGTCCTTGTTATTACTCCGATACTAAGATCGGCGCCGTATCTGAAGCCCTGATCAGTGTCTACGGGACCAATCTCCCTGTGGGCTGGAAATTGTCCGTAACCAAATCGGTGGGCCTGCCCAAGGACTAAAACGTCAGTGTCGGGGAGTTGACACCTCCCCGGCACGACGGTAAGGTTCCGCACCAACGAACATCGATCAAGGAGAACGAACGTGACCAGCCCGACCAAGCCGCCCTACGTTTCCGGCGGCATCATCTACCCGCCCCGGACTCCGGCCTGGCACGACCTGGTGGCCCAGCACGGTTTCTCCAGCGGACCTGAGGGCCAAGAGTTGCCCTGGCAGCAGGAGGCGACCAGGCGGGGGACCACCCTGGTCCTGATCGGCGTGCTGACCGGGATGGTTCTGTTCGTCCTGGCGGCGGCCGGGTACCTGGTCCAGCGGAACAACTGGCTCCCGGCCTCGATCCCGCTGATCGGTAAGGACTCCGGAGTAGCCGCGTGCGAGACGATCGCCAACGGGGGAGGCGTGGCCGGTTCCGGTGACCCGACCTGGAGCCAGGCCGACTACCGCGCGGCGCGCCAGGTCTTCGCGGACTCCCGCTACCCGGCCATCCGGGACAACGGCGTTCAGCTGATGGATCTGGCCTGGCAGATGCAGGGCCTGAAGGCGGACGACATGGGTCTGTTGCTCTACGTCACACCGATGACCAACGCGTACGCCGGGCTCGCCGGTGGCTGTGCCGAGGTGGGATACATCATCCCGGCCCTGGGCAACTGACACTTCACCGTCAAGACAGGGAGGTATGATCCCCGAGATGAGACACTCTCTGATCCTCGCCACCGGGCTGGCGGCGGCACTGGGCGCGATCACCTCGTGCTCCCCGGCTACCGCCCGGCCGTGCTACTCGGCCCAGGACATCCACGTCCGGCCGTGCCCGAGCCACCGGCCGCCGACCGCCGTGCCGACCACCTCCCCCACGACCTCGGTCCCGACCACGGCGCCGACAACCGTGCCGACGACTCCGGCGACCACCGGGCCGACCACCACGGCGCCGACCGAGACCCCCACCACGACCCCGACCGAAGAGCCCATCAGCCCCCTGGGGCCGACCTCACCCACCGGCGCGTGGCAGACCGTCATGGCGGACGACTTCAGCACGCTGGACCTGGACACGTGGGTCGTGCAGGACGGCCGGGACATGAACGGCGTTTACTCTCGGACGGCCAACGCAACCGTCACCGGCGGCCACCTGAGGCTCCAGCTCTCCGAGGAGAGCGGCACCACGTACGGCGCGGTGGTCAGCTCGAACACGGACTGGGACCCGGAGGCCTCCCGGTACACCATGCTGCCGGGTGACGTGGTGGAGGCCAGGATCTTCTTCCCCGGCTCGGCCACCAGTGAGGTAGTCAACTGGGGAGGGTTCTGGACCTCCGGGAGCGACTGGCCGCAGGGTGGCGAGAACGATGTCTTCGAGGGCGGGCCCGACGTCTCGATCAACTATCACGGCGTGAACAGCTGGTCCGGCGGTGACCTCAACCACCTGGCGTCCAACTTCGTCCCGGACGGGGACTGGGGCGGCCGGTGGGTTACTGCCACGCTCTACCGCCGGACCGATGGCGTGTCCGAGGTCTACTACGACGGCCAGCTGGTCCGCACCGTCAGCACGGCTGACCACGAGCGGCCGGACGCCGCACAGACCGTGCTGTTCTCGCTCGGCGTGAGCGACCAGGAGAAGGTCACCGGCGACGCCGGAGCTCTCCTGGTGGACTGGTTCCGGGCCTACCGCCCGGCGTAACCTGAACTCGCGGCGCGCTTTCCTAGGACGTGGCGTGCTGCTTGGCCAGAGCTCCGGCCCCGACCTGATCAGACCTCCCCGTCCCAGGTCGGACCAGCCGGAGCTCTGTGCTTTCCAGCCATGCCGTCCAGGTAGCGGCACCGAGATGTCCGCCGGTAGGCTGTCAGGGTGACAACAAAGGTAAAGCTCGGACCGGACAACAACCCCGGTGGCGCGAGGTGGTGCCCCGACCACAACCGCCTGGAGTGCGTGAACAGCCGGTCACGGGGCCGGGGACCGTGCCACCAGGCAGCCATCCGGGGTACCAAAGGGTGCCGGACGCACAGCGGCAAGAAAGGCTCCGTGGCCAAAGCCCAGGGGGAGGCACGGATCACGGCCTGGAACCCGATGGGCCAGGTCGTCGCGGTCGACGCGAATGCCGCCGTGCTCGGCGTGCTCCAGATGACCCACCTCCGCCTGGCCTCGTACGCGGACCTTCTCCGGCGCCAGGTCGTCACCGACGGGGACACGGCCGGAAGCACGAGCGAGGATGCGCCGAACGCCTCCGGGCTGATCGGCTTCCGGTACGGGATGGGCGGCAAGGACGGCATCACCTACGTGCAGAGCGAGGAGGTCCGCGCGCTGGTCAGCCTGGAGGCGGCCGAGCGCGACCGGGTGGTCAAGTACGCCAAGACCGCCCATGACATGGGCATCTCCTCGCGCCTGACCGACCTGGCCGAGAAGTGGGGTGACATCGTCGCCGGGCGTATCTCGCTGCTGATCGACGGCCTGGGCCTGAGCCCGGAGCAGGCCGCCCGGGTGCCGTCCCTGCTCCAGACCCACCTCGGTTCCATCGACATGGCGGCTATCGGGTCCGAGCCAGGATGACCTACCCCGCCTATCGGCCGTGCGGACTCTGCCGGGAGCTGGTCCCGGCAGAGTCCGGATGCACGCATTGGCGACCGCTGGTCTCGGCCGCCCGCAAGGGCAACGGGTCGGCCAACGAGGCGGCACGGCGCAAGAGGGCGGCCCAGAAGCGACGCGAACAGCGAGCCGCCCTGAAGGCCAAGGAAGCGGTTGCCGAGTTCCGGCGGCAGATGGGATACGAGGCATGATCATCAACCTGGCTGACAAGGTGCTGGCCCGGGGGAGGATCCAGATCTGGCGGGATTCGCCGACCGCCTGGGCGGCCGACTGTCTCAAGCTGAATCTGCCGGGCTACCAGGGGGAGGTTGTGGACGCTCTCCCCCGCAAGCGGCGTGTGGCCGTGAAGGGGCCACACGGCTTGGGGAAGTCCTTCATGGGCTCGCTGCTGGTCAACTGGTTCGCCACCACCAGGGAGCTGATGGGCAAGGACTGGAAGATCATTACTACGGCGTCCGCCTGGCGTCACCTGGAGGTCTACCTCTGGCCGGAGATCCACAAGTGGGCAGGGAGGATCGACTTCGAGACCCTGGGTCGCGCGCCGTACAACCCCCGGACCGAGCTCTTGGATCTGCGGCTCAAGCTGGCGCACGGCGCGGCTACAGCGGTCGCCTCGAACCAGCCGGAGCGCATCGAGGGCGCACACGCCGAGGAGCTCCTCTATCTCCTCGATGAGGCCAAGATCGTGCCGCCCGCCACCTGGGACTCCATCGAGGGCGCTTTCTCGAACGCCGGACCGGACACGGCCGACAACGCGTACGCGTTCGCCATGAGCACGCCGGGCGCGCCGTCAGGCCGGTTCTACGACATCCACCGGCGGGCACCTGGGTACGAAGACTGGTGGACCCGATCGGTGACCCTGGAGGAGGCCATCGAGGCCGGTCGCATCTCTCGCGTCTGGGCCGACCAGCGGCGCCAGCAATGGGGAGAGGACAGCGCGGTCTATCACAACCGCGTGCTGGGCGAGTTCCACGCCTCGGATGAAGACTCCGTCATCCCTCTGGCTTGGCTGGAAGCGGCCGTGGAGCGCTGGTACGAGTGGGACCGTGCCGGGCGCCCGGACCAGGGCGGCCCGTACTGGGTCGGCACCGACGTCGGCCGGGGAGGTGACGAGTCCGTGCTGGCGCACCGGGACGGCCCGGCCATCTGGCTGGAGGGCCACCGGCGCCGGGACACCATGAGCACCGTGGCGATGCTTCAGGGCCTCGATGAGCGGCCGATCATCGACGTCATCGGGGTGGGCGCCGGGGTCTACGACCGGGCACGTGAGGTCGGCCTGAAGGCCGTGGCCTACGCAGGGTCCGGGAAGACTCCGGTGCGCGACCGCTCGCGCAAGTTCGGGTTCGCGAACGTACGTAGTGCTGCGTACTGGCATCTGCGAGAGTTGCTGGAGCCGTCGCACGAGCCCGTGCTGATGCTGCCCCCGGATGACCTGCTGGTCTCCGACCTCACCACCCCGACATGGTCCGTGACCACCGGCGTCCCGCCGAAGATCGCAGTGGAGACCAAGGAGAAGGTGGTCGAGAGGCTCGGCCGTTCGCCGGACCGAGGCGACGCCATCGCGATGGCGATGTGGGCGGACCGGATCCAGGGCGGAACCTTCGCGGCTCCCCAGGGCCAGATGCCGACCACGGCCCTGACCCCGTTCAAGGGCCGGTAGTTAGACGTCGCATCTCCCCCGGTTGTCCGGGGTTCGTGCAAAAGTGTGACCCAGATCACCAGGGGTTACCGGGTGCGGATCGACCTATGAGTACGACAGGTGAAGGGCGTTGACACCTTGCAGCCCTGACGGTAAAGTAGTTGTCATGACTGATCACATCTACCCGAGGTTCCTCGGATACGACGGGTCCGGTGACTACGTCTGGGAGCTCGCGGACGGCCGCTGGACCTGGGGAGTGTCTCCCCGCGACGCGGCCGACAGGGCCCGTACGTTCGAGCCGGTCCGCTACATCGAGAAGTACGGCCGTCCGGTCGGCTCGGACGAGGAGATCGACCGCAAGGCCGAGGCCGACGAGGACCCGGCCGAACTCGCCAAGCTCTACCTGACCGTTCCGGCGCCGACCGGAGACACGGTCAACCTGGTCCGTGGGGTTGTCTGGGACGAGCAGCTGGACAACCTGGTCATTCCGTGCAGGCTCCAGGGAGCGGCTGCCACGCTGGCGTCTGTCGTGGCCACCGTGCGAGCCATCACCGGGCAGTCGGGCATCGATGGCACGGTGCCGGTGACGCTGCGCTACAAGGACGGCCTCACGATCGGCGCTGAGAAGGCGCTGGCTGCCATGAAGGATGCAGCCCAGGGTTGGGCGGAGGGCGCGGCCGAGAACGACGAGGCCATGGGCCTCCGGGACCGCAAGCCTGCCGACGAGCAGGAGTTCCGGGTGGCCGACATCCTGAACATGATCGACGACGCGGCACGAGAGGTCGGCGTGAAGCCGGTCTACGGCGACCAGGGGAAGGGGTCGAACCGATGAAGTTCACGAGCCGGTGGGAGATGCCCGAGGTGACCTTCTACCAGGTCGAGGGCCACGGGTTCGAGGAGTACGAGGGCCGTCCGCTGTACGCGTTCGGCAAGCCGGGCGAGATGAATACCATGGGTATCCCCAAGATCGGGGAGCTGTACACGGCCCTGGACCGGGCACTGGTCGCCTGGGTCGGAGAGAAGTACACCGGCGTGCGCAGTGCGGGCGGCAAGGGCGTGGGCACGGCGGCCGACTGGTTCATGAAGATGATCGGTGCCGACGAGGTGGTCCCGGTCGATCGGGGTACTGGCCAGAAGGCGCTCCAGGAGGTCATCGTGGCCACGGCCAAGCACGACGGCCCGGTCTACCGGCGGGCCGACGCGATGGAGACCGAACTGACCAAGCGCGGTCTGGTGCTCGCGGCGATGAACCACGGACGCTGACACGTAAGGGTCAAGATGAGAAAGCCCCTGGGATCGTCTCAGGGGCTTTCTTGCGTCCCGGCCAGGGGAGACGATAGGTACGGAGGTGATCGGCCGTGGTGAGTTCAGCAGGAGGCCGGAAGGGATACGTGGCGCCGGGCCGTCACCGGGCTTACAAGGCCCTGCGGCGCAAGGGCAAGAGCAAGAAGAGCGCGGCCCGGATCGCCAACGCTGGCGTCACGCACGCCCAGCGCTCGCGGATGGCCCGGAAGGCCGCGCGCACGCGACGTGCGAAGCGGGGGCGGTAGGCGCTACTGTGAGGTAACGAGGAAGAGGAGGTGACCGTGGCGAGCTGGGTACTCATCCCCGCCTTGAAGTCGCTGTTCGCCGAGTTCGACCGGATCGCGCCGCGCCGGGACAAGGCGTCCGACGGCAGCATCGGTGACCCCGCGCATCAGAAGGAGGTCTCGGACCACAACCCGGACGAGACCGGCTCGGTGCCGATCCACGATGCCGACCATGTCAACGAGGTCCACGCCATCGACGTCGATGACGACCTCAACGAGTCGGACCTGACCATGGAGAAGGTGGTCCAGTTCCTGCTGGGACGTTGCCGGTCCGGCGCCGAGAAGCGGTTGCGTTACATCATCTACAACCGCCGGATCTGGTCCGCGAGCTCGGGCTGGGTCCAGAAGACCTACACCGGGGCCTCGGCCCACACCGAGCACGCGCACTTCAGCGCGAGCTACGACAGCAATCGTGAGGCGTCGACCGCCTCCTGGCATCTGGAGGAGATTCCCGTGGCGCTGACCAGCGCGGACAAGGCTTGGATCACGAGCACCATCGCCGACACGGTGGCCAAGGCCGTGAACGCGCTGAGTGCGAATCTCGCACCGGTCGTTCCGCTGGCTGTGAAGATCGGCGACAAGGCCGTGCCGACCCGGACCGTCGGCGACAACGAACGGGACTTCGCGAAGCTGCGTGGGACCCTGGTCCTGTCGCCGGACAAGGAGACGGCCAACAAGCTGGTCGAGGCCGGTTCCCCGCTGGACCGGATCGTCCGGGCGGCCGACAAGATCCTGAGCGAGAAGGAGTAACCGATGGACGAGAGCGTCATCCCGGAGAAGACCAGGGCCTGGATCTACCGCATCACGACCGCGCTGGTCCCGGTGCTGACCGGGTACGGCGTCATCGAGGACAGCAAGGCCGCGCTCTGGCTGGGCCTGGCCGGTGCCGTGCTCGGGTTCGGCGTCAGCGCGCTGGCGTCGGCCAACACGAGTACCAAGAACTGACCGCACGAGGAAGCCCCCGGCCTGCTACCAACTGGCCGGGGGCTTCCTTTGTGTGCGGGGAGGATCAGTGCAGCATGCGGCCGATGAACTCGGTCCCGTTCTCCTGTCCGGCCGTGATGGCGATGATCGAGTTCCGGAGCGGCTGGATGCAGGAGTGCAGGTTGATCGAGGCCTGGGACATCTGCCGGTAGTAGGTCTCCAGCAGGGCGGGGGAGAGGTTCCCCATCGCGGCCTTGATGTTGTTCATGCTGCTCTCCAGGGCGCCGATGGCCGAGTTGATCTGAGCTTCGGCATCGATGACGGCGTTGGCTGCCGCCCCGGCGTTGATGTTGGCGGTCGTGATCTGACCCACGATCTCTTCGGCGGATGCCACGTGTTTTCCTACCTCTATCCCTTGAACGTGGTTGGGTACCGGGTTGTCGGCCCGGTTGGGCAGAGCGGCGTGCCCGGAGTCCTCGTCCTCACGGCCGCCCAGTTGCCAGTCCCCCTCGTCAGCCGGGGTGACCGGTTCACGGCCCATCCGGTGGGGACCGCGCAGGGTGTACGAGCCTTCCGGTCTGACGTCCGGGTGAAGCGACTCGGCGTGCTGCGAAGCCGACTCCTCGGCCAGCAGGCCGGGGATCTTCGCGTTGTCTATCGCCTCCCGGTCGAGCAGCATCGTTTGCGCTGCCTGCTCCATGGGGATGTCTGGGGTCCATCCCACGGCCAGCAATGATGCGTGGCACGGGCCGTTCAGGACGGGGTGCTGGATATCGTGCCGGGGGATCCTCTTGATCATCGTTGCGTCCGTCGCGGAAACCCGTTCCACCAGCATCACCAGGAAGGCCGAGCAGAATCGGTAGGGGCAGATCCGGACGTCTTCGTCCTCAGATGACATGCCAGAACTTCCTCGATGCGTTGTTCTTGCTGATCGGGGTGATGGACACCCTCTTGGCCGATCTGAGCCGGACGTTGTAGCCGCTCTCCGTGCGGTCCACGGAGACGACCTGGTACACGGCCCCCTTAGCCTCGATGCGGTCCATCGGCGTCAGCTCCAGGGTCGAGACCCAGGACCCGGTCACCTTGCGTGGCTTGGGCTCGGTCCGGTTGAGCAGTCGTTGCACGGTGTCGTCGGCCCGGAGTCGCTTCTCCCAGGCACGGTTACGGCGGTCGTTGCAACCCAGGCAGTCGCACGTCGCCTGGTCGTGGTTGTTGGCCCGGCTGATCTCCCTGGCGATGACCAGGATCGAGCCGAAGAACAGGCCGGACAGCAGGACCAGGCCGACCACGGCGTGCCAGACGGCCTCGAACATCCATCCGAGCATGGCGCCCAGCATCAGCCGATCCTCGCTATCAGGCGGCCCTCACGCTGGGCGCCGACCGGTTCCGTGCGGTTGACTCCTACGTTAGGCAGGCCCGAGTCGGAGGGCGCCCAGCGCAGGGTAAGGGCCCGGCGGTAGCGCCACCAGGGCACTCCCCGGCCGGGCCCCGTTCCCTCGATCATCGCTGCCTCACTTCCCGGGCTTGTTGCCGCGTTTGGGGTTCTGTGTCGTCCGCCGGGGTTTCGTCTTGGCGGGCTTCACCGGCGGCTTGGTGGGTTGCTTGGGCGGCTTCCTGGGCTGGCCGGATCCGAATATGTCGAAGAGCCCCATCTCGTCCTCCCCCGGGGGGTACTTCCCCGTCTTGGCTTCAAGGTTACCAGCCGCGCCGGGGAAGTACAAACCCGGGGAGTGTCAGGAATCGGTCAGTCGCGGTTGGCGACCCAGATGCACAGGGCGATGGCCAGCATGAACAGGAACCAGCCGAGGTTGTCACCGACGTCGATCGTCACAGCGCCTGGACCTCCTCCGGTGCCGGGTCGCGCCACGAGGTGGCGTCGTCCGGTGCCTCGGACATCAGCCTCCGGACCCAGACCGGGAGCTGGTTCGCGTGCTGGGTCAGGTCGCTGGAGTACCAGCACTGTTTCTCGTGGACCTCGGTGGAGGCCGCGCCGGACTTGAGGACCAGGCCACCGGATACGTTGACCCGGCTCACCTCGCCGTCGGTCACGGTCAGCGTGATGATGTCCGGCCGGAAGATCCGGGGCCTGTGGTGATAACTGCGGGTGATGTCGATGTCCGGCACCGAGCCGGGCTCGATCTCGATCTGGATGGTGCGGACCGTACGGTCCGACGTCACGTTTGCTCTCATGGTTGCCAACATAGCAGTCAGGACGGTAAGGTTCAACCCATGGCAAAGATCGTGGTTCACAACGAGACCGACCCGGGCATCGGGATCATCCTGAACGAAGGACTGCCTCAGGCGCCGTCCGCGCCGGGCTTCCACGGCACGTGCACGCAGTGCGGCTGGCCGATGCACCGGTGGGATCTTCAGAAGGCGATCGATGCGGCTCAGGCGCACGTGGACCGGCACAGCCCGGCCGTCGCCGGAGGCGACCGTGACGCGCTGGTCAGAGGGTGAGTTGACACCTAGCAGTCATGACGGTAACGTGACTGGCCGGATCGTAAAACGAGAGCGGGGGGACCTCGATAGGAGGTCCCCCCGCATCCCGAACAGGAAGGAGAAGATCGTTGGTGACCAGCCAACGTGGAGAGCATACCGCTCTCACGGTGACAAGCCGATCCGTCATCCTCGGGTGGGCAGTGCTCGTGGTGGCCGCGTGGATCCTGGCGCTCACGATGTTCGCCCGTATCGAGGACTACTGGGATGCGGCCGGGGGCGTGGCCGTCATGATCGTCAACCGGTACTGGGCAGGCAACATGGTTGACGCGGCCATCCGGCGTGGTCGTGAACTCGATCGCCGGGAGAAGGCGCTGGCCGCCCGTCAAGGGGAGCAGGAGTGAAGGCCTGGGAGAAGACCCTGAAGCGGATGACGGAGTTGGGCCGGGACCCACAGAGCAACTGGCAGTTCGTGCCCAGCGACTACGCCCGGACGATCCGGTTCACGGTGACCCAGCCCACGCCGGACTACGCCCGCGAGAGGTGGGGTACCGGCTCCCCCCTCTACGACTTCGACACGTACGACATGCACGTGTTCGTCACGCTGGTGGGCGGCAAGATGATCCTGGGCACGGCCGCTGCACCGTGGGTCCGGCGCCAGGACCGGGACGCTCCGTTCTGGCTGGCGGACGCCGTGCTGGAAGACCCGTCCCTGGCGTTCGACGGGCCCCGGCAACTGAAGATGAAGCGGGAGCGGCACGGGCCCGGCCGGGGCATCCGCAAGCACTGACATGCTGGTGTCAACGAGCGGGGGGACCTCTGATCGAGGTCCCCCCGCTTTCGTTCTTGACTTCACAGCCATGACGGCTAGGATAGGCCCATGAACACGCGAGCGAGAGGAAGCACCTGATGAGCGCGGGGTACATGCGCCGGTGCGCCGGGAAGGACCGGCACGAGGAACGCGGTGGTGCCGACGGACAGCGCCGGTCACTGACACGGGACAAGAAGCTCCGCAAGGACGCGCTCTGTGTATATCGGTGCGATCAGTGCCTCGGCTGGCACGTCGGCGGATCGGGCAACTCGTTCATCACCCGGCGCCGCCGGGCGGGCAAGCGACCGAACAAGAGGATGCGAGGCAGGGTCTGATGGAGACCGGGATCAGCGTGGCCGAGTTCGGCCGGATCGTCGACGACCTGGGGGGACCTGAGAACGAGCTCCCCCCGCCCAGGCTGAGCAGGCGAGGAACGACCAACCGGAACGCCCGGGGAGGAAGTGAGCAGCGACGTCGGCGCCGGGAGTGGCTGGTGGCGACGTACCGGGCCGACGTGGACCTGGTGGTGATCCCTGGGTTGCCGGTCAGCCTCGGCGGGTCGGCGCCGTACACGGTGCCCGCGTGCCGGTGCTACCGGTGCGGCGTGCTGATGACCGTGGACGACGTCACAGCCGACCGGATCGTGCCCGGCGCCCACGGCGGCACCTACCGGCGTTCGAACATCCGGCCAGCGTGCGGCACGTGCAACAGCTCCACCGGCGCCACGGTGCGCAGGAAGGGGAAGCGATGAGTCCCCGCATCATCCGGGACGGCCGGGCAACCGGCCGACTTCGTGGTGCTGGAGAGGACCTGAACCTGAAGCGGAGATGTCCGCGTTGTGACGCGGCTCCGGGCTGGCGCTGCGTGCAGAAGAGGAAGTGGGACACGGTGACGCTGAAGCATGTTCACCCTGAGAGGAAGGTCAAGAGCTGATGGCGGAGGTACGGGTCATGTCGGCCGGGCGGCTGGTCGATTTCCTGGAGGACGCCGTAGGCACCGGAGAGGAGCCGGACGGCCTCTGCGGCGAGCGGGGGGACCACCATCCCCACCTGTACGACTCCGAGACCCTGGGCCGCTTCTGGTGCACGGCGGACCAGAGCCACCGGGAGCCGTACCGGTCGGAGCGGAGGCGTCAGGCATGAGGCCCGAGGAGATGGTGGACGCCACGTTCCGCGTTCAGGCGGTCCGCGACCTGCGTGCGGCCGTGGTCGAGCCGATCGGGCCGGACGGCTGGCGCAAGCTGGTCCGCGAGACCTATCCGTCCAGCCTGGACAGGGTCGGCCCGGAGTGGCTGAAGCGATGGGGTCACGAGGTCGACTGGAACGTCGTGCGGAAGGCACAGTTGCTGCGGTTGTTCATGCAGCAGGCGGTCAGCGACCAGCGGATCCACGAGACGGTACGCAAGGTCTGCGTCATACGGCCCGGTGTCGAGCCGCAGACGGCGCGAGCGGTCATCGAGGCCCTGTTGGTGGTGGGCTGGACGCCTCCGGCGCAGGGCTGATCCAGCGGTACGGGCGGGGGGACCTCGATTGGAGGTCCCCCCGCTTTTTGGTGCCTGACCGGTTCTCGAACCGTCCTTGAACCCCGGCTGGTCGCTAAGTGGGGAGTGGTCCCCGGTTCGCGTATGCGGTTCATGAGTTGCGCCTCCGGTCAGGTGTTCGCCGACTGGCGCGAGCGGGGGATACGCATGGGGTTCAGCCTCATGGGTGCGCCCACTTAGGAGCGCCCGTAATGTCTGTTTGGGGGGAGCGGGGGTCAGAGCTCGTACTCTCGTGAAGGGCAAAACACATGAACGGTATACGCGACACGCGTATACCGTGCGTGCACGCGAGAGGCCCGGACCGCGAGAGGCGCTCCCCCCGCTTCCCACAAACGGACAATACGGTTCGTAGGTGTGGGTTGGATGGTGTAGGGTGGGGTAATGACCAACCTTCCTGTACCTACGCAGTACCCGGGTTATGGCCAGGTGTTGAAGGGGGATGTCAAGATCGCGCTCCAGGGTGTCGAGCCTGGCGATTACCGGACGATTGACCTCCTCCCCCGTTACAACGCCTGGGCCAAATCCCAGAAAAAGCAGACCGTCACAGCTCGGGTCCTGGGTCGGGCCATACAGAGAGACCTGTCCCCGGCCTCCTGGGTTGAGAGAGGCAACGTCAAGATCTGGCGCCTGACCGCCGAGAAGTTGTCCTGATGGGCGCGCTCGGAAAGCCTGAGCCGCTCCCCTACGTGGACGAGGACGATCTGGCGGACCTGGCGGTCGACATGGGTGCCGGATGGCACACAGCCGATGATCTGTATCGCTGGTACACCGGGTTGCTGACCGAGTTCGGGCGCGCCCCGGTAACCAAGACAACCTTCGGTCTGGCGCTCAAGGAAGCCAGGCTGACACCGTCGATGAGGCGGGTTCACGGCAAGATGTGCCGGGGGTGGCTGCTGACTAAGCCCTGGGAGCGCCGAGGGCAAGCCAGGCTCGCGGCTCAGCGAGCGGCTTCCCAGATCTGACAGAGCAGTGTCAACGTGGCACCGGGGCCGAGATGTCCACCTCCCCAGTAGGATGGCGGGCATGACGGTCCCGGTGTGGCTCCAGCTCCTGATCTACGTGCTCGCCGTTGCGCGCGTCACCGGCCTGATCGTGGCCGACACGATCACCGAGCCCGCCCGTGACGCCCTGGTCTCCTGGCTGGACGATCGGCCGCGCACCCTGGGATCCTTCGTAGCCGACCTGATCGGGTGCCCGTGGTGCATGAGCGTCTGGGTCGGCCTGGCCGCCGCCCCCCTGGTCTGGTTCTACGGGAGCTCGCCAGTCATGCTGATACCGGCGCTCGCCCTGGCCTTCTCCCAGGTGACCGGCGCGACCGCGAGTCTCGGGAGGTAGTCCATGGCCCTGCGCCGACCCAAGCTGGTCGACACCTCTCCCCCGCCGCGCCGCACCTCGGTCGCGCTCGCCGGTGCCACCGCGTTGATCGACCTGGACGCGGCGAGCTCCTGGAAGACCTGGAAGTTCGGCAACCGTGACTGGCAGACAGAGGCATGGCGCCTCTACGACCTCATCCCGGAACTGCACAAGCTCGCCGGTCGCATCGGTGACAGCCTGTCTCAGGCGCGCCTGTACGTGGCCGAGGTGGACGAGACCGGCGAGGAACAGGGCGAGGCCCAGGACGAGGAGATCCGGCGCCTGGCCGCCGTGCCTCTCGGCACCGGCGCGCAGCGCGACGACTGTCTGCGCCTGGCCGGGATCGACCTGGCCGTGGGCGCCGAGTGCTGGATCATCGGCGAGGGGGTAGCCACCTCCCCCGAGAAGGCGGAGGGCAACTGGTTCGTGGTCACCGGCTCGGCGCTGAAGACTGAGGGCGACAAGATCACCGTCAAGCGGCCCCGGATGCGCGGCGGCGGCAAGCTCAAGCTCCAGGACGGGGTCGACGTCCTGATCCGGTGCTGGAACCCGCACCCGAACGACATCGACCAGGCCGACAGCTTCACGCGCTCGGCCATCGTCCCCCTGCGCGAGATCGAGCTCCTGACCAAGCGCGAGTTCGCCGAGCTCGACTCGCGCCTCACCGGTGCCGGGGTCATGTTCCTGCCGGAGGGAGTGGACTTCCCCCGGGAGGCCAGTGACCCGGAGGGCCTGGCCGGGTTCATGGCCTACCTCCAGCGCGCCGCCGCCGCCTCGATGCGCGACCAGTCCAGCGCCCAGGCCATGGTGCCGATCATGGCCACCGTGCCGGATCAGGTACTGGAGCACCTGGACAAGCTGAAGCCCGTCACCTTCTGGTCCGAGCTCTCCGGCGAGATCGGGGACATGAAGGACAAGGCCATCGCGCGCCTGGCCTCGGCCGCCGAGATCCCGGCCGAGGTGCTCACGGGCATCGGTGACGCCAACCACTGGACCGCCTGGCTGATCAGCGAGGAGGGGATCCGCTGGATCAAGGGCGGCTACCTGGGCCCGGTGGCCGACGCTCTCACGCGCGGCTTCCTGCGCCTGGCGCTCACCTCGATGGGCAAGCCCAACCCCGAGCGGTACGTGTTCGCGTTCGACACGTCCACCCTGGCCGCCCGGCCCAACCGGATCGAGGACGCGAGCAACCTTCACGATCGGTTCCTGATCACCGACGAGGAGATGGTGAAGGCGGCCGCTTTCGACCCGGCCGTGATGCCGAGCCCGGAGCAGAAGGCGCGCCAGATCGTCCTGAAGCTGCTCACCACTCAGCCGGACCTGATCCTGGACGCGGAGGTTCAGCGCCTCCTCGGTCTCCCGGCCGTGAAGTCCGTCGGCCTGCCCGCCACGGCAGACCAGAACACGGACGGGGGGACCCCCGCCGACGGTCCCCCCAACGACGGTGCGGCGCCGGATCAACCCGACCCCAACGAGACCAGGGCGCTGACCGAGGCGCTCTCGGCGCGCGTGCGGGAGCTGAACGACCGGCCTGCCATCGCCTCCCCCGAGACGGCGTTCAGCGCCGCGTGCAAGCTGACCGTGTACCGCGCGCTGGAACTGGCGGGCGGGCGGCTGGCCACACCGCAGGAACGGCGGGGCCGGTGGGCGGAGGTGCCCCGGCACGAGCTCCACCACCACGTGGGCCCGCTCACGCCGGACAAGGCTCGCCGGGTGACTGAGGGCGCCTGGACGCACGTGCCGGTGCTGGCGGCCGACATGGGCGTCAACGCCGAGGATCTGCGCAACCTGCTGGAGGGCTACGTCCTGGAGCTGCTGACGCGCGGCATCCGCCATCACGATGACTTCCTGTACGCGGCTCTGACGGTCGCGAACCGGGGCGCCGGGATGGTGGCCGCGTGATCCGGGCCTGGGTCGGTTGGGCGCTGGACCGGATTGGCTACGTCATCCGGCCGTACGACATGCTGGCCGATCGGCGCCGCTGGTTCTGGCAGGAGCGCACGCCATGCGGGTGGTCACGGTGACCGGCCCGGCCTGGGACGGGTCCGGCACCGACCCCTGGCTCCCGGCACGCCTGGCCGCACTCGCCGAGGTCGTGCAGGCGGAGCAGGACATCCGGCGCGCCTTCTGGGCGGAGCTCTCCGGCTGGCTGGTCGAGACGGCACGCGCCGTGCTGCGGGGGGACGGACGTCCCTCCCCGGACGCCGTGTGGGCGCGCGCACCGGCCTGGCGTGAGGCCGTGGACCTCGTGCTCAACGGCGAGGTTCTCAAGGCGCTGGGGCTGGCTTTCCGCCGGTTGCTCGGCAAGGACTACCCCTGGGACCAGCGGGTGTTCGTCACGCGCTACCTGGCCGAGGTCCGCAACCGCATGGTCCGCCTGCCGGAGGAGGTCTTCGACCTGATCGCCCACGAGCTCGCCGTGGGCGTCAACCTGGGAGAGTCGATCCCGAAACTCCGGGCGCGCATTGACAGTGTCCTGTCAACCACGGACTCCGAGCGCTGGCCGAACCGGGCCACCGTCGTGGCGCGTACTGAGGCGATCGGCGCGCTCAACGCCGGGCGCGCCGACGCGTACCGGGCGGTCGCCGAGGAAGACCCCGACACCGAATACGAGCGGGTCTGGCTCGCCACCGAGGACCATCGCACCCGGCCGACGCACCGGACCGCCGACGGACAGCGCGTGCCGCTCGCCGCGCCGTTCCAGGTCGGCGGATTCGAGCTGATGTTCCCCGGCGACCCGGCCGGGCCACCGCAAGAAGTCATTCAGTGCCGTTGCTCAGCGCTACTGGTTGAGCACGGAGAGTCTATAGACCTGAGCAACCGCCAGTTCCGGCGAGCCCGGTAGTCTGACCTGAGGAGGTAGTCATGGCTGGTACGAGGTTCCGCACCATGCTCGCGCCGATCGACACGAGCACCGGCGACGGCCGCCGGTTCGCTGCTGGCGGGATCACGCTGGCCGACATGCCGATGCCGTTCGAGTGGGTACGCCAGCGAGAGGGCGGCCACGATGGCGCGGTCTCCGTCGGCGCGATCCAGGAGGCCAAGATCATGTCCGTCAAGGACGCGCTGGCCGGGGACTGGATCTCCGCCGACGCGGCCAAGGGGATGGACTCAGCCGCCGAGGGCGTGTTCGCGCGCGGCGTCATGTTCGACGACGCGGACCGCGAGACCATGCCGCGCCTGGCCGAGGATGTGGCCGAGGCCATGCACCTGGCCACCAACGGCACCCTGGGCCCGTCGGTCGATCTCGACTCGTTCGAGGCCCAGGCGGTCATGGAAGGCTCGGACGAGTCCCTGACCTGGGAGATGATCGAGGAGTACATGGAGGCGAACGACGGCGCCGAGCCGCCGATCGAGCTTCTGATCACCCAGGCCCGCGTGCGCGCGGCCACGCTGGTCAGCATCCCGGCGTTCGCCGAGACGGCCCGGCCGTTCGAGCTGATGGCCGAGACCGAGGACGCCGAGGCGGCGGCCGAAACCGACACCCTGGCGCTGATCGCCTCGGTCGGCACGATGGCGCGCCAGCTCCCGGCGGTCGGCCTCTTCGACCGCCCGGCGCTGACCGGGCCGACCCCGATCACCTGGGAGTGGTCGACCGGCCGCGTGTTCGGTCACATCGCCACCTGGGCCACGTGCCATGTCGGGTTCGAGGGCGTCTGCGTCACGCCTCCCCGGGAGGACGAGTCCTACGCCTGGTTCAACCGCTACGCGGTCGACACTCAGGACGGGGGGACCGTATCCACCGGGCGCATCACGGTGGGCGGGCGGCATGCCGGTCTCGCGCTCAGCGCCTCGTCCGCGATGGCCGCCTACGATGACAAGGTCACGGCCGCGCACGTGCGCGCGTACGCGGACGAGTTCGGCATCGTGGTCGCCGGTGCGATCGAGCCGGACCTGTCCGGCGCTGACCGGGCTGTGCTGGAGCGCCGGAAGGTCTCCGGCGACTGGCGCGAGATCGGCGGCGGGCTCTCGCTGGTCGAGGTGCTCGCCCTCTCCCCCGGTCCGCGCGCTCACTCCGAGCCGGGCTTCCCGGTGGAGACGCACGCGCGCAACGGCCGCCAGGTGACCCTGGTGGCCAGCCTCGGGCCGGATCCGGCCGCCTTCCGGGCGGCGCCCGCTCCGGTGGTGGACGTGGACGCGCTCGCCGACGCGCTGGAGCGGCGCCAGGCCGACCGCGCGGCGGCAGCCGCCGCGCGCGCCGAGCTCGCGGCTACGGTGGAGGCCGACGAACAGAAGCTGGCGATGGCGGCACGCGGGGGCCTGGCCGCCATGCTCGGGGAGGAGTGACATGGCGTGCGCGTGCAAGAAGAAGCGTGAGGTCTTCAAGGTGAAGTTGCCTGGAGGCCTGACGATCACCAAGAACTCGGAGGCCGAGGCCAAGACCTTTGCGGCCAAGCACCCGGGCGCGACGGTGATCAAGCCCGCCTCCTCCTGAGGGCGGGCTCCGGGTATTCCCCGGATGCGGAGAAGCCCCCGGCCATCGGCCGGGGGCTTCCGTGTTGCTCAGGCGCCCAGTCCCTCCCCGGTCTCATCCTCGAACGTCACGAGGACTCCCTGGCGGAGGCCCTCAGCGGTCGCCTTCCGGATGAACTCGGCCGGGTCGTCGGTGACTCGGGTCGTCATCTGCCGTCCACGCGGGTCCTGGGTCGGCCGGGAGGTGTCCCGGACGTCCAGGAAGTAGCGGCCGATGTGCGCCGTACGCGGGTCGGACGAGGTGCTCACGTAGATGACCATCGTCTTGTCCATGGCTGGCTTCCTCACTCTGGAGTTTTCAACCGGGGCGTTCGCCCCGACACCCAGAACATTACAGCCTTGACTGTCAAGTGTCAACCCTCAGATGGCCCGCTCGTTGAACCGGGTCCGGGCCTCGGCCGCGTCCGGCACCATGGCCAGTTCGGCCTCGATCAGCGCTCCGTTGTCGCGGATGCGGATGCGCTTGCCGGAGTCCACCATCACGTTGCCCGCGTCCTCGGGCGCGCCGTTGACCTCGCTGGTCGCGCTCGGCACGTACCAGACCTGGAGCTCCGGGTGGGCCTTGCTGAACGCCTGGGCCAGCTCCAGGGCCTGGGCCCAGGTTCCCGCCCAGTTGGTCACGCGCTGGAAGCGGTTGGCGGTCGGCTTGCGGTAGGCCAGGGTCCACGTCGTGGTGATCATCGTTCGTATCCTTCCGGTGGGGGCCGCCGGTGCGGCCCAACACCCAAGACATTACAGCATTGACTGTGAAGTGTCAACGGTAGGTTCGGGCCAGCGCGAACAACGCTGCGCCGACCAACCCGACCCCGGCCGCCCACCCGATGGTGAGCAGGCTCTGAGCCAGCCAGTCGCTCATGACACTGAGTAGCACGGGAAGAACCGGCACCCGGCCGCCGCGCCGCCGCACATACCCGAGTCGTGCGCCTCATGGGCTAGCGCGGCCCAGGATCGGAGCGCCTGATCATCCCGGTCGGCCTGGTCCGCACTCTCCTGGTGCCGAATACTCAGCTGGGTCAGGTACAGGCTCTCCAAGCGCTCGTAGACCCAGTTCGGAATCCTCATGGTCCCTCCCCGCACTGCCACCACTGTGTGTACTCCACCAGCGGGTTACCGGTGGGAATGTGCAGCTCCTGCCAGACGTGCGGGTCGTGCTCCCCCTGGATGATGCACGTCTTGGCGGGGAAGACCAGGGCGCCGGTGCTCGGCGGGATGGGCTGGGCTTCGTCGGTCTCCAGGGGGTATTCACCGATGTGCGCCGTACTTCGGTTGCTGGAGACCTCCACCCGGTGGACCCGCCGGAGCTCGCGCTGGAGTCGGCGCCAGCCCGGTGTCCAGACGTACCGCTCCTCCAGGCCTCCGCCGAGCACCGGCGCCCACTCGAACGGCACGTGACGCCAACTACCCAGGAGGTAGTCCGGCACGAACGACGTGGTGCCCGGGTTGCCGCCGAACTCCTCCAGCGGGATGTTGATGCCGCGCCAGCCGATCGTTCCCCAGCGTGCGTCCCGCTCGACCCGTTCGGTGATCCGCAGGGCGCTCGATCCGTTCATGATGGTCGAGCCCACCTGGACGTCCTCGGTCTTCATCTCGATGCCTCCCTTGCCGACCAGACCGTTTGGCACTTGACTACCTCGGTGTCCTTGTCCGCGTTCTTCTGGGCCCACTCCATCGCGGCCTGGCTGTCGCGCCCGAAATGCTTGCGGGGCCGATTGTTCGCCGTGGAGTAGTAAACGAAGTACTCCGGATCTTGCATGGCCTGCCCTCCACTTCGCTGTCTTGGCTGTAAGGTTACCACGAACCGGCCTCACGGGGTGTTCCCGAACGCCGTGTATTTGTCCTCGTCCCGGAGCTGGCGCATCACGCGCTCGCGAGCTTCCGCCAGCCGGGGATTGACAACGATGTCGGTCAGCTTCATCCCGGTGATGTCCGGGACCGGCCCCAGGGCTTCTGCGTCCTTCTCGTTCACCAGTCCATCCTGGCGGGGGGACCTCGGATCGAGGTCCCCCCGGCCTGTCAGAACTTGGTGATGCAGACCTTTCCCAGGCCGTTCGCGATGCTGAACTCATCGGTCAGCGTCCGGCCGCACCGGATGCACGTGCCGTAGAGCGCGCCGTACTGCTTGGCCTGCTCCAGGGTCATCTTGTGCTCGGGGCGGAGCTTGCCGACCACGCCGTGGGCGTACTCGAAGGCAGCGTTCTCGCCCTCTGCTCCCCGGACCAGCAGCTTGGCGTACAGGCGGCCGGAGCCGTTGACCGCGAACTGGACCTTGTAGATCTCGCCCTCGAAGAGGTACATGCCGTCTTCGGTGATCCCGGTCGGCGCGGCCACGGGCTTGCCCTGGGGAGCGGGAGTCACCCGGGCGATCAGGCGCAGGTCCGCGCGCTTGGCCTTCAAGCGGTCGATCCACCGGCTCAGGTTGCCCTCACGGCCGGGGGTCCAGTGCCCGTCCATCTTGGCCGTGTACTCCTCGGCCTGGCGGCCCAGCTCAGCGTCCATCGCGGTGATGTCGCGGATCAGGTCGTTCATGAACGAGGCCTGGTTGGCGCTCGGGGTGAAGACCGGCGCTCCGGCGGGAACCAGGTCCAGCAGGTCTTCCCCGTGGCCCTCCTCGACGTCGCTCGGGAGACCGGCGGTCCCGGCGTGGAACGCCATCAGGAAGCGCGCGGTGTGCGGGTGCTTGCGGAAGTTGCGCTCGCGGATCATTTCTCTGCCCTCTCGTTGCCCTTGCTCGCCCTTACGAGAACTACATTACAGCCGTGACTGTGGGGTGTCAAGCCCTGGGGAGCAGGACATCTCGGCCAGGCTGACCGCCCAGTGCTAGGATCGCGCTTGACGTACCGGTGTCAGGGTTCGGACCGGCCGGGGTCGAAGAGACGTTCACCCCCGACCAAGGAGAGCCCGATGGAATTCGAGTTCCCGTTCGAGGTCCCGGCCGACCTGAGCGCGCTCAGCGCCGAGGAGTTCGCGACGTTCGCGACCCTGGCCCGGACCCAGGCCCGCGAGGCACTCGCGGCCACCGACACCCCCGCCGCCGCGCTGATCGCCTACCAGGGCCTGATGACCTCGGTCGGCACCGAGGAGACCCGGCGCACCCAGGAGGCCACGGCCGCCGCCGACGCGCGCGCCGCGCTGGCCACCCTGACCGCCGACCCCGAGCCGGTCACCGATCCCGCCCCGGCGCCCGCCGCCGACCCGGCCACTCCTCCGGCCGCCGACCCGGCGCCCGCCACCGAGCCGGTCACCGCGAGCACCGGCCGCCCGGCCAGCACGCTGGAGACCCCACCGGCCCCGGAGCGCCCGCGTGTCGGCGCCCTGGTCGCAGCAGCCGACGCCCCTTCCCGGGCGACTGGTGAGCTGGCCAGCTTCTCCGACGTCGGCCGCCTGATCGACACCCAACTGGGCCGCTACGGCCGTCCGGGTGCCAACGCCCGTGGCCGCGCGCCGCTGGTCAAGGGCGGCAGCCGGTTCGCCATCGGCGGCCGGTCCATGACCCGGCACAACATCGCGATGATCCAGCGCGACTACCCGGCTGAGTTCCGGATCACCGACCCGGCCAAGGCCCACGAGATCCTGGAGAACGTGCGCAACGAGGCCCGTCTCCCCGGCGGCTCGCTCGCGGCGTCGATGCTGGCCAACATCAAGGCGGGCAAGAGCCTCACGGCCGCCGCTGGGTGGTGCGCGCCGTCGGAGATCCTCTACGACCTGTGCTCGCTGTCCAGCCTGGACGGCATGCTGGACATCCCCACGATCCAGGCCAGCCGGGGCGGCTTCCAGATCCCGGACGAGGGCGGCCCGGACTTCGCCACGATCTACGACCTGATCGGCGACGACGGGGACGTGATCCTCACGGAGTACGAGGTCGAGAACGGTGCCGAGAAGGTCTGCACCGAGATCCCCTGCCCGGACTTCAGTGACGTCCGGCTGGACGTGGCGTACCTGTGCATCACGGGTGCCCTGCTCCAGCAGCGTGGCTACCCCGAGGCGGTCACCCACTTCACCCAGGAGGCGATCACCGCGCTGGCCCACAAGGTCAACGCGTCGATGATCGCGCGCCTGGTCGCCGGTTCGACGGCTCCGGTGACCATCACCGAGCCCGCGTCGGCCGACGACGCGGCCAGCAACCTGCTGGCGGCCGTGGAGCTGGCGGTCATGGACAGCCGGTACCGTCACCGGCGCCCGCTGTCGGCCACCTCCGAGGTCGTGTTCCCGGCCTGGGTCCTCGGCCCGATCCGTGCCTCGATGGCGCGCCGTGCCGGTGTGGCCGAGATGGACATCTCGGACGCCCAGATCGTGTCGTGGTTCGCGCTGCGGGGCGCTCGCCCCCAGTTCGTCTATGACTGGCAGGACGCCTTCACCGGCGGCACGTTCGGCGGCTCGGCCTCGGCCACCGCGTTCCCGACCTCGGTCACGTTCATGGTCTACCCGGCCGGTACGTGGGTGAAGGCCGAGCAGGACGTGATCAACCTGGACACGGTCTACGACAACGCGCTCCTGACCTCGAACCAGTTCACCGCGCTGTTCGTGGAGGACGGCCTGGCCGCCCTCAAGATGTGCCGGGACTCCCGGCTCTACACCACCGACGTCCAGCCCCTGGGCGTCGTGGCCGCCCGCGCGCTGGCCTGATCGTGATCTCTCCCCCGGGTATGCGCTGGGAAGTACGCGTACCCAGAGTTGCAGCCCGGGGGAGCACGACGTGAGATCACGAAAAGGAGGTGAGCACGGATGGCACTAGTGCCAGCACCGATTGTCCCGGCGCCTGAACCGCTCCGGGCACGCTACGGCCTGTTCACGGCCGCCTCGGGCCCGCTCGACCTCCCCGCTCACGGGGAGGGTGGTGGCGTCCGGTACGTGCCGGATACCTGCGGCACGGCGTATGCGTACGGCGTGGCCTGCTACAACGCTGACAACCCGGCGCCGGAGAAGCCCCACGACTCGGACAACGCCGAGGTGGAGACCGGCGTGTTCGTCGTGCTCTCCACGCTGAACTGTGGCGCGCCCGGCTACACGATGGACGAGTATCGGGCCAAGGTCCGGCGCCGCCTGGAGACCGCCGAACAGGCGACCGTCGAGGGGGCCTTGTGGTCCGGCCTGGACTTCGAGGGCAACTCGCTGGACATCCTCACCCTGGACACCGAGGCCGAGAACGTGGCCTCCGGCTACGACCCGGGCCTGGTCACGGACGTGATCGGCGCCCTGGAGCGCTACGCCTACACCGAACAGGGCTACGGGTACCAGGCGTACATCCACGCCCCGGTCGAGGTGGCCGCGTTCGCTCACGAGTCGGGCCTGGTCCTCAAGGACGGACCCCGCCTGGTCACGCCGATGGGCTCGATCTGGAGCTTCGGTGCGTACCCGGCGGGCTCGGTGATCATCACCGGCCAGACGACAGTGTGGCGTGCACCGGCGATCCAGGTGTACGACGCTTTCGACAAGGTCACCAACGAGGTTCTGCTGGTGGCCGAACGTGCCTACGCGGTCGGTTTCGACTGCCTGGCGGGACGTGCTGAGTTCGATCCCCTGGAGGTGACTTCCCCATGACCAACCTGCTGTGCGCCAAGCCGCTCCAGGGCAGCACGCTGCGCGTGACCCGTCTGGACGAGTGCGGCAACCCCGAGTACGGCGATTGCGCTTTCGGCGTGTCGGACGGCTACGTCTCGGCCACCATCACCCCGAACACCGAGGACGGGGAGCGGTTCCTCCAGCGGACCGCCAACGGCGCGGCCATCGTGAACCAGCGGGGGCGGCCGATCCTCAACTGGTACGACGTCTCGATCGAGTTCCAGGAGGTGGACCCGGAGCTCTTCACCATCCTGACCGGGCTCACCCCGTACGAGGACGACGAGGGCCGGGTGATCGGCTTCCCGGTCACCGAGTCGGACTTCGCCACGGCGAACTTCGCCCTGGAGATCTGGATGGGCAACGCCGAGGAGGCGTGTGCTCCGGGCTCCCTGCCGTTCTACGGGTACAACCTGCTCCCCTGGGTCGTCGAGGGCGCGCTCTCCGGCGACATCTCGATCACCAACGACCTGATCACCTTCACGGTCGTCGGCCGGACCCGCAAGGGCACACCGTGGGCCACCGGCCCCTACGACGTGGTGGTGGACACCAACGGTGACCCGTCGCCGCTGTTCACCGCGATCCCGGACGACACCCACCACCTCCCGATCTGGACGCAGCTCGCGCCCCCGGCGGCCGAGTGTGGCTGCCAGAGCCTGTCCAGCTGACACGTAAGCGTCAACGTGAAAGGCCCGGCCGATGGCCGGGCCTTTCCGTGTCACTCGGCCGGACCGAACCTGGCCTCTGTGTCCTTCCGGGCCCACTCGTGGGCGGTCCCGTAGTCCTCTCCCCGTGCCCGGTAGTGCTCGACCCGCTCCGCCATGTACGCCTTGCGCTCGTTGTTCGTCATGGGAAGTACGTTACAGGCTTGACTGTCATGTGTCAACCTCACAGCCGATACCGTATGCTGACCAGGACGGAAGGAGGCTCCGATGGCCGGTATGCCGTGCTCCACCTGGGACATCGACCCGTTCGCTCTCGGCGTGTGCCCGGCCTGGGAGGACTACTCACCGGCCGTTCAGGACGCCTCTCTGGAGCTCGCCACGTTCTGGCTCTGGGCGGCCACCGGTCGCCGGTTCGGGCCGTGCCCGTTGACCGTCCGGCCGCTTCAGGTCCGGCGCGGGGAGCCGATCCAGTACCAGACCTTCGAGGTCGTGCCCGGCGCTGAGGGCATGAACCGGCCCGGCGGCCCATTCCTGTTCGCCGGACGCTGGTTCAACGCCGGGTGTGCGTCGGCCTGCTGCGGCACCTCGGCGTGCGCCATCGTGCTGCGTGGCCCGGTCTACGCCATCGACGAGGTCCGGGTGGACGGCGAGACGGTCCCGGCCAGCGCGTACCGGGTAGACATCGCGAACGGTGCTCACCTTCTGGTCCGCATCGACGGCGAGTGCTGGCCCTCCTGCCAGAACATGACCACCGAGCCGGACGAGGCCGGATCGTTCGAGGTGGCGTACGAGATCGGGGAGGCGATCCCCACCGTGCTGGCACTCGCTGCTGGCGCGCTCGCGTGCGAGTACGGGAAGTACCTCACCGGCAGCACGTGCGCGCTTCCGGCCAGAATGACCCGCCTGGCCCGCCAGGGTGTTGAGGTCGAGGTGGCCGCGCCGGACCCGGCGGCGGGGGTGAGCGGGATCAAGCTGGTGGACGACGTCGTGGCGCTGCTCAACCCCAGTGGCCGCAAGGCGCCGCCACGCGTGATGTCGCTCGACCTCCCCGAGTCGTGCGACCGGTTCACCGTCGTGCAGGCGGGGAGCTGAGATGGCGTTCAACGATCCGCTGGTCATCCCAAAGGCTCTGGAGCTCCTGGCCTGCTACGAGCAGGAGCTGGACAAGATGGACGACCCCCCGGTGCACCGGGGGGTCCGGCCGGGCACCACGGTTGACTTTCTCCTGTCATTGTCCGATGACGAGTGCTGCGCCGGGCTGGCCTGGGTCCGCCCGGCCACGTTCTACCCGAGCTCCGCCACGTTCCCGGCCCAGGACGAGACGCCCAACAAGCAGGGCACGCAGGGCTGGGCCGTGACGCTGGAGATGGGCATCGCCGTGTGTGCGCCGACCCCGGACGAGCGCAGCATCCCGACGGCCCAGGAGTGGCTGGCGGTCACCCAGAAGGTCTACGACGCGGGCGCGGCGATGCGCCGGGCCATCTGCTGCTACATCGAGGCGGACCGGCCCAACCGGCTCCAGCGTGTCCTTCCCGGTCTGTGGCAACCGGTGGCCGTCGAGGGCGGGTGCGTCGGCGGGATTCTGCCGGTAACGGTCCGGGGCCCGGAGTGCGATTGCGCGGACGCGGGCCCGATCTCATCCTGAACAGCAGCGACCCCCACGAGGATCTATGCCGTTCCGTGGGGGCCGCGCCTATTCTCCCGACCTTACAGCCCTAGCTGTCATGATCACAACGGGACAGACAAAACCGCCTCGATCCTGTGTCGGATCGAGGCGGTATGTCGGGTACGGGTCCCGGTTTAGGGCTGGCTCCTAAACGTGCGTCCAGGCTACCTCAGCAGTCACCGTCACCGGTGAACCGCATCGAGCGGACCGAGCCGGTGATCAGCTTGGCCTTGTAGGCGGCGGGCTTCGTGTTGATGATCGACATGGACACCCCGGCCGAAGAGCCGTTGACCGTGGTGCTGCCCGCGAACGCGCCGACGGTGTCCGAGACCAGCGAGGCGTCCGTACCGTCGAAGAAGTCCGAGCACGAGCCGCCGGTGTTCCACTGGTTGGTCATGCTCTCGGCGAACACCTGGACTTCCGTCCCCGTCTGGAAGGTGTTCAGGGCACCCGCCCAGAGGCTGTCCGGCCAGTACCCGAAGTACTTGCCGCCGAACCCCACCCACCAGCCGGTGTTGCCGCCGGACGTCATGTGCTCGATCACGAACGGCTGACTGGTCAGGCGCGTACCGCCACCGGCGACCAGGACCGCGTCATTGGCCGTGCACGGCGTGACCGGACAGGTGGCGACGAACCCTGACCCGCCGGAGTAGCCGTACCCCAGCCAGGTGTCATCCACCCACGCCGAGGTGAACAGGCGCGCGCTGGACTCACCGTTCGAGTGACAGTTGACGCACCAACCCACCTCCACACGCTGGTTGTGGGTAACGCCCCCGACCGTATCGGTCCGGTGGAGCTCCAGCTGGACCAGGGAGTGGTCCTGCGGCGTGTTCCAGGTGTCGACGTACGGGGTGTCGACGTCCAGGTTGGCGGACAGTTTGGTTGCAGCCGGGAGGCTTCCGCTCCCCCAGCCACCCTGAGTCATGGCCGCGTACTCGTAGATCTCATTGGCCGCGAAAGCCGGGGCCGGAACAGCGACCAGAGCCAGGACAGCCACCAGAGTGGCGCCCAGCACGGCCACGATGCGATTGCGCACAGATCCTCCAAGGATCAGGTGATGGTTAGCTGGCGGGCTTGCGCCTCATGGGTCCCCGGCAACCCGGGCAGACCGAGCGCTCCCCCGGCCCCACCAATACCCAGGACCCGGGAGACAGCTTTCCCAGATCCAGGGAAAACCTTACCGTCATAGCGGCGATGTATCAAGCCCGTATGCTGGGCAAATGGTCCGTCACTCGCTGCACCTGAGCAAGGCAGCCCTGAACGCCGAGGGCCTGAAGCTCGCCCGCAAGAAGGTCAACCGGGTGACCCGGCGGACCCTCAACCGGTCCGCCGTGCTGGTCCCGGTGGACAACGGCCTCTTGCGCGCGAGCGGGCGCGCGGAACCCGCCACCGTGCGCGGCCTCATGGTGGTCGGCTCGGTGGTCTATGACGCGGAGTACGCGGCGGCCGTGCACAACGGCCGCCGGGCGCTGACCATCCGGGCCAAGGTCCGGGCCGACGGGCGCCAGGGGAGGCTGAGATTCGTCGTGGAGGGCCGCGTGGTCTACGCGCGTGAAGTCCGCCAACCGGCGCGCCGGGGGCGACCGTACCTCTCGACCGCCCTGCGCGAGGTGGCCACCGAAGAGGGCTTCCGGGTGTCGATCGGCTGAGATGTCCTACGCCTGTGAGGTATGGTGTCACCATGACTACCGAACAGGAACCGGCGGCCGATGTCGCCGAACTCCCGGTGGAGCTCCCGATCACGCTGCTCGACCGGGAGATCTACGTCCGGATGCCCAGCCCGGAACAGCTGCTGGTCTGGCAGCGCACCGTCAACCGCCTGACCGAGGCGCCGGTGAACGCCTCGTGGACCGGCTCCGAGGTGATGAACGCATTGGAGCGGCTCCGCAAGATCGTCGACTCGATCATGGTCAACCGCATCGATGTGGACTGGCTGGACGATCAGTTCCTGGCCAAGACCGTGGACTTCCGGCGCCTGGCCCCGTTCATCACCGATGTGACCACGGCGTTCCAGGAGTACGCGGAGGCCCAGACCCAGGCCAACGGCACGCGCGCCGAGAAGCGCGCGGCCAAGAAGACCCCCGCCAAGAAGGCGACCAGGAAGGCGGCACGATGACGGCCCCAGTTCTCGGCACCCCCGAACACGCGGCGATGGTTACCGCTGGTCGGCACCCGGGCGTGGTTACCGCGCTTGCGTGGCTCTGCTTCTCTCACCTCCCCTCCCGGCTCCAGGACTTCTCCCGGCCGATCTACCAGACCGCCGTCGAACTGATCGTGACGATCCAGGACTCGGCCGAGCTGACTACGTCGCTGAACACGCTCGTGGAGGCCAAGGACTGGGCGGTTCGCGCGGGCATCCGTTCCGATCAGGGCAGGCCCGGCCCGGTGCCCCGCCCGGCCGAGGTCGTAGACAGGCCTTTGTTCGGCCGCCCCGCTCCACAGGTCGTGATCCCAGACTTCGGCCGCCCGATTCAGGATCGGCCCCAGGCATGACCGGGGATGTGGAATACACGGTCACCACCGAGGACGGCAAGTTGGTCCTGATCGAGTGTCAGGACTCGGGGAAGATCTCCGACGGGTTCCACACGATGGCGGAGCTCTACGCCCACCGGCGTGCGTTGACCGCTCTGCTCGCGGCGGCTGCTGCCACCGAGAACGACTCCTGGCGCAGCAAGGAGCACCACCCGGACGACGACCCGATGTTCGAGGGCGGTTACTTCATCGTGGGGATCGAGCTGCCGACCGGCACGATCACGTACCACTACAAGTTGAAGTACTGGGACGACTTCGCGGCCGTGCCCGAGCGTCCGCACGCGCCGAAGTGGGACGGCGCCACGCCGGACGACACGGTGAGCCGCCTGCTGGAGGTTGCCCGGATGATCGCTGAAGGCACGGACTGATCCGATGAACGTTGACCCGCTCGCGTCGATGCGATGCTGGGCCATCACGGTGGAGCTGGGGGGCCGGGAGTTCGAGATCCCGGCCCTTCCCGCCGTCGACTGGTGGCCGGTCATCGCCAACATGCAGCCCGCCGACATTCTTGACATGTTGAAGTCAAGCTCTGAGGTCGACGAGTTCGAGCTGGACGGGATGCTTTTGGATGGCCGGGTCACCAGGGAGGAGCTCTCCGGCGTGCTGCGAGACGTCATCGAGGAGGTCACCGGCCGCACGATCCAAGCCGCGTACGTGCTCGCGCTGACCGCCACCGAGCGTTGGGACGTGGTCGGTTCTGCGGTAGCCCAGGCCGGATTCCGGTGGGACGTCCAGCCGATCGGCGCCGCGTTGGACCTGGTCTACTCGATCATCATGGGCTCCCTGAAAGAGGAGAACCAGAAGAAGTTCGAGGCCCTGCTGGAGAAGGACTTCTCCACCCCGGGCCGCGAGCGGGTGCCGGACCAGCGCGTGATCAGCGAGTTCGAGACGATGGCCGGTCCTCGTCCATCCCCAGCTCCTTTGCCTGAGAAAGCCATCGCCGCGCTGTCCGGTGGTCGACGCCCCAGAACTCGGATACGGCCCCGCCAGCCCCTCCAGGACGGCCGATCTGCCGGGCCCAGGAGGCAACCCGGATCACGCGCCGGAAGTGGTCCTCCGGCCAGCTCCTCTGCCCCGTAGGGCGAGGCTTGGCCAGCATCCGGTATTGCGCCTCCCCCTCGCCGAGCAACGCGCTGGCGGCCACGCTGGCTATCTGGCGGACCGGAAGCTGGGCCAGCACGGCGGACGTGACCGGCTCGGGCCGCTGGGCGCGCTGATCGTCGTCCAGGCGCGCCCAGATCACCAGGCCCCGGATCTCGGGGCGGTCGGTTCCCTCAGTGAGGTACACATCCACCGTGAAGGGGAACCCAGGGTCCACGAGCTGGACCATGCCGCCGGTGTTCGACAGCTGAGCCTTTGATACGTCCACCCGGCCATGCTACGTCAGATGTCCTATTGACTCAGATGGCCATGACGGCTATCAGGCATCTAGGCTGGTCGCGTGACAGATGTCGGTTCCGCCCGCGTAGAGGTCACGGGCGATGTCCGGAGCTTCGCGCGCCAGACCGAGCGCGACCTCAACCTCAACCGGATCGGGGTGCACCTCGATCCGGTTGAGGTGCCCGTCGATCGCGACGCCGCACGTAAGGCTGGCGAGCAGGCGGGCGAAAACCTCGGGGAAGGTGTCCGCCGGGGAGCGGACGGCAAGCTCCGGGACGTGAACGGCCGCTTCGTCAAGGACTTCGAGAAGACGGGCGCGGACGCGGGTGAAGCAGGGGGCCGGGCGGCCGGGAAGGGGTTCAGCAGGTCGGTCCGCAAGAACACCGATGAGAGCGGCATCCGCCGGTTCGTTGCCGGTCTGTTCGGCCGGACCGGCACGGACTCGGCGACGATCTTCGCCAACGCTCTGGCCAGTGGCCTGAGCAAGCTCCCCGTCCTACTCGGTCCGGCCCTGATCGTCTCCGGGCTCGGTATCGCGGCCGGGCTGGCGGCCGTCATCGGCCCGGCCATCGGCGGCCTGATCGCCTCGGCCGTGCTGGCCGGGGGCGGGCTCGGGTTCATCGGGTTCGGCGCGATGCTGCTCAAGGAGGAACCCGGTCTGAAGTCGGCCGCCAAGCAGCTGGCCGACACGGTGAAGACGACGTTCCGTGACGCCGCTCAGCCGATCCTCGAACCGCTGATCAACGCCTTGAACATCTTCCGGGACACGGCCGTCAAGATCGGCCCGGAGATCAAGGGTGCGTTCCAGGACATCGCTCCCGCCATCGAGCCGTTCGCCCAGGGGCTGGCCGGGCTGGTCCAGAACACCCTCCCCGGATTCCGGGATCTGATCCGCGCGACCACGCCGTTCCTCGTGGGGATGGCGGCCGTGCTGCCGGTGCTCGGCGACGGCATCGGGCATTTCTTCTCCAGCATCGCGGACAGCGGCCCAGAAGCCACCGTGTTCTTCCAGGACTTCATTCGTTTCGTAGGCTTCACCATCGGCAAGCTCGGCGATTTCATCAGCTGGCTGGCCCGGTCCTATGTCGCCGTGAAGAACTTCATTTCAGGATTCGACTCCTGGGGAGAAGTATTCAGCTTCGCTATCGACGGAATTCAGAGCCTGATCAGCACCGGCCTGCAATACCTGGCGGCCAATCTCCCCTCGATTATCGATAAGATCATCGCTTTCCGCCAGCAGGTGACCGACGCGATTCTCAAGCTGGTTACCGGACTGGCCGACGCGTTGCCCACCCTGATCCCCCAGATCATCCAGGGTGTGATCGGCCTGGTCACCGCGCTGGTCAACAACCTGGCGCAGAACCTTCCCAAGGTGGTAGCGGCGGCCGGACAGCTGGTCAACGGCCTGGTGGAAGGCATCGTCACGGCGCTGCCCAAGCTGCTGCCTGCCGTGGTCCAGATCGTCACCACCCTGATCACAGGACTGATCGGCTTGATCCCGATCATCATCTCGGCCGGGCTGAAGCTGGTCCAGGGTCTCATCGAGGGCATCCTGGGCGCGCTCCCCTCGCTCCAGGTGGCGGTCATCCAGGCGATTCCTATGATCATCTCGGCGTTGGTCGGCGCGCTCCCCCAGCTCCTTCTCCTCGGGACCAACCTCTTGGTGGCCATCGTCACCGGCATCGGGAACGCACTGCCTCAGCTGGTCAGCGCGATTCAGAACGAGGTCATCCCGGCCCTGCTCAACACCCTGAAGACCCAGGGTCCCCAGCTCATCCAGCAGGGCGCCGACGCTATCCGGACGTTCATGCAAGGGTGGGTCGACAATATCGGGACTATCGTCAGCGTCATTCAGACGTCGATCATCCCGGCCATCACCGAACTTTTCCAGAACGCCCCGCAATTCATCGACGCCGGAATCGAGATCTTCAAGACCCTGCTGGACGGAATGGTCCAGAACATAGGCCTGCTCACCAACTTCATCACGAACACGTTCCTGCCGGAATTCACCAAGCTGCTGAACAACCCGCAGCTTATCCAGTCCGGTATCGACATGATCGTGACGATCATCAACGGCCTGATCTCGGCCTCAACCAAGATCATCGACGTGGTGGCCGGGACGCTGATCCCTACCCTGTCCCAGGCGCTGGCGGACAACGCCCCTCAGCTGTTCGCCGCCGGTCTCAAGCTGATTGCCGCGCTGGTCTGGGCGCTGATCCAGAATCTCCCGGCCATCATCAACGCCTCGATGAAGATCACGATGGCCATCGCCAACGGCCTGGTCTCGGTGATCGGCTCGGTGATCGGCGCGGCCGTGAAGATCGTGGCCGGGTTCATCGGATCCCTGGTCTCGCAGGGCACGAGCAAGGCGCGCGGCGCGGTCAACGCCATCCGGGATGCGATCGTCAGCGCGGCGAGCAACGCGTACAACTGGCTGGTCTCCGCCGGTTCCCGGATCGTCTCCGGCCTGGTCTCGGGTATCACCGGTGCGATCGGCAAAGCCCGATCGGCCATCGGGTCGGTCAAGAGCACGATCACCGGCGCGTTCGACGGCGCCGGATCGTGGCTGGTCTCCGCCGGTTCCCGGATCATCTCCGGCCTGGTCTCCGGCCTCCGTGACGGGTTCGCCCGGGTGCGCTCCACGCTGAGCTCGCTCACGTCCCTGCTGCCGGACTGGAAGGGCCCGGCCCGGGTCGACGACAACCTTCTCCGGCTCCCAGGCCGCAGGATCATGAAGGGATTCGAGGAGGGCCTTAAGAGCCGGTTCTCGGAGGTCCACCGACTGATGAGCGGTCTTACCAACGACCTCCCCGGGTTCAGCACCGGCCTGGAGGACCTCCGGGGCGCCACCACGACAGCCTCAGGCGGCAAGACTGTTAACCTGACAGTTATGCCGGGGGCGATCGTGATCCAGGGCGGCGGCACGGCGGCGGGCAACGAGGCGGCCGAGGCCATCCTGGAAGCGCTCGCGGGCGCGCAGGGCTGACGGGGGAGGAGAGTCCGATCGGAACCGTAACCACGCTGCGACCCAGCGGGACCATATCGAGTCTCGGCTGGACACCCTCCAGCGGAACCCTGCATGGCGTGACCAGTGACAACTCGGACGCGACCTATGCGCTCTGGGGCGGGTCCGGCGCTGGCCTGATCCTGTCCACCGTCTCCGCCTCCCCGCCTGCTGGCGAGCGTCGTCACCAGGTGCGCCTCCGGGCGCGCGGGGAGGACGGTGACGCCTGGTGGGCCGTGCGTCTGGCCAACGGCCTGACGGTCGGTGCTGCCTCGGCGCAGTTCTCCGCCTCACCCACAACGGTCAACGGGTCGTGGGGATTCGGCGCACCGGCGGACGGCGCCACCATGCTCTCCTGCTACGTCACCGGCCAGTCCCCCAGTGTCAAGATCAACGAGTTGTACCTGGACGTGGACACCCGGCTGGCGCCGACGTTCACGGCCCAGGTGCTCGACAGCACCGGCACGCCGGACACCTCGATCACCGACACGGCGACCCCCGGGATCCGGGCCAACCTTCCCGATCTGGACGACCTGGCGGCACGGTCGTACCGGTACTGGGTGACCTCAGGCGCCACGATCGTGTGGGACACCGGTGTGGTGAGTGGCCCGGCGGTCACCCGGCAGACGTCCCCGTTGGAGAACGGCAGTTACACGGCCCATTACATGGTCTGGTCGACGCTCGGTGCGAACACGGCCTACGCCAGCGACGAGGACACCCTGGCGTTCACGGTCACGCTGAACTCGATCACGGCACCGTTGGCACCGACCCCGGCGGCGGTAGCCGATACCCCGTTCGTCGACAACAACCTCTGTGCCGGTTACGCCGATCTCTTCGACGGCTCGGTGGGGTGGGTGCAGCTGCGTCGCCTGAACTGCGATGACGTGGTGTACGACGTCGGGTTCGCGGGCCCGCTGATGACCGATGAGTGCACGGTGCTGCGGGACTACACGGTGCCCCGGACCAGCCTGGACGGAACGTGCGACCACCCCGAGGTGGAGTGCTGCGTCCGGTACCAGGCGCGCATCGTGGCGTTCATCGACGGCGCGGTCCAGATCAGCGCCTGGTCCGATCTCTCGTACGAGATGTGCCTGGACTGGAGCGATGACCAGCACCTGTTCCGATCGGCCGACGAGGACGGCTTGATCTGGCTTGCCCGGGGCGGCAAGTTCACCTGGGACGTGGACCGCCCGTTCACCTCGGCGACCGGTGTCAACGGAACCCGGTTCGTGACCTCGGCAGCACCGGGCGGCCGGAACCTGCACCTGGTCACCGCCGTGGAGTCGGAGACCGAACTGGCCGAACTCCAGGAGCTTCTCGACCGGCCGCTGGTCCTGGTCTCCCCGAGCGACGCTGACGAGGTCTGGGCGGCGCCGGTGGCCAGTTCCGTCAAGGTGATCAAGACGGGCCGGGTCCGCCAGGTCACCGCCGACTTCATCGCCACCGGCCCCGAGCCGAGCTACCAGGCAAACGACCTGGTCAACACGTACGACTACTGGGGCCCGTACTCACTGCTGGGCGAGGACTACGGCGCCGGGGACACCTGGCTGTCGATCATCAACCAGCGACCGTACGGGAG
>Ga0207646_10000378_pt1 | contig 59706 bp, 49 predicted proteins | sample KBSK5502metaG_FD_184343 | JGI IMG/M metagenome (GOLD analysis project Ga0207646, IMG submission 184343) | Corn, switchgrass and miscanthus rhizosphere microbial communities from Kellogg Biological Station, Michigan, USA - KBS K5-50-2 metaG... | ecosystem: Host-associated > Plants > Roots >... | reverse complement strand
CGTCACCGCCCAGGAACGGCGTCGCCTCGCCGGCGCTGAAAACGTTCGCCATCTGGGCTCGGATCACGCAGCCATGGTTGGCGGTGACGCCCCCGTAGTAGATCGCCTGAGCCCCGTCGCCTTTGGCGTGCCGCATGAAAGCCGTGAGGTCGAGCCGGCTGCTGGGATCGAAGTCGAGGATGCCCACGATGCTTCCGCCGAGCTTGGTGAACCTGGTCATGAACCCGCTGGCGAGCGCTTGCCCGTACGCCTCGTGGTCTGAAAGCACCGCCACCCGCCGCAGCAGGAGGGTCCTGTAGCCGTAGTCTGCGGCCGCCGGGCCCTGCAGGTCGTCGGTGGTGACCAGGCGGAAGAAGTTGTTGGTCCCTGTCGGACGAAGCTCGACGGGCGTCGGCAGCCCGACGGCTTTGCACGTGATCTCGGCATGAGTCCGGCTCAGGCCTGCAGGCAGAAAGGGCTCCTTGGTGAGGCAGCGGCTGCTCGCCGCCGGGCTGATCATCGCGAGGTGGGCGTCGTTGGCGACCGGGATCTCCCGACGGGCGACGTTCGAATTGAAGGGCCCGATCATCCCCATGACCAGCGGGTCGGCGGCCAGCGTGCTGACGTTGTGCGTCCCCTGGCCCGCGTCGTCCACGCCTCCGATGGCATCATCCTGGGCCACGACCTGGACCGTGAAACCGCCGATGGTCGGGTGCTGGTCGACAAAGAATTGCACGCCGTTGAGAGCCGTCTGGCCCGCCCGGCCTTCGGCGCCCGACAACGGCAGCTCGACGCCGATCCGGATCACCTTCGCCGGTGTTCCACCCCTGCAGGCGGCGACCAATACGAGGCCTGCCACCAGGGCCAACGCCAACGTCCGCGTCCTTGTCGACGGCACATCGGAGATTGTCGCCGCCCGGCCAAGACCGGGCAGTCTCTATACTCGATCCTTCACCTAGCCAGGTCCATAGGAGCGCGCCCCGTTGAAGACCGAGTCCAGCGAACACCTCAAGCCCCGCTCGCAATATGCGGACGATGCGGTTCAGCTCGCCATCGCGGGCAAGTGGGACGACGCCGTCAAGCTCAACAAGTTCGTCATCGAGAGCTTCGGGGCGGACGAAGAGACGCAGAACCGCTTGGGCAAGGCGCTGTCCGAGCTCGGGAAGCTGAAAGACGCCAAGGCAGCTTATGAGGCCGCGCTCAAGATCAACCCGATGAACTCGATCGCGAAGAAAAACGCGGCGCGCATCAACACCCTGCTGCACCAGAAGGAAGGCCTGAAGGTCGGGGGCACGAGGGTCGACCTCAACCTCTTCGTCGAAGAGATGGGGAAGACGATCATCACCACGCTCGAGAGCCCACCAAGCGCTGACATCTGCTCCAAGGTGGCGGCGGGCGACGTCGTCGAGCTGAAGGTCGAGGGGGACGGTATCGCCGCCGAGACGTCGCGAGGCGTGCGGCTCGGTCTGCTCGAGGCCAAGCTTGCCCGGCGCCTGATCAAGTTCATGCGCGGCGGCAACCGCTACCAGGCTGGGATCACTTCCTGCGAAGGCAACACCGTCAAGCTCATCGTCCGCGAGACCTACCAGGACCCGCGCTTTGCCGGCAAACCGAGCTTCGCGATGCGTCGCAAGCGCGAAGTCGAGTTTCGGCCTTACACGAAGGAGAGCCTGCTCGCCCGAGAGGTCGAGGTGTTTGCGGAGGACGAGGAGGAAGAGGGTCTCGTCTCGGGCGCGGCGGTTGCGGACGAGGTCGAGGAGGGCATGCACGCGGTCGAGGACGAAGCGGAGCCGCTCGACTTCAGCGAGGATGCGGACGATGGCGACAAGGACGACGATGAGGACGAAGATGACAGCTGACGCGCGATCAGAGGCCCGGGCCCGGAGGTCCCTTCACCGACCCTAGCCGAGCGGTCCGCCACCGAAGGTCCTCGCATCTTCGCGCCCTGGGCGGCCGGGCGCCTTCGGCGCTGAAGCCGGCGTCGCCTCCTGTGCGCGCTCGGTCACGCATCTATGCGATGCGCTCCCTCGCGTGCTCGTCGGCTCCTTGGCTCCGGCCGCCGATGTCGCGAATATGCATCGGAGCTCGATGACGGACCGCTCTGGTCTTGCGTCGACCCCGCAACTAGGTGGCGTACCGGGTTTTCGCGACCTGCTGCCTGAAGAGGCCGAGGCGCTGCGCGGGGCGCAGGAATCGCTGCTCGAAGAGATGCGCCGCTGGGGCTACCGGTTCGTGGTCACGCCGATGGTCGAGAGCATCGACGTGCTCGCGCTGGGCCTGAACGCCGAACAGCAGCGCCGGCTCTTCAAGTTCAGCGACGCGCGGGGCGAGGTCGTGGCGCTGGTCGGCGAGCGGACAATTCCCGTCGCTCGTCTCGTCGCCGGCAAGCTCCGCTCCGCCGCGCTGCCGCTGCGCCTCTGCTACGCGGGGGCGGTCCTATCCGCGGACGAAGGGCGTTTCCACCAGCGGCGCGAGACGTACCAGGTGGGCGCAGAGCTCGTGGGGGCGTCGGGCCCGATCGCTGACGCCGAGGTGATCGCGCTCGCTGCGCGCTGCCTCGAGGCCGCCGGGCTTCGTCGGTACCAGGTCGACGTCGGGCACTCGGAGTTCTTCCAGGGCATCATGGACGCCGTCCGGCTTCCGGTCGCGGTGAAGGCGGGCGTGCGGAGTGCCCTGGCGGCGCGTGACTTCGTGGCCCTGGAGGAGCTGCTGGCACGCACGCCCCTTCGCTCGGCGGAGCACGAGCTGCTTTTGCGATTCCCCGCCCTGCGTGGTGGATCGGAGATCCTCGAAGCCGCCGGAGGGCTGGTCCGCAACCGCCGTTCGGAGCAGGCCCTCGCCGAGCTGGCGCGCGTCCAGGAACTGCTGGTGGCGCATGGGCTCGGGGCGGTCGTCGGCCTCGACCTGGGCGCCATCCGCGACTTCGACTACTACACCGGCGTCATCTTTGAAGGCTACGGTCCGGACCTGGGCCGGCCGGTCGCACAGGGCGGCCGTTATGACCGTCTGCTCGAGCGCTTCGGCCGGCCCGCGCCTGCGACCGGTTTCGTGGTCCAGCTCGATCTCGTGTGGGAGCTGCTGGCCCGCGGAGGACGGGCGTCTTTGCCTCGCATCGACGCCGCCATCGCGTGGACCGGATCAGGGCATGGCACCGCCATGCGCCTTGCCGCGACGCTGCGATTGTTCGGCATGCGCGCCGTGGTCGACACGGAGTCAAGGCGCGAGCGCGAGGCTAGGGCCTGGTGGCGGGCGGTCGGCGCAGACAACCTCGTCCAGTGTCGGGGCACTTCGAACGTCGCCTGGACCGGGCCAAGTGGGCGCACTCGCTCGCTGCCGCCGGAACAGGTGGCGGCGCGACTCGCGGGAGCTCTCTCATGAACGTTTCGATCGCGGTCCCGACCGGCATGCTGCTGCCTGGCGCGCTCCGCCTGCTCGCCCGCGCCGGCGTCATGCGCCTCAGCGCGGCCGAGCTCGGCCGCCGCCTGCTGGTGGAACGCGCCGGCGTGCGTGTGATCCTCGTGCGCCCTGCCGATGTGCCCGCCTACGTCGACCACGGCGCCGCGGACCTGGGCATCGTCGGCAAGGATGTGCTCTGGGAATCCAACGGTTCGCATTACGAGCTTGTGGACCTGCATTTCGGCCCGTGTCGCCTGGTGCTGGCGGTCCCTGAGGCATCGAAGCTGAACGGGCCCGAGACCTGGCCACCGCTGATGCGGGTCGCGACCAAGCTTCCGCGCACGACGGGGGCCTGGTTCGAAGCCAGAGGCCAGGCCGTCGAGGTCGTGCGCCTGCATGGCTCGGTGGAGCTCGCTCCGCAGGTAGGCCTGGTCGACGGCATCGTCGACCTGACCGCAAGCGGGCGCACGCTGCGCGAGAACAAGCTGCGTGTCACGGCCACCCTTGGTTCGTCGACGGCGCGCCTCATCGGCAACCAGGCCAGCCTCAAAACGCGCACGGCGGCCGTTCAGGCGATGGTGGCGCGGCTGCGGGAGGCAGCGAACCATGGGGATTAGGCGATTCGACGTAGGGTCGTGGCTCGACTCGCCGCTGTCGCGCCGGCGCCTGGACCTTTCCCAGTTCGCCAGGGAACGGGCCGACGTGGCCGAGATCTGCGCGCGCGTTGCCGCTGACGGCGACGCCGCCCTGCGCGCGTACGGCGAGCGCTTCGACGGCTGGGCGCCACGCGAGGGCGAGACGTTCGCGGTCCCTGAGCGCGATCTCGGCGCGGCCGCCAATCGCCTCCCCAGCGCCGATCGCGCAGCGCTGGAATTCGCGGCGCAGAGGATCCGAGACTTCCACTCGAAGCAGGTGCCGCCGGCGACCAGCGGATCGCCCGGCCTGAAGCTGGTGACACGGCCCGTGCACCGCGCGGGGGTCTACGCGCCGGGTGGGCGCGCGTCTTATCCCTCAACAGTGCTGATGACCGTCATCCCGGCTCGCGTGGCCGGGGTGTCGGAGGTCGTCCTCGCGACCCCGCCTCGCGCGGACGGCAGCGTGCCGGCGGCGATCCTCGCCGCCGCTCACATCGCCGGCGTGGATGCCGTGTATCGGATGGGTGGCGCGCAGGCGATCGCGGCCCTCGCATACGGCACCAGCTCGATCCCGCGAGTCGACGTTGTCGCGGGCCCGGGCAACATCTATGTGACCCTGGCCAAAAAAGAGGTGTTCGGCGCCGTCGGCGTGGACGGGATCGCCGGGCCCACCGAGGTGATGGTCATCGCCGACGCGGGCGCCCGCCCCGACTTCGTAGCGGCCGACCTGGCGGCCCAGCTCGAGCACGACCCGCTGGCCTGGGCCGTGCTGGTCACCGATTCTGCGGCCCTCGCGGACCGCGTCGAGGAAGAGCTCCGCAGCCTGATCGGAGGCCTGGAACGGGCCCAGATCATCAATGCCGCCACGTGCTGCCTGATCGTGGCCGACGACATGGGGCAAGCGATCAACCTCGCCAACGACTTTGCGCCCGAGCATCTTCTGATCGTGGCCGAGGACGCGGGACGGCTGGCCACTCAGGTCGAGAACGCGGGCGCGATTTTCGTTGGGCCTTATGCGACCGTGCCGCTGGGCGACTATGCGGCGGGCCCCAATCACACCCTCCCGACCTCAGGTGCGGCGCGGTTCGCTTCGCCCCTCGGTGTCTACAGCTTCTTGAAGCGCAGCAGCGTGCTCAGCCTCAACCGAGGCGACCTGGAAATGCTTCGCGACGCGTGCGTGCGCCTGGCGGCGATGGAAGGCTTGAGCGCGCACGCGCACGCCGTGGAGGTGCGGCTTGAATAGGGTGGGCGAGGTCGTCCGCAAGAGCAAGGAGACACAGCTGAAAGCCACGGTCGCGCTTGAAGGCCGCGGACGGGTCAAGGTCGCAACCGGGCTCCCGTTTGTCGACCACATGCTGGAACAGGTCGCCCGATACGGCGGTATCGACCTCACGTTTCGAGGGACCGGCGACGTTCACGTCGATTCGCATCACCTGGTCGAGGACGCGGGCATCGTGCTCGGCGAAACGCTCTCCAAGGCATTGGGAGATCGGGCGGGGATCACCCGCTTCGCGTCGGCCTACGCGCCGCTCGACGAAGCCCTCGCGCGTGTGGTCGTCGATCTGGGGAAGCGCCCATACCTCTCGTACAACGTGCCCCTGCGCGGACGCATCGGCACCCTGGAATCGGAAGTGCTCGAGGAGTTCTGGAAGGCCCTTTCGATTCATCTCGGGGCGACGATCCATGTCGATGTGATTCGCGGACGGAACCGCCATCACATCGCCGAGTCGACCTTCAAGGCCCTCGGTCTCGCACTGCGGGAGGCCATGTCAGTCCGAGGCGACGGCGCGGGTGTCCCATCTTCGAAGGGGCTGCTTGGATGATAGCCATCGTCGATTACGGCGTCGGCAACCTGCGGTCAGTCGAGCGCGCCCTCAAACACGTTGGAGCTGAACCGAAGCTCACGGCCGACGGCGATGAGCTGGAGGCCGCCGACGGCCTGGTGCTGCCGGGAGTCGGGGCCTTCGCTCCGGCTTTGCAGAAGCTCACGGACAGCGGACTCGGGCGCAGGGTGGTCGACTTGGCCAAGAGAGGCAAGCCTGTGCTCGGGGTGTGCCTGGGCTATCAGCTGCTCTTCGAAGAGTCGATGGAGCACGGCCGGCACCAGGGTCTTGGCCTGCTGGGTGGTCGCGTGGTCGAGGTGAGCAAAAGCACCCGCCTACCCGTGATCGGTTGGTGCCGGCTCACGCTGCAGGACGATTCGCCCCTGTGGCGCGGAATCGCGGACCGCTCGTACTTTTACTTCGTGCACTCCTTCACGCCACACTCGTCCCGCCATACGATCGCGTCGACCGAGCACTCGCCGGCGGCGGCGGCGGCGCGCCTCAACGTGATGGGCACTCAGTTCCACCCCGAAAAAAGCGGACCGGACGGGCTTCGCGTTTACGAAAACTTCGTGGCCCTCTGCGGCTGAGCGACGAATGCCTGCGAAGCGAATAATCCCGTGCCTCGACGTCGATGACGGCCGCGTCGTCAAAGGCGTTCGCTTCCAGAACCTACGGGACGCCGGCGATCCCGCGGAGCTGGCGGCCCTTTACGACCGTGAGGGGGCGGACGAGGTCGTCTTCCTCGACATCACTGCATCCTCGGACCATCGCGCCATCCTTCTCGATGCGGTCGCGCGGACGGCCGATGAGGTCTTCATCCCGCTCACAGTCGGCGGGGGCGTGCGCAGCGTAGACGACATGGCCGAGCTCTTGACGCACGGCGCCGACAAGGTGTCGGTCAACACCGCGGCGCTCGCAGACCCCGAACTCCTCAGCCGCTGCGCCGAGGTGTTCGGATCCCAGTGCGTAGTGCTCGCGATCGACGCCAGGCGACGGGCGGACCGGCCTGGGTGGGAGGTGTTCAGCCATGGCGGCCGGCGCGCCACCGGCAAGGACGCGGTGGAATGGGCCGTCCTCGGTGAGCAGTTGGGAGCGGGGGAGATACTGCTGACCTCGATGGACAATGACGGAGTCCAGGACGGTTACGACCTGGCCCTGCTGAAGGCGGTCACCTCCGCGGTGCGCCTGCCGGTGATCGCGTCAGGCGGCGCCGGCACGGCAGCGCACATGTACGAGGCCCTGACCGCCGGCGGCGCCGAGGCCGCCCTGGCGGCATCGATCTTCCATTTCGGCGAGCTGTCCATCCGCGCCGTCAAGGACGACCTGGCGGCGCGCGGGCTGGAGATCAGACGATGAAACCCGACTTTTCCAAGGGGCTGGTCCCAGCCGTGGTCCAGGACGCGGACACCGGCAAGGTCCTGATGCTCGCGTACATGGACGAAGAGGCGTGGACGAAGACTCGCGAGACCGGCAGGGCTTGGTTCCATTCCCGCACCCGCGGCCTGTGGGAGAAGGGAGGCACGTCGGGCAACCTGATGCAGGTGATCGAAACCCGCCTCGATTGCGACGCGGACACGGTCCTGCTGCGCGTCAAGCCGGCCGGTCCCGCCTGTCACACCGGTGCCGAGTCGTGCTTCTTCAACGAACCCGAGTGACGGGCTAAGCCGGCTCACGCCCCGCTCCCTAGCCCTCTCCCCTGAAGGGGAGAGGGAATGCGCATGTTTATGCACATACTTTGTATACTCATGCATCCATGAGCGGGAAGGTGAAAGCCGCGGTCGCTGGGGCCAACGGCTATGCGGGCATGACCCTGGTCAACCTGCTCGCGCGCCATCCAGGCGTCGAGCTGCGGCAGCTCACGTCGCGCTCGTTCTCCGGCAAGCCGTATGAGTCGGTTTTCCCGCTTCTAGATCTGAAGGGCGATTTCGTCCCAGATCCTGACCCGGCGGCCGTCGACGTGGTGTTCAGCTGCCTGCCCCACAACGTGGGGGCGGCCAAGGCTGGGGCCTGGCTCGAGGCGGGAGCCAGGGTCATCGACCTGAGCGCCGACTTCCGGCTCAAGGATCCGAGCCAGTACCCGAAGTGGTACCGGCAGGAGCATCCGGCGCAGGCGCTCCTCGCCAGGGCCGTGCTCGGGCTCCCCGAGCTGCACGAGCGTGAGCTGGTCGGAGCCGAGCTGATCGCGGTGCCCGGCTGCTACTCGACCGCTGGGATCCTGGCGCTCGCGCCGGCGGTCGCGTCTGGCCTTGTCGGCTCCGACATCATCGTCGACGCCAAGTCTGGGGTCAGCGGCGCCGGGCGGTCGCCGGCTATGGGTGTCCACTTCAGCGAGGTCAACGAATCGCTGGGTGCCTATGCGATCGCGGGCCACCGTCACCTGCCCGAGATGACCCAGGAGCTTTCTGCGCTGGGCCGCAACGGGCTCCAGATCACGTTCGTGCCTCACCTGGCACCCATGACGCGCGGGATCCTGGCCACGTGCTACTTCGACCTCAAGGGATCGCTAGCCCAGCTGCAGGACGCTTACCGGGAGTTTTATGCGGGCCAGCCCTTCACCCGCGTGATCCCGCAGAGCCCGACCACCAAGCTCGCGAGCCACTCCAACCTCTGCTTGGTCAACGTGTCGGCGCAGAACGACAAGGCTGTGGTGACGGCCGCGCTCGACAACCTCGTCAAGGGCGCGTCAGGACAGGGGGTCGAGTGCTTCAACATCGCCTTCGGTTTCGACCGCAAGACGGCCCTGGAGGCTCCGATCCAGTGGCCGTGACGTTTGCGCGCGGATTTCGCGCGGGCACCGCCGCCTGCGGCATCAAGGCGTTCACGGCCGGAGCAAGCGCGATCCCGACCGGGCAGCGCGACGACCTCGTCGTCATTCAATCCTCCAATCCCTGCGACGCGGGCGGGGTTTTCACAACCAACAAGATCAAGTCCGCGTCGGTGGTCATCGACGAGCTGCACCTGCAGCACAACCGCGTGCAGGCCCTCGTTGTCGTCTCCGGCAACGCCAATGCCTGTACGGGCGCGCAGGGATTCAAGGACGCGCTGCAGATGGCGAAGCTGACTGCCGACAAGCTGGACCTCGACCCCGATCAGGTGCTGGTGGGCACGACCGGAATAATCGGGCGCTACCTGCCGATGGACGCGGTCAAGTCCGGCATCGCGGCTGCTTCCGCTGCGCTGAGCTCGGACCACGGGATCAACGCGGCGCGGGCGATCATGACCACGGACACCGTGCCCAAGACCGCCCAGATCGAGATCGAGCTCGGCGGTCGGACCGTGCGGGTGGGCGGGATGTGCAAGGGGTCGGGGATGATCCACCCCAATATGGCGACGATGCTGGCCTATATCACCACCGACGCGGCCGTCGAACCCGGGCTGATGGCGAAGCTGGCCCGGCCGGTCGCGGACCGCAGCTTCAACCAGGTCACGATCGACGGCGACAGCTCGACCAACGACACCTTCCTGGTGCTCGCCAACGGCGCTGCGGGCAACGCCGTCGTGCGCTACGGCACGCCCGATGCGGAGGCCCTGGAGGCTGCGATCGTCGACGTAGCCCGCGAGCTGGCGCGGGCGATCGCGCGCGACGGCGAGGGTGCGACCAAGATGATCGCGGTCCGCGTTCAGGGCGCCGAGTCGGACCAGGAAGCCAGGACCGCCGCGCGCGCTGTCGCTTCGTCGAGCCTGGTCAAGACAGCCGTCCACGGAGGCGACCCCAACTGGGGTCGCATCGTTTGCGCGCTCGGTTACAGCGGGGCGGAGCTCGCCCTCGACCGCCTTCACCTGAGCATCGGCGGGTTGGTGGTGTTCGAGCGAGGAGCCGGCGTCGACGTCGACCTCTCAGCCGTGCGGCGGGCATTCGAGCAACCGGAGATTGAGATCGTGGCCACGCTCGGGCTTGCGAGCGGGCATGCCGAAGCCTGGGGCTGCGATCTTTCGGAGGAGTACGTGCGAATAAACGCGGAGTACACGACATGACGCTGACAGTCGAAGAGCGCGCCAAGGTCCTGGTCGAAGCCCTGCCCTATATCAAGCGATTCCACGGCCAGATCGTCGTGGTCAAGGTCGGTGGCAACGCGATCGAGCAGGCGCGCGACGAGACCCTGCTTGACATCGTGCTGCTCCGCTACGTCGGCATGCAGCCGGTGCTCGTGCATGGAGGCGGACCGGAGATCACCGCCATGAGCGAGCGGTTGGGACTCAAGGCCGAGTTCAAGAACGGGCTGCGCATCACCGACGACCAGACGATGGAGGTCGTGAAGATGGTGCTCACCGGCAAGGTGAACCCCGACATCGTCGGCGCCATCATCCGGCTCGGCGGTCAGGCGGTCGGGATGAGCGGCGAGGATGGGCCCAGCATCATCGCCGAACCTCTTGGGGAGGGGATGGGTTTCGTCGGCCGTGTGACGCAGATCAACCGTGAACCGATCACAGCGCTGCTGGGGCGGGGATACATCCCAGTGATCGCATCCATCGGGCTGGGTTACGACGGCCACGCCTACAACATCAACGCCGACACCGTCGCGGCCGAGATCGCGGTGGCTTTGGGCGCCGCCAAGCTCATCCTGCTCACGGATGTTCCGGGCGTTCTCGGCGTCGACGGCCATGTCGTCGCGGTCCTGACGCGCGAGGATGCCAGACATCGGATCGACGCCGGCGAGGTCACGGGCGGCATGATCCCCAAGCTCGAGGCATGCTTGCGATCACTGGATGGGGTGCCGTTTGCGCACATCGTCGACGGCCGCACGCCTCACGCGCTGCTGCTCGAGCTCTTCACCGAGTCGGGCATCGGGACGATGGTCACTCCGTGAGCGCCTTAACGCCCTGGGTTGGCGTGGCCGGCACTCGGCCGTATTCTGGCCGCCACACAAAGTCCCCCCAGATGGGCGGGTGGGGGTTAGTGGACGGATGAAGAAAAGGACGCGTCCTTTTAAGACTGTCTCCAAGCGATGCCAGTCGTGAACACACCCGAGCTCGCCGACAGGTACCTCATGCAGGTCGGCCGGCGCCTCCCGGTCACATTCGTGCGCGGCCAGGGCTGCCTCGTCTATGACGAAGCCGGCAACGAGTACCTCGACCTGGTCGCCGGGATCGCGGTCAACCTCTTGGGGCATTCCCACCCGGACGTGGTGGCTGCGGTCGCGGAACAGGCCAGGACCCTCATCCACACGTCGAACCTCTACTTCACGCAGCCTCAGGTTGAGCTCGGGCGCCGCCTGGTCGAGCTGTCGTTTCCGTCTCGCGTCTTTTTCTGCAACTCGGGCGCCGAGGCCAACGAGGCCGCGATCAAGATCGCGCGCAAGTGGGGCACCCGCAATCGCGCCGGCGCGCACCAGATCATCACCACCCTCGGCTCGTTCCATGGCCGCACCCTGGCCACGGTCACGGCCGGCGGGCAGCCCAAGTACTCGGATCCGTTCAAGCCCCTGCCCGAAGGTTTCGTGCATGTCCCCTACAACGACCTGGACGCGATCAAGGCCGCGACCAATGCGCGCACCGTCGCAGTGATGCTCGAGCCGGTCATGGGCGAGATTGGCGTGGTGCCGGCCAAGCCGGGCTACCTCGCCGGAGTCCGCAGATGGTGCGACGACCAGGACTTGCTGCTCATCCTCGACGAGGTGCAGACAGGTCTGGGCCGCACCGGCAAGTGGTTTGCGCACCAGCACCACGGCATCACGCCGGATGTGATGACCCTGGCCAAGGGGCTGGGCGGGGGCGTGCCGATCGGCGCCTGCCTCGCGGCGCCCAACGCAGACGTCTTCGAACCCGGCGATCACGGTTCCACATTTGGTGGCAATCCGCTCGCATGTGCTGCCGCGCTGGCGGTATTGAATGTCATCGAGCGCGATGGACTCGTGGGGCACGCAGCCGAGATGGGGGAGATGCTGAACTCTGCGATCCACGGTCTCGGCGGCAAGGAAGTACGCGGCCTTGGCCTCATGCAGGCGGTCGAGTTCACCGAACCCCGAGCCAAGGCATTTCAGCAGGCCTGCCTCGAAGCACGGCTGGTCGTCAACGCGGTCGACGACCACTCGATCCGTTTCGTGCCTCCCCTGATCGTCACCGCGGAGCAGATCGATCGTGCCCAGCGCACGATGCACGAGGTCCTGAAGTGACGGCCACCAAGGAAGAAAGACACCGAGCGATCCTCGCCCTCGTCAACAGAGGCGCGGTGCACACGCAGCAGGAGATCGCCGAGGGGCTGGCGCGGCGCGGGCTCCGCGCGACGCAGGCGACGATCTCGCGTGACATCCAGGAGCTCGGACTGGTCCGGTCCGGCGCCGGTTACCGCATCGCCGCAGCCCTGGTTCGCGAGCTCGTCCTCTCCGTCGAGCTGATTTCGCCGGTGGCGGTGATCAAGACTCCACCGGGCACCGCCAACCTGGTGGCCCGCCGCATTGACGAGGCCGGATTGCCGGGAATCGCCGGCACCGTGGCCGGCGACGACACGATCATTGCGGTCCTCCGCCAGCGCAGCGCCGCCAGGGCGCTCAAAGAGCTTCTGGCCAATGTCGGATAGAAAGTTGGTGCTCGCCTATTCAGGCGGGCTGGACACCTCTGTGGCGATCCGATGGCTCAAGGACCAGGGCTGGGACGTGATCGCATTCACGGTCGACCTGGGCGAGAAGAAGGATCTCGATGCCATCCAGGCGCGGGCGCTCAAGACCGGCGCCTCGGCCGCCTACGTCGCGGATGGCCGCGCCCCGTTCCTGCAGCTGTTCGTGTGGCCGTCCCTCCAGGCGGGAGCCGTATATGAAAAGGAGTACCCCCTGGCCACTGCGCTGGGCCGGCCGCTGATCGCGGCGATGATGGTGGAGGTCGCGCGCCGCGAGGGCGCAAACGCCATCGCGCATGGCTGCACCGGCAAGGGCAACGACCAGGTGCGATTCGACGTCACCACCGCAGCCCTGGCCCCCGACCTGAAGGTCGTCGCCCCAGTTCGGGAATGGGACATGAATCGTGACGAAGAGATCGAATACGCGACCAAGCACGGGATCGAGGTCCCGGCCACCGTGCGCTCGCCCTACTCGACGGATGAGAACCTGTGGGGCCGCTCGATCGAGGCCGGCGTTCTCGAAGACCCCTGGGCGGAGCCGCCCGCCGAGGTCTACACATGGACCCGCGACCCGCGCGATTGCCCTGACGAGCCGGCTTATCTGGAGATCGGATTCAAGCAAGGCGTGCCCGTATCGCTGGACGGCAAGCCGGTGGACCCGCTCCAGCTGGTCACAGATCTCAACCGGATCGGGGGCGAGAACGGGGTCGGCCGGATCGACCACCTGGAGAACCGGCTCATCGGGATCAAGTCGCGCGAGATCTATGAAGCGCCGGCGGCGGTGTTGCTGCTCAAGGCGCACCAGGCCCTCGAAGACATCACGCTGCCGAAGGAGGTGGCGAGATTCAAGGACATCGTCGCCCAGCAGTGGGCGCAGATGGTCTACGACGGGCTCTGGTTCAGCCCGCTGCGCGACGCTCTGTATGCATTCGTCGCCGAAACGCAAAGACACGTCACGGGAGACGTGCGCCTCAAGCTGTTCAAGGGTTCGTCACAGGTCGTCGGCCGCAAAGGGCCGGCTCAGCTGTATCAGCACTCGCTCGCGACGTACGGCAAGGGCGATACCTTCGACCAGTCCGCGGCCGAGGGCTTCATCAAGCTGTGGGGCATGGGCGTCCGCACCGCGGCCCAGGTCCAGGGCCGCCTGCCCGACCGGGAGCTGAAAGGATTGCTCGGCGACGTGAAGAGGCTCGCGCCATAGGCAAGCCAACACCGAACCCAACTCCCCAGGGGGGAGAAGGAGGGAAGCTCTGGGGCGGCCGCTTCACGGGCCGGCTGCTGCCCGAGCTCGAGAGGTTTTCGTCGTCGCTCGAGGTCGACTACGAGCTGTATCCCTACGACATCGCCGGCAGCATCGCCCATGCGCGCGGGCTGGCCTCCGCGGGCCTGTTGAAACCTACCCAGCTCAAGGCGATCGAGCGCGGCCTGCGACGGGTCAGGCGCGAGCTGGACGCGGGCGAGCTCAAGTTCCGCGAGTCGGACGAGGACATCCACACCCTGGTCGAGCGCCGGTTGACCGAGATCACGCCTGTGGGGGCAATGCTCCACGCGGGCCGTTCCCGCAACGACCAGGTCGCACTCGACCTTCGTCTTTACTCCCGCGACGTCGCCAGCGAGCTGATCACGACCGTGGCCGAGCTCGTGGACGCCCTCGCGTCCAGGGCCGCTCGGGTTGCAGGCTGGCTGATGCCCGGCTACACGCACCTGCAGCGCGCCCAACCGGTGACCATGGGACATCACCTCCTCGCCCATGCCGAGCCCCTGCTGCGCGACGCCGAGCGCTTTCGTCACGCATACGAAGCCGCTGACGAGATGCCGCTCGGATCGGGAGCGCTAGCGGGCACGACGCTGCCGCTCCAGCGGGAGCGTGTCGCCAAGGAGCTTGGTTTTCAGCGCCTGACGGCCAACAGCATCGACGCCGTCGCCGACCGGGACTTCGCGCTCGACCTCGTCTACGCGTGCGTGGCGACCGCGATCCACCTGAGCCGCCTTGGCGAGGACGTGGTCCTGTGGGCGACCGCCGAGTTCGGTTTCGTGCGACTCGCCGACGAGGTCGCCACCGGCTCGAGCCTGATGCCCCAGAAGAAGAACCCGGACATCGCCGAGCTGCTGCGAGGCCGTGCCGGGAGGGCGCTCGGCAGCCTCGTCTCGCTTGCCACGATCCTGAAGGGCCTGCCGCTCGCATATGACCGGGACCTCCAGGAGGACAAGCCCGCCGTGTTCGCTGCCGTCGACAGCGTTTTGGACTCGCTGCGAGCAGCCCAGCTCCTGGTCGACCATCTGGAGTTCGATCGTGACCGCCTGGCCGTCGCCACCTCGGACGCGAGCCTGCTGGCCACGGACGTGGCCGAAGCCCTGGTCGCAGGAGGCACGGCTTTTCGGAAGGCCCACGAGGAGGTTGGACGCACGGTCAGGGCCGGGAGGCTGCAGGTGCCCTGGAACGCCTCTGCTTCGGTGCGGAAACGAGACCTGCCGGGGGCGCCCCACCCGCGCCGGGTCGCCGCCCGGGCCACCGCCGTACGCCGGGAAGCTGCCCGGCTGCGCCAATGGTCGAAAACGCATCCACCTCCCCTGCCCACCTGAGTAGAGTTCGGGCTCGGATGCTCCTCGCCGTCGACGTCGGCAACACCAACGTGACCCTTGCCCTGTTCGAGGGCGAGCGGCTGGTCGCCGACTGGCGCGTGACCTCGCACCGAGAGCGAACTGCTGACGAAATGGCCGTCGAGCTCCGCCAGCTCTTCAACCTACGTGGCTTTGACCTGGATGTCGTCAGCGGGGTCGTCATCTCCAGCGTGGTGCCCAACCTGAACCCTGCCCTGATCGAGGCGTCTCGCCGCTACCTCAAGTGCGAGCCGGTGATGGTCGGTCCGGGGGTCAAGACCGGGGTTCGGATCCGCTACGAGAACCCTAAGGACGTCGGCGCGGACCGGATCGCCAACGCCCTGGCCGCGTACACGAAATACGGTGGGCCGGTGGTGGTGATCGACTTCGGCACTGCCGTCACGTATGACGCCATCAGCGCCGAGGGCGACTACCTTGGCGGAGCGATCGCCCCAGGCGTGGAGATCTCGCTGGACGCCCTGGTTACGAACACCGCCATGCTCAGGCGGGTGGAGGCGGTGGCGCCGGACTCGGTGATCGGCCGCAACACCGTCAGTTCGATCCAGTCCGGGCTCGTGTGGGGCTTTGTGAGCCAGGTGGAGGGCATGGTGGAGCGCATCGTGGCCGAGCTGGGGGGGACGGCCAAGGTGATCGCGACCGGCGGCCAGGCTGGGCTGGTCGCGGGGCTGACACACGTGATCCAGGCCACCGATCCGCTTCTGACCCTCGAAGGTTTGCGCTTGATCTACCTGCAAAACGCCGACGGTGCCGGACACTAGGGGCCACTGACATGAAGACCGCCCAGGCGTTCCACATCTACCTGGCGCCCGGCCTGCAGAACAGCGAGCTCGCGGCCGTGCTCGCCGAGCTCGGTCTCCAGGCCCACACGCTCGAAAACGCAGCCACCGTCGTCCAGCCGGCGCTGGTCCTGCTCTACCCCGGGCAAAAGGCCCCCGACGGGCTCGAGGAGATGGCGCTGGCGCCGCCCAGGGACGCGTCTCGTACAGCGCTTCGGGAGCTCCTGCGGATCGCGATGCAGAACGTCGCGCTGAGGCGCGAGGTCAAGGAATTCGAGGAGCAAGCCCACCGGCAGCACCGCCAGTTCGAGGAGTTGAACCGAATCGGCATTGCTCTCTCGGCCGAGCGCGACATCATCAAGCTTCAAGAGTTCATCCTCACGACACTGCGCCAGCTGACCAACGCAGACGGCGCGAGCCTGTGGCGCAAGACTCTCGGCGAAGACGGGTCGCCCCAGCTGTTCCTGGCTTCCAGCCAGAACAGCTCGATCGGCAACACGTACCAGGCCTTCACAGTCCCGGTCGACGAGAAAAGTGTGGTCGGCTACACGGTCACGGTCGGCTGGAGCCAGATCTACGACGATGCGTACAACCCGCCGCCGGGCAAGCCGCAGGGCGGCCGCAACTTCGACCAGCAGTTCGGCTACCGGACGAAGTCGATGCTGACGGTGCCGATGCGCAACCACAACAACGAGGTGGTCGGCGCGGTTCAGCTGATCAACGCCAAGCGCCGCTACGAAACCAAGCTCACGGTCGCCAACGTGCCCACCGAGGTCGTGAGCTTTCGACCCCAAGATCTTGAGATGATCGAGTCGATCGCCAGTCAGGCCGCGGTCGCTCTCGACAACAAGAACCTGCTCGATTCGATCCAAACACTCTTCGACGGCTTCGTGCAGGCGAGCGTCACGGCGATCGAGCAAAGAGATCCAAGCACCGCCGGTCACTCGGGTCGCGTCGAGGCGCTGACTACGGCTCTCGCCCACGCGGTGACCGAGATCGGAACCGGGAAGTATCGCGACGTGTACCTGACCGACGACCAGTTCAAGGAGCTGCGCTACGCATGTTTGCTCCACGACTTCGGCAAGGTCGGCGTAAGGGAGCACATCCTCGTCAAAGCCAAAAAGCTCATGCCCGGCCAGCTCGAAGTGATCCAGGCCCGCTTCGACTTCGTCGAGCGTTCGGTGCAGCTCAAGTACGCGACCGACAAGCTGGCGGCGATGCGCAGCGGGGCTGGGGCCGATGGCGCCCTGGCAGAGATCGACCGGCGGCTCGAGGAGGAGCTGCAGCGCTTGCGCACCTGGATCGAGGGCATCGTCGCCGCCAACGAGCCGACTGTGATGCCCGAGGACAAGGCCTCGATGTTGGAGGTCCTCTCGCAGCAGTCGTACACAGACATGTCGGGTCGACCGCACCCGATGCTCGACCCGCAGGAGTTCCGCTTCCTCTCGATCCGGAAGGGAACGCTCGATCCCCAGGAGCGCCTCGAGATGGAGGCGCATGTGACCCACAGCTTCCATTTCCTGACCAAGATCCCGTGGACGTCGGTGATGCGCGGGATTCCTGAGATCGCGTACGGGCATCACGAAAAGCTGGATGGGTCCGGCTACCCCCGTGGGCTGACTGCCGAGCAGATCCCGCTGCAGGCGAAGATGATGACGATCTCCGACATCTACGACGCCCTCACCGCGCAGGACCGTCCGTACAAGCGCGCGGTGCCACGAGACGTTGCGCTCGACATTCTCCAAACCGAAGCCGGCGACGGCAAGCTGGACAGGGACCTTCTCGACGTCTTCGTCGACAAGCAGGTCTACCAGGTCACGGCGCCTCGTTGAGGGTCAAGTTCTGGGGCACGCGCGGCACGAGGCCGACCCCGGGCAGGAGGACGCTCCGTTATGGCGGGAATACGACCTGCCTCGAGGTTCGCGACAAAGACGACAACCTGATCATCATCGATTCGGGATCGGGCATCGCGGAGCTCGGCAGTGGGTTCGGGCCGTCCGAGCCGCTGCAGGCTCACCTCCTGATCACGCATACCCACCTCGATCACATCCAGGGATTTCCGTTCTTCCCACCAGCCTTTGTGCCGGGCACGCACCTGACGATCGTCGGACCCGCGGGCTCGGCCAAATCCTTGCAGGCAGCGTTCGCCGACCAGATGGACCCCGCGTACTTCCCGGTCCGCCTCGACCACATGCCCGCCGAGATGGAGTTCATCGAGAGGAATCCCGGAGAGACATTCGAGGTCGGCGGTCTGCGCATCACGCCGCACCTCCTGATGCATCCCATCCCGACATTTGGTTACCGGATCGACGAGGGTTCGAAGCGCTTTGCGTTTGCGACCGACAACGAGATCGCCCTGTTCGCGACGAACGAGAACGGAAGCCTCAAGGATCTGGCCAACTGGTGCCAAGACGCCGACCTGCTCGTCCACGACGCGCAGTTCAGTCGCGAGGAATACAAGACGCACGCGGGCTTCGGGCACTCGACGTACGAGGAAGCGCTGTCGCTGGCTGAGCAAGCCGGCGTCCAACAGCTGGCGTTCTTCCATCACGACCCGGCCCACTCCGACAGCGACATCGACGCCCTGATCGAGGAGGCGCTTGGCAACCACCGGCAAGCGGGCGGTACGGACGTGGTCGCGTTTCCGGCGGCCGAGGACAAGGAGCTCAGCCTCTAGCATTCGCCGTCGTCCCTTAGTCTTTCTCGGAACGTGACCGAAGAAGACGAGCCGGAGGTAATCCGCGACCGGCGCAAGAAGCTCGAGCGGCTGCGCGCGGCCGGGATCGAACCGTATTCGCGCGGGTTCAAGCCGACGCATTCGACAGCCGAGGCCAGGGCGCTCCTCGGCGACCGCGAGCGCACAGAGCCGGTCGCCGTCGCCGGCCGGTTGATGGTGAAGCGGTTGATGGGTGGATCCGCGTTTGCCGACCTTCAGGACGAGGCCGGCCGCATCCAGCTGTTCGCGAGTCGCGACATTCTCGGCGAGCGTGACTTCGACCTGTTTGCCGAGCTCGACGCTGGCGACCTGGTCGGTGTGAAGGGACCCATCTTTCGCACGCGCCGCGGCGAGGTGACGGTCGAGGTCCATTCGTTCCAGCTGCTGACCAAGTCACTACGCCCGCTGCCCGAGAAGTGGCATGGGCTCAAGGACGTCGAGATCCGCTACCGCCAGCGATACGTGGATCTGATCGCAAACCCTCAAGTCCGCCAAGTGTTTCGGGCCCGGACCAAGGTCATCGCTTCGCTCCGTGCATTGCTGGATGAACGCGGGTTCCTCGAGGTTGAGACGCCGGTGCTCCAGGAGGTCCCTGGTGGAGGTCACGCCCGGCCTTTCGTGACCCATCACGAGGCGCTCGACCGCGAACTCTATCTGCGCATCGCGCTGGAGCTGCACTTGAAGCGCCTGCTGGTCGGCGGTTTCGAGCGCGTTTACGAGATCGGCAGGGTCTTTCGCAACGAGGGATTGTCGCCTCGGCACAACCCCGAGTTCACGATGCTCGAGTGCTATGAGGCATATGCGGACTACAACGATGTCATGAGGCTGGTGGAAGACATGATCGTCGCGTCGACTGCGGCCGCAGGGCGCACGTCCGAAATCACGTACCAGGGTGAGCAGATCACGCTCGCACCTCCGTTCCGGCGCGAGCGCATGGCCGACCTCGTCCTCGAGCACACGGGCAAGCAGGCGGTGGGCAAAGAGCTGAACGAACTGTTCGAGGAGCGCGTGCAGCCGTTGCTGCGCGACCCGACCTTCGTGACCGACTACCCGATTGAAGTCTCACCGCTGGCCAGGCGCCGCGATGACGATCCACGGTTCGTCGAGCGTTTCGAGCTCGTCATCCTGGGCCGCGAATACGCGAACGCATTCACTGAGCTGACCGATCCGATCGACCAGCGGCAGCGCTTCGAGGCACAGGCTGCCCAGCGCGCGGCGGGCGATGTCGAAGCGCACCCGATGGACGAGGATTTCCTGCGCGCCGTCGAGTACGGCCTGCCGCCTTGCGGCGGCCTTGGAGTTGGGATCGACCGGCTGATCATGCTGCTGACCGACCAGCCGGCCATCCGCGATGTGATCCTGTTTCCGGTCATGAAGGCCGAGTCGTAGCCATGTTGCCTCTCGAGCTGATCCGAAAGGACCCGGATCGTGTGCGTCGTGCCGCTGATCTGAAAGGCGAGCCGGCGCCGATCGACGAGATCCTGAAGCTGGACAAGGTGTGGCGCCTCCACCTCAACGAGGCCGAGTCCATCAAGGCCGAGCAGAATCGGCTGTCCAAGGACTTCGCGCAGAGCCGCGACCCCGAGCTGAAGGAGAGGCTGCGCGAGATGGCCGACCGCAGCAAGGCTGAGCTTGCCGAGGCCGACGCGATCAAGCGCCGGCTGGATGATCTATTGCTGCGCGTACCCAACCTTTTCCACGAGTCAGTGCCGGTGGGTGAGGGCGAAAAGGACAACGTCGTCCTGCGTGACTGGGGATCGAAGGTTGAGCTGGGTTTTGCCGCGCGGACGCACTTCGATCTCGGCGAGGCGCTCGGGATCATGGATTTCGAGCGCGCGGCGCGGGTCGCCGGCTCGCGATTCGCCTTCCTGCTGGGCGAGGGCGCCCTCCTGGAACGCGCGCTGGCGCAGTTCATGCTCGACGTCCACACCCGCGAGCACGGGTACACGGAGGTGTTGGCGCCGCTGCTGGTCAACAGCGCCTCGATGACCGGGACCGCCAACCTGCCCAAGTTTGGGGCGGACGCGTTCCGGCTCGAGGGTCACGACCTCTGGTTGATTCCGACCTCAGAGGTCCCGCTCACGAACTTTCACCGTGAGGAGATCCTCGACGCCGACCGATTGCCATTGAAGTACACCGCTTACACACCATGTTTTCGATCGGAGGCAGGGGCGGCCGGAAAGGACACGCGCGGCTTCATCCGCCTGCATCAGTTCTCAAAGGTCGAGATGGTCAAGGTGACCGCGGCGGAGACCTCCATGGACGAGTTTGAAAAGCTCACCGCCGACGCTGAGGACATCCTCCGGCGCCTGGGCCTGCACTATCAGGTGATGGTGATGTGCACGGGCGACATGGGGTTCGCCCAGTACAAGAAGTACGACCTGAATGCGTGGTGCCCCGGACTGGGCCGCTACCTGGAGGTCTCGTCGTGCTCGGTATTCAACGACTTCCAGGCCATGCGTGCGAATGTGCGCTACCGCCCCGCTCGGGGCGCATCGCCACGCTTCGCCCACACGATCAATGGCAGTGGATTGGCTCTGACGCGGACGATCGACGCGATCATCGAGACCTATCAGCGCGCTGACGGGACGATCACGGTGCCCGAGGTTCTGCGGCCGTACATGGGCGGCCTGGAGGTCATCGGGGAGCGCTGAGGGTTTGCGGCCCCGCCTCCTAGAATCCGTGGTGCCCTTGGAGGGGTGGCCGAGTCCGGTTGATGGCGACAGTCTTGAAAACTGTTATAGGTGCAAGCCTATCCTGGGTTCAAATCCCAGCCCCTCCGCCACCGTCCTACCCCGCCGACTGCTCCGAGCTCTGGCCGCTCAGGCCGCTCTGCGCCCAGACCGTGGCGGCAGCGACCGAGCTGAACTTTCGCATCGACAAACCATGGTTGTCGATCTCTCTGGCAACGTCCTCGATGATTGCCTTGCCAAGCCCGTGGTCCGCCGTCACCATCGCCATTCGTTTCAAGCCGGCACTCACGGCTTGCGGCAGCCACACGTCAGACACCCATTGCAGATCCTCGGTGACGAAGACTTTGGCTTTGCGGGCGTCACTGACGTAGCCGACCACATGGTGATCGCGAATCGCCTGCACGCCCTTCAGCAGCGCAGCTCGAAACTCCTCACTCGTTGCGAAGCCTTTCCATTCCGCAAACAGGATCTGCGGGACGCTCCGCCAGCGGATCGACAGATAGGGCGCGTCCAGATAGGTCTGATCGTCCATTTGGGCGGGACGCTACCTTTCGTTCCAGGTCACGAACGAGGTTTTACGTTGAGTTGGGCGCAGGCGCCACTACAGAACCCCCAGGTATCGCCCCATCCCAACGTAGGGCACGAAACCGGCTACGCGTAATGGCACGCCACCGGGAGACGCGAACTCGAGATGAGCGCGTCCCTGTTCTCGAAGCTGCACCGGCCCCCCTCCTGAAAGTTATCGTGGGCACGTGAAGCTTCGGGCGGCGGGCGTGCTGGTGCTACTGGTCGCCGGATACCTGGCGTTCAACTACTTCATCCGACCCCTCCCGGCGGTGCCGGCCACAGGATCGGTTGCAACCTCGACGACGACCTCCGGGACGGCACCCACGCTGCCCTGGCCGAGCCCTGGCTCGGCTGCGGTCGGCGTATCCAGCCTCGGTTTCGTCGCCTCATCCGGCAACGAGAAGCCGGCACCCGCGGCGAGCGTGGCCAAGGTGATGACTGCTTTCGTCGTCCTCAACGACAAGCCGCTGAAAAAGAATGAGCAGGGCCCGACGATCGTGATCACAGACGCGGACGTACAGGAATATCAGGCGGACTACGCCGCCAAGCAGTCGGTGGTCGAGGTGCGCGCCGGCGAGCAGCTGACCGAGCTGCAGGCGCTCCAGGCCTTGCTTATACCGTCCGGCAACAACATCGCCTTCACGCTGGCGAACTGGGACGCAGGCTCAAGCACAGCCTTCGTCGCGGACATGAACAAGTGGGCCAAGAAGCTCGGGATGAGCCACACCAAGTTCGCCGATGCGGCCGGCGCATTAGACCAGACCGTGAGCACGCCGACCGATCTGCTGGTGCTGGGCATGGCGGCGATGAAGCAGGACGTGCTGGCCGAGATCGTGGCGACGTCCGATACCAAGCTGCCCGTCGTCGGTACCGTGTTCAATGTCGACTACGCCCTCGGCCAGAGCGGCATCATCGGCATCAAGACCGGCTCAGGTTTCGGCGCCAACTTCCTGTTCGCCGCCTCCATCACCCTTGGCGGCTTCACCAAAACGATCTACGGCTGCGTGATGGGGCTGCCCACGCTGGATGCCGCGTTCGCCGCCGCCAAGGCGCTCATCGATGCTATGACGCCGCAGCTGCACATCGTCAGGGTGCTTTCCAAGTACGTGGCCGTCGGCAGTTACGAGCTGCCGTGGGGAGGCCACTCCGACCTTCTGTCGACGGCGAACGTCGACTTCGTGGAGTGGCCGGGGATGATCCTGAGGCAGAGCGTGCGCGCGCCGGCGCTGACCATCAAAGACCCGATCCCACCGGGTACCAACGCGGGCGTGCTCAACATGGTGCTTGGCGACTACAACCTGGACGTGCCGCTCACGACCTCCGACGCAATCTACCCGCCCGGGCGGTTTTGGAGGCTCACCCGGATCTAGGCAGGTCCCTGTTACCCGGCCGTGCTATGCGACGTTGGCACGACAGGAGGTTTGCAGGATGCAATCAACTATCCGCACCGTCGTGTTGTCGGCCGCCGCGGCCACACTTTGCGCCCTCACTGCGACGTTGGCGGTGCTTGCGGTCAGCAGGCCTTCGATCCTGGTCGCCGCGCCCTCGGCGTCCTCGACCACGTCGACATTCGATCCGGGAGTGATCACCAGTGGCGACGCGATCGTTTCCAGGAAGCCCGACCTCGCATTGATCTCCGTGGCGGTCGATTCCAAGCAAAGCAGCGCCTCCGCTGCACAGCAGGACCTGGCAAGCAAGGCGAGCAAGCTGATCGCGCGCGCCAAGGCGCTCGGAATCGCCGACAAGGACGTCAACACGTCGGGCTATTCGGTCGGCCCGAGCTACGCGCCGAACACCGGCACGATCGACGGTTATCGCGCATTCGAGCAGCTGCTCCTCAAGTGGCACAACGTCGACACCGTCGGCAAGACGCTCGACGCGCTCGTCCAGGAGGGCGGGGCGACCCAGATCAGCGTTGGCTTTACGCTCGCGGATCCGAAGGCGGCGCAGGCAGAGGCGCGCTCACTGGCGATTGGCGACGCGCGCTCACGGGCCCAGGCCATGGCCACCGCCGCGGGGGTGAAGCTTGGCAAAGTGCTGCGGGTCAGCGACCTGAGCACATCGGGCTATCCCTCGGCGAACTATGACCTCAAGGGCGGGGCGGCCGCCTCCACGCAGGTCCCGGTCGGGCAGCTCGACGTACAGGTGGCGGTCGAGGTCGACTTCGCGATCGACGGCTAGATTTCGGCGCTCGGGACAGCGCGGTTAGGGGTTCAAGTGACTTATCGTCCGGACCATGATCAAGCTGTATCCGGACCGCCCGGTGCCCGCCCTTATTCGCGTGTTGGCCGATCTCATGGTCGCCGGCTGGACGGTTGTATGGGCCGTTTTGGGGTTTCTGATCTACCAGACCATCATGGGCCTGGAGGTGATCGCCAACGGGATCTCGAGCACCGGGACCACCTTCAACAGCTGGATCAAGCAGTTCCACGACGCGATCCCTGGGGGGCTCGGTCCCGTCTCCCAGTTCCTGCTCAACCTCGCCGACGCGCTGCGCAAGTACTCAGGCGATCCGCTGGTGTCGGCCGGCCACCAGGTCCATGACGCGATCATCCAGGTCGCGATCGTCATGGCCCTGCTGGTGGCCCTCCCACCGATCCTGCTCGTCCTGCTCCCTTATGGCGCGTGGAGGTGGCGCGACATGCGCGAGATCGGGTCCGCGCTCGCGTTCGTGCGGATCGCGTCCATTACGGGTCGTGCGGACCAGGCGCGCGCGGTGCTGGCGTATCGCGCGGTCTCCACGCTCTCATTTCGGCAGCTGATGTCTGCGAGCGCAGATCCGGTGGGCGACATAGCCGAGCGGCGTTATGAGCGGCTGGCCGGGGCGATGATGAAGCGGGCGGGGCTGGATCCGGGGCGGCTGACGCCGCCGGGGCTGCCGGAGCTGCCGAGGCACCGGGGGCGGTAGGGTCATCGGCATCCTGCGGCTGTTCGGCTTGGCGGCTCTCGTATCTTTGTCGCGTGTGCCGAAGCATCAAGACCCTGCGTCAGGCTGAAGTCGTGGCCAGCGAGGACGAGATTCGCGCCGCCGCGCACCAGTTCGTGCGGAAGGTGAGCGGTTTTCGCGAGCCTTCGGGCAAGCACCAGGTGGCGTTCGAGGGCGCCGTGGACGAGATTGCGCTTGCGTCGCAGCGCCTGCTGGAATCCATCGCTGGGAACCTGCCCGTCCGCCGGGCCTCTTAACAACCGGGTTGGCGGCCGGTCCGCCTTCTATTAAGGTCGAGGCCGACAGGTGTGTTGGGCCGGGGGAGGGGGCCAAAACGGAAGGGAGGGCCCCCCAGAGGTATGCCCGCTCAGACTTGGCAGCCCCGGCAGAAGTTGAGCGGCTCCCGGTTCGACCCCAGCTGGCTGATTCGATGCCCGCATCGCGGGCACGTCTTGCCACCTTTCATGTGCACCGCCATGAAGGACCGATCCTGCTTGGATTCGTCGTAGTTGGGATTGGCCAGGATCGCCTCCACGGCCCGCGACAGCACCACGGGAATGGCCGCGAACAGCGCCTCCTCGTCCGCCGGTTTTAACGAGGCCCGGCGGCGCAAGGGCAGCAACCGCGCCTCGAACAGGATCTCGTCTGAGTAGGCGTTGCCGATCCCGGCCAGAAACTCCTGGTTCCGCAGGAGGTCCTTGAGCTCGTCGCGGAAACGCCGGAGCCGCTTGCGGAACGCGTCGATGCCCATCGCCGACACCGAGTCCGCCTCGGGTCCCACCCCCGCCCAGCCGGGGACTTCCTTCGCCAGGTCGCCGACCCAGTAGATCCGCCCCATGTCGCGGAAGTCGAGATACCTGAGTTCCTGGCGCCCCTCGATTCGGATCGTGAAAACCTCTGTCGCTGGGACCGGAGTGCCGCCATCCACCATCTGGAACCGCCCACCCAGCATCGGGTTGATCACCAGCCAGCGCTCCGAGCCGCCTCCGCCCAACTCGGTGGCAAAAACCAGGTGCTTGCCGCGCCGCGAAAGTGAGACGATCCGGCGAGCGGGGAGCTCGTTGGCGAAGTGCTCGACGGGGTATCGAAGCATGTGGCCTTTCTTGGGGTTGACAGTGGCGGCTGTGATCAGCCGGCCCTCGAGGCGCGGGCCGAGCCGGATCCGCAGCGCTTCCAATTCAGGCAATTCGGGCATGGAGCCAAGATACGGCGGCCGGTTTAACGACCGGCGGAGGGGGGAAATTCTGGAACATGCGTTTGGATAAATTCACCGAAAAGGCTCAGGAGGCGCTTCAGGAGGCCTCCGAGCTGGCTCGCGGATTGGGTCAACAGGCGATCGAGCCTGAACACCTGATCCTGGCGCTCATCCGCCAGCACGAAGGCGTCGCGCGCACGCTGCTGGAGCGGGCGGGCGTCTCCGTGCAGGCTCTCGAGCCCGCGCTGGTCTCGCTCGTCGAACGGCTGCCTGGAGTCAGCGGCGGCCAGCCCTATCTGAGCTCGGCGCTGCAGAAGGCTCTCGACCAGGCGGAGCAGGAGGCCGAACGCCTCAAGGACGAGTACGTCTCTACCGAGCATCTGCTGCTCGCCCTCGCCGACAGCAAGGCGCTCAAGGACGCCGGCGCGCGACATGATGCGCTGCTGCGCGCGCTCCGTCAGATTCGCGGCAGCCAGCGCGTCACCGACCAGAACCCCGAGTCGAAGTACCAGGCGCTCGAGAAGTACGGCCGTGACCTGACCAAGCTTGCGGCGGAGGGCAAGCTCGACCCGGTGATCGGCCGGGATGAGGAGATTCGCCGCGTCATCCAGGTTTTGTCACGGCGCACGAAGAACAACCCCGTCCTCATTGGCGAGCCGGGCGTCGGCAAGACCGCTATCGCCGAAGGTCTGGCCCAGCGCATCGCCGCCGGCGACGTGCCGGAAGGCCTGAAAGGCAAACGCGTGATCGCCCTTGACCTGGGTGCGCTCGTCGCCGGCACCAAGTACCGTGGCGAGTTCGAAGACCGCTTGAAGGCGGTGCTGAAGGAGATCGAAGCTTCCAACGGCCAGGTCGTCCTGTTCATCGACGAGCTGCACACGCTGGTCGGCGCCGGCGCCGCGGAGGGCGCTATCGACGCGGCCAATCTCTTGAAGCCGATGCTCGCGCGCGGCGAGTTGCGTGCCATCGGCGCGACCACCCTCGACGAATATCGCAAATACATCGAGAAGGATGCGGCCCTCGAGCGGCGGTTCCAGCCGATAATCGTCAGCGAGCCGACGGTCGAGGACACGATCAGCATCCTCCGCGGCTTGCGTGAGCGATACGAGGTACATCACGGCGTTCGCATCAAGGACTCCGCCATCGTCGCGGCGGCCGTCCTTTCGAACCGCTACATCACCGACCGCTTCCTGCCCGACAAGGCGATCGACCTCATCGACGAAGCCGCCGCGCGATTGCGCACCGAGATCGACTCCATGCCCGCCGAGCTCGACGAGATCGAGCGCCAGATTCGTCAGCTCGAGATCGAGCGCCAGGCGTTGAAGAAGGAGACCGACAAGGTCTCCAAGGAGCGGCTCGCCGCGCTCGAGAAGCAGCTCGCGGAGCTGGCCGAGAAGAGAACGTCGTTGCGCTCGCGCTGGGAGCAGGAGAAAGAGGTGATCGGCCGCATCCGCGGACTCAAGGCTCAGCTGGAGGAGGTTCGCGCCGATGCCGACCGCGCCGAGCGCGCCGCCGATTTCGCCAGAGCCGCCGAACTCCGATACGGCAAGGCAGTTGAGATCGAAAAGCAGATCCAGGTTGCCCAGACGCGCCTGCAGGACTTGCAGGGCGGCAACGCCCTCCTCAAGGAAGAGGTCGACGAGGAAGACATCGCCGAGATCGTCGGACGCTGGACGGGCATCCCCGTCTCGCGATTGATGGAAGGCGAGATCGCCAAGCTCATCAAGATGGAGGAGCGGCTCCACGAGCGTGTCATCGGTCAGGACGAGGCTGTCAGCGCTGTCGCGAACGCGGTACGACGTAATCGGTCCGGGCTTTCAGATCCCAACCGGCCCGTTGGATCGTTCATCTTCCTCGGCCCGACCGGTGTCGGCAAGACCGAGCTCGCCCGGGCGCTGGCGGAGTTCCTGTTCGACAACGAGCAGGCGCTGATCCGCCTCGACATGTCCGAGTACCAGGAGAAGCACACCGTCGCTCGCCTGATCGGCGCACCGCCCGGCTACGTCGGCTACGACGAAGGCGGCCAGCTCACCGAAGCGGTTCGGCGGCGTCCCTACTCAGTCGTGCTCTTCGACGAAATCGAAAAGGCGCACCCGGATGTCTTCAACATCTTGCTGCAGATCCTCGACGATGGCCGTCTCACCGATGGCCAGGGTCGGACCGTGGACTTCCGCAACACCGTCATCATCATGACCTCGAACCTCGGCAGCCAGATCATTCAGGAGATGGCAGGTCAACAATTTGAAGAGGTGCGCGAGGCGGTCATGGATGTGCTGCGCGACCACTTCCGGCCGGAGTTCCTGAATCGTGTCGACGAAGTCATCGTCTTCCGTCCATTAACGCAGGACCAGTTGGCCGCGATTGTCGAAATCCAGCTGCGTAGGCTCGAGAAGCGCCTGGCCGAGCGGCACATTCAGCTTGTCGTCACGGACGCGGCGCGCCAGCTTCTGGCCCAGCGGGGATGGGATCCCGTCTATGGTGCCCGCCCGCTCAAGCGCGCGATCCAACGGCTGGTTCAGGACCCGCTCGCGATGATGCTGCTGGAGGGCAAGTTCGCCGACGGCGACGCCGTCGAGGTAGACGTCCGGAACGGCGAGCTGATGTTCAACAAGGCCAAGGTCGCAACCCCGGCCGCCTGAGCCGCGGCCGCTAGGTGCAGACCGTGCCGTCGGCCGGGAGCGTCAGGTTGATCAGATACTCATTTTCGGCCCGTGTCGCGCACACGCTCACGCCGTACGAGCCGTGGCCGTTGCCAACTCGCGTCAGCAACACGGAGCCGGCCAGCTGCTGGTGCACTCCCTGCGCCCATACGTAGGGAGTGGCAGGGTCGTTCGTACCCCCGACGAGCAGGATCGGAGGCGCTCCAGCGGCCCCCAGCGGGCCTGCGGTTTGGGTGGGCTTCGCTGGCCAATACGCGCAGGTGAGCGTCGAATACTGGCTCCACGGTCCGAAGAGGGGAGAAGCCTTGGCAAAAGCCGGCCCAAGGGCGTCGTAGGCGGAAATGTCCGTTGGAACTGGATGATCGAGGCAGTTGATCGCGTTGTTGGCGTCCGTCTCGTTGGTGTACGTGCCGTCAGCATTACGACCGTTGAGGTCGTCCGCGGACGCGAGCAGCAGCGCTCCATTGCCCTGGTCAATCTGCGCAAGCTCGCTTTCCAGGAGCGGCAATGTGTCCAGGTAATACGCGCGCCAGAGCACACCGGCCATCGCAAGTGAACGTGTCAGCAAACGGTTACCCACGCGCATCGGGTTGGTGTCAAGGCGCTGCATAAGTGCCAGCAGCTTCGCGTAAGGATCGCCCGACTGTGCCCACTCGCATGGTGGGGAGGCTGCCTTTCGGGCGACGCAATCTGCCAGGAACGCTTGCAGGTTCTTCTCGAAGCTGACCACCTGGGCCAACACAAGGTCATTGAATGAAATCGCCGGGTCGACCACAGCGTCCAAAGAAAGCGCGCGCACGTGGGTCGGGAAAAGGTGCGCGTACATCTGGCCCAGATACGTTCCATATGAGAACCCCAAATAGGTCAGCTTGGCGTCGCCGAGAGCAGCGCGAATCACATCCATGTCCCGGGCGGCGCTCGCGGTGTCGAGGAACGGCAGAATCTGCGCGCTGTGTTGAGCACACGCGGCCGCATATTCCTTATCGGCGTCGATGACAGCTTGCTTCTCGGCGGGATCGTCGGCCACCAAGTCGAGGGCGTTGAACGCATCCGCCGCGGTCCCATCCAGGCAGCGCACCGGCGAGCTTCTGCTGACGCCTCGCGGGTCGAACCCGACGAGGTCGAACCGGCGGTTGAGGATCGACAACGCGGCGGCCGAGCCACTAACCCAGTCCACACCTGACGCCCCCGGACCACCGGGGTTGATGAGCAATGAGCCGATTCGGTTGGCCCGATCGGTAGCGGGCTTTCGGTTCAGCGCGATGTCGATGGTTCCGGCAGCGGGATGCGCGTAGTCAAGGGGCACTGGGACCGACCTGCACTGGAAGCCGCCACCGCAATCCGTCCACGCGAGGGTTCCCGGCGCGACCGTCGTGGGAGTTGGAGTCGGGCCAGCTCTTGCCTTGCCTTGCGGTGGCGTACCGCCGGCGCATGCAGACAGAAGAAGGATGGTCGCGATCGCGACCGCGGTGACTCGCGGGCCCACGATCCGAGTCTACCTATCTCATCACGCCGGGCGGCCGCGAAACCTTGACAGTGGCGGGAAGGGAGAGATTCGAACTCTCGAGGGAGCTTTACACCCCCTACCCGCTTAGCAGGCGGGTGCTTTCGGCCACTCAGCCACCTCCCCGTAAGTCTGCGCCGTGGTTCGATTCTATCCGCCGTGAGCCTCTTCCATACTTACTCCCCGATGGAGGCTCCAGGTGGTCCAGGCGCGCCCCCGATGTGGGGTCCCGGTCGCAAGATGGCGTTCGGGGCGGCGCCCGGTCCGAGGAGCAAGCTCTGGTACACGCTCGTCGACGGCAACCTCAGCGAGGTCTTCTTCCCGACCATCGACCGCGTAGCGCTGCACGAGCTGCGCTTCTTCGCCTCCGCGGGAGGGGCGCCGCCGGTCGATGACGCCGGCGACGGCCAGCACCGCGTCACCTGGCTCGCACCGGGCATCCCGGCCTACAAGGTCGACAGCACCCACCACGAATATCGACTCACCAAAGAGTTCTTCTCCGATCCCGACGAGAACGCGATGCTGATCGCTGCCACCTTCACCCCGGAGCTCCCCGACGTGCGGCTCTATATGCAGGCCTCAGCGCACTGGCAGCCGGGGAGCGAGGGCAACTTCGGCCAGGTCCTCGAGACGCATCCACCCGCGCTCCTTCTGCGCCAGCAGGACATCTGGATGTGCATCGTCGGTCCGTTCAGTCGCGCCACTGTCGGCTACTACCGAAGCTCGGACCTGCAGATCGACCTCCATGATGGCGACGGCTACCTCACCTACACGTATGAGCGCGCAGGCCCGGGCAACGTGGCGGCCGGCGCCGAGATCGGCATCCGCGCCGGCTCGTTTCAAATCGCGATCGGATTCGCGCACACGCGCGCTGACGCCGAAGAGGTCGCGCGCGCGACGCTCCAGAAGGGTTCCGGCAACGTCCGCCATGCCTTCGAGCGCGCATGGCGAGGACTGCCCGACCTACCGCCCGCCCTCAGCAAGGTGAGTGGAGACGAGGGCATGCTCGCCCAGGCATCGCTGGCCGTGTTGCGCTGCCTCGAGGACAAGTCGCACGCGGGCGCGTTCATCGCCTCGCCGGCCGCTCCGTGGGGCGAGTCCAATCACAACGGGAACCAGATCTATCACCTGGTCTGGCCACGCGACCTGTGTCGCATCGCGACCGCCCTGCTCGATGCGGGCGACCAGGCTGCGGCCCTCCGCGCCTTTCGCCACCTGCAATCGCGCCAGCGCGCGGACGGCGCGTGGTTCCAGAACTGGTTCGTGGACGGGACCCCGCACTGGACGTCGACCGAGCTCGACCAGGTCGCGCTTCCGATCCTGCTGGCATGGCGTCTCGGGATCGCCGGCTGCCTGGACCACGATCCATATCCCGTCATGGTCCGGCCGGCCGCGCAGTTCATCATTCGCGAGGGTCCGCTGACCCAGCTCGACCGCTGGGAAGATCTGGGCGGCCTGTCACCGTCCACGCTAGCCGCCTGCATCGCCGCCCTGACCGTGGCAGCCGAGTTTGCACACGAGGCCGGCGAGCATGTCGCGGCCGGCCACCTGCGCGCGGTGGCGGACTACTGGAACGATCGAGTCGAGACCTGGTGCTCGACCGCGGCGGGTCAGTATGTGCGCCTCGCGGGCGATCCGGATCACCGCCCGACGGTTGGAGCGATCGCGCCAGAGTTCCTCGAGCTGGTCCGTTACGGCTTGCGACGGCCAAAGGACGAGCGCATCCTCCGCAGCCTGCAGAGCGTGGACTCTGCCCTGAAGGTCGGCCTTCCGCCGGGACCGTCATGGCGCCGCTACGTGGGTGACCTCTACGGCGAGCATGACGAGGGAGCGCCCTGGGACGGGAGCGGCAAGGGAAGGCCATGGCCCGTCCTCACGGGCGAGCGCGCCCGCCATTTCTTCTCGATGGGACTGCCCGCCGCCGAGCTCGTGCGAACCCTGGAGGGCTTCGCCGGTCCCGGTTCCATGATGCCCGAGCAAGTTTGGGACGCCCAGGACATTCCCAGCCGTGGTCTGTTTTTCGGCAAGGCGAGTGGTGCGGTATCGCCGCTGGGCTGGGCGCACGCGGAGTATCTCGAGCTGCTGGTGACAATCGCGCTCGCCGGTTTCCCTGACCTGGTCCTGCCCGCGCGGCACCGCTACACGGAAGGCCCGCCGCAAGATCCGGCCTTCATCTGGTCGCACCGCCATCAGATCGCGCACATCGTGGCCGGCCGTAGGCTGCGCGTCCAGCTGCCAAGACCCGGTTCAGTGCATTACACGTTCGACGATTGGAAGACGTTCGCCGAAGCTGACGCCATCGATACGACGCTCGGTGTTTGGGTGGCCGAGATCCCTTCGCACAAGCTGGCGCCGGGCTCGCAGCTCGCCTGGACCGCGCATTACGTGACCGGCTGGGAGGGCAAGAACTACTTCATCACGGTCGATTAGGCCGGCTCACGCCCCTCTCCCTGGCCCTCTCCCCGATGGGGAGAGGGGAGCTAGCGCTCGTCGGGCGGATCGAGGTCGTCCAGTCGGAGCTCCTTGCCGGCGTCCTCGTCGAACTGGCTGTGCAGCTCGCCGCAGTCGGCGCAGCGGTAGTACTCGCCGACGAACCCCTTGTGCCACACGGCGTAGCTCACCACGCCAGGCTCCTCGACCAGGATCTCCTGCTCGAGTCGGTAGATCACCTGCTCCCAGCCGCCCGCCTCGATGGCGTCGTCGAGGACGACGAGGCAGTAGGGGTGAGGTTCACCCCAGATCACGTTGACCTCGCCGCGCCGCTCGTCATCCACATTCACGATGGACCAGGCCTCCGCGGCCGGTCCGCGCGTGCTGCGCACCAGCCGCAGCGGAGCCCAGAAGCGCTCGGCCGACTCCCTTTCCGCTTTGTCGTGCTCGGCCTGGGCTTCCTGGAACGCGCTCCACATACGCAGCAGGTGGTTGCGGAATCGGTGATAGGTCGGCAGCAATTTCGGCTGCTGCTTGGGTGAGCCGATGAGCTGCTCGAAGGCGTGCTCGAACGCGGCCTCCACGCGCTCCTGGCGGTCGGCGACGTCGGGCGCCCAGGCCTCGTCTTCCGAGAGCCGCATGCTCTCGTTTAGGACGACCTCGAAGTCGAGCCAGTCGTCTCCGAACTCGGGCACGAAAACGCTCTCGACCAGGTCGGCCAGCCGATGCTCCTCCAGGACGGCGGGCGTGATCTTACCCCGGGCGTCCGGCCACCCCTTCCAGCCCATGACGTTGTGGATCCAGTAGTCAAAGACGGTCACGGCGTACTGCAGCGCCGCTGGGGAGCTCCAGATGCCCGACGGCCAGGTCCGCTTGCCCGTGCGGACCTTGTTGTACAGGGCGATCACCTGTTCTTCGTCGAGGTATTCAGTTTCCACCGGCTCTCCACTATAGGAATAACAGCCGAGCGACCCTGGGTATAGTGAGTTGCAGATGGCTCCAGCCAAGGGTTTCACCCCCAACCAGGTCGCTCGCTACGCCCGCCACCTGATCCTGCCGGAGGTAGGCGGGGCGGGCCAGCGCAAGCTGTTGTCCTCCAGCGTCCTGCTCCTGGGCGCCGGCGGCCTCGGCTCGCCGGCCGGCATGTACCTGGCCGCGGCCGGGGTGGGCAAGCTCGGGATCGTGGACTTCGACCGCGTGGACGCTTCCAACCTCCAGCGCCAGCTCCTGCACGGCACCAACGACATCGGACGCCTGAAGGTCGAGTCGGCGGCGGAGACCCTTCGCAGCCTCAACCCAGACGTCGATGTCGTGCCTATCAACGAGCACCTCAACTCGGAGACGGCGATGCGCATTTTCGAGCCTTACGACATCATCGTCGACGGCACCGACAACTTCCCCACCCGCTACCTCGCCAACGACGCGGCCCACTTTCAGCACAAGCCGCTGGTGCATGGGAGCATCCTTCGCTTCGAGGGACGGCTCGCGATGTTCGACTCCGCCAAGGGCACCGGCTGCTACCGCTGCCTTTTCCCGGAACCCCCTCCGCCGGGCGAGGTGCAGAGCTGCGCCGAGGCCGGCGTTTTCGGAGTCCTGCCGGGAATCATCGGCAGCATGATGGCTTTCGAGACGATCAAGCACCTCCTGAACATCGGCCGCCCGATGATCGGCCGCTACCTCCTGTTCGAAGGCGAGGACATGACCTTCCGCGAGCTCAAGCTGCCCCACAGCAAGAGCTGCCCGCTCTGCGGCGACAACCCGACCGTGCACGAGCTCATCGACTACGAGGCCTGGTGCGGCACGGCCGCGATGGAGCCCTCCGAAGCCCAGGCGGTCTAATCTTCGAAGCTGGAAATGATCCAGCTCGACCGGCACGACGCGAGCAAGCTCGACAGCGCCCGCGCCATCGTGCGCGACCTGTCCTCCGTCCTGGTTGCGTATTCGGGCGGCGTCGATTCCTCTCTGCTGCTGAAGCTGGCGCTGGACGAGCTCGGCGACCGTGCGGTCGCTGTGCTGGCAAGCTCGCCCGCGTACCCCGAGTCGGAGCAGGAGGAGGCGCGCACCCTGGCCCGAAACCTGGGAGCGCGGCTGGTCGAGGTCACCACCAACGAGGTCGAGCTCGAGGCGTACATTCGCAACCACCCGGATCGCTGCTTCCATTGCAAGGAAGAGCTTTTCGAAACCCTGGAGCCGGTCCGCCGCGACCTTGGGCTCGACCACATCGCATACGGAGCCACCGCCGACGATGCGGACGACCACCGGCCAGGCCACGGCTCAGCGGTCCGCCGCGGCGTGCGCTTTCCGTTGCTCGAGGCCGGCATGGGCAAGCCGGAGATCCGCGCAGCGGCGCGCCGCCTCGGACTGCCCAACTGGAACAAGCCCTCGTTCGCCTGCCTGTCGTCGCGCATCCCGCACGGCACTGAGGTCACGGTCGCAGCGCTGCGTCAGATCGAATCGGCGGAGGCCGCCATCAAAGCCCTCGGTTTCAAACAGGTGCGCGTTCGCCATCACGGCGATGTCGCACGAATAGAGGTCGAACCGGCCGAGATCGCGCGCCTGGTGTCGGAACGCGAACGGGTCGTCGCGGCGCTGCGGTCGGCCGGTTACGGGTTTGTCTCACTCGACCTCGAGGGATACGCGACCGGCGGCCTGAACCGGACCTGGAAACCGACCCGCTAGGTGGCTGACCGCCGGGTCGTTCTGAGCCTCGACGAGGGGACGACCGGCGCCACATCCGTCGCGGTGGGGATGGACGGCATCGTGCGAGGCAAGGGCTACGCCGAGATCACTCAGCATTTCCCGCAGCCGGGCTGGGTCGAGCACGACGCCGAGGAGATCTGGGCCGCGGTTCAGCAGAGCGCGCGCCAGGCGCTGGTCGCCGCGGGCGCAAAACCTCGCGACGTGGTCGCGATCGGGATCACCAACCAGCGCGAGACGCTGGTGGTCTGGGACCGCCGCACGTTGAAGCCGCTCGCCCGGGCGATCGTGTGGCAAGACCGCCGGACCGCTACGGAGTGTGTGCGATTGCGGGATGCGGGTCACGAGGAGCGCGTGCGCGAGGTGACCGGCCTCGTCATCGATCCGTACTTCACCGCCACCAAGCTGGCCTGGGTGATCAGTCACGTCCCCGGCGCGAAGGACGCCGCCGTCGGCACGGTCGACAGCTGGCTCGTCGCGCGCCTATCTGCCGGCCGCGACCACGTGACCGACGCGTCGAATGCCTCGCGCACGCTGCTCTTCGACATCGGGCGCGGCGCGTGGAGCGAGGAGATGGCCGATCTGTTCGGCGTTCCGCTGGCCAACCTCCCCGAGGTTCGCGACTCGAGCGGCGCGATCTCGAAGAGCGACCCCGACGCGTTCGGCGGCGTCGAGGCGCCCATCACCGGAATCGCCGGCGACCAGCAGGCCGCTCTGTTCGGCCAGGCGTGCACCGCCGTGGGCATGGCGAAGAACACGTACGGGACGGGCTCTTTCGTCCTCGTGCAAACGGGCTCGAACAGAGTGCCTTCGAAATCCGGGATGCTGACCACCGTCGCGTGGCGGCGTGCCGGCCGCCTCAGCTATGCGCTCGAAGGCGCCATCTTCGTCACCGGCGCCGCGCTGCAGTGGCTGCGCGACGGCCTCGGGATAATCGCCGCCGCCTCGGAAGCAGGTCCGATCGCCTCATCGGTTTCTGACGCGGGCGGAGTGTTCATGGTCCCCGCGTTCGTCGGCCTGGGCGCTCCCTACTGGGATCCGTTCGCTCGGGGCACGATCGTCGGCCTCACGCGGGGCAGCGGGCGCGCCCAGCTGGTACGCGCGGCCGTGGAAGCCATGGCGTACCAGACGCGCGACGTCGTCGACGCCATGCAGGCCGACACCGGCCGGGTGCTCGATGAGTTGCGCGTCGACGGCGGCGCCTCGGTCATGGACGTCCTGTGCCAGTTCCAGGCCGACCTGCTCGGGATCCCGGTCAGGCGGCCGCGCCAGACCGAGACGACGGCGTTGGGCGCGGCTTTTCTGGCCGGCCTGGGTGCCGGCGTGTGGACCGACGCCGACCTCGCAGACCTGTGGAAGCTCGACCGGAACTTCGAACCCGCCATCTCCCGAGACGGCGCCGAAGCGCTCCAGGCACAGTGGCGACGCGCCGTGGAAAGGAGCCGGGCGTGGTCGCCCAGCGATAATCAGTAGCTTGAGCTCGAATGGAGCCCGCGCCCCTCGGGGACGGCAGCGAATCCTTTACGCCGAGGAGTTATGGCGCTGGCAGCGGTTTTACGCCGGCCTGCTCGTCGTGGTGGGCGTCCTGGCCGCCGGCGTCGAGTTGTACTCTCGCCAGCCGATCAACTCCCAGAACCTCATCTGGCTCTTTTACGCCCCGGTCGGGCTTTTGCTCGGGGGCGCGTTCCTTGTGTATCGGTGGCGGAGCTTCGTCGAGCCGCTGGACAAAGGGCTGAAGGTTTCCACGCTTTTCTCCGACATCGTGATCGAGTACGACAGCATTCGGATGGTGAAGGTGCAACCGCTCAAGGTCGCATTCCAGGACGCGCGGCGCGCGAAGGTGGCCCGGATCATGAGGCCGCTGCTCGAGAAGCCGGCGTTGTTCGTTCGCGTCCGTGGCGACGAGGAACGGCTGGCGTTGATCAAGAAACGGTTGGGCTCGCGTCTGTTCTACGAAGACACGATCGCAATGCCGGTGCCGGACGCTGATGCAGCCTCATGGGAGATCACCGCCCGGCTGCCCTACCGAATCGGACAGAACCAGGGTGGGGGCCGGCGTAAAAAGCGTCGACGGTGACTGAGGGGTCCACCAACGCGGTCGACCCTACACGGCCGGTGTACTTCGACCGCTGGGACGCGCTGGCGATCCTCGGGTTCACGGTGGTCGCTTTCGTCCTTCGCTTCTACAGCCCGATCATGCCTGACTTCTTTCTGCATCCCTTACAGGGGCCGATCATCTCGAACTGCGTTTCCAGCACTCCCATCAACGCCCAGGGCACACCCGGAACGCTGTGCGGTCTCGCGTATCCATTCAATCGCGGTTATCCGGACAGCAACGGGCAGCTCTCGCCGCCCAACGGGCAGGTCTTCGACGAGATCTACTTCCCGGTCTTCGCCCACACCGACTTCAAGAACATGCAGTGCCATCCCCGTAGCATTTACTGCCCCTACTTTGACCCGGAGCCGCCGCTTTCGAAGCTGATCATCGGCGCCGGCGAATGGGGGTACGGGTGGTATCGCGCCCACTTCGAGGGCGCGACCGGCGACTACATCGACCTCGGCTTCAACACGTTCGGCTGGCGCATCGCGGTGTGCATCTTCGGAACCCTGTGTGTATCTCTGATCTATCTCTTGGCGAGACGTCTATGGCCGAATCGGTTGTTCGCGCTGGCGGCGGCGACGCTCGTGTGCGTCGACGGGATGTTCTTTTTGCAATCCCGGATCGGCATGATCGACATCTTCCCGATCTTCTTCATCCTGCTCGCGTACACGCTGTACCTCGTTCACATCCAGACTCGAACGCCGCGCGCGTCAATCGTGACTTTGATTCTGCTCGGCATCGTGCTTGGACTTGGCATCGCGTCGAAGTGGATCGTCCTCGCCGCCTGGGCGAGCATCGTCTTCCTGCTCGTCGCCAGGGCGATCAGGCGGCGTGTCGACGTGCGAATCGGCCCGCGAGAAGATCCGATCTGGACCTGGGGACGTGGGGAGGGCCCGGCGGTCGCGGGCGGCGCTCGGGCGGATGTATATGTGCTGCTCGCCCTCGTCGCCCTGGTGGTGATCCCGCTCGCGATCTACTACGCATCCTGGTATCCATTCTTCGCTCGCGGCCAATTCCAAAACCTCGCCGACCTCATCGAATACCAGCGGCAGTCGTACATCTATCACGCGACCCTGACCGCTACCCATCCGTACGGCTCCCCCTGGTGGTCGTGGCCGTTCCTGTCGAGGCCAGTCCTCTATTACGCGGAGTACTCCAACCTCGGCTTCGACCACTGGACCGGGCAGGCGCTCATTTCGCGGATCGAGGACCTGGGCAATCCCTGGATCTGGTGGACGAGCCTGCCCTGCGTGGCCTCGCTGCCGTACTTCATCATCCGGCACCGGAGCTTTCCCGCCACCGTGATCCTGATCGGGTTCATCACCCAGTACCTACCGTGGTCTCACATCAGCAGGGTTCTGTTCATGTACCACATGTTCGGCGGCCTGATCTTCATGATCCTGGCGCTCGCGTTCGTGCTCGCCTACACAGCCGCTAATTTCCGGCCGGCGGGGCGCACCTTGCTGGCTGCGCATCTCGGCATGGCGGTCGCCTTTTTCTTTTACTTCTATCCCGTGTGGACCGGCCTGCCGCTCTCTGTATCCGCCTACGACCCGACCGCCGGCACGCCCATATGGGGACCCAAGATTTGGTTCGCCGTCTGCCGGCCATACCTCAAGGGGACTGAGGAGATGCTGTGGTGCTGGAACTAGAGCTGGACGATGGCTGAGGGAGCGGTGAGCTCCGTCGCTAGTCGACCGATCGGGTGGTCAGGTCTCTGGCTGGGACTGGGTGCCTTGGTGCTCGCGCTGGTCGCGGGCTTTCTTTTCGGCGCGGCTGCACTCCTGCTGGTGGGGTGCGTGGCTGCGGGCTTCGGCATCACCTACCTGAGTGGGATCGCGCTCAAGCTCGAGGAGCGGCTCGCCTTCGGGACGGTGCTGGGCGCGATGGCCGTCTCTTTGGCGAGCTTCGTGCTGTCGATGCTGGTGCGCGACGTCACTCTCGGCACGGTCATCACGGGCATCGCCATCGCGGTCGGGGCCGGAGCCGGGGTCACGATGGCACAACGCGATCGTGTCGCCATGGACATCTCCGACGCGATTGCGCGCTGGGCTGCGCCGGTGCGGACGGCCGGCCATCCATGGCCGCTCGCTGCTGTCTTCTTCGTCTGCGCCGCGTGGACTGTGCACTTTCTCCACCAGGCGTACGTCATCAAGCCTGATGGCCTGTGGGCGGGCTACATCAACATCTGGGGCGACTGGGCCGCGCACCTCACGTTCGCCGGCTCGTTTGCGTACGGACACAACTTTCCGCCCCAGTATCCGATCGACCCGGGCAACCATCTCGGCTACCCGTTCATGATCGACTTCCTCGCCGCCAACCTCGTCCCCCTCGGCAGCTCGCTGCCTTCGGCGCTGGTCCTGACGTCCGGCCTGTTGGGCCTCGCGTTTCCGGCCGTGCTGTATCTGGCGGCGGCGAGATTCACAGGCAGCCGTGGCGCGGCGGCCATCGCCGTCCTCGTCTTCTTGCTCGGCGGGGGACTGGGCTTCGTCTACTTGGCCGGAGATATCGTCCACAGCGGCCTGGGTGTGCTGGCGCATCTGCCGCGCGAGTACACCCTCAACCGCGACCTCAACTTCCAGTGGCTGAACCCGGTGCTCGCGTACCTCGTGCCGCAGCGCTCGACGTTGTTCGGCTTCAGCCTCGCGCTGATCGTCCTGCTGCTCCTATGGCTCGCCGTGCGAGAGCGGCACGATTCGAAGGCATTCCTGTTTGCCGGAATCGTCGCCGGCCTCATGCCGGCGTTCCACGTGCACGCATACGGGACGGTGGTGGCGCTGGCCGCGTTCTGGGCGGTCTTCAACCTGCGTCGGGAATGGGTCGCATTCTTCGTCCCTGCTTTGGTGCTTGCGATCCCGGTACTGGTCTGGATGTGGCCCCCTGCCAACAACAGCGCATGCGGAGCGGGCGTCAGCCTCGCTGGATATTGCCTGGAGCCCGGCTGGCTCTCGTACGCGGATTGGCGGCGCGATGGTGTGCTGTCGTTCCCGCGCGACGTGGCCTGGTTCTGGATCAAGAACACGTCGGTGTTAATCCCCGTGCTCATCGCCGCCCAAATCCTGAGGCGCTGGTTTCCGACCGCATTCCCGAAATGGTTTGCGCCCATGTGGCTCTGGTTCCTCGTCCCCAACGTCATCGTTCTGCAGCCATGGGACTGGGACAACACGAAGTTCTTCATCTTCTGGGCGCTGCTCGGCAGCATCATGGTCGGGGGCTTCATCGCCGGCATGGTCCAGCGCTGGCCGTGGACCGCAGCGTTCGCGTCTGTGCTGCTCGTCCTCCTCTGTTTGTCAGGCGCGCTCGACCTCGCTCGGGCTTCAGACGCGAGCGTCAGCTCATATGAGTTCACGGATACGAAGGGAATGCAGGTCGCGGACTGGGTGAGGCAGAACACGGCGGCAGACGCGGTGTTCGCGGTGGCCGATGAGCACAACAGTCCGATTCCAACTCTGGCGGGGAGACGCGTGATGAGCGGGTATCCGGGCTGGCTCTGGACCTATGGGTTGCGCGATTATGCCCAGAAGCAATCGGACGAAGCGGCGATTCTCCGCGGCGACCAGAACACCGCCGACCTGGTCGACCGCTACGGCGTCAACTATGTGCTCATCGGTCCACAGGAGCTCGCGCCGGCGCGACGCACGAGCCAGACGTACTGGCAGCAGCACGGAACCCTCGCCTACTCGAACGGGGAGTATTTCGTCTACAGGGTCTGATTCGGGGCCGTAGTAGCCTTTCGATTCGTGCCGGATCCTCTGTCCGACCAGGCGCGTGTAGTTGACGCGCTGCGCCTGGCCGCCGCCGAAGCGGAGTCATACCTTGCAACCATCGACACGGCTCCAGTCCGTCCGGGGGGCGATGAAGAACTCTCCGATGCTCCTCTCCCTCGCGAAGGTGTCGGTTCGCTCGAGGCGCTGAACGAGCTGATTGCCGTGTCGCGGGACGGCGCGACGCGCTCATCGGGTCCGCGCTTCTTCCATTTCGTGATGGGCGGCGGCACGCCCGCCGCGCTTGCTGCGGACTGGCTTACCTCCGCGCTCGACCAGAACGCCTACAACTGGGTCAGCTCACCTCTCGCCGCGCGCCTGGAGCAAATCAGCCTCAACTGGCTCAAGGAGCTCTTTGGGCTGCCGGCCGCTTGGAGCGCCGTTCTCACGACCGGCGCCACGATGGCCAACTTCGTCGGGCTGGCGGCCGCGCGCCGATGGTGGGGACTGGAGCAAGGCGTCGATGTCGAGTCAGCCGGCATGAGCGGGCTGCCGCCGATGACGATCCTGTCCAGCGGCTACGTGCACGTCAGCGCGCTCAAGGCGGTCGCGATGCTCGGCCTGGGTCGCGGACGCGTACGGACGCTGTCACGAGATGCCGCCGGGAGAGTTGACCTGGATGCGATGGCGGCGGCGCTGCGAGAGCATGACTCGGAACCGGTCGTGATCATCGCCAACGCCGGCGACGTCAACACAGGGGACTTCGATCCGCTTGCCGATATCGTCGCCCTGGCGCGCAAACATCGAGTCTGGGTTCACGTGGACGGGGCCTTCGGCCTGTTCGCTGCTGTGTCGCCGCAAACGCGCCACCTGGTCGAGGGAGTGCATCTGGCGGACTCCGTGATCGTGGACGGTCACAAGTGGCTCAACGTTCCCTACGACACAGGCTTCGCCTTCGTAAGACAGGCTGTGTATCAGGCCGGTGCGTTCGACGTGAGCGCCGCGTACCTCGGGTCGGAGGCCGCTGCGCGACCTGTGTTCGGCAACCTGGGTCCGGAAATGTCGCGTCGCGCGCGCTCGCTCGCAGTATGGGCAACCCTGCGCGCCTATGGCAGCGAGGGGTATCGGTCGATGGTCGAACGCCATCTGCGGCTGGCGCAGCGTGTGGCCGGCCAGGTGGATGCCGCGCCTGATCTGGAACGGCTGGCGGACGTTCCGCTCAACGTCATCTGTTTTCGCTACCGCCCACATCGCGTGCCCGAGGACCAGCTCGACGACATCAACCGCCGCGTCGGTGAGCTGGTGCTCGAGGACGGCAGGGTCTACTTCGGGACCACTGTTTACCGAGGCAAGGTCTGCTTCCGGCCGGCGATCGTCAACTGGCGGACGCGCGAGCCGGATGTCGACTTGATCGTTTCGACGGTCAGGGAGTTGGGAGTCCGAGCGGTCGCTCAGGTTGTGAGGGCGTCGGCGCGGCCGTAGGCGCGGGCGGGGGCCCCGCCAGCGCGGGCGGAGGTTGCGGGGGTGCGTGCGGCGGCGGAGGTCGTGTCGCATCGGCGTTCGGTTCGAGCGCCTGCTCGAGCCGCCGAGCAAGCCTTTTCATCTCGCGGTCGCCGCGATCGAGGCGGTTGACTATCTGCAGGAGGATCTCGTCCTGGTGCATCAGGTGATTCATCAGCGCCTTCAGCTCCTCTTCGGCCTTGACGTTGAGCTCGTACTCGCTTTGGGCGCGGAGGCGGTCGCGGTCGGCCAGGCTGTTCAGAGCCATCAGCACCACCGAGACCCAGATGGCGGCCTCGAGGGTGAAGACCAGGTTGAGAAACGTGAAGGGGTATGGGTCCCAGTGGCTGAGATGGCCAATCACGTTCAACAGCACCCACAGCAACATCAGGCCCAGCTGCGCGAGCACGAAGACCCAGCTGCCGACGAGGCGCGCGAAATCGGACGCGATCCGATCCGTGAGCTTGAGCTTGCGGTCGAATTCGCGGTTGAGGTCGCGCACCGGAGGATGGTCGTGCTGGTGCTTGATCAGGTCCCGGGCGATGTCTTCGATTTCTCTGCCGATTGACATTTGTCTTCCTCTGGGGTTGCTGCGTTGCGTGGTGCAGGCGCGCCAATTCGATAGCTTCGCTCAAAAGACCCTCGTCTGGCTACAGAAAGTAGGCTTTGGCGCCTTTGGGGTCGGGTTCTCAGCGGTAGTCGTGGGACCTTGGCTTGGCCCGCGACACGCCCTCGAGGGCCTGGATTTGGGCGGCCAGGACCGACCAAACTCCGTCCTGGCGCTGCATCACTCCATCGATGACGAGGATGGGCTGGCGGTTCGCGACCTGGCGGTAACGGTCGTAGACGTCGGGCTTGATCGTCACGTTGACCTGCCCGAACTCGTCTTCCAGCGTGAAGAAGCGGATCTTCTTCGCGGTCGAGGGGGCCTGCCGGGTGATGACGAGCCCGGCGACCCTCACTTTTCTGCCATTGGGGATGTTGGGGAGCTGGTTGCTTTGTAGGGCGCCGAGCTCCTCGAGCCTTGCTCTGCAGAAATGGATGAGGTGGTGTCCGGTCGAGAGATCCGAGATTCGGTACTCGAGCTGGTTGAGGTCGAAGTCGTCGAGCTCGGGCAGGCTGGGCGCGACCGCTTTCAGCTTCAGCTCCGACTGTGACTGGATGCCGCGCCGCAATCCGCGGCCGTGCCATCGCTCCTGCCATCCCCAGAGCAGCTCGCGGCGGGGCGGGCCGAGGCCGTCGAAGGCGCCGACCATGACGAGGTTGCGCACGGCGAGCGGGCCGATGGGGCCGCCACGGAGGCGGTCGAGGAAATTCTCAAAAGAGGTGTAGGCGCCGCCGCTTGTGCGCTCGGCGACGATCGCGTTGCGTCCGTCCTCGCCGAGGTCGCGCATGTAGTTGAAGCCGATGCGCATCGCGTGGGTCTTCTTAACAGGCAGGGTTGTCAGGTTTTCGGAATTCACATACCTTGGCCACAGGTCGGCCGGTTGGGGGAGGGAACCGGATAACAGGGAGGGCCCCGGAGGGGTATGTCCATTTTCCGCCGCGGCGCCCAGGGCTTCGGGCAGGCAGCGGACATCGGAGCGGTTGACGTCCACAGGCAGGACCACCACGCCATGCCTCTTCAGGTCCTCGACCAGCACGCTCGGGTGATAGAACCCCATCGGCTGGTTGTTGAGGAGGCCGCAGCCGAACTCGACCGCGTGATTGAGCTTCAGCCAGGCGGTCTCGTACGCGGTGCGCGCGAACGCGGCGGCGTGCGAGCGGCAGAATCCGTACACCGCGAAACCCTGCACCGCCGCAAACAGCATGTCGGCCACCTCGCGAGGCACGTCATTGGCGAGGCAGCCCGCGATGAAGTCGCCCTCGAGCGACGACATCTCGACGTGATTGAGGTGCCGGGTCATCGCGCGCCGGAACCTATCCGCCCCGCTGGGCGTCATGCCGGCCACCCTCATCGCGATCTCGATGATCTGCTCCTGGTAGAGGATCACCCCCAGCGTGTCCTTGAGGATCGGCTCGAGCAACGGATGCGCATACGTGACCGGTTCGCGACCTTGCTTGCGCCGGATGTACGGATGGACCGCGTTGCCCTGGATCGGCCCCGGCCGGATGATCGCGACCTCGACCACCAGGTCGTTGAAGCTCTGAGGCCGGGTGCGGGGAAGGGTCTGCATCTGCGCGCGTGACTCGATCTGGAAGACACCGATGGTGTCCGCCTCGCTGCACATCTCGAACACCTTGGGGTCGTTGAGCTGCAGCTGGTCGAGGTCCGGACGGACGCCGGTCAGGTCGCGGATCAGCTCCAACGATTCGGCCACGACCGAGAGCGTGCGCAGCCCGAGCATGTCCATCTTGATCAGGCCCAGGTCTTCGACGTCGTCCTTGTTGAACTGAACGACGCGCCGGCCCTCCATCGTGGCCGGCTCGACCGGCGCGATGTCCACCAGCGGCTCGCCCGTGACCAGCATCCCGCCGTTGTGGATGGAAAGGTGACGCGGAAAGTCCTGCACCTCGCGGCACAGCTCGAGAAATTGCTGCCAGCTCTGCGGCCTCATGTCAGGTGGCGGCACCGCGCCGGTCATCGAGTCCTCGACGTCCTCAGTGAACCAGCGGTCCACACCTTTGGCGAGCCGGTCGACCAGCTCAGCTGAGAACCCGAGCGCTTTGCCGACCTGCCTGATCGCCATACGAGGCTGGAATGTGACGACGTTGCAGACCATCCCGGTCCGCTCCCATCCGTACTTGTCGTAGATGTACTGGATCACCTGCTCGCGATGCTCGGTGGAGAAATCGATATCGATGTCGGGCGTGCTCGTCATCTCCTCGTGCAGGAAGCGCTCGAAGAGGAGGTTGTGCTCGATCGGGTCGACGCGGGTGATGCCGAGCACGTAAGCGACGATCGAATCGGCCGCCGACCCGCGGCCCTGGCCCGGCACACCATGCTCGCGCGCGAAGCGCATGAGGTCCCAGTTGATGAGGAAGAACTCGGCGAGCCCTGTCTTTTCGATCACCTCCAGCTCGCGCTGCAGCCTCTGGGTGACAGCAAGCGTGATCGGCCGGTACCGCTCCCGCACGCCCTCGAAGGACAGCTTGTAAAGAAAGGAGAACGGCGTCTCACCTTCGGGGACCGGGTAGCCGGGAAAGCGGACCTTGCGAAAATCGAGGTCGAGGTCACACTCCTTCGCGATCTCCCATGGCATGGCCAGCGCCTCGGTGTGGCCTTTGAAAAGCGGGCGCATCTCGCCGGCGCCTTTGAGGCAGTGCTCGGTGTTGGGAAACAAGTGCGGCCGCGCCTCCTCCAGGGTGGCGCGATGGCGGATCGCGACCAGCACGTCATGCAGCCGGCGCCGCTCTCTGACGTGGTAATGGACCTCGTTGGTGGCCACGGCCTGCGCCCCGCACCGCTTCGCCATCGCGGCCCGTCCCTCCAGCACCCATGAGTCCTCCGGGCGAAGATGGTGATGGAGCTCGCTGAACACGTTTTCCTTGCCGAGCGCCTCCTGGAGCCCGCGCAACCGCTGTTCTTCGTCCGTGGCGGTGAGGTAGAAGAGATCGCCGCGGTGCTCGGCGACGGTGGCGAGCGCCGCGCGTGCCTCGCCCTTGGGCTGGTCGACGTGGGCGAGGCTGATCAGCCGGCAGAGGTTGGAGTAGCCGCGCAGGTTGCGGGCGATCAGCAGCAGCTCGGCTCCGTCGACCTCTAGAGCGGCGCCGATCAGAGGCTTGACCCCGACCTTCCGGCATGCCTGCATGAACTTCACCGCTCCATAGACGCCGCCACGATCGGTGATCGCCAGCGCGGGCATCTCCAGCTCGGCTGCTCGGATCGCAAGCTCGGCAGGATGCGAGCCTCCATCGAGGAAGGAGAAGTTGGAGTGGCAGTGGAGCTCTACGTAAGGCGTCACCTTTTGGGCGATGGGACCGTTTCACTCGGATGAGGAACGCTATGGCGCTGCTGGCGCTGCTCGTGATGGCCTGCAGCCAGGCGGCGCCAGTTTCTAACTCCGCGACGCCACCGAGCTCCAGATCGTGCCGGCTGCCGATATCGATTGTGGATGTGAACGGCAGCCTCAAGGGAGGTGCATTCGTCAGTTACCCGAGCGGCAAAGTCACCATCGATCCCAACGGTTCGAGCGGAGGTTATTACGACCGTGCGTTCTCGAAGTGGCTTCCGATGAGCCGGAACTCGGTCTCGCCCGATGGAGCCCGCTACGCGTATACGGAACGCAAGGTCCCGGGAACGCCGGGTCAACAGCGGCTCCATGTGGTCGATGTGTCCAATGGCAATGACCTGCTCTACGAGCTTGGTTCGGTTGGCGATCTTTCTGCATACGTAATCGTCGATTTCGCGCCAGAGGGGGTCTGGCTGAGCTATGCCGGTTACGAAGGCCCTGGTAGCGGTCTCTTCTTGCTTGATCTCGTCACCGGCGCTTTGAAGGACGTGGGTGGTCCTGCACTCATCCTCGAACCAGTGGCCGGCGGCAGTGGCGTCTTCTGGTTCACCGATCCCGGGCCGAATCCTCAGCAGGTGAACACCGGCATGGGCTTCATCCTCCCTTCTCGTGTGCAGCGCCTCACGATTTCGGACGGCAAGACCGCGACTTGGTTCAGCAAGCCGGGTTCGTATCTCCAGATTCTCGGCACCGACCAGGCGGGGCATCCGATCGTCATCAGCTCGGCAAGCACTGGCAATGGGAACGAGGTGTGGCTGGCTTCGTCGCCGACCCAAGCCAAAGTGATCGGACTGCCCCAAGGCTATTACCAACTCATCGCTGACAGCCACGGGGTCTGGTTCGGCGGTCAGCAAGGGATCTATCTCTACTCCGATGCGGGCGGGCTGCAGAAGGTCTCCCACCAGCCCGGATACCCCGCTAACGGCTGCTTCTGATCCAACCTCAGTCATAGACACGCTCCACGAACCACTCGTCGCGGCTGAGGTCATGGAACAGCTCGCACAGCAGCGCGCCGTTGAGAAGCGCCTTCCAGTATTCGCGCACGACCGGCTGCTTCCACCACTCGGTCTCGACCTTCCAGCGCGCGATCGGGTCGATCGAACCCGACCACGCCCCCGTGATGAAAGCGGGGGTGCCGTCGGCGTTCAATGTGACCGTGACGGGGGTGGGCGGCGAGAAGAGGCGCGTCATGAGAAACGTTCGCCGCTAACCTGCGTTTGAACGAGGTGGTGCGTCGCTCGGTGATTGGCCTGATCTTTCTCATGGTCGCCTGCTCGCAGGGTTCCGCCCAACCGGTCGCCCAAAGTCCGGCCTCGCCATCGCCGAGTGTTAGTCCAGTCGCGACTCCGGCTGCGACGACATCCGACCTGCCGCTCACGAAAGTCGACTTCTCGTGCCGGCTGCCAGTCGTTCGTAGCTCTTACCTGGGGTCCAGTCAGGTCACCTATTCGGGCGGATTCATCACATTCCCTGCCGGCACGTTCGCCGTGGATCCGGCAGGAGGGTTCAGCATCAGCCCGCAAGGTGGGGTCGTCACGGACGCCAGCCCAAAGCTCTACAACGGTCCGCTGCAGTTCGGCGGCCCGTTCTACGATCGCGCTGAGCAGCGCTGGCTGCCGGCTTCTGCCTCCCAGGTCTCGCCCGACGGGGCTTTCTATGCGTATGGGTCCTTTGACCCGCAGCAAGGAGATCCAGGCCGGATACACATCGTCAACGTGTCGACGGCGACGGAGAAGGTATTTGCTCCCTCGGCGCCGAACGTTGACCAGGGCTTCACAGTGGCGGAGTTCAGTTCGGCAGGTATCTACCTCGTCGCCACCCAGGTCCAGCGGGCTCCAGCGGGCGCCTGGCTGATGAACCCGGTGACTGGTGAGATCAGACCGCTGACCCAGGTCGCCGGCGTGCTCACGATTCGCAATGGCAATGCCTGGGTTCGCCGGGTGGATCCCAGGGACCCGGCGCCACCAGCGCCGGGAAAAGGCACGCCGGGCGACAGCGTTGCTCAGATTGATCTCGCGACCGGCGCGCAAACGATCTGGTTTTACCGACCGGGCTCGCAGGTCGAGTTGGAGGGCTTTGATTCCGGAGGCCGGCCGGTCGTGGCCGTCTTCGATCCGAGCGCTTCGACGATCCGTTTCGAGACCCGATTGATCGATGGTCCAGGCAGTCCCGGCAGCGTCTTGTATATAGGCCAGTTGGAATTCGGCGCGCTGGGGGATGGCAATCGACTCTGGCTCTCGAGCTCGACGGGAATCTACCTGTACACCCCCGATCGGGGTTTGCAAAAGGTGTTCGAATCCAATCTCGCGAATGAGGGGACAACCCCGATAGGTGCTTGCCTTTGAGTCGGGCAAGTGGTTCACGCGAAGCGCTGCGAGGGGAGTGGGGAGGAGAGCAGCGCGGGCCGCGGCTTGCGCACCACGCCGTCGCCATGACGTTCCTGCAGCCGTTCGAACGCGGCGATCACCTCTTCACTCGTTCCGTCCCCGCCCGCCCACAGCCGCAATTGCCGGCGCCCCGCGGCCTCGAGCACAGGGAGATCGATCCATAGCTCGGTGATCGGTGCGCGAGGCTGCCATTCCTTGATCCATGGCCCGATGAGCCCGAACAGCTCGGCCGCGCTGGAGAGCGGATGGCGGACGATGGAGTCGCGGGCATCGGGCTCACCCGATTCGTAGACGAGACGCACGCGCACTCGCTTCGCGCCCGCGCCGCGCAGGCCGAGCTCCGCGGCGAGGTCGCCGCAGAGCGCTCGAGAGACGAAGAGCAGCGCCTCACGATCTTCCACCGGCGGCTCGAACTGACGATGCGCGCTCGTGAACTGCGGGGGGCGCCAGGGAGTGAGCTCGTCTGGTTCCGCGCCGCGCGCGAGCAGGACCGCATGCCTGCCCGCGCGGCCGAGCTGGCTTTCGAGCTCGCGCGGCCCGATCGCCGCCACCGCGCCCAGCGTGCGCAGTCCGAGCAGGTCGAGTCGTTCGAGCTGCTCATCGTCGAGAGGAAGCTCACGCGATGCCAGCGGAGCCAGGAAAGCGCGCGCGTCTTCGACCTGCACGAGCCGGCCCGGCCGCGCGCGCGCGGCCGCCACTCGCGCTGAAAAAGGTCCGGGCGCCAAACCGAGTCGCGGTTCACGGCCGATCGCGGTGCGGAGCCGGCGCCGCGCTTCGCGAATTGATTCGCCAGATCTGACGACGCCGTTCACGTCCAGCCATGCGATGCCCTCGACATGGACTTCGACCACCGGCGCAAGGTCGTAGAGCGCGGAGGCGATGAGCTCGCGCATGCGCGCGGCGGCATCAGGGTCGGGCGCGATGAAAGTCGCGTGCGGGCAAAGATGCTCGGCCTGGCGCAGCGGCATTCCAGGCTGCACACCGAACGCCATCGCCTCCTCTGAGGCGGCGATGACATGCTCCTCCCATTCCCCGACGACGACCGGACCCCCATAGAGGTCGCGGCGCTTCGCGAGCTCCAGATGATTCGTCAGACCGCAGCAGACGCGCATTCCAGCTCCACTGCTTGAAGCGGCACCTCGATGACCGGCGTAGCGAAAGGAAGCTGCGGACCCAGCGGGTAGCGGATCTCGAGCTCGGACTCACCGAGAGGCGGTGCGACCCGGTTCTTGAGACAGCGCACGATCGTACGCAGGCCCACCAGCTGATCTCGCTCCCACACCCAGTCGGTGCGCGCAAAGCCAAGGCTCAGGCTGGAGGCGTGCGCGAACGCCCGCCCGGGGGCATCGACCACCCCGACCAGCACCGTCCCAGAGCGGTGGGCGCTCGCCTCCAGAGGGCCGAGCCACTGCTCCGGAACCTCCCCCATTAAAAGGATGAAGCCGGCGCCGGCCCGAGCCAGGGCGGTGGCCGCTTCTCCCGAAGGGTCGGGATCGAGTCGCACCACGGCCAGCGAGCTCAACTCCGGATCGAAGGGGAGGAGGGACCAAGTGTCGAAGCCGCCGCGAGTGTCGATCACCACCGCGTGCGCGAACTCACGGGTGGCGGCGGCAAGCAGCCCCAGGGCCAGAGTGAGCTTGCCGCAGGTTCCGCTTCCGGCCAAGAGCGTCAGCCGGCCGCGGGGCAGGCCTTCGATTCCGCTCAGGCGATCGAGCGGGGTGCGGCTCGGCCAGGGCTGCGGGGGCGGCAACTCCGCCGCCCTCGTCAGCGCCTGGCTGCCAAAGCGGACCCGAATCGTGGAGATGGCGTGTTCGAGCTGCAGTTCCTGCATCTTTCTTTTATTGCCCCACGAAATCTGGCGATTTCGCGGGGACCCCTTGGGACGGGCCTCTGGGAGCAAGACGCAGGCGAGAAGCGGAGGTGGGCACAGACTAGCGAACATCCGTTCGTTAGTCAAGTTCCTTCCTTCTTATACCGACATGGCATTTCTTTATGCCGACATGGCATTGGCAACCGGGTTGGCGAGGAGGGAGGGTATGCATGAAAGGGAACCTTGGTTCCCTTTCATAAAGGAGCGCTCGGAGCTCCACAGAACCCCGAGCGCTTTTACGAACGAACTTTAGAAAACGATTGAAGAAGTTGTTACTTCTTCTTCTTGGCGGCCTTCTTCTTGGCTGCCGGCTTCTTGGCGGCCTTCTTCTTTGCCATCATTCTTTACCTCCTTCGCTTAGTGATACGGACCCGAGGTTCCATGGTTTGGCGGGCTGGATTCCCTTGTGAGACGTCATGGACGATTTTTTCTGCACGCACCTCCTATGCAACCCCACGGGTTTCGCCGCGAAGCCTCTTCGATGAGGCCTTCGTGACGTTGGCGGTTGTGCGAAATGTCGCGCTAACTCGCGTCGGGTCCGTTACCTCTGTGGGGGCAACCACGAGCAGCATCGCCATACAGAATGTGTTGATACAACGATTGCATCCATCAAGTCAAGAGATCGTTAAGATTTTTTTTCATGCGATGCCCGGTGAAATGCTTCGAGTGCGGAACTTTCACGATGTCTCTCGACCTCTCGAAAGATCATCAGCACATCGCATGCGAACGGTGCGAGACAGTTTGGTGCGCGGTGTGCGTCGCGCGCGTCGACATCAAGATTTCACGCGAGTGGTTGGAGCAGCGGCGGGTCGCAGAGCTCAACTGATGAACTTCATGAGCTTGATTCGATGCGAGTAGTGCTCGGCCACGGCGCATCCGGCAACGCGGCCTCGATGAAACCCTACGTCGTCGGCTTCAAGCGTCGAGGCATCGATGCGATCGCGGTCGACCTGCCTCGCGGAGGCGCGGAGCGCGCGGTCCCCGTCTTCATCAAGACCTCGGGCCACGGGCACGACGTGATCGGAGGCGGGCAGTCCTTCGGCGGTCGCGTTTCGAGCATGGCCGCGATCGAGGCCGACTTCGGCGGACTCGTCCTCTTCTCTTATCCGCTTCATCGTCCGGGCTTTCCCGACCAGCTGCGCACCGAGCACTTCTCGCGGATCCATTGCCCGACGCTCTTCATGAGCGGCGATCGCGATCCGTTCGCGCGTCTCGATCTGTTGCGGGAGAAGATCAAACTCATCCCCAACTCTCGACTCGTCGTCTTCAAAGGCCAGGGGCACGGCCTGCTCGCTGTTCTCGACCAGGCGCTCGACGTCGCCGCCGAATTCATAGAACAGATCAAATGACCGCGAGCCAGCACATGGTGCAGGCGAATGGCCTGCGGTTTCGGACGATGGTCGACGGCCCGCCGCAAGGCGACATGTTCATCCTCTTGCACGGATTTCCAGAAGGAGCCGAGTCCTGGTCGCGCCAGGTGGATGCGCTGGCGAAAGCCGGACGCCTTGCGGTCGCCCCCGACCTTCGCGGCTACGGCCTCACCGATGCTCCGGGGGCCAAGGAGAGCTACGCCATCGATCACCTGGTCGATGACGTGGCCGCCCTCATCAAAGCGTTTGGGCGTGAGTCGGCGCATGTCGCGGGTCACGATTGGGGCGCGATCGTGGCGTGGTTTTTCGCCGCCCGCCATCCAGAGATGACGAAGACGCTCACGGCGCTATCGGTCGGACATCCCGCTGCGCTCGCGGCCGCGAGCCGGGACGACGAGGACCAGCAGGCCCGCTCGCGCTATGTCGGGCTCTTCCTGCTCGAGGGCAAGGCCGAACGGGTCCTGGCCGGCGACGACTATCGCCGGCTCCGGTTCATGTACTCGGTCGGACCTAGCCCGGAGGCCGTCCCGCGCTCGGTCGTCGAGCATTTCACACGCTCGCTCGCCCGTCCGGGCCGCCTGACGGCCGCGCTCAACTACTACCGCGCCAACCTCGGCAACGGCGGGGCAGCGTGGGAGCGGCTGGCGAACATCGGCCCGATCAAGACGCCGACCGTCCTGCTCTGGGGCGACCAGGACCCGGCGCTCGGCCGTCTTGGCGCCGAGGCCACGGGCGGTCACGTCGAAGGGCCGTACAGGCTCGTCGTCCTGGAAGGCGCCGGGCACTGGCTGCAGTTCGAGCGGCCGGCCGAGGTGAGCCGCGCGCTCACCAACGCCGCAAATCGATAAGCTGTGAGCCATGCTCCAAGGCGGGGACGACAAGGAGCGGCGGTCCAGCCTACGCCGGCTCGACGACATCCTTGACACGCTCGAGCAGCTCAACCTTCATGACCGCACGGAGCTGACCGAAGGCCTCGCCGAGAGCCTCGTCCTGCTCGGCGTCGACAGTCCGTACAGCATCCCGATCCCGCAGCTAATCGAGCGCGTGTGGGCCATGCAGCAGCCATACCTCATCACGATCGTGGTCGAGCGGCGCCGCCGCCGCCGCCGCAAGGTCGACCCCAAGTTCTCGAGCGGCTCCGGCATTGCCTGACCGAACTCCCTGAAGTCGGCCGACTGGCTCGAAGTCTTCCTGCGCATCGGCTCGCGCGTGCGCGCCACCGTGCTGCCCCTCGCGGGCACCGAGGCGGGACGAGCTCAGCTCACGATCGGCGCGGGCGGGGATCGCACCATGGAGCTCGATCGCGCTGCCGAGGCCGATGTCTTCGCCGAGCTCGAAGCGCTGGCCGGGCGGGGCGAGCGCTTCGCCGTCCTGTCTGAGGAGGCCGGGCACCGCAAGTTCGGCGCCGATTACCCACTGGTGCTGGTGGACCCGGTCGACGGCAGCCTCAACGCCAAGCAGGGCGTCCCATTCTTCGGTGTGATGCTTGCGCTGGTCGATGGGCCCACCATCGGCGACACGGTCGTGGGCTGCGTCGTCAACTTGATCACTGGCGAGCCCTGGACCGCAATCCGCAAGCAGGGTGCAAAGCGTGGCGGTGAGCCCTTGCGGCTGATGGAGCGGCAGTCGCGCGACCGTATCGAGCTGATCGCGCTCGAGAGCCTGCCGAGCGCGCTCGTCGGCGCGCGAGGTCTGATCCAGCGATCGACCAAGATTCGGATCCTCGGCTCGATGGCGCTCGCGATCGCGCACACCGCGGCCGGCAGCTTCGACGCTTTCTGCGCGCCGGTCCCGGTGCGCGTGTTCGACATGGCCGCAAGCCTGCTCATCGTGGCCGAGAGCGGCGGCGTCGCCACCGACATCAAGGGCAACGCGCTGAGCGCGCTGCCCTGCACCCTCGAGACTAGGACTTCGCTTGTTTGTGCGCCGAGCCGGGAGCTGCATGCCACCGCTCTGCTCGCCCTTTCTTCCGGCTCATGATCGTCGAGCCCCAGCGCACCGTGTTCGTCATCCTCAGCTTCGAGGGTCCCGACGTGTACAGCCAGGCGGGCGGCCTTGGCGTCCGCGTGAAGGGCCTGGCCCGATCGCTGGCCCAGCTCGGTTACCAGACCTATCTCTATTTCTGTGGCGATCCCGACCTGCCTGGTGAGGAGAGCCATGAGGCGGGCCGGCTCGTCTACCGGCGGTGGTGCCAGTGGATCTCATCGCGCCATCGCGGCGGGGTCTACGACGGCGAGGAGGAGAAGATCCGCGACTGGAACGCGAGTCTGCCGCAGAACCTCATCGACACCGTGATCGGGCCCGCGGTCGAGTCCGGCCACAACGTGGTGATCATGGGCGAGGAGTGGCACACGTCGTGGTCGATGAACCTCATCTCGGATTCGCTGTACTACCGCGGCCTGCGCGATCGCGTCGTGATCCTGTGGAACGCCAACAACACCTTCGGCTTCCATCGGATGGATTGGGCCGCGCTCGCGCTCGCCGCCACCATCACGACGGTCAGCCGCTACATGAAGTTCAAGGTCTGGGAGCGGGGCCACAACCCGATCGTCATCCCCAACGGCATCCCTCGCGAATCGATCCACGACGGCGACCCCGAGGCGGTGGCCGACCTCAAGGTTGCCGCCGCCGCCGATCACTTCTGCTTCAAGATCGGCCGCTTCGATCCCGACAAGCGCTGGCTGATGGCAGTGTCGGCGGCCGGCTACATCAAACGGCACGGAAAGCGGGTGAGGCTGCTGTTGCGCGGGGGTCGCGAACCGCACGGCGGTGAGGTCATCAGCCACGCGCAGCACCAGGGCCTCAACGTCGTCCACGTCAACGCGCCGCCCGAGCCGGCCGGGCTGTCGGCCATCCTTCGCCAGTACCCCGAGGCCGATGTGGTCAACCTCACGAGCTATGTGAGCGATCCGATGCTCGGCGTGATCTATCCCGCCTGCGACGCCGTGCTCGCCAACTCCGGGCACGAGCCCTTCGGCCTGGTCGGCCTCGAGGTGATGGCGGCCGGCGGGCTTGCCGTCACCGGCGCGACGGGCGAAGACTATGCCAATGCGTATCGCAACGCGCTGGTCCTCGAGACCGACGATGCGATCGAGCTGGTGACCGCCCTCAACCTGATCCGGCAGCGCCCGCGCCTGGCGGCGGCCATGCGGCGGCGCGGCCGCGTGACCGCGCGCGCTTATACGTGGGAGAAGGTGATCGAGCAGCTTCTCCTTCGGATCGAGTTCGCGGCCGCCCAGCAGGCGGTGACGATCCCGGCGGGCGCGCCGGAGGAGCCCAGGGTCGCTCGGCGCCGGACTCGCAAGCCCGAGGCTTCTGTTGGCTGAGAACCTCGTCGTCTACACAGTCGTCCACCAGCCTCGCCGCTTGAAGCTGCCCGCCCAGATCGTGCCTGCCAAAACGCCGCCCGAGGCGATCCCGGATCACCTCTTCGATGAGGCCCTCGACCGCCGCTACTTCGAGCAGGTGGCGGCGAACTCGTACCTGCCTGCGGCGGCGATGTTCACCGACCTCACCAGGCGCGGCTGGAAGATGTCGATCGGATTCAGCGATTCGTTTCTGGTCCAGGCCGAGCGCTGGGGGACGAAGGTGCTGGACCGCTTCAAGAAGCTGTGCGCCAGCCCCAATGTCGAGGTCGTCAACGTCGAGCCGTATCACTCCTGGCTGCTCTACCTGGACATCGTGGCTTTCAAAGAGGCGATGCTCGCGGCGCGCTCGCGCCTGGAGGAGCTGTTTCAGAAGCCGGTCGCTGTCACCGACACGACCGAGATGTTCATGTCCAACGACGTCTACTTCGCGCTCCAGCAGTGTGGCTTCGACGGCGCGTTCATGGAGGGCCGCGATTGGCATCTGGGCTGGCGCGAGCCGACCCATGTCTACCAGCATCCCCTGCAGCGCCTCAAGCTTTTGGTCCGCCATCACAACCTGTCCGACGACGTCGGGTACCGCTTCTCCAACCGCCTCTGGAACCACTGGCCGCTCGAGGCCGGCACCTACGCCGGCTGGGTGCGCGAGACATGGGGCGACCTGGTGATGGTGGGGTGGGATTTCGAGACATTCGGCGAGCACCACCGCCGTGACACCGGGATCTTCGAGTTCACGCGTGCGCTGGCCAAGGAGCTGAAAAAGAAAAAGGTGCGAATGATGCTGCCGTCCGAGGCGGTCGGCGAGCTCGGCGCCAAGCGCCTCGAAGTCCCGGTCAACGAATATGGATCGACGTGGGCCGGCGAAGGAGGCATGGAGTTCTTCCTGGGCAACGAGGCCCAGCAGGGCCTGTTCCGGCTGATGCACCACGCCTACTCGAAGGCGCGGCTCACGGGCGACCCGCGGCTCGTCGAGATCGCCAAATGGCTGCTGCAGTCCGACAACCTGCACCTCATCCAGTGGTTCGGACAGTGGGGTCCCGAAGCTGAGGTGAGCGCCTACTTCACGCCCGACGAATGGTGGGAGCTGGGGGCGCTCGGCATCCTGCGCGAGCAGCAGCGCGTGTACATCAACTTCATCCGCGCTCTCGACGAGTACGCGAAATAGACCTCAAGCTCGACGAGCGCGAGAACCGATGTGTGATCCTTCTTAGCCGATGAAGCCATTGCAGGTCGCGTTCGTCTGGCACATGCACCAGCCGTACTACAAGGACGACCTCACCAGCACGTACCTTCTCCCCTGGGTGCGCCTGCGCTCGGCCAAGGACTACTTCAAGATGCCGGCCCTGCTCGACGCATACCCGAAGATTCGCGCAACCTTCAACCTCGTGCCCTCGTTGCTGGCGCAGATCGAGGACTACGGCAAGGAGGAATCGGTCGACCTCTTCCTCAACCTCAGCAAGCGCGATGCGGCCGAGCTCAGCGCAGAGGAGCGCGCATTCATCATCCGCTGGATGCGCGAGTCGCCGCGTGCGCTTCGGGTGCAGCAGTCGCCGCGCTACCTCGAGCTGGCCTCACGAGCGGCTGAGGCGCAATTCACGACCCAGGACATGCGCGACCTGCAGGTCTGGTTCAACCTCGCGTGGTGCGACCCGGCCTGGGCAGAGTCTGATCCCCGGCTGGCCGATCTGAAGCGGAGGGATCGCGACTTCTCCGAGGCGGACAAGGATCCCCTCTTCGAGGCGCAGATGGAGATCATGCAGAAGGTCATCCCTAAATATCGCGAGCTGGCCGATCGCGGCCAGGCCGAGCTGACCTTCTCGCCTTATTACCACCCCATCCTCCCGCTTCTGGCCCACGTCGACTCGGCCCGCACCGCCAATCCGCAGATCCAGCTTCCCGACCGCCACTTCTCACATCGCGAGGACGCGCAGCGGCAGATCGAGCTGGGCCAGGGCCTGTTCGAGCGCCTGGTGGGCCGCCGCCCCACCGGCATGTGGCCGTCGGAGATGGCGGTGGGGGAGAGCGTGATCGGTCTGGCGACGCAGGCGGACGTGGACTGGATGATCAGCGACGAGGAGGTGCTGGCGCGCTCGCTCGACACGAACTTCTATCGCGACGGCGAGGGCCGCGTAAACGCCCCGGACCAGCTTTACCGGCCGTTCAAGGTGGAACGGGAAGACCGATCGCTGTCGATGGTCTTTCGGGATTCGCAGATCTCGAACTCGATCGGCTTCGACTACCAGCGCATGTCATCGGTCGACGGAGCGCGCAACCTGGTCGGGCGCTTGAAGCGCATCGGCGAACAGCAGGGGGACAAGGATTACCTGGCGGTCATCGCCCTGGACGGCGAGAACGCTTGGGAGTTCTACCCGCGCGACGGGCACGACTTCCTCAACGCCCTCTACACGGAGCTGGAAGCCTCGCCCGACATCGTCACGACCACGGTCTCCGACTTCATTCGCGATCACCCGCCGGAGCAAAGCCTCCGCCATCTGCACACGGGCAGCTGGATCGGAGCCAGCCTCGACACCTGGATCGGCGACCCGGAACACAACATCGCGTGGGAGCTCCTGGCCGACACCCGGTCGTGGCTCGAGGAGCAGTCGCTCCAGAGGCCCCAGCAGGCGGATGCGGCCGCCCTCGGATGGCGGGAGATCTTGATCACCGAGGGGAGCGACTGGTTCTGGTGGTTCAGCCGCAAGCACGACTCGGGCATGGACACGATCTGGGACAACCAGTTCCGGCTCCACCTGCGGAACGTCTACAAGCTCATGGGCCAGCGGGCGCCGGCGCGCCTCTTCCAGCCGATCATCCAGCGGACGCCGACGCCCGAGCGCAAGGTGCCCGCCGAGAGCATCAGCCCCAAGTCGCGCACCGACCCGGTGTGGAGCAAGGCGGGCTATTACATCGTCGGCTCGGGCTTCGGCGCGCTGCACAGGCCCGCGGGGGTGGTCGAGCGCGTCCTCTATGCCTGCGACGCGGAGCGTGTGTACCTGAGCATCGACAGCCCGAGGTCGCCGGCCGAGCTCGAGGCGCAAAAGATCCAGCTCTGGCTGTACTTCTCCGGCGTTCCCGCCGACGGCAACGGCGGCACGCTCGAGCTGCCTCTGCCGCTCACAGCCGCGGCTGAGTTCGGTTTCGATGCGGCGCATGTGGCGCGGATCGTGCCGCGGGCAGGCGGAGCTTCCGTAACGGTCGCACGTGTCGACGAGGCGCAGACCAGGGCAGAGCCCATCTCGACGTTCGACGAAGCCGACCCGTTCTTCATCCGGATCCCGCTGGCCACGCTCGGCCGCCGCGCCGGCGACACCATGGAGATGGCGCTGGTGGTGACGCGCGACGGGCGCGATATCGAGCAGGTGCCGCCCTCGGGATCGCTGGGATTGCGCATCCCCAATGACGGCTCGGCCGCGATGGCGCCGGGCCCGAAGCAGCTCAAGGTCCTGGTGGCCACGTCGGAGCTGGCTCCCTTTGCCAAGTCGGGCGGCGTGGCCGACGTCGCCGCCTCGCTGTCCAAGGAGCTGCGCCGCCTGGGCCACGACGTGAGAGTCGTGATGCCGCGCTACCGGCAGGTCGAGATCGGAAAGCACGGGCTCAAGCCTGTCGTCCGCGACCTGCCGGTGCCGCTCGGGGCGCAGACGATCCCGGCGACCATCTTCGAGGGCCGACTCGGAGACATGGTCGTCTACTTTGTCGACTGCCCTCAGCTGTACGACCGCGAGGGCATGTACGGGTTCGGCGACGACGACGCCCGGTCGGTTTATTTCTCACGCGCGGTGCTGGAGATGCTGCCGGCGCTGCACTTCTCTCCGGACGTGATCCAGATTCACGATTGGTATGCGGCGCTTGTGCCCAACCTCGTCGATCGCATCTACACCGACGGTCCGATCTCCGAGGTGGCCACGGCCTTAACGATCCACAATCTCGCGGCCCAGGGGGTGTTCGGATTCGGGGCGCTCACGCTGGCCGGCCTCGACAAGTGGGGCTTGATCCGGGTTGGCATCCCCGGCCTCGACAACGTCGTCAACATTCTCGGTCGCGGGATTCATTTCGCGGATGTCGTCAACACAGTCAGCGAGCGCTACGCGGCCGAAATCCAGACGCCCGAGTTGGGTGAAGGGCTGGACGAGCTCATCCGCGCCAACGCGCACAAACTGCACGGGATCGTCAACGGGATCGATTACGAGATCTTCGACCCCAAGCGCGATCCCAACATCCCGCACCACTACACGGCCGACGCCGCGGAACCCAAGGCGATGGATCGCGCCGAGCTCCGCAGCG